>Ga0247835_1003805_pt1 | contig 13932 bp, 13 predicted proteins | sample LaCtaG_3_FD_189912 | JGI IMG/M metagenome (GOLD analysis project Ga0247835, IMG submission 189912) | Freshwater microbial communities from meromictic Lake La Cruz, Castile-La Mancha, Spain - LaCruzMarch2015_13.5m | ecosystem: Environmental > Aquatic > Freshwater > Lake | place: Spain: Castile-La... | reverse complement strand
TAGTGTATGATACTTTGTTATTCAGTTCTTATTTATGCCATACGATCTTAAGATAAACTTTGCTCAAGTAGATTCACTAGGCAATGCTCCTATTGGGATCCGTGGCTTTGTACCCCCATCACCAATAACGGTTCCCGCTAAAAATCCAAATCCCTTAACTGATGATTACGCAAAGGCGGAATCTGCTGCCTTCAATTTTCAATTATTGGGTGATGTTCCTTATCGTTATGAGATTGGTCAATACGAAATCACTGCTCAGCAATATGTTACGTTCCTGAATAAGGCTGATCCCGCTGGAAAAAATCCGATTCAGCCTTGGACCGGCACTAAACTTTGGGTTGATCAATTTTCACCTGTTGACAATCCTTTCTCTGGACAAATTAATTATATTATTAACGCCAAAGATGGAGAACACTATCGGCTAGCCGCTGAATTCTGGCGGAATAAGCCTCTAGTAAATGGCAACATGTTCCATCTGGCCTATTTCACAAATAGCCTCTATAACGGCTCAACTCTAGGTGTTGATCGTAGTGTAAAAACAAGCCCCCTAGGGTTTAACGTTCAAACTAGTACTCGTTACGTTGAACTTTCAACAAGTATCCGTGATGGCATGTATAACCTCAACGACTACATATATCCTTTCTTTCATCGGCAATCTCTCTATGGGTATGCCCTTCCTAGCCAGGATGAATGGATTAAGTCTGCATATTACTCACCACAAATTACCAGTAACGGCACAAACTACTTCTACTTTCCAACGGTATCTAGCAGTGAGCCCATAGCGCTCACTACGAGCAGTACAAACACCGATTTAGCCACAGTAGATTCCTTGGGCCGAGTGATCACAGCCAATCTCAAGCCCGGTTCAGCTTATTCCAACACTGCATCTTCAGTGCTTTGGCAACCTCCTTATGCACCTGATGCTGCCACGAATGCCAATGTTGTTGATGTTGGAGGAGCAGGAACGCCATCACCTTGGCTCACATACGACCAGGGTGGAAATGTTGTTGAATATACAGATACTGCTGTGCCTGTTGTGGAGGGCCCAGGTAATAATCCAAATAACTTACCAGCTTTTGTAAAGGTTCATGGAGGAATTGCTAATGCTGGGCAATACCAATTGTGGTTAACATCCACTGGAACCAGTAGCCCCTATGGACAAGATCTTGGTGCTACCAATACCCAAGGTGGCGGTCGCTTTAGTTTTATACCTGATCCTGTAAAAGACCCTCTCACGGGATCATCAGCAGGCCTTCAGGCTTCCAGTTACTTTGATGCGTTAGTTGGATTTGCGCCAGTTTACAGGCAAGATAGCCTAAATACATTTGATACTTTTTATACATATGACATTAAAGAGGCTATAAATGTAGATAAAACACTACCCTATCTATTCCTTGGCGCCTCATTTGATCAGCAGGCGGCTGGGCCAGTAAAACCTGTATATCGTTTCTTCAACCAAACATCTGGAACGCATTTCTATACTATTTCTGAAGTTGAATCAAAATACGTAAAAGGTCTTAGCAACTATTCTTATGAAGGAGTTGGATTCAAAGCTTTTGATCCGGGTGTCGCTACAGTCGACTTTCGTCGTTTTTACAATTCAACTACTGGAGCACATGCCTTCTCGGCAGCAACTGCAGATGTGGAGTTCTTTACCACTAGAGGTTATATGATTGAAGGAATAGCTTGGTCTGCAGTGCTATGAACTTAGCAATCTGCTCAAAGGTGCTTCAATTGTGGGTAAGCAGTAATTAATTCCTCCGCGCTTAAAACATCCCCTTCTGCATCCGGCTGCCAAATCACTTCCAAGGCCAACAGATCACTGGCTGGCACTGCGCCTAATACCCCTAGCGCATCCCTCAATTGTTCTGCTGAATCTACAGATTTAATCTGCATCCTGCTTCTACTTGCAACTAATATCGTGATAGCTATGTAATCATTTGATGCATCTGCATCACCAGCTTTTGCAATACCCGCTTGATTATCATCACGGCGACGGCCAGCAAAATTACTAGTTACTTCACTACTTAATTTACTGCGTTCCTGCATTGAAAGCCGATTAAATGTTGCTTCTGCTGTATTAAAAGGCACCTGGCCAAGTTCAACATTTGCATACACCCACTGGTCTGGATGGCGCAGTAAAGCCAAAGTTGCATCCTGCAACACCTGCTGCAAACCAGCACTATTTCCAGTGTCTGCGGTGCGGGCGTAACGGCGTAAATCTTCTTGCAGCGATCTGGCGCTAGCAAGCAAGCCCAGTTGCAGTTGTGCAACAGCAACTGGGCCATCAACCATTTCCCTTTGAGCAGGCAAACCTGGATTAGCGCTTCCGCCGATGGCACCCCTCAAGCCGTTAACAACAACTCCAACGATCGCCATCAGGATTAAAAATCCAAACAGGCCGCCACCACCAAAACCTAAAAACGGAATGATGAAAGGAAAGCCAATTCCGCCCCCACCGCCATAGCCGCCCCCATAACCACCGCGGTAACCGCCACCTCCATAACCGCCACCTCCATAGCTGCCACCGCCACGAAAAGATGGGCTAGCGGAACGAAAACTGCCGCCACCAATGCGGCCGCCACTGGCAGCTTCTGCAGGTTGTGGATTACCAAAGCAAAGCAACCCAGCAGTGATTAAGGGCAAAAGCGAAAAAGAAAATAAACGCATGAGCCAACGGCTACGGGAGTGGGTACGAAAAAAACTGGGCAAAACCACAAGTGGCGTCCCCCAATTAGGGGCATATAACTTTCCTAATACTAGGAAGCGTAGAGCTGATTGTTGATACGGGCTTCACCCCCCACCCACAATTGTGACCACCTCCAAGCGATCGCCTGCCTTGATCTTTTGTTGAGCCCATTGGCCACGTGGCAACAATTCAGCATTCAATTCCACCACCACCAGCCTGGGCTGATAACCCTTCTGGATCAAAAGATCCGGCAGTAATAAATCAGCCCCACATTCGCACTGCTCACCGTTTAACCAAATCAAGCAATTAGTCATAATTTAATAACTCCTATTTATCAATTTAAGTAATTCCTTTGTAGCTGCACCTGGATCAGCGGCCTCCATCACAGCCCGCACCACAGCAAAACCAGCTGCTGCGCCAGCCTCAGCTATTACAGGCTGCAAATTGCTCAGATCAAGGCCGCCAATCGCAAAAAACGGCACCTGAGCATTGGCAGCGGCTTGTTTTAAATAACTAAATCCAACTGCCGGCCTTCCAGGCTTAGTGGGGGTGGTGTAAATCGGGCCAACACCGAGATAATCGCAGCCAGCATCTTGTGCTTTTTGTAAATCATCAAGGCAATGGCTACTTACACCGATCAAGCGATCAGGCCCGATCAAACGACGCGCCAGAGTAATTGGCAAATCCCCCTGCCCGAGATGCACCCCATCAGCTTCCACTGCTAAAGCAATATCAACCCGGTCATTAACTATAAACAGAGCGTTGTAGCGATTACACAACTTCCTTAAGGCAAGCGCTTCTTGATATCGCTCACCATCAGCACTGGTTTTACTGCGATGTTGCACTAACCGCACCCCCTCCTGCAGGGCTTGCTCCACCACCTCAAACATTTGGGGCACCTCAGAAGTGATCAAATAAAGCCTGGCTTCTCGCAAACGTTGGCGGCGGCTTTGATCAGCAAGCAACTGAGTTTCTAAATCGTATAAGCGATACCTACAGGTTTCAGCAATGGCCGCAAGATCAGGATTGCTTGCTCTGCCGAATTCCTCTAATACCCGCAGCGCTTCTTGGGCCCGAGCGCAATTTGCTGCTACCACCGCTTGAGGATTTAAGCGTTCTGCCTGGGCCGGGTGAGCTAAACCAGCCGCTCCATCGCTTGCAGTGTGGCGAGCTTGGCGGTATTCAGGCAGATGGCAACGCCCCAACTGTTGGCGCAAATCCTTCAGTGGTTCCACCAAATCTCTGCGATTTAGGCCAAACCTGGCCCAATCCTCAGCCACCCTCAACCCCTCGCGGGCACGGTCTAAATTTGCATCGAGCAAACGCAATACAACCGGATCAATTGAGCTGGAGGTCAAAACAGATCAAACCATCTCGGCATTCCCTCTTTAGCCTAAAAATTCACCTGCATCTTTGTGGTGGCAGAAGAACCAAAACCGCTTCCCCAATATTCCAGTTCCGATAACCCCACCGCGGTATTGATCTGGGGCGCTGTGCTGCTTGGCGGCATCGGTGCCTTCATCGCTTGGGGCCTAACCCACGCCTATCCCAGCACCTAATCAACATTGGGGTTAGCAGCGAGATAAGCGGTTGCTGCTGCTGCATCTTTTGTAATTTGACTGCTCAAAGCCTCTAAAGAATCAAAAGCGCACTGGCCCCGCAACCATTGTTTTGGCTCCACGCTGAGGATTTCGTTGCCGAGCTGTATATCCATACCCAGCAGATGCACCTCCACAGCAGAAGGGGCATTGGGATCAATAGTGGGCTGGCGGCCTAAATTCATCACCGCTGCCATTGGTTTGGCATCAAATCGCCGCACCCAAGCGGCATAAACACCTTCTTTTGGTAAACATTTGCGGCCATCCACCTGCAAATTTGCAGTGGGCCAACCCAAGCCGCGGCCTAACCCTCTGCCCTTCACCACCTTGCCTTCAAAAAGGTATGGCCGCTGCAATAAACGCACCACTTCCTGCAAATCTGCTGCTGCAAGCGCGAGGCGAATGCGGCTACTGCTTATTCGCTGGCCTTGATCGTCTAACAGGGGCACCACTTCAACTAAAACGCCAGCTGCCCCAGCTAGCCGCTTTAAATCTTCAGGGGCACCACTGCGCTGGGCGCCAAATCGAAAATTTTCACCGATCGCAATTACTTTTGCGCCCAACTGCTCAAGCAACACTTGCTGCACAAATTGCTGCGGCGTTAATGCCGCCAGCTTTTTATTAAATGGCACCAAAACCAGCTGGCGAATGCCTAACTGCATAAGGCAATCAAGCTTTTCTTCTGGCAAATCGAGCCGCAACCTTGGTTCACCCGCCAGCACCTCCCGCGGATGAGGCCAGAAAGATACAACTGTGGGAACTAATTCCGGTTGCAGCTGAGCTAGCTGCAACGCTGCAGCAATCACGCGGCGATGGCCAGCATGTACTCCATCAAAACTGCCAAGTGCAATGGCCGTTGGGGTATCAGCTTCCTGGGGGGAGCGTAAAAAAATCAAGGCCAACGCCCGTGCCAGATCTATCCTCCCATGGCAACTTGGGGTATCGCAAAGAAACCATGGCCGATCGCCTTGATTTGCAGCGCCTGGCCTCTGCCTTTCGCGCTATGGGCTGGCTGGCCTTTTGGAGCCAGTTGGCTATGGCGGTGGTGTGCGCTGGGGTTTTGGCCTTTAACAGCATCGGCAGCGATTTAATTCGCAACCGCGATCGGGCCATTGGCCTTGGCCCTGGTTTATCGCTCACAACCCTTGCCTTATTGGTTTTGGCTTGGAGCATTTGGCAAGACTGGGGACTAATCCGCCTTAGCCGTGCACTTGCTGGTGGCACCACCGCAAGACCATCAAAAGCAGAAACCACCGCTCAAGTGAAACGCCACTTGCTAGCAAGCCTTGGTGGCGTAACCCTTGCGGCAATTGGTTATCAGGCATTAGCGGGCAGCCTCACCTTTCAAGCCTCGATACAGCAACCCGGCTTTGCAGGGAGCGGCGGCATGGGCAATAACGCCATCACCTCCTTAGAAATGTTTTCGGTGATGGCCAATACCCAAGCCCTCACCGCACACCTAATCGGTTTATGGATAAGCCTTTGGTTATTGCAACGCATCCAACGCCGTTAAGGCAATTGGTGGAACTGGGCCACGCCAAAACAATTCCGGCTGCAGCGGGGTGAGGGCCATTCCACCTGCTTGCACTTGCGCCACATCAGTGGGCCAATCGCGGGGGCCTGCTCCAATTGCATCCACATCGTTGAGCACCTCACCCGCCAACCAGTAATAGGTGCGGCCGCGAGGATCTAAGCGTTGATCAAATTGATCGATGTAACGACGCACTGCCGGCCGGCACCAACGCATGGCCCCGATCTTTTCTGCAGGAACTGCAGGCACATTCAAATTGAGCAATAAACCTTCAGGCCAGCCAGCCGCCAGGGCATTTTCAGCTATTTCCAATGCTTTTTGGGCTGCCCCATCAAATTGCCGCCAATCAAAACAAGCACTACTAACCGCCATGGCAGGCAATCCCTCCAGGGTGCCTTCCATCGCTGCGGCAACAGTGCCGGAATACATCACATCAGAGCCAAGGTTTGGGCCGTGGTTGATGCCACTAAGCACAAGATCAGGTGGTGCCTGCAAAAGCATGCCCAGGCCCAGTTTCACGCAGTCGGATGGTGTGCCACTGCAGGCCCAGGCTTCGATGCCAGCGCCAAACAAAGCATCGGCTCGCTCCGCCCGAATTGGGCTCTGCAGGGTGAGCCCATGGCCTGTGGCGGAACGTTCCTGATCTGGGCACACCACTGAAACCTGATGGCCGCGGCAAGCTGCTTCCTTTGCTAGTGCTTGGATACCTTCGGCAAAAACGCCGTCGTCGTTACTGATCAGGATGCGCATAAAGTTATGAGCTCTGCTTTTAAACCGTGGTAACCGGCCTCAATTTAGAGGACATCACCGCTCAGCTTTGTGCTCTAGAAGCAGAAGCTGCTGCCGCCATCACCGCCGCAGCTAGCAGCGCAGCGTTGGAGCAATTGCGAATTGATCTGCTGGGCAAAAAAGGCAAGCTTTCAGCGGTGCTAGCGGCCATGGGCAAATTACCTGGGGAGCAGCGCCCCTTGGTGGGCCAACGGGCAAATGTGCTCAAGGAACAATTACAGAGCTTGTTGCAGGAAAAACTGCAAAAACTGCGCCGCGAGGCAATGGCCAGCCGGATTGCCAGCGAAACCATCGATGTAACGCTCCCCCCCAGTTATGTGCCCCCAGGCCATCGGCACCCTCTGATAAGCACCACAGATGCGATTGTTGATATTTTCTGCGGCCTCGGTTACAGGCTCGTAGCAGGGCCTGAAATTGAAACAGATCACTTCAATTTTTCTGCCCTAAATATCCCGCCAGACCATCCAGCAAGGGATATGCAAGACACATTTTATTTACCTGGTGATCGCTTATTGCGCACTCACACTTCACCTGTGCAGATTCGTCATCTAGAAGCGAATCCCCCGCCGGTGAGGGTGATTGCCCCAGGGCGCGTTTATCGCCGTGATGCCGTTGATGCCACCCATTCACCCGTATTTCATCAGGTAGAGGTGCTAGCAATTGATGAAGGCCTGGATTTCAGCCATCTGCGGGGCACCGTTACCCATTTCCTAAAAGCTTTTTTTGGTGATCTACCTGTGCGATTTCGCGCTAGTTATTTTCCCTTCACAGAACCCAGCGCTGAAGTGGATGTGCAATGGCGGGGTAGATGGTTAGAGGTGATGGGTTGCGGCATGGTGGATCCAGCAGTGCTGGAGGGGCTTGGGCTTGATCCAGAACGCTGGAGTGGCTTCGCTGCAGGGCTTGGGGTGGAGCGTTTTTGTATGGTGCGCCACGGCATAGACGACATCCGTAGGCTGTTTACTAGTGATCTGCGCTTTTTAGAGCAGTTCTGAAATGTCCTGCGCTGGATTAATCGTTAACGACGGCAAGGAATTAGCTGTTGAAACGGCGGATCGCATTGAATCGCGCCTGAAGCATGCCGGCTGGGAAGTGGTGCGCGTGAGCAGTGCCGGGGGGATGGTGGGTTTTGCTAACCCTGATCAACATCTGCGCATGCTCGGTTATGCCGCCTGCGTGCCGGCGAATTTCAACAGGGAAATGTCGTTGGCTTTTGTGCTGGGCGGCGACGGCACGGTGTTATCAGCCGCTCGCCAAACCGCACCGGTGGCGGTGCCGATGCTCACAGTAAACACTGGCCACATGGGCTTTTTAGCAGAAACCCATCTTGATTATTTAGATAGTGCCCTCGATCAGGTAATTGCTGGCCGCTGGAGCGTGGAAGAACGCAGCATGGTGGTGGTGAGCGTATTGCGGGGCGATCAAAGGCGCTGGGAAGTGCTGTGTTTAAACGAGATGGCTCTGCATCGGGAGCCATTAACAAGCATGTGCCATTTCGAAATCGCCATCGGCCGCCATGCCCCAGTGGATATTTCAGCTGACGGAATTATTTTATCTACCCCAACTGGCTCCACCGCTTACGCCTTAAGTGCTGGCGGACCTGTGATTACACCCGATTGCCCGGTGCTGCAACTCACACCGATTGCACCCCATTCACTTGCCTCAAGGGCTTTGGTTTTTAGCGATAGTGAACCTGTAACGGTGTTTCCCGCTACACCAGAGCGTTTGATGATGGTGGTGGATGGCAGTGCTGGTTGTTATGTGTGGCCGGAAGATCGTGTGCTGATCCGCCGCAGCGATGAACCAGCCCGTTTTATCCGCCTTCAAGATCATGAATTTTTCCGGGTGCTTGGCGAAAAACTGGGCTGGGGCTTACCCCATGTAGCAAAACCAGCCCTGCCGGATTAACGCATGGGAGTGCAGCAAACCCTGCTGCTGCTTGGCACAGCAGCGCAACAATTAAAAGAACGATTAGAAGCCTCTGGATACATCACCAGCAGCTGGAGCTTGGAGCAAGCCAGCCAGAATTTGCAGGCCGGCGGCTTATTTGCTGGGGTGTTGCTATCTGGTGAAGCAATCAAGTTTTGTGTTGCCCTACGACAGCACTACGGAGATAAAAACGGGCCCGCCTTAATGCTGGAGGCCCATAGCAATAACCTTGCTGCCCGCAGCCTTTGCCTTGAACTGGGGGCCGATGATTTTTGGCTCGCTGATGCTCCCCCTAGCGATCTACTGCGGCGTTTGCGTCAACAAATCCAACGCCAACAGCCAGCTGCCTCTTTTAATCCAAATCTACTTTCGCTTGCTGAGCTAGTTCTTGATCAAAGCGAAAAGCAGGCTTTTCGCGGAAACCGCAATCTAAATCTCACCGCTAAAGAATATGATCTATTGCTTGTATTATTTAAACAGCAAGGTGTATGCGTGAGCCGCAAACAAATTCTTGAACAGGTGTGGGGCCTAGCTGAAACCAGCGAGGCAAACATTATTGAGGTTTATGTGCGCTACCTGCGGCGTAAATTAGAAGCTGATGGTGAGGGGCGTTTAATTCATACAGTTCGGGGCCATGGCTATTGTTTACGCACTAATGGAGCGCAGAAATTATGAAGCCAGCTCTGATCAAAGGCAGCTTGCTAACTGCTGCATTGCTGTCTATTGCTTTATCGCCAGCTGCATTAAATGCAAATACAGCCCAATACCTCCCAACGGAAGCTCAATGGTGCCTAGCCAAAGGTTGCATTGATCTAGAAATACCCAAAACCTATGATCAATACATTCAAGGCTTAAGGAATCGCCCTGCCCTTGGCCCCTGGCGTGGAATGTGGTTTCGATTTGCAAGTGCAAAATTAGTGGCATTTAACATGTACGAGTGCGCATCTTTAGATTTAATATTTATCCGAGATGGAAAAGTTGTTGAAGTAAAAGCAAATCTACCTCCATGCTTAAAATTACCTTGTGCTCAAATTATTCCGATTGAACCTGTTGATGAAGTGATCGAATTACAGGCAGGCCGCGCAGCGGCATTAGGCATTAAGGCCGGAAGCCCCGCAATACCAAAACTGGATTAAGCGGCGCCAAGCGAGTGCCATCAGCAAGGGGTGCACCACGCCAGGCTTGATGTTGTGTGATTGATACTTGGCAGCCGGATTTCTCTAAAAGGGGCCGCAATTCAGCAAGCGCCTCCAGGGTGGCAAGGGGTATTAACACCACACCTCCAGGTAGCAAGCGGGCTAGCACCGCCGCCAGGATTTCGGCCCGCAGGCGGCCACCACCGCCGATCAACACCCGATCGGGATCCGGCAGCTGGGCCAGGGCTTTAGGGGCACTAGCCTCCAGCACCCCAGCGGGCTGCACCCCCAAACGGCGGGCATTGGCTTCTATCAATGCAGCGCCGCCGCCCCTGCATTCCAAAGCCCACAGCTGCAAACCAGGCCGCAGCCGCAATGCCTCAAGGCCAACGCTGCCCACACCAGCACCGATATCCCAAAGCACTCCCTGGGCCGGCAATTGCAAATCAGCTAGCAGTTGAATGCGCACCTCTCGTTTGGTCATCAAGCCGGGGCGATCGGCCTGCTGCAGAAACAAGCCATCCTCGAGGCCAAAAAGGGGCAGCATCGCAGCTTCAATTTCAGCTGGCGGCTCTGAAAGCAACAGCACCAAGTGGAGCGGATCAAGCTCTTTAGGCAGTGGATCGCTGGGGGCTAGGCGTTGCAGCCGTTGGCTGAGATGGCCTAATTGTTCACACAACCAAAAGCCATAGGCGGCCTCCAAGCCGGAGGCGCGCAGGATCACACGCACGCTTTCGGCGCCGCCGCGGTTGGGATCGGTAAGCACCACCAAAGCAGCCGGCCGCTTTTGCAATTCGGCCGCCAAGGCCTCCGGTTCGCGGCCATGGAGGCTTATCCAGCTGGCATCTTGCCAAGGGCGTGGGATGCCGGCAAAGGCCAGTTGCATCGAACTGGGGGCTGGATGAAAACAAAGCTGCGCGGGTTCAAAGCGCTGCAACAGCAAGCGACCGATGCCAAACCAAAGCGGATCACCACTGGCAAGCAGCACCGTTGATTCACCAAGAGCCATAGCCGCGGCAATGATTTCGATGGCTTCAGCGGGTTGATCAGTGCAAATCAATTGCTGCCCGCTGCTGGCGGCATAGGCCAACCTGCTGGGTGCTGCAACCAATTGCGCCTGCTTAAGCAGTAGCTGCAGGGATTGGGGCAAATTCAACTCCCCACCAGCATCTGTGCCGATCACATGCAGGATTTGCATGGGCCAGGGGGATCTCAACTAGTGGTTGCATTTTGCCCCATACGCAGGGAGGAACCATTGCAACGCCATGGGGGCTCGAACAAATGTACTATGCTGCTAATTAGCGTTTGCTTGTTTAGTGGCAACTTTTGATTCTGGCAATCCTTCCCCGCCGGAACTTCCACAGGAGAGGGGCTCTACGCCAAAATTAGAAGAGTTACGCAGACCAGCCTTCATCTTCGACCGCCAGGGCTGGACTCAAGCCATTGGTGGCCTTGTAATTGCCCTAATTGCTCTTTACAGCTCCTATGACCACATCAGCCTCCCAGCTTTCCAAATCAGAATCAACCAACAATGGGGCGTTTGGTTCATCGCTGCCTCGCTGGCGTTTGTACTTATCGATGCTCAATTGGCGACGGGATCCCGGTTACGAGCAGCGCATGATGCAGCGGAGGAAAGAGATCAAACAAATCAAGAGCGATACCGAACAGATCTGGAACGAAACCGAGCAAATCAAGAGCGAAACCGAGCAGCTGAAGCTCGAGAACGCCAAACTGAGGGAACTGAACGCCAAGGGCAAGGAATTGCTCTCCTCCGCGGCGTTGCTTTGCTCTCCGCCAGATATCAACTTGATCCCACCAAACTCAACCGTTCAAGATTGAACGCTTATCTAGCCTTACTTCTGACAAGCTAGGTACAACTTTTTATGCCCCATGGCGCCCTTTGGCCTTTCAGCCTTGAAGTTGATATTGCAACGTAAAACGGCTAAAAAAAGTCCACTTGCCAGCTGGAGCCGGCCTTTTGGCCTTGGTTGGGATCAGCCATTCAAAGTGCGTTATGCCAGCAATTTGGATGATGGCCCCTGGCATGGCGCGCCCTTAGGTGGTTTTGGCGCTGGTTGCATCGGCCGTAGTTCAAAAGGGGATTTCAACCTTTGGCACCTTGATGGCGGCGAGCACTGGTATGGAAACATCCCCGATTGTGGTTTTGCATTATTTGAAAATAACGGCACCACAACTACAGCCCATGGCCTTGCCGTAAAACCCACTATTGATGCATCAAACCCAGAAGCGGGCGAACCACTTTCAGCCTGGAGCTGGTATCCAGCCAGCAGCGCAAAACAAAGCACCGGCACTTACAGCGCTCGCTATCCATTCAGCTGGTTTAAATATTGCGATGTTTTTAAAACAGAGGTGGAATGCGAAAGTTTTAGCCCAATAATCCCTGGAAACTATCGCGATACCAGCCTGCCTGTAGCGGTATTTCGTTGGCATTTTAAGAATCCAAGCCGTAAAACTTTAAAACTCTCGTTATTACTGAGCTGGCGCAACACACTCAACTGGTTTAGCAACACAGATCCCAGCGCTGAGGTGCATTTCCGTGATGATGGCAGCCCAGAACATTCCTATGTACCAGCCATTGGCCGTAGTGAAGGTCAACGCAACCGCTGGATTGATAGCGATGGCATTCATGGAATTCTGCTGGAAGGGGAACGCCACAACCCGATCGCTGAGGGGGAAGGCCAATGGTGTTTAGCGGTGGGAGAACTGCCGCCGGGGGTGGAGTTAATGCGTTGCAGCCGTTGGGATCCCCATGGAGATGGCGCTGAAATTTGGAATCGATTCAGCTCTGATGGCTCTATCCCGCAAAGTAATAACGATCGCCGCAGCGGCAGCAACGATCCCCTTAGTTGTGCCATGGCCTTGAGATTTGAACTAGCCCCGGGGGCCGAACTTGAAATCCCCCTTGTGATGAGCTGGGATTTACCCGTAACGGCTTTTGCCACCGGCTGCCAAGCCTTTAGGCGTTACACCGATTTTCATGGCAGCGATGGCACAAATGCACCTGCTATCGCCACTGAAGCGCTGCAGCAATGGCCCCATTGGAAGCAACAAATAGAAGCTTGGCAAGAACCGGTGTTGCAACGCCAAGATCTGCCAGAACCGCTGCGGATGGCTTTATTTAATGAGCTCTACGACCTAACCAGTGGCGGCACTTTATGGACCAACGCCAGTAGTGATGATCCAGAAGGCAGATTTGGAGTTCTGGAATGCCTTGATTACGCCTGGTACGAAAGCTTGGATGTGAGGCTTTATGGATCTTTTGCTTTATTGCAACTTTGGCCGGCCCTTGATAGGGCGGTATTACGTAGTTTTGCCCGCGCAATTCCAGCGGCAGATAGCACCCAAAGGCCGATCGGCTGGTATTTCACCCAAGGCAAAGGTCGAGTGGAGGCCGATCGAAAAGTAGCGGGCGCCACTCCCCATGATTTAGGGGCACCGAATGAACGTCCATTTGATGCAACAAATTACACCGCTTATCAAGATTGCAATCTATGGAAGGATCTAGGTAGCGACTTTGTATTGCAAGTATGGCGCACCTATAAGTTGGCGCCCGATGGAAAAAATATCAATTTCCTTGCTCAATGTTGGCCAGCTGCTGTAGAGGCACTCACCTATCTAAAAGGTTTTGATATTAATAATGATGGCCTGCCCGATAACGGCGGTGCTCCGGATCAAACTTTTGATGATTGGGCCTTAAAAGGGGTAAGCGCCTACTGCGGCGCGCTTTGGATTGCAGCTTTAGAAGCGGCTCTCGCAATGGCGCAAACATTAAGTTTGGAGTTGGGGCTTGATACAGCGTTGGAACAACGTTTATTTGGCCAATGGTTGAGTCAATCCCGCAGCAATTTCGACACACTGTTGTGGAATGGCGATTACTACAAAATTGATGCTGAAAGTGGCACCCCTGTAGTGATGGCAGATCAACTCTGCGGCGACTTTTATGCAAGGCTGCTGGGATTGCCCCCTGTGGTGAGTGATGCCAACGCCCGCAGTTCATTAAAAGCAATTAAAGAAGCCTGTTTTGATAGCTTTGAAGGCGGCAAACTAGGGGTAGCCAATGGTTTAAAACGCGACGGCAGCCCCCTCGATCCCAATGGCACCCATCCCCTTGAAGTGTGGACTGGCATTAATTTTGGTTTAGCTGCTTATTACCGATTAATGAAAGATAGCAACACCGCTCTAGCTATTTGTAATGCCGTAGTTAATCAGGTATATAACGGAGGCATGCAATTCCGCACT
>Ga0247835_1003798_pt1 | contig 13968 bp, 11 predicted proteins | sample LaCtaG_3_FD_189912 | JGI IMG/M metagenome (GOLD analysis project Ga0247835, IMG submission 189912) | Freshwater microbial communities from meromictic Lake La Cruz, Castile-La Mancha, Spain - LaCruzMarch2015_13.5m | ecosystem: Environmental > Aquatic > Freshwater > Lake | place: Spain: Castile-La... | reverse complement strand
CTACGTTGAACTTGAAGAAGACCCTGCTAAACCACTAATCAACAAGACCATCAGTGGAGATTTGTATCACCCGGGATCGGTTTTCAAGCTTGTGGTGGCAGCTGCCGCCTTGGAATCTGGCGAATACAACAACGCCAGCACTTTCCCGAACCCAGTCTCGGTTCAGCTTCCTAACTCCACCTCCGAAGTTTTCAACTCTTCAAGGAGATCCTGTGGCTCTGATTCGACGGTGTCACTTATCTATGCAATGCGTTACAGCTGCAACGTGCCCTTTGTTGAGCTGGGTCTTGCGTTAGGTCAAGATCGCCTTCGTGCCCAGGCTGAGCTATTTGGCTTTGGCAAGGACATCCGTGTCCCGATGCTTGCGACGCCGAGCGTTTTCCCAGAAGAGATGGATGAGGCTCAGCTTGGGCTTTCCTCCTTCGGGCAGTTCGATGTTCGGGTAAGCCCGTTGCAAATGGCACTGATCTCATCAGCGATCTCCAACGGTGGGCTGATGATGCAGCCAAACCTTATTGAGAGCGTGATTAGCCCCAATCTTTCTGTGATCCAGTCGCCGCAACCAGAAGTTCTGGCTCAGCCGATAACTGCTGCAACCGCTGATGCGCTGAAGAAGATGATGGTGCAGTCGGTATCTAAAGGTGTTGCAAGCAACGCCTCGATTTCCGGTGTGAAGGTGGCTGGAAAAACTGGAACAGCCGAAAACGGTGACAACGAACGAGTCACCCTCTGGTTCACAGGCTTTGCGCCTTCTGTAAACCCTAAGGTTGCCATCGCCCTGGTTATTGAAGATGGCGGCGGTGCAGATTCTGGAGCTAGCGGTAACGGAACCGCAGCACCGGTTGCGAGGTCGTTTTTCAAGGCGGTGTTTGGTCAATGAAGCCGGAAGCCGGACAGATTTATGGCAACCGCTATCGACTAGTGGATCGCATCGCCATCGGCGGTATGGGTGAGGTTTGGCGTGCGCACGATGAAGTAATTCTTCGCGACGTTGCAATCAAGATCTTGAAGCCCGAGTTCATGGGTGATCCTGGTTTTCTTGAGCGTTTCCGTGTTGAAGCTCGTCACGCAGCTCGCGTTGATCACGAGGGTATTGCGGATGTTTACGACTACGGCGAAGGATCTGGTTCTGCGTATTTGGTTATGGAGTTAGTTTCTGGTGATTCACTAGCTCGCATCATTGAAAAGCGCATTCGCCTAACTGGTGTTGAAGTTCTAAGCATCATGGAACAAACAGCGCGCGCTTTACACGCAGCGCACGAGGATGGCCTGGTGCACCGCGATGTGAAGCCAGGAAATCTTTTGATTACCCCAAGCGGAAAAGTTAAGATCACAGACTTTGGTATTGCAAGAGTTGCCGATCAGGTTGCCCTTACCGCCACCGGTCAAGTTATGGGAACTGTTCAGTACTTAGCTCCCGAGCAAGCAACTGGTAAGCAGGCAACTCCATCAACAGATATTTACTCACTTGGAATTGTTGCCTACGAAGCACTAACTGGAAGAAGACCGTTCACCGGTGAATCTCAGATGGTTATCGCCATGGCGCAGATCAACGACAAGCCTCCTGCCATGGATGCAGATATTGATCAACGCGTGCAGGATTTGGTTTTATCTTGCCTTGCAAAAAAACCAAATCAGCGACCAGGTTCCGCACTTGATCTTTCAAACCGCGCTAGAGCACTCCGTCTCCAGCTTGAGGGAATTTCACCAACTGAAGTTTTCAATCAGGATCAAACTCCAACGGTGCGAACCAGAGTGATAGAAGAAGACCCAAAGACTGAACCATATGAGAAACCGACGGTTATTTGGCCGTGGCTTGCACTTATTGGACTGCTGTTTGCTGCAGCAGCCGGTGTGATGATCGCAATTGTTTTGAGCTTGATGAGCGAGCAGCAAAGCGAAGTTCCGGTTCCAACCTTTGAACCAAGCGTTGCTCCAAGTGAAACTCCAACTGAAGATTTGACCCCGACGGTGGTTGTTTTGCTCACTGATGTGATCGGTAAGAATGTGGCGGATGCCTCTATTTTCTTGAAAGAGCGCGGACTGCTAGTCGATGCAGTTCCAGGGGAACCGCTTGGTCTAGAGGACCCTCGCATCCTGACTGTCTATAAAGCTGATGGCTTAGGTCAGGTGAAAGTTGGAGCAACGGTGAAGATTTACTACTACATCCAACAAACAACCATCCCGGCACCAACTGAGTCGGTTCCTGGTTCAGAACCAACAGATGGATCTATTCCTTTGCCGAGCTCCTCGGTTTCACCTTTTCCTTCCCCAAGTCCTTCTGGCGAAAGTGGCAACTGATGAGCTGGGTAATATTGAAAAACAAGAACGGGGCACTAAGAATTGTCTGATCAAGAGCGCGTATTAGCTGGTCGCTACCAGGTGGGCGAGATCATCGGCCGCGGCGGTATGGCGGATGTGTTTGAGGGGGTCGATCTTCGCCTAGGGCGAAAGATCGCCATCAAGCTTCTCAAGTCCGACCTTGCCAATGACGAGAACTTCGAATCCCGCTTTGCTCAGGAAGCTCAAGCGTCGGCAAAGATGGCTCACCCGACCATTGTTCGCATCTATGACGCCGGCGAAGAGGTAACCACCGACTCCAACGGCAACGTTCGAAAGACACCGTTTATTGTCATGGAATACGTAAAGGGCAAGCTCCTTAGAGATTTGATGCACGAGCGCAAGCTAACCTCCAGCGAAGCCGTTGGCTACGCCAAGGGCGTACTCACTGCCCTTGAGTATTCGCACAAAGCCGGAATCATCCACCGTGACATCAAGGCCTCGAACATCATGGTCACCGATGAAGGTCAAGTCAAAGTCATGGACTTTGGCATTGCCCGAGCAATCTCTGACTCTTCCGCAACCCAGGCTCATACATCGGGCATTGTTGGCACAGCTCAATACTTCTCCCCTGAGCAGGCAAGAGGCGAAGCAGTTGATGCCAGAACTGATCTTTACTCGACCGGTGTTGTCCTCTACGAAATGCTTGCAGGTCGTCCTCCATTCAAGGGAGATACTGCGGTATCGGTTGCCTACCAACACGTCAGTGAAAAAGTCACTCCACCTTCGGCACACAATGCTGACATCTCCCCTGAAATGGATCAGGTTGTTCTAAACGCCCTTGCGAAAGATCGCGACGAGCGATTCCAGACTGCCGAAGAATTCAGAGATCACTTGCTAGCTGCCGCAAACGGTCAAGCCCTGCAGAAAAAAGCCCCATTGAATAAAACAGTGCCGGTTCAAGCTCAGCCAACTCAAATTATTGAGTCAACTCAGACTGAAGTTATCGGCGAGATTCAACCGGAAGATTTCTTCAAGGAACTGGGTGTTGATTTCAACACGAACACTGAAACCAGTGCAATCAGAATCCAGAACGCCTCTAGAAGTGAAAGACCTGCGGCTGGGGTGCTGTGGGGTGTTGGATCTGGTGCATCGGTAGTTCTAATTGGTTTGATCGTTTGGCTACTTACCCTGGGCGGAACATTCCAACCTCTTCTTCCGCCAGCAAATTCAGGTATTCCGGTAGCAGATGTTTCTGGTGCACTATTTGAAGATGGAGCGCAAGCGCTTCGTGATCAGGGACTACTTGTTCTAAGAATTACTGAAGCAAGTGATGAGATCCCGGTCGGTGTAATCATTCGAACCGATCCCCCAGCTGGAACCGACGTTCCGGAGCGAACCACAATCGAAATTGTGGTGTCTTCAGGAAAACTTGAAGTGGCAGTTCCGCTTTTGACCAATCTCACTGAAGAAGCCGCCAGAGCTGCACTGGAGAGTGCCGGATTGGTACTTGGTGTTATCTCCCCTGCCAACTCAGCAAGTGTTGTGAAGGGTTCGGTAATTGAATCGGTTCCTGCAGCTAACGAGCGAGTGCCAGGTGGTTCAACTGTGAACTTGCTAGTTTCCGATGGTCAAGTTCAGGTTCCTAACGTTGAGAACTTGAGCATCTCCGAAGCTCAGCGAATCATGCAGGCACCTGAAGTTGGTTTCAGTGTTGTTATTGCTCAGCCAACAGCTTGCTCGGGAACGGTTGGAACTCTAGTTGCAACCCAGTCGATTCCTGCAGGACTTGCACCTCAGCGCTCGAGCATTACCTTGACGCTGAACTGTGTGGCTACTGGCTAGAGATTTACCATCGGAGAAAGTGACTTGGCTTTTTCTGCTGCGCCTTTTAGTCCAATTGATTCCAGCCAGTTGCCGAGCATCTGGTAGCCGCCCTCTGTCATTACTGACTCTGGATGAAACTGAACTCCGTAAATTGGTTTAGTTGCGTGCTGCAAACCCATGATCACGCCGCCTTTGGTGCGGGAGGTCACTATTAGATCTTCAGGGACTGTTCCATCCAGGACTGCAAGTGAGTGATAGCGGGTGGCGCGGAAAGATTTTGGAACGTCTTTAAATATCAAACTGTTGTCGTGCTCGACATCTGAAGTTTTGCCATGCATTAGTTCTTCTGCAGACTGAACTGTTGCACCCATTGCCTCAGCGATGGCTTGGTGACCTAGGCAAACACCGAATACCGGTTGGTTAGTTTGAAGTGCTTCTCTGACCACTGGAATGCTAAGACCTGCATCGGCCGGGGTGCCAGGACCTGGGGAGATAAGGACGCCATCGTATTTGGCCATTAGGGCGGGTAGCTCGGATGCTTCGATGGCGTCGTTTCTGATCACGTCTGTTTCGGCACCCAACTGCTGCAGGTAGCCATTTAGCGTGTATACGAAGCTGTCGTAGTTATCCAGCACGAGAATCTTGGTCATTTGTGTAAAGCCTAGTTGTAGAATTGAGCTCATGTCTGAACTAAATAACCTACCGAATTCAAAGCCATCTAAAAAAACTGAGGGTGACTCTGGGCAGTCCCTAAACCCAGTTTGGTTTAAGCCCGTGATGTTTGGCTTCATGATTGTTGGGCTTATCTGGATCATCACTTACTACGTGACCAGCGCTCAGTTCCCGCTTGGAGCCGCAACTCCTCTAAACGTTGGAAACTGGAACATCCTGATTGGTTTTGGAATTGCAATGGTGGGCTTCATGATGACCACCCGTTGGAAGTAATCGAACTAAATTTTTAGTAGCCAAACGGCAGTCGGAAGGCAACTCCCGCTACCGTTGCTAGCGCAATCAATCCAATAACACCCAGCACTTGAATCTTTTGGCTTAGGCCTGATTTGTATCTGGTGCGCGCGTAAACAGCAGTGACTGCCATTCCTGCCAGCAATCCACCTAAGTGACCTTGCCAAGAAATTCCTGGAACCAAGAATCCAAAAGCTAAGTTGACTGCAATTAGTCCAACTAATAATCCTGAGTTATCGCCAATTGCTCTAAGCATGATCAGGTATGCGCCCATAAGACCAAAGAAAGCACCGGAGGCGCCAACAACCGGAACAACCGGTTCGCTAAGCCACAACACCATCGCTGAGCCACCAAATATGGAAACTAGGTAAAGTACCAAAAACCTAACGGGACCAAGCATCGGTTCGATTACTCGGCCGAAGATATAGATCGAGTAAATGTTCAAAAGGATGTGCCAAAAGCTATCGGGTGAGTGAACAAAGCCTGCGGTGATCATTCGCCACGGTTCGATAACCGTTAGAAGCGGCGCGTAGAAAAGTGTCGAGGTGAGGGTTGATCCTGGAATCACCTGCAAAAGCCAAATGACCAGATTGATCATTATCAGCGAGATGGTAACTCTCGGCTGATCCGATTTCAATCTGGCCATTTGGTTTTAGGAACTAAAGTGTTTCTACAGAAATTGACTCGATTACAACATCGTCGATTGGCTTATCCTGCGCACCGGTTTCAACAGCCTGAATCTTGTCAACAACCTTGCGGCTGTCTTCATCAACAACATCACCGAAGACGGTGTGCTTACCGAATAGCCAGGTGGTTGGAACTGTGGTGATAAACCACTGAGAACCGTTGGTGCCAGGTCCTGCGTTAGCCATGGCTAGCTTGTAGGGCTCGTTGAAGGTTAGCTCCGGGTGAATTTCGTCATTGAAGTTATAACCTGGGCCTCCCATACCGGTACCGGTTGGGTCACCGCCTTGGATCATGAAATCAGGAATGATGCGGTGGAAGATCACGCCGTTGTATAGGGGAGTTCCCTTTGGCTGTGGTCCGCGTTTTGGATGGGTCCATTCAATGGATCCATCTGCAAGGCCGATGAAGTTCTCAACGGTCTTGGGTGCGTGTAGAGCAAAAAGGTTGACCTTGATGCTTCCTAGGTTGGTTTTGATTGTTGCTACATGGGTATGTGAAGTCATGGTTACTATTGTGCCATGAGTTCAAATCGGCCGCTTGGCCGCATGCTGGTTTCCAAAGCAGGCAACAAAACAGTCGATATAGACATCAGCAAAGTATCACTTGGCTCCTTCTACACAACCAAATCTGCCTGGCTCACGATGGAAGTCCGTGCCTTTTTAGAGAAAGCCTTGGCTGAATCCAACGGATACCTTTTAGACCCATTTGCAGGCGATGGCCACCTGCTAGAAGCAATCAAATCCGATTCAGTTCTTGGGGCCCGAGTAAAACAAGCAACCGGCTTCGACATCCAAGGTGATCTCTTTCCCTTCAATGACTCTTTGGTTGCCATCCCAAACCCCCAACGTGCCGTGATTGTCACAAACCCGCCCTATCTTGCAAATCACTCAGCAAAGCGCAAAGGAGTTGACCAGCTGGTTGCCAAGTATTTTGCTGGTTCAACTCAGAAAAACCTTTACCGAATTGCTCTAGAAAAAGCCCTGGAATCAGCCGATTACGTGGTGGCAATTATCCCTGAGACATTCCTGCTATCTACCTTTCCCAAGCACAGGCTCGAGCTTGCGGTGGTAATCCAAGATTCATTGTTTGGCGATACCGATGCACCGGCTTTGGTTGCCTGCTTTACAAAGGAGCGTTGCGCTAACGCACACATCTTTACTGGCAACCAAAGCATCGGAAACCTAAGTGAAATCCTTGCCCTTCGAGAATCAACGGCTCTAAAGCACCCGATAGTTTTCAATGACCCGAATGGTCGCATTGGATTGCGGGCGGTGGATGGTAGCGACGGCAATTCACCGATTGCTTTTGTTGCAGCTCTCGACTTTGGCTACCCGAGTGAATCGGTAATTGTGTCTTCGAGGTTGATGACTTATCTGGAGGTGCCGGGGGTTTCCAATGAAAGAATTCCTGAGTTGATTGCCAAGGCGAATAGTTTGCTGGTTTCTATTCGCAAAAAATCCGGGGATCTGGTTTTGGCGCCTTTTAAGGGCAATGACAGAACAGGGAAGCGACGACGCAGGCTTGACTATGCATTGGCCAGGAAGATTCTAAACAGCTGTCTCTAGTGTGACTTGCTTCTTTGGCTTACGCCCTGAGCAGTCTTTCTGCAGCTTCGAGCTCCGGTGCTAGGAAACGATCTGGTCCAACCCCTGGAACTTCTTTGCGAAGTTTTGCCAGTAGAGCTCCGGTGATTGGAGCTGGCTTTAGAGGAGCTCTCATGTCCAGCGCACGGCCTGCGGTGACCAGTTCGATAGCAACAACTCTTCTAAGGTTGTCAACGACTTTTCGTAGCTTTCTTCCTGCGTGCCAACCCATCGAAACGTGATCTTCCTGCATCGCGGAAGAAGGAATTGAGTCAACGCTTGCAGGAACAGATAGCCTCTTGTTCTCAGAAACCAATCCTGCTTGCGTGTATTGCGCAATCATCAAACCTGAGTCGACTCCTGCGTCTCCTGCTAAAAACGGAGTCAAGCCATTTGAGCGGTAGCGATCCAACATCCTGTCGGTTCTCCTTTCGGAGATCGAAGAAAGATCCGTTGCTGCGATTGCAAGAAAGTCCAAAACATAGCCAACCGGTGCTCCGTGGAAGTTACCGTTTGATGTGACTTCACCCGATTCCAAAACAACCGGATTATCGACCGTTGCTGCAAGCTCACGGGTTGCAACTAGCGTTGCGTGCGTGATGGTGTCACGCACCGCACCTGCAACTTGAGGTGCGCAGCGAAGTGAGTATGCATCTTGCACACGGTCGTCGCCTTCGCGATGCGATGCTACTACTTCTGAACCGGCAAGTGCCGCAAACATATTTGCTGCACTTTTTGCTTGTCCAGGATGAGGGCGAAGTGGCTCGTGTAGTTCTGGTCTAAAGACTTGGTCTGTTCCCATTTGAGCTTCAACACTCATTGCGGCGACAACATCAACCTGGTCACACAGTTTGTTTAGATCATGCAATGCAAGTACCAGCATGCCGAGCATGCCGTCTGTTCCATTGATTAAAGCAAGGCCTTCTTTTTCACGAAGTTCAATTGGTTTGATTCCTGCTGCTGCAAGAAGTTCAGGGACTGGCTTTTTGATGCCGTCGGGACCAACTGCACGACCTTCGCCCATAAGAACAAGTGCGCAATGTGAAAGCGGAGCAAGATCACCACTGCAACCTAGAGATCCGTACTCGTGAACAATCGGGGTGATGTGTGCGTTTAGCAAATCTGCGTAAGTGGTTGCAAGTTCTGGCCTTACTCCGGTTCTTCCACTAACTAGTGTTTTTAGTCGAAGCAGCATCAGTGCTCTAACAACTTCTTTTTCAACTGGGTCACCCATGCCTGCGGCATGGGAGCGAATCAAAGATTTCTGCAGTTGGACGCGGTCTTCTGGCGCGATGTGTTGGTTAGCAAGTGCACCAAAACCAGTGGAGATTCCATAGACCGGAACTTCGGCTTTGGCCAAGGTCTCGATGTGAGCACGGGTTGCTGCCATCTTCTCTAGAGCTTCTTTGGAGATTTCGATCTTGGCGCCCTTTCTTGCAACCTCAACCACCTGCTCCATGGTTAGTCCAGATGAGTTCAGTGTGATGGTCATTTAGTTTCCGTCCTGGTGCTTATAAATGGTTTTGCCGCTTCGTAGAACTTGTGAAATCTGATCTACACCTGGGCGATAGCCAAGGTGTCTAAAACTTGGGGCAGAAAGTATTGAAAGATCTGCACTCATGCCAACTGAGAGTGCCCCAACATCTGTTCTTCTTAGCGCCTTGGCGCCTCCCAAGGTTGCGGACCAAATAGCTTGTTCGGGGCTAAATCCCATGTCCCTAATTCCTACCGCAATACAAAAACTCATTGAGGTTGTGTAGCTGGAGCCTGGGTTGCAATCAGTAGCGAGAGCTACCGTGACCCCCGCAGCAAAGAGCTTCTTGGCATCCGGATAGGTGGCTCTGGTAGAAAACTCAGCTCCTGGAAGCAAGGTGGCAACGGTATTTGAACCAGCCAGGGCTTCGATGTCTTTGGCCGACAAATGCGTGCAGTGATCGGCCGATGCGCAGTCAAGCTCAACTGCCAGCTGCACACCCCCGCCTTGAGCTAGCTGATTGGCGTGAATTCTAGGCTTTAGGCCCTTTGCGATTCCTGCCTGCAGGATGGCACGCGATTGATCAACATCGAATGCTCCCATGTCACAAAAGACATCTATCCACTTCGCATTCGGTGCGCAAGCCTCCAGCATTTCGCCGGTTACAAGTGACACGTACTCATCTGCCTTACCCGCATAGTCTTCTGGAACTACGTGCGCCCCAAGGAAGGTAGTTTCGCTGGTGTGCTTGGCGGCCATTTCAAGCGAGCGGGCTTCGTCCTTAACAGAAAGTCCATAGCCAGATTTGGATTCGAAGGTAGTGATTCCAGATCGAATCATTTCGTCTCGAAGGCTGACAAAGTTAGCTTCCAATACTGCATCGCTTGCTGCTCTAGTTTTTGCAACTGTTGATTTGATTCCGCCAGCTGAGTATTTCTCACCGTTCATGCGGGCTTCAAATTCTTTTGATCTGTCCCCTGCAAAAACCATGTGCGCATGAGAATCAACAAAGCCTGGTATTACACCCATGCCCTGCGCATCAATTACTTGATCGGTGGCGGGTGTTGATCCGGAATTTCCAACCCAGGCGATTTTTCCATCTTCAATTACCAGTGAAGCGTTTTCTAGTTCGCCGAGTATGCCGGATCCAAGACTTGGATCATTGGTGACAAGCGAGCCAATGTTGGTAATTGCTAAAGACATGTTTTTATTCGGTGTCGAGCATTGGCACATGAACGTGCTTGGCCCTTGCGACACCTTCTGCTTCCTTGTATCCGGCATCAACGTGACGAATCACTCCCATGCCAGGGTCGTTTGTCAATACTCGATTTAGTTTCTCGGCTGCAAGATCGGTTCCATCAGCAACGGAGACTTGACCGGCGTGAATGGATCTTCCGATACCAACACCGCCACCGTGGTGAATTGAAACCCAAGAAGCACCGCTTGCGATGTTGATCATTGCGTTTAGTAATGGCCAGTCGGCGATTGCGTCTGAGCCGTCAAGCATCGCTTCTGATTCACGGTAAGGAGAAGCAACCGAACCACAGTCCAAATGATCGCGTCCAATAACAATCGGAGCTGATACTTCACCCTTTTTGACAAGGTCGTTGAACACAGCTCCGGCTTTGTCGCGCTCACCGTAACCGAGCCAACAAATTCTTGCAGGAAGACCTTGGAACTGCACTCTGTCTTGAGCCATCTTGATCCAGCGGTGCAGGTGAGCATTGTCTGGGAACAGATCAAGAATTGCCTGATCGGTGCGATAGATATCTTTCTTATCTCCTGAGAGAGCAACCCAGCGGAACGGGCCCTTGCCTTCACAGAACAGTGGTCTGATGTAAGCAGGGATAAATCCTGGGAACTTGAAGGCGTCTTTGAATCCGCCCTTGCGCGCTTCGTCGCGAATTGAGTTTCCGTAGTCAAATACTTCGGCGCCTTTATTCATAAAGCCAACCATGGCCTCAACGTGCTTAGCCATTGCAGCTTCGGCGCGGATTGTGAAATCGGCTGGGTCTTTTTCGGCCATCGCTCTAGCGTCATCAACCGATACGCCTTCAGGGATGTAATAGAGCGGATCGTGAGCCGAAGTTTGATCGGTCACGATATCGATTGGAACATCGCGCTTCAACAATTCCGCAAAGATAGTTGCTGCATTACCAGCAAGTCCAACCGAGATTGCTTTCTTTTCTGCCTTGTATTTGAGCACTCGATCGATTGCATCATCAAGATTGTCGGCTAGTTCATCGAGGTAGCGGTCCTGGATTCTTCTGCGAAGACGAGACTCGTCAACATCGATAATCAAACAGGTTCCCTCGTTCATGGTCACAGCTAGTGGCTGAGCTCCACCCATACCTCCGCAACCACCGGTCAGAGTCAATGTTCCGGCCAGTGTTCCACCAAAGCGCTTGGCGGCTACCGCTGCAAATGTTTCATAGGTTCCCTGCAGGATTCCCTGGGTTCCGATATAGATCCAAGAACCTGCGGTCATCTGCCCATACATAGTCAAGCCAAGTTGCTCGAGACGTCTGAATTCCGGCCAGGTGGCCCAGTCGCCAACCAGGTTGGAGTTAGCAAGAATTACTCGAGGGGCCCATTCGTGAGTGCGGAAGACACCAACTGGCTTTCCAGATTGGACCAGCATGGTCTCGTCGTTTTCAAGGTTTGTGAGGGTCTTTACCATCGCGTCGAAGCTTGCCCAGTTGCGAGCTGCTTTACCGCTACCGCCGTAAACAATAAGTTCTTCCGGATGCTCGGCAACAGCTGGGTCTAAGTTGTTATGCAGCATTCGAAGTGCTGCTTCTTGACCCCAGCCTTTGGCTGTAAGAGTGGAGCCGGTAGCTGCGTGCAGATCCCCGCGGGTATAAGTAGTCATGTTCTTCTCCATCAACATCGATGTTTATAAAGCCCTGCTAACAGGGTAATCTCAAATCACTTACCCTTTAGCACTAATCCCGATTGGACCCCAAGTGAGCAAAGACGCTCTGTGGCCAAGCGCCGCAAGCTGGCTAGCCCCCGCTGGGGCAGGCCAGAGTGACCTTGGACTATTCGGGGTCTTAGCCTCCGAGACTTCCATTTCGGCTACCGGAGCCAACACCACCCCGGCAGAAATTCGGGTCGCCCTTGCCAGATACTCAACTTACAGCTGGAGTCAAAACAAGGACCTTAGAGACTTATCCTTTGCAGACTTTGGCGATTCTGAAACCCCAGATTCACCGGCTGGTGAATCACAAACTATGGCACTTGCTAAAAAAGTTTCCGAAAACTCAAAGCTTTCAATTGCCCTCGGCGGCGATAATTCAATCACTTATGCCGTGATGCGCGGTGTGTTCGGCGAAGAGCTCGCTAACGCTGGATTAATCACCTTCGATGCTCATCACGATTTGCGCGATGGGCTTTCTAACGGATCTCCGGTTCGACGTTTGATTGAAGCAGGTCTTCCTAGAAACAGCGTTGTTCAAATTGGAATCAACGATTTCTCTAATTCGCCGCAGTATGCAGCAAGGGCAAAAGAATACGGTGTGCACGTAATTCCACGCGCTGCCCTTAGAAACAGAACTGCTGACTCGGTGATGGATGAAGCGCTAACGAAGCTTGGAAACAAGAAGTTGCATGTTGATATCGACATGGACGTTTGCGACAGATCTTTTGTCCCAGCTTGCCCTGCAGCCGCCCCTGGTGGAATTAGCGCAGATGAACTTCGTCAGTTCGCGTACTTTGTTGGCAAAGCATCTCAGGTTGTTTCAGTGGATATCACCGAGATCGATGCTCTGGCAGATAGCGCTGACGGCAGAACAGTTCGACTTGGTGCGCTGACTGTGTTGGAACTCGCGAACGGTTTAGCTTCTCGCTAGTTCGATACACCCTTGATCATCGGGTTGTGAAAGGTTTTTCCAAACAGCTTCTGTGATGCTCCAACGCGGTCAAGGTAAGGGGTTATTCCACCTAGGTGGAATGGCCATCCTGCACCCATGATCATGCACAGGTCAATATCTTCCGCCGATGCAACAACGCCCTCATCGAGCATGAGTTTGATTTCCTTGGCAAGACCTTCAACCAGCTGCTCAAAGACTTGTTCCTTGGTGCGCTTTCTGGTTCCTCCGGCAACAATCTTGATTGCCTCTGGGTCGTACCCGGTTGGGTTGCCCTTAGAGTCCTTGGTGCGGATCTTGCCGTACTTGGCTAGATTGTGAAGGGATTCGGTCTTGTAGAACCTCTCCGAGGAGAATCCATACATCGAATCCAGCACGTGAGCTCCAACCTGCAGGCCAACAAGCTCCAGTAGATCGAATGGGTTCATTGGTAGACCTAGAGGAGCAATAGCATCCGCCACTTCTTCGAATGGAATGCCCTCGTCAACTGCGCGCATGGCTTCACCGAGTAGGTAGCCAAGCAAGCGGTTAACAACAAAGCCTGTGCTGTCGGATGTAATTACAGCGGTTTTCTTTAGGTCCTTTGCAACTCTCATCGCGGTAGCGATTGACACTTCGTTTGACTTAGGAGCCTTGACTACTTCTAGCAGTGGCATAACCGCTACAGGGTTGAAGAAGTGAAAACCAACCATGCGCTCAGGGTTTCTTAGTACCTTGGCAATTTCATTAACCGATAAAGAAGAAGTGTTGGTTGCAAGCACGCAGTCCTCGCGCACCACAGCCTCAACACGAGCAAAGACATCCTGCTTGATCTTCATTTCCTCAAAGACGGCTTCAATTACCCAATCGCAGGTTGCAAAGTCAGCAAGGTCTAGAGTTCCAGAGAGATTAGCGCTGTAACGGTTCCGATCATCCGGGGATAATCTGCCCTTCTCAACTAGCTTGTCTAGCTCCGAACGAACGTAGGCCAAGCCCTTGTCGACTCGATCTTGAGAGACATCGGTGATGATTACTGGAACAGAGAGTCTGCGAAGAAACAGCAGCGCGAATTGGCTGGCCATAAGTCCAGCTCCAACAATTCCAACTTTTTGAACCTTGATGGCAAGTTTTGGATCCGGTGCGCCTTGAGGATTCTTGGCGTGTTTTTGAACCAAGTTGAACGCATACATACTCGCGCGGAACTGATCAGAAGAAATGAGCTTTTCTAGTTCTTCGTCCTCGCGCTTGAAACCTGCTTCTTTCGAACCGAACTTAGCTTTGTCAATCAGATCAAGGGCTGCGTATG
>Ga0247835_1003794_pt1 | contig 13985 bp, 16 predicted proteins | sample LaCtaG_3_FD_189912 | JGI IMG/M metagenome (GOLD analysis project Ga0247835, IMG submission 189912) | Freshwater microbial communities from meromictic Lake La Cruz, Castile-La Mancha, Spain - LaCruzMarch2015_13.5m | ecosystem: Environmental > Aquatic > Freshwater > Lake | place: Spain: Castile-La... | reverse complement strand
CCGAATGGGATTAAGTTAAAGAATTCAAAATTAAATACAGTATCCATTGTCACACTATAGTAGAGACATTTACCGTTGGTAGAATATAAATCAAAGTATTTAGTACCACCTATGTTAGTTAAATCAACAGGATATTCGTTAAGGTAAACACTGTTACAGTCGCCACTTTCAAGTAGTTTAAGTGCTTGTTCTATTGAGTAGGGTTTAGTTATTTCTAATTTCATTATAGTTCCTTTTGTTTTTTTTGTTTATTAACCACATTTACTGTAACCGCACTCTAAGCATGTTAAGCAATTGTCTAACAAAATAGCTGATTGTTGTTTACATTCAGGGCAACTTAGTTTTGTACTTGTTGTCGGTTGTGTACCTTCACCTTTTAACACTTCTAAGTGATATTTAATAACATCACCTATTTCGTGAATAAGTGAGTTATAATACTTACCTTTGTTTGTTATTTTATCTTTACCCCAATAACCACTATTAGGTGCTGTGATTACAGTAAGCTCTTCTACAACAAAATCAACATTACCTCCTTTACGAAATATAGCACTAACCATACGCGTTAATGCACTTATGAATTGGAAGTTGTTTGTGTTTTTACTATTGATGAATACCTCAAATGGGGTGTTGTTTAAGTTATTGATTGTAATGTAGTAACTGTGTTCTTCATTACTTGGCTTTATTTTATAAGTCGTACCATTAAGTAGTAATGGTGGTCGCTCTGTTAGAGCAGTTAATGGTTTAGTTCCCGTTACCATCTTATAACTAACAATCTTACTTTTTATTTGTTTCATAACTTACCTTTGATGTATTACTATGGTTAATTGAAGGTAGTTTTCTGGCTAATTCACTTAGCTTATACTCAAAGTTTAGCATATTTTTTAATTTATCCTTTTGTTTGTTTATCTATCTATGGTATATTACTATAATTTAATTAATCAATCAAGCGAAACTCTCCTATGACATATTCTGTAGAAAAAACTGAATCAAATTTAATTGTAAAGATAAATAAATTCCCTGATGTTTATACTTTACCTATAGGCAACCACTCTTCCTTAGATGAATTTCAAAAATACCTGCTTTTTCAAGGAGCTTTAACCGTAGTTAGGGTAAGGTTATCTATGTGTAAAGGCAACATTCATCTGTTAAAAAAGACGGCACACAATTTAGTCTTGATGTTCAACTCAAGAATACCTTTAGACAAAAAAGAAAAGGTATATAAACTATCTTTAATCCAAAAAGCCTTTGCCTCTGTAAAGAAGGGTGTGAAAGGCTTTGAGCATTGGGAAGATATAAACAATCCTGAAGTATGTAAGGAAGTCTACTTAACTTGGGCAGGTTACTCAAGAAGAGAACAAAACCAACTAAGAAAGATGCCTCACATACAACAGGCTTTAGATAAGTTAATTGAGATAGGAGGTTAGGTAGTCTGGTAGTAGAATAGCTCCTCTACTTCTGGTGATACCTACATAGAGTAGGTTGCGTAACTCTTTAGAAGAGGAAAGTATGTCTTCTATAGGTGAGCTATCTTCATCCTGTTTAACAAAGTCGTCATCAATAACTACACTATTCCATTCTAAACCTTTAGACTTATGTAGGGTAGATACTGTAATATCTGCCTTACTTGCTGAAGTTTGCAGTTTATCTACTAACTCTTTTTTTGCCTGTACTAAACCTCCAAAAGTGTGTCTAAAAAACTCACTTAACTTTGTCAACTGTACAACTTCCTCCGATATTTGAAGCATTTCATCTAAAGTAGTTGAGTTAGTTATGTTGGCTAAATCTTTGTGTGGGTATTTTATTGGCTTATCCCATCTAGCATTATCTATATGCCATAGTTTAGCAAAGACTTCTTTAATATCTATGTTAGCGTAAACTTTTTTGTTCTGTTTTATATATTCCAGCGAGGCAGTTAGCACTGATGTATTTGTTCTACATAAATGAGCTGAGCTGTCTATTTTACTTACTCCACCAGCCCCTATAAGACGTAATGTAGATTGCTTAGCTAGAATTCTATTAGCCAACTCCGCAATCTTACTATCAAACCTAAAGGAGGTAGTCAAGGTAGCGGGGGAGAAGTCTTTTAAACAATCTGACCTACCTACTGCACCCCTCCAACTGTAGATTGTTTGGTTTTCATCCCCCAAAGCTACTTTTTGTAGTCTTGTTTGGTTAAGGAAGATAGATAAGGTTACAGGGTTACTGTCTTGGAACTCATCTATAATCAATACATCTATTTCAGTATGTATTTTAGTTAGTTTGTTTTGAACAGTGAATATTTTTACTTTTTCTAATTCATACATTTTCAAATAAACATCATGAGTTATTTTTACTTTATTGTTTCCATCGATTAACTTATCCCAATGGTGGGCTATGTATTGTGCCAGTCTATCTATGACTGAATGTTCTAGCTCTTTACATTTGTATAATTCAGATTTACGTTCTTTATCAAACATACATAAAAGAATGAAAGTAGCATACTCAGCTAAACTACTTTTATCTGTTCTACAAAACAGGATAATAGTTTCGTGAATAGCTTTTTTAACTACGTTTACTTCTTTTCTATCTTGGGAAGATAGAATTCTTTTTATCTTATCATCATCTAAGTCATTGTAATCTAAGAATTTACCTAGTTTAGCTCTGAATCCTTTACGTTTACTTACTATTTCATGATAAGCTAATCCGTGAACAGTAAGGTAAACCACATTATCTGGTTTATCTGGGTGTAGACTAGCTTCTTCAGCATTGGCTGCATTAAAACATAAACAAGCAAAGTTCTTGTTTTTGTTTTGTTGGGCTATGTAACGTATTGTAGATGATTTTCCTGTACCAGCTAAAGCTTCTACACAGACATTTTTAGAAGATTGGATTAGGTTGTTTATATATATTTGTTCATTTGTTGGTGTAAACATAATTTTTCCTCAAAAGTTTTATATAGTTTATTAAGCAGTTTTATAACTTACTTAGGTTAGAAATCTTACAATCTCATAGCACAGATTGTTTGGTTTACGTTGGATTGTTCATCTTTTACATTCAGATACACGTTAGTTAATGTAAGTGTTATCTGTTTTGATTTACAAATAGACAAGGTTTTGTATAAGTAATCTCCATTGATGCTGAAAGTAGCTTCTGTAGAAGAGCTTACTTCCAAAGTAAATACGGTAGATAGATTGGGGTTTTGTATCGTAAGTTTATTATCTTTAAAACTTAACTTAACAGGGCTATATTTATCATTTTTTGTTCTACCTACAAAATTATTTAAGTGTTTTATATACAACATTAATTCTTCTGTTTGTACTACATGTGTTGAAGATTCTATACCCGCTAAAATATCTTTTACTTTGTAAAAAACACTCAACATAGGGTTTGTATAGTTATCTAAGGTCTTTTGGATACTTACTGTATCTGTTTTGAGTATCAGGTTATATTCATCTGCCTCTATATACCCTTCTTTATCTAACAAAGGAAGCATAAAACCTAAGCTAGATGGGATAACTGCATCTATACCTTTTTCAAGGATAGATGCGCTACCTATTCTGTGTCCATCTGAACAAATTACGTTACCTTCGTTTAGAAAGTAGTTAAACATATAGTCTCTTACTTCATCTTTATCTGGTAATACAATACTTACTTTTTTAGCTGCTTTATTAAAAGCTTTAAAATCAATCGCATATGTTTTAGCTTCTTTTAAAGCAGGGAACGTATACTCCATGCTAGGTAAACTATTTATAGTTACCCTCCCTATTTTCATTGAAGTGGAAGTAAGCTCCACTTCATTTGATAGTTTCAAAGAATTTAGAAACTCTTCTACATTAACGAAGAGATTTATATCTTCTACTGTACCTTCGAACGAGGTTAATGTAGTCATTCTATGTTCTTGTTTATTTACTGAAGTAACCTTCAGCATATTGTCTTTAAAACTTAACTCAACTTCTCTAGTTGAGTTCTTTAGTAGTTTTAACCCTTTAAGATGAATTTTTAATTCTTTCATTAATTCTTTGTTGTGTAAATAAATCATTGTATTACCCTCTAAAAGTTTCGTAATTGTTAAGTAGTTTATATACTTCTTTCTCTAACCCCTCTAAGGTTAGTCCGTCTACTAACTGTAAGCTTTCTTCTTCACTTACTTCATAGACTACACCTTCTGCACCTACTTTAGCGATTAAAGTATCTAAGATTTCGAACTCGTGGCAGAATACTTGACCTACATGACTGTAGTCTAAGTAACATTCTACCTCCACTTCTAGGTAAACTATGTCAAAAGGCAAGTTGCTATTCATTACCTTGTTTACTACATCATCGTTTATATCATCAAAAGATAGATATAAATTTACTGGTACAGTTTTAATCATCGCATCACCTTTTTTTATCACTTGTTAGAATGAAATAAGATTATAAATTTAATTAAAGATTATTGCAAGTATAAATAAATAAATAATTATCGATATAGTTATTTATTCTTTATATATATAAAGCAATTTTAACGGCTGGAACGGCTGGAACGGTTAAACGGTCAAACGGTCAAACGGCTGGAACGGCTGGAACGGTCAAACGGCTGGAACGGTTAAACGGCTGGAACGGTCAAATGGTCAAACGGTCAAACGGTCAAACGGTCAAACGGTCAAACGGCTGGAACGGTCAAACGGTCAAACGGTCAAACGGTCAAACGGTCAAACGGTCAAACGGTCAAACGGTCAAACGGTCAAGCGGTCAAACGGTCAAACGGTCAAACGGTCAAACGGTCAAACGGTCAAACGGTCAAACGGTCAAACGGTCAAACGGTCAAACGGTCAAACGGTCAAACGGTCAAACGGTCAAACGGCTGGAACGGTCAAACGGGTTTATAATTAAAAATAATGATAAAACCGCTGGCAAAGGGTGCTGATTTGTGGGATAATTTTTCACGGTTTGAAAGAGTCGTGAAAAATAAACTAATAGAAACTTTAGAAGAAGAGGAAATAGAATGAATAAAGATGACATAAAGAATGCGTTGATAGCTTTGATAGCTGAGGAAGCTAATATAAGTGTTTGCAGTACATACCCTTCACAAAACATAGTATATGTAAAAGGGGTAGTAGAAAATCTAAGAGTTTTTTATTCTCTACTTAAAATAAGTAGTCTGTCGGACTCTACATTAGAAGCTGACCCGTACTACTCTGATGAAGTAGAAAAGACTATGCGGGTTATATATGCTAAAGAAGGGTACGATTTTATAAAAGGTAAAGAAGTGATTGAAGCTATTTACACTCACCCAGCTCCTTTCTAAATCTAAAAATAGTAGCGTGCTATATATTTTCTAAAGTATATAGTGCGGTAACATTTTGTTATCGTAACTTATTTAAAGGTATAAACTAATGAAAAATGTAAAAAATGTAATCTTATCATCTACTCTACTCTTAGAAGACGGGTACTTCAAAAGAAGTACCTTAACAAAAGAAGAAGCCCTAGAATGGGTAGACTTCAATGACCCTACAAACTTTGTAGGACATGAAACAGTGAAAATCTTGGACATTCTACCTGCTTTAAGCAGGGAAGTTTGTATGAGGTATGACACTGCACTTTGTTTAAAGCCTATAGGAAGGCTAGACTTTGGTAAAGAGTATACCAAAGCAGAAATAGAAGCTAATGGAGTAGAATTTGTACTCATAGAAAAACTTCGATGTTAAGTAGATTAAATGAAATAGCTCAACTGGTAAACAAATTAGATTACCTAGAAAAGTTGAAACAAAACCATATAGATTCTATTGTTTCTTTAAACGAAACAATAGAACAAATTCAAAAAGAACTAACAATTATCGAGGAAGATAGATGAACAACGAAAACTATGTTAAATGAAGGGCAACAAAAAGCCTTAAATAGGCTAGTTAAGTGGTACTCCACCACAGACAAGTATATCATCTTGTCTGGACGTGGTGGAGTAGGTAAAAGTTTTTTAATCAATGAAGTATGTAAAACACTTAAAGTAAATACTTTACTTACAGCCCCGACCCATGAAGCTTTAAAACAGCTTCGTGATAAAATAGATAACCCAGAAAATGAACTTTACGCTTTTAAAACAATTCATTCTGCTTTAGGTATTTCAGCAATTACATCAGGAACGTCTTTAAAATTCACTCAAACTAAAACACCTAAAATTTGGGATAGCATTGAGTTATGTATTATAGATGAGTGTTCTATGATTGATGAATGGTTACTAGGTCTTATCTGTTCTACAGGAGCTAAACTACTTTTTGTAGGGCATGAAAGTCAGTTACCTCCTGTAGTTGAAAGACGAAAAGTAAGTGATAAATGTATATCACCTGTTTTTAACTTATCTAAAGTAGATGTTTTAACTTTAACTCAACCTGTACGAAATGAAGGGGAGTTATGGGAGTTTACCAATGTTATAGAAAACACTATAACTACTTTAAGTAAACAAATTCCTGAAACATTTGACATAAAGAAAAAAGATTTACTTACTTTACTTGATAGTGAAGAAAGTAAACAACTTTTTCTACAAAATAAATGTAAAATAGTTTTATGGAGTAATACTGGAGTAGATTACCTAAACTCTTACATAAGAAATAAACTTTTTGGAGAGCAATCAAAGAAAAGTTTATATCTTCCTACAGATAAAATCATCTTTACTTCACCTTTATCTGTTATAGAGAATTTAGATACAATAAATCAAAAGGATTTAAAACAATGTGAAGCGGAGGTAGTGTTATATTCAAACTCTAAAGGGGAGGTGCTTGCGGCAGGTAAAACAGTAATTAACTTAGAGAATAAATTGATTCCTTGTCATAAACTTAAAGTAGATACAGAACAAGGAGTTATAGTTGTGTATGCTTGTATAAATCCTTTAGACAAAGCTGAGTTAGGTAAAATACTTGAACACAAAGCTTGGTCATGTAAATCTATTCAAGCTAAAAAAGCTGCATACAATAGAAAGCATTTTATTCTGTCTTGTTTTGCTGATATAAAACATTTTTATACTGCTACCTGCCACAGATTGCAAGGTTCTACAATAGAAAGGGTTATAGTTATAAACAGTGACATAGCTAAAAACCCTAACTTAATTGAACAGAACAAATGTAGGTATGTAGCAGTAAGTAGAGCATCTAAACAGCTATATTTCTACAGAGGATTGTTATGAACGATTTTACAACAAAGTTAGTTATAGGAACAGAAAGTAAAGAATATTCTCACGGTTATAATGAGGAAGAGGTAAAGAAGATTACTTTAGCTAAAGAACTTATAGATAAAAGGGATTTAATAGATTATCCTGTTACTTTAAATGAGTTTAAAGTTGTTATCATACCTTATCTGAGGATTCAACGTACCGAAGCTTTTAACATAAATACTGAAGTAGTTAAGGTAAAAGTAACCAAACCACCTAAACCACCTAGCGCAGCTGCATTAAAGAAAAGGTATAAAACAATTCAAAAATCTATATTAGATGAGGTAGAGGTAAATGAGGAAGATATGGAATTTTACACAAACTACACTAACCAAGAGAGTTTACTATGATAGATAGCCTATTTCCTATCAATTTTAGCAACACTACCATGACGGATATATGGAAGTGTGAGTTATACTTTTTTAGAAAGTATTGCCAGCGGATGGTAAACAATACATACAAATCATCTGACCTCATTGCAGGAGGTAACTTTGCTAAAGCATGTGAGTTAGTTAGAAAAGCCTACTTCAATGAGAAACTATCTGAGGAAGATTCAATAGATAGAGGGTGTACTTTTCTTCTTGAAGCAGAAGATACAGGAGATTCAAACAAATCTAACGAAAGATTATCTTTTACTTTAAGAAAGTATTTTGAAAGGTTTAGGTTAGATAGTCTACTTACACCTGTTAAGTTATCTAATGGTGAACACGCTATAGAATATGAGTTTAATTTTGAACTTCCTATTAAACATCCTGAAATAGCTAATCAAAACCTAGTTTTTAAAGGTAAACTAGATGGTTTGTATGAAAGAAAGTTTTTAGATAAACGGGTAGGAGTGTATATTGTAGATGAAAAAACAACAGGTGGTTTGGCTAGAATAAAAGGTACGAAGATAGTTGACATAGTTAGAGAAGAGGGTCAATACTTAACTGATTCTCAAATGATAGCTTATTCATGGGCAGCTCAACAATTAGGAGTTAAAGTAGATGGGGCATTGATTAGAAAAGTACCTATTCTATCTAACCATGAAGACAGTTTTGAGTTAGAAATAAAGATTACAGACTTTATGATTCAACATTGGTCTGCTACTACATTGAATAAAATAGAGGAGTTAGTCGGTAAGTATATGTATTATAAGGAAAATAAAATACCGCAGGAAGCTTTCTATCCTGCTTACTCTAGCAATGCCTGCAACTCTTATTCTAGGCAGTGTACTTATATAAAAGGATGTATGTCAGAGCATGGCGAAGATATTTTAGCATCTGATATGAAACAGGTAGTGTGGGATTCTTTAAATAAAAAAGAAATAAGTTTGAAAGAGTATAAAAACAATTTACAATTCGAGGAAACATATAAATGATAAAACAAGCTATAGTTTTAATGCACGGTTTGGGAGCTACAGGTAAAAGTTTTAGTCTAGCTACTTTATTTAAACTAAAAGATATTCGACCAAATCAACGAGTTGTTTTACTTGCTACAGAAAATAATTCTTTAGCTGGAATAGAAAGAGGTATTAAGTTTTACGGAATAAAGTTAGAAAAGAACCAATTTTACTATTCTGTTATTCGACCGAACACAAAGAAAGCTTTCGCAGCTGAGCTAAATGCTTTAAAAAAGTTTGCTTCTGATTCAGTAAGTAAAACAATGACAACGGACAAAGACTCCAACGCCAACAAAGACAAGTATACATATTTTATTGACGTGGTTTCAGGATTAACCAACCTAAAAGCTGTAGATTATGTAACAAAAGAAGAGCATGTGTTAGGTAACATTGCTGAGTTGGGAGAGGAAGATGTTTTAGTTATAGATGGGTTATCACCTATTGTTCATGGAATATGGGGACTACTTCAAGGAGATAGGTTAATAAATAACTTATCTGATTACGGAGTTGTTCAGAAACAATTAAACGATTTTACCTACACTTTAGTTAATGCTATAAAATGTAGTTTAATTATGTTAGCCCATTCAGACAGATTGATGGATGACATAGAGAAGACTGAAAAAATTAGAGTTAGTTTAGATTGTGGAATTGCTATGTCAGGTAAATACATTGGCAAGTTTTCTGATGTAATCTATGCAAGCTTATCTAATGCAGGTAAGTTTGTATGGACAGGACGTAAAGTAGGTGTAGAAACAGCAGCTAGAAACTACCCTGCTAGAGATGGTTTAGAACCTGATTTTAGTTTATATAACTTTTTTAAAGAAGATGGAGTAGAATAGATGATGTAAAGAAAAACATAAACCAAAAACCAAAAACCAAAAACCAAAAACCAAAACCAAAAACCAAAACCAAAAAAGAGAGATAACATGAAAAGAAATTTTGCATTTGATACAACTACACTAGCTACAGCTCCTTTACTACTCGAGCAAGGTATTTACGAAGGGGAGGTATGTAATGCTTCTATCACAAGTAAAGAGGGTAAACACTACATTGCAGTTGTACCTGAAACTGTTTGGAATAGAGATGAAAGATGTTTTGTACCTACAGGAGAATATATTGTAGAAGGTAATATCTTTTTTGGAGCTATTCTAAAAGATAAAAAAGCTACTGAAACTTTACAGCAGGACGAACCTAGATTGTTTGGAGGTAGAATTAGACTTTCTTTTGATAAAGAAAATTACAAACTTTCAAATAATTATGTTTTAGGTAGTTGGTTAGAAGCACTACACTTACATGAGGTAAACTTCTCAGAAAATGTAGACTTTGAATACAACGAGGAGATTGAAGTACCTGAAGAATTAGCTTCTGTAACTGACATTGTAGATAAACTAAACTCTGTAGAATATCATCGTGAGTTGTTTAACATAATTTGTCAAGCAGCAAACAATACAAAAGTTAGGGTAATGGTAAGTAAACAACCTTCTTACAGAAACAAAGAGGTTTTGGAAAATGTAATTGATACAGGTAGTTACAATTCTTCTTGTGGTATTTTAGCAACAAAAGAATTCTAAGGTAGAAAAGAAATTCTAAAGTAGGGAGGGAAGATATACCTTCCCTACTTTCTACTAAAAATAAAATAAAGAGGATGATTATGCTTGTTAGACCTAAATTTCCTAAAGAAAAAACAGTCATGGTGGTGAATGACATGCCTGTTAAAGTTGAGATAGATACAGGTGAGAGATTTTCTAGTGTAAGTAATTTAAATTTCTTAACATCACTTAGAACAGGTAGACTTTATCAGGACGGTAAAGAAAGAATGGAACAAGGATATAAAGGTATAAGTGCGACAGATATATATCCGACGTATTTATTTATGGAACAGTACCAAAAAAATAACTTCGATTGGACAGAAGATATTGTATCTGGGAAGTTTCGAAAACCTGATATAGAATACACTAAACTAGATAACCATAAAGATGTTTGGGTTACGAAAACTATTTGGGATAGTTTTCAAGCTTTATTAAATGAAATAAAAACAGTGAACCCTAAACTGATTATTGTAACAGGTAAATGGAGTCTATTTTTCTTAACAAATTGTGTTAGTTTAAAAACTACACAAGGCGATTCAAAAGACAAAAAGACTTTAGGCGGTTTAAATAAGTTTAGAGCAAGTATCCTTCGACCAAGTGAACATCTTAAACTACATGATTTAATCTTATTTCCTTTATGGCATACAGTAAATATACTAGCTATGAGTGAAAAATCCTATATATTTCAACTAGATATAGAAAAAGTAGGGTGGATTTACCATACAATAAAAAGTAAAGGTATACACTACTATCTAAAACCTGATAAAAAGTATACAATCTGCGACACAACAGAAAAAGTAAAAATAGAATTAAACAAACTTCTTGATATTTTAGACAAGCAACCTACAAAAGTTGCAATAGATTTAGAGACTATGTTTTTTTCTGTTGTGGATTGTATAGGTATAGCTTACCAATACGATGAAGGTTTATGTATACCTTTTGCAGCTAAAGGAAATGCTCATATATTTTCTTTAGAAGATGAGGTAGAAGTGTTGGGGTATGTAAAAAAAGTTTTAACCCATACAAACTGTTTACATATTGGGCAAAACTATAGTTATGATATACAATACATGAATAGGGTTTGGGGAATCAAAGTAGAAGCTCACCAAGATACAATGGTAATGCACCATACTTTGTTTAACCACATGCAAAAAGATTTAGCTTTTCTAGCTAGTTTATACTGTGAACACTACACAAACTGGAAAGGCGAAATTACAGCATCCAAAGAAACCCCTGAAACACGATGGATGTACAATATAAAAGATGTTTGTCATACTTTAGAAATATCTGATGTTTTGGAAAGTATGATAGATGGGTTATCTAAAACATTAAAAGACTTCTATGAATTCCAACAAAAGAAGTTAGCTCCTGCGGTGGATGCAATAGTTATGAGAGGAGTTAAAGTAGACTTAGATAAAAAGCATAAACAATTCAAAGAGTTATCGAGGTTACTTTACTTAATCGAAGAAGAAATAAACTCTATGTTTGGGTTTGAAATAAACTTAAAAAGTTCTAAACAAATAAATAAATTATTTACAAAGTTTTTATGTGTTAAACCTGTAGTAGATAGAAAAAGTTCTAACGCTTCTTTTGGAAGTGAGGCTATGTTAGTTTACCTAGAGAAGTACCCACTGTATGCTCCTTTGATTACATTAATTTTGGAGTATCGTTCTATAGGTATTTTTGTAAGGACATTTTTAGCCGCTAAAGTAGATGATGACGGTAAAATGAGAACAAGTTATAACATAGCAGGAACTAAAACATATAGATTAGCGAGTAGAAAGAATGTATTTGGGCGGGGGTGTAATATACAAAACCTACCTAAAAAAGGTAAGATAGATTTGAAATATGCTTTAGAAGTTAAGGAGACTTCCGTAGATGATATAGAAAGGATAGAAATAAAATCCTTACCTGTTTATGGTAGTATAGACTTACCTAACATAAAAGAGTTATTTGTATGTGAACAAGATGAGGTATTCTTTGACATAGATTTAGCTGCTGCTGATGCTAGAATAATAGCTTGGGTATCTGAGTGTAAATTTCTAACTGAATTATTCGAAGACCCTGAAGGCGACATTTACCTTACCTTAGCTAAAGTATACTTTAAAAACAATACCTTAACTAAGAAGTCTAAAGAAAGACAGTCGTTCAAAGCTGTATGTCATGCTCTTAACTATCTAGGACAGCCTCCGACAATAGCTTCTAAAGCAGGACTAAGTATACCTGATGTACAGGCTATTCAAACTTTCTATTTTGACATATGCCCTGAAATACCTAGACTACATAAAGAAGTACAGAAACAAGTATACGGAAGAGGTTGGTTGGAAAATGTATGGGGAGCTAGAGGATATTTTTTAGATAAAAAAGACGTAATGTTAATGAATCAAGCTATGGCTTGGGTAGGTTCTTCACCTGTATCTATTTTAATTAACAAAGGTTTGGTAAACCTACATGAAAAAGAAAAAGATATAAAGATTAGATTACAGGTTCATGATAGTTTAGCAGGCACATTTAAAAAGTCTGATATAAACGCACCTGAAAGAATACTTAACCATTGTTCTATAGCTTTACCTTTTACAACACCTAGAATAATTCCTGTGAATATAAAAACAAACAACCTTAGTTACGGAGGTTGTTAATGAAAGAATCTCAAATAGAAAAATTGTTGATATTTATTTTTAATATGTTTGTTTGGTATGTTTTATTTTGGATTTTCTTTCTATAGAATACAGACTATCAACGAGTTTTCATACCTTGCTAGTAGGTATCCTCAAAACTAGCACATTGAGAAGAGGACATCTTCTTCTCTTTTTTACTCTTTAACACAATAGATAAGGTGGAAGTATGAATGCAAGACAAGTAAAGTTAAAAACCACAGAACCAAAAACCATTGAACCAAATGTACGAAAACCAATCACAATTAAGAAAGAATTGACTGATAAAATAGCTGAGTTAGAGGCTTCTGTAACTATTTTACAAAATGCTAGAAAGAATTGGGGTAATGAAACAGCTAGGCTAGAAGGTTTGAATAGAGACCTATCAGCTAAATTAGCTATTTTGTCATCGGAATACGAAGAATGTGAAGAAGATTATGTGAGGCAACGTAGTATATCTTTGGTTTGTTTTGCTATCATAGGCATTGCAGCAGGGATTAATCTTTACCAAGCTTTGGTAGGGTAACCCAATGGGAGTATATATTTTAGACACAGAGACTACAGGATTAAGTAAAACAGACCAAGTAATTGAAGTAGGTTGGATTGAGGTGGGTAGTTTACCTACTCTACTTACTTTAGACTCAGGAAGTAATAGGTATCTACCTACTGTAGGTATATCTTCTAAAGCTGAACAAGTACATAAGATAAGTTACAGACAGCTTCTAGGTAGCCCATCTACTAGATTCGTTACAATCCCAGAAGATGTAGAATATATGATTGGACATAACTTAGAGTTTGATGTTAGGTTACTCAAACAAAGTAACCCTTCTCTAGCACAAAAACTAAACAATGTCAAATTTATTTGTACAAAAAAGTTGTCTCAGGTTATCCTAGCCCGATTTAAGGTAAATACGCTAAATCATAAACTTGATACATTAGTTAAAGTGCTTTATCCTAACAATTGGACGGATATTATACTAAGTGAAGCTCACGATGCTTTAGGTGATTGTTTCAAAACTAAAAAACTTTTAGAAGGTTTGTTACGTTATATACCTGACGTAACTGAATGGAATGAAGTCTACAATAAACAGAAGATAGTTTTTCCTAACGAAAGACGAGAAGAAGATGAGTGAAAATAATGATGGATAAAGAACTTTATATAGTTTTAGTTATTGTTGTATGTTATGCAGTGTTTGGTTTAC
>Ga0247835_1003790_pt1 | contig 14006 bp, 14 predicted proteins | sample LaCtaG_3_FD_189912 | JGI IMG/M metagenome (GOLD analysis project Ga0247835, IMG submission 189912) | Freshwater microbial communities from meromictic Lake La Cruz, Castile-La Mancha, Spain - LaCruzMarch2015_13.5m | ecosystem: Environmental > Aquatic > Freshwater > Lake | place: Spain: Castile-La... | reverse complement strand
ATTTGCAATTGATAAATATTTAGTACTACCATCTGTTTCTGATGAACTAAAATATACCTGTGGCAGGGTAGAAGAAATAACATCTAACTTTGCAAGCGGCCCAGTAGTGCCAATCCCTACTCGGCCTGATGAATCTATACGCAGTCTTTCTGCTGCACCAGCACCGATGATGACGGTATCAGCAAGGCCCGCAGTACCCAGAACATTGCCAATAATAGTGTTGTTGCTGCCTGTTGTTAAATTATATCCGGCATTTATTCCAATACATGTATTGTTGCTGCCAGTCGTATTAAAACGCAGCGCAAGATCGCCAAGTACGACGTTATTACTACCAGTGGTGTTGTCATATGCAGTATTTCTTCCGCCAATAACAGTATTCAACGTGCCCGTAGTGTTGCTAAGTAAAACTTGGTCACCTATGCCAATATTGCCACCGCCTGTCGTTGTTGATTTTAGTGCGTTTGTACCAATAGCAATGTTGCTTGTCGCTGTATTAAAATACAAAGCATCATGTCCAATAGCGATATTGGACGCTCCCGAGATATTAGAGTACAAAGCAAACGGGCCAATTGCAACGTTTAATGCTCCTGTTGTACAAGAGTAAAGTGCGCTATCGCCAACTGCTGTATTTACATTTGCTGTATTTACCCGAAGTGCATTGTTGCCAATGGCTGTATTATTGGCACCACTTGTATTTGATGAAAGCGCAGAAGCGCCTACTGCCGTGTTAGTGCTAATTGCACCTCCACCACGTCCTACTCGTACCCCATAAATTGTTGCATCGCCAGTATCAAGAGTTAACGCACCAGCAGAATCAATAAGTAAACGGCGAGTCCCATTAGTTGCTACCGCTACTTGGTCTGTACCAGGAGAATAAAGACCAGGATTATAAGTAGTACCAGAACCAATTTGCAAACTTGGTGCGGTGGCACTACCTGATGATGTAAATAAGATACCGGCATTTACAAGATTTGAAGAAGTCAAATCTAAATTATCAGATGCAGCAAGTTCTTGTATCTGTCCTGCACCAGAATTAAATATTAGTGGAAATCTATTTGCCATTTTTATTTGTTCTTTTTAGTATTTAGAAGTTTACAGTACCAATACCAGACCTTAATGATACAGTCATTCCAGTTCCAACAACACTAATGGATACAGAAGTAGTTCTAGTTCCTACTGTAAGATTTTTAGTAGTCGCAATACCAGTCAAATTACTTCCATTACCATAATAATAAGTCGCAGAAATATTACCAGTAACATCTAATGCTTTTGTAGGAACCGTTGAATTAATTCCAATACGATTATTGACACTATCGAGATATAATAATCCATCATTATAATCAAAGGGTTCTGTGAGTTTATTTCCAGATACTGTTCCTTCTCCCGGAACACCAATACCCAATGAAACACCAAGAACAATACAAAAGAAGTTATGTGCCGATTGTGGAGCAGTTACAAAAATAATCGTATTTTGATTAATCGTATAATCAGTGTTTGGTTCTTGTACTGTTCCGTTTATAGATACAAGAAGTGAGAATGCAGAACCAGGATAAAATGCACTACCACCAGAGGTTAGATTAAAAGTTGTTGTGGACGAATTGAACTGACTTTGTATGTCATCAAGTTTTAAGTAGTTTCCTGATGTAAGTTGTCGTCCAAAATAAGCCATTATAGGGTTTTTCTTTTATTTATGAGAGAGTAATATTTCCAGTTCTCAATACTCCATCAGTACCACGAACTTTAAATCTTAAATTCGTATTACTAGTGAGCTCAAAACTCAGTTGAGAATTATTTGTCGGTGTGGATGTTGTTCCTAAACCAACAGTTATAATACCAACACTAATATTATCAGCAGTAGTCAGTCCAACATTACCGGTTCTACCATAAAATCCAGTAACATTACTACTGGTTGCACCGGCAAAACCAATATGTCTTACCTGTATATCAGTTCCATTTCCCGGAGCACCCTCAAAAGTTAAAACATTTGATATAACACTATATGCTCTTACATTTGTGTTATCACTTGGATACTGAACCACACCATCAATCGTAACTAATAGATTTTGACTATTTGCCGGTTCTTTGGATAATGTAAATGCAGTAAGTGATCCAGTACCAGTAAAACTATCAACCGTATTATCACTAATATCAAAAGTTGGAAAGTTATTTGCTACAAGATTTCCCCAGAAGATATCAGTGACTAATGGTGCAACCGAAAATATAATCACACTATCTAAATCAATACCAAATCCATTTGTTGGACTTGTAGTATCTTGTGGTTGTTGTATAACACCATTTACCGATAATGTAAGTTGTGCTGCTCTGGTGATTTGTGCTTTGGTTCCATTATCATAAGTTGCCTTAAACTTTGTATTAACTCCATCAAATGCAACATTAATCGTATGTGTAGTTCCAGTACCAAGACCGGTTAAATCAATTGCAGTATTATTGATTGCATTTGCATATGTTGTTGCAAGTTTAATTGTATTTTGATCTTCCTTGATAATAAAATAAACAGTTGCCGCAGTCAATCCAGTGATTGTGGTTCCTGTAGTATTATAAGTGACTCTTTGACCGGTAATAAATCGGTGAGAGTTATAAGTAATCGTATTATTTGCAACTGATACTATAGATGCCGATGAGCCATTAAAAGTTAAAGTATATGACGTAATATCGTCAAGGACTTTAAAACTATTATTTTCTCCGCTTGTAATGGGATTTCCAATATAAGGCATTGTATTTTTTTAACTATTTATTGAGTCAATAACCGGTTGCGGAGTTGCATTCACAACTGCCTGTGCAGATTCTCTTTCTTCTTCGTCTTTAACTATTAATGGATTTCTGACTGTGCTTGTAGTTGATTCCATTGTTTCTGGGTTGAACTCTGTGACTTCTACTGTTTCTTCAAGTGGTTCGATGGCAGTTTGAGTAATTACATTCTGTGTGATGTTTACAGTTTCCATTTCACGAGTCTCTTCATTCCAAACTTCTTTGGTTTCGATGATTATATCTTCACGGAGTTCTGGGCGGCCTTCGGAAAGGATGTAATGGGAGAGGCGTTCGATGGCGGCAATGTACTCCCCGAGTTGTTTGTTGAATGTCCAGTTGTCTGCAGCAGTTTGGACCCAAGCAGGAACTTCACCGATGGTTGTGTTGCCTGTGATGGTCTTTGGATACTTGGTTTTGATTGAGGCGATTGTATCCTGCCATACTGTGGTGCCATTAACCCCGTCCCAGTACTGCATATCTTGTTGGTCTTGGAGGGATGGGTAGGCGGACTGGCGGAGGGTGATGTAGGAAGGTTCGATAATGTCCGGACCTTCGACTATAGAGATGCCTTGTTCCGCAACGTCTTGGATGAATTGTTGGTAGTCAGAGTTTGCTGGGTCTAAAGGGATAAAAATTTTATTTAAAATAATTACAAAATTTTCTCTAGTTTGTTGAAGTTTATACATTTTTATAACTCCGCCGATGCTGTAATAGTTCCGTTTAAAATCCAATTGTAAAAAGTATCATTATTTGTTGTACTAGAAACAAGATGAAATCCGTCGGTAAACGTGGAATATACTGGAGTATTACCAATATCAGAATTACCGTTTAATAGTCTTAAATGTAAAGTTCCTGGACTTCCAGTAAGAGAAACACTTGGAGCAGCCCTCATAGTTTCTGGAAAATAAAATGTAGATGATTCCCAGAAAGAATTTTTAAATAAAACATGATGATGATTTGCACTTGCGTAATAATACCTCTGACACAATGCAAGTTCTTCGCCGATACTACGATACTCAAAGGGCGTTGCGACTTTTCCTGCTTCTAATTGAACTCCAGTAATATCAAAATAATCATTTGCGATTGCAGTTGGAAGTCCTTCTGGTGTTCCAAATGAAATTCCTATTTGTCGAACATTTGATGGAATAAATCCAGTTAATTCAAATTTTTGAAAATCTGTTGATAATAGTAAATCTTTACTTGATGTGATGAATGTATTTGCATTTTTGAATCCAACATAAAACATTCCACGGTCCAAATAATTATCTTCTACATGATAAGCAATATATGCAGATAAATTTACTCCAGAAATTGTGGGCATTCCAGAACCACGTCTAGCATAAAATGAAAGAGTTACATATTTCCCAGCAAGAGTTCTGGAAATAGAACTTTCAATTGGTTGATTTATATATCTTGATGTTGCACCAGTATCTCCAACACTTCTTTCAGATCTTAATGCATATATAAATCCTAAATGATTTACTTCTTGTCTAGTTACATCATGATCTCCAGATGAATATCTAGTGGCGTTCCATCTATCTGCAGTATAATTTGTTGCTCCTTGTGCTGCAAGATTTAAAAATGAAGTTCCTCGTTGCCAAATATTCATGGAACCATTGATAACCAAATTCCTCCTACCAGCACCAAGCAAATCAAATGCCTGCTGTGGTGTTTCAGTCGCCATCAGTGCCTGGCCATTGAGGCCGATAGGTCTCTCCAGCTCTGCGAGTTTTTCTCTAATGTTGACTGAGGGCTTTGCAATTCTTACTGTCATGGTTATTGCTCCGCTATGAGACCATTAGAGGCACTTATGGCGGTTGTGACTGCGGTTGTGGTATTATTTATTCTCTTTAAACCGCTAAAGTCAGAACGGCCAGACGAGGTTCCTACGGAGAGCAGATCGGTGGTGTCGTCGTAGGCGAGGGCGGTTACTGCGTCTGATGCGCCGTATAGAGTGCATTGGGAGTTTTCTTGGAAGAGCACCTTTTCGTCGTTGTAGATTTTGAGGATTTGGGATGGGGATGGTGCTGATGCTGATATACGGAAAAGAGCAAGATATTGGTTGAATCCTTCACCGATTTTTAATGTTGAAGATGAATTTGTAACTAAAGATTCTGTAGATGTATTAGATGTAATTAATCTTGCGTTAGAATAATAGTATAAAATACCACTTCTTCTTACAATAGTTTGATGAGACCATCCAATATTATTAGAGGAAGTATTTTGATAAAGTTTATTATTTCCACCAATAGTAATTGCAAGTCCAAGTCCATCCATAAGCAAATTAGTGTTACCAGCAACGTGGTTTATTTGGAATGCTATATAAGTGCCATTTAACGGAACCATTATCCCCCAAAACATAATACTAAAATCACCAGTTCCAAAATCTAACGCAGTATTTTGTGGTTGTAATAGATAATTACTTGCACTAAAACCACCATAACCAACCAGATTTGAACCGGTCGCAACGGCAGTTTTGGTGATGGTTCCATAAACTGCAAGCCCATTGTTGTTTACACTGCGGTCTGGTTCTGCGAGTCTTGCGGATACATTATCCCAATAACCAAATAAACCATTACTCAATCCATTAATTAAAGTAATATAGGTTGTTGTTGCAGTTGCAGTAATTGTTACTTGATATTTTCCATATGCTGTGCCATAATTTGTATCATGTAATGCGGTTGAATTGTGCGAATTTCCAATTCTAACATAATTATAATTAGCAGTATTATTACCATTATTGACAATATCAAAGGTTACCACATATTGTTTTCCAACAACCGTTGTAAATGGTGCTGAAGCATAAACAAAAGCATTTGAAGTGTCTGTTAATTTTAATAATCCTCCAGTTATTACTGCAGTTCCTCCATCAATAGTTGTCCATGCACTTAGATCACTTGTTGAAAAATTCCCATTTGTAATTAACTCAGTTCCAGTCACACTTGCAGTGCTTGTATCACTCAACCACGCCCCTTTGATATCTCCGTGCATCCATCCAGTGTTGTAGGAGGTTGTAAGATAAGCAACCAAACTATTTCCAAAATGTGTAGTATTTTGATTGAGTATGATTAATTTGTTATTGGTTGATGCTCCTGCATATTCACTAAAATATATTGTGTCATTTGAAAATACATTGTTATGTCCAACACTACTATTTCCATTAGAACCTAGTCTTGGTAATGATGTAGAAGAATATGATGTTCCAAAAATAGCATCAGAATTATTTGAAGATGACGTTGGAATTGTTTTATTATACCAAGCATAATATGCAATACCGCCCCCACCACCTGCAAAGATTTCATAATTTTTTGATATTGATACTTGATTAACATAACCAACTGTTGTCAACCAATTTATAACAGTTCCATCATCCTTAATAATACTTGCTCCACCGTTGGTGCCGACAATTATCGTAGGAACTGGGAGGCCGGTGGATGGATCGATGGGAGCGTTTGGTAGCACAGTCATTGCTACGTCGTTTAATGATGCCCCTAATATTTCTTGTGTAGAGTATCTAGTGTAAATTCCCGAAGAATTTCTTCCTGATATTGGAAGTGAGTATGATGCAAAACCACCACTATAATTACCAAATTCTCCAACATTAATAATATTTACATCTGATATAAAATTGGGAAGATATAATAAATAGTTTGCTGATGTAATTGCAATTGTTCCGTTTAAAGCAAAAACACTAGTTAATGCTACGGGGTGAACTATAGATCCTTCACCAGTAATTGTACTGTTTGTAAATGCCGTTTGTGATGACCCATTAAATATCATCCACATCGGCATATCAGGATCATCACCATCATAAATTTTAATTTTACTTGAACCAGTAGTAGTTCCCTCAATAACAATCACAGCAACCGCAGGAAAATCTTTACGACTTCCACGAGTTGCGGTGTTTAAGGTTTCATTATACCAAGAAGTATTCTGTGTTCTCTTTCTCCAAGCACCACCATCAGAGTCCTTACGAGTATCATACACAAAGACATCAATTGCCGTTGAGGAGATTGAAGAACTTATACCTGAAAGATTTAATTCACTTAATTCTGTGCTTCCAACAACTTGAAGCTTTGCTATTGGATTTGTGGTTCCAATACCAAGATTACCAGAAACATAAGCACCACCATCAACTTGAAGTCTTTGTGATGCTGTTCCTGTAGATGTTGCTGTTCCTACTAATATAGGTCCGTTAGTGAATGTAGAAACTCCAGTAGCAGTTAATGAATTAAGTGTTAGTCCGGTTGAATGTAATGTATTTCCCCCAACCTGAACTCCATTAGTGTGATGTAATGTAACTCCTGTTCCTACATTAAGTTGATTATTACTTCCGTCTAGTGTAATAGAACTTGTTCCAATCGTCAGGATACCAGTAATTCTAGCATTACCAGTTACAATCAATTGAGTTGTTCCACCACCAACAACAACAGTACCTAAAGTAGTAATACCAGATACTACAAGACTTTGTGCTGTCGCAATACCTAATGATGGCGTGACTAATACTGGACTAGTAGCAAATACATTAGCACCAGAACCAGTCTTATCGCTTAATGCTGTTGCTAGATTAGCAGAACTAAAGGAACCTAATGATGTTGTGGTATTATTAGATGTAATTGCACCAGTTAGATTTGGTATATTGGTTGTTGATGTTGCAGTACCGGTTAATGATGCCGTAATACTTCCAGTAACTACAAGATTCTCAAGAGTAACAGTTCCTGTACTTCCAATACCAGCAGCAGCAATCTTGGTAAATGCCATCTATAACGACTTTTTCTTTTATTTATCTAACTAACATATCCCAAGAGGTTACAGTTCTTTCCTTACCACTTGTATTTGATTGTGCATAATGTAGTAATACACTTGGGTAGATATACATCACTCCTTCTTTTGGTTCTGGAGCAAATGAAAGTTGTGTTGTATCACTTACTGGATCATTCCAGGGACCTACAAATACTGTTGGTTTATGAACTTTCTCATCATAATCCAGGTATAATAATCCACTGTAAGAATGTGACCGATGATTATGAACTCCTTGATAGTTCTCTTTCTTATATTTGATAGTCCAAATATCAGTAACTTTATATTCTGTGATATCAGATTCCTTACGAAACTGCTGAAGTTCATCATCAAAAATATTCTCAAAGTCAAGAGCATAACTCTTACCATCTTTTTGACGATCAGTATAAAACTCTTGTAGTCCCTTCTTCTCAAAGTTTCCTCTTTCAAGTTTTTTATAAAGTGCTCTTTTTTTTCGGTCCCAGTCTTCTACCTCATAACGGTAAATAGGAACAAAGAAAAGTGGGTGTATCATCGAGTTGCGTCAAAGGCACACTGAACGAATGGACCATTAGCATCCACATAATGCAAAAATATTTGGTGATGGTGCTGCTCTATTTCTTTACCTTTTATCTTGGCGATTTTCTTTTCTAACCAGGGAACTTCATCAGGCATTGCATCTCTCCAATGTTCTCTTTCACATCCCTTATAAATCACGGCATCTCCATTATTCATCTCAACATAAGACTCACTACCATCAGGACGCTCAAACCAAATCGGCCAAGGATTTTTGAGTGTTGTACTGATTTGTAATGATACACTTACCTCACAGGCAGGTCTATCGCTATGACGAAAAAGTTGTTGATTTGGAAAATAAAAGCGATCATAAAAATATGTTGGATGTAAATCCATTTCTAATCTTTTTTCTACTTCTTTTTTTACAAGAAAATGAAGTTCTCTATAAGTAGGAATATTATATCGTGCTAAAGAACCATTTACCTGTGATTCCATCGGTAAGTGTTCATACTTATCCATTCGGTTATTATAATAAGTAATCTGCCCTCGTTCTTGTGGTAAAGGAACATATAAGTTCTCTGGGTCTGTTATCAATCCAGGAACTAATAGATAACCATTCTTCTCAAAGGACTCATTCTTTGACATCTTACGAGGAGGTGTTACACAACGCTGATATCCTTCTTGATAAACACCACCGGTTGATTTGTATTCTTTCATATAACCTCCTATTCAGCGGAAACGCGGACCACATACCCAACCCACAAGACTCTTACGCAGTCCAGATTTTACTTTACGAACACGATGAGGAGTACGAGAATCAAACATAATCATAGTACCTCTTTGTTTTGGTGCAAAATAAGTCTTACGACTATTATCCATAAACTGAACTTCACCACCAGTATAATCCTCTGGATCTGATAGTTGTAATGAGAATGAAAGTTTTCTTACATACTCACCCTGAAGTGTTACAAGGTCTTGTGAGATATTAGTACCAGAACTTATAATCTGTTGAGGTTTATATGCAGTATCAATACCGGCATCAATATGCCAATCATAAAACTGCCCTGCACCATATTGAGTATATTGGATACTTTCTCCATCAATTGCAGTAATATCATAACAGAAGTTTTCTCTGTTTGCTCGCTGAATATAATGCCAGATAAAACCACCAATCCAGTGTGTTGTGGGAATCCAGGCATTCTTACTATCACGAATGACCTTATCTATTGAGTCTCCGTGTAGTCTTGATTCTTGTGCGATTGGATCAAACTTTTGGATATCTTTTTCGAGGATCTCTATAATGTCTTTGTTTAGATCCGTTACGTGCCATACTGTCAAAAAAGCCATATATTATTATAATATGTTTAGGAGTATTATATATCAGGTTTGAGATTAAGTCAAGTTGATTCTGGTTTTGGATGTTTTGCCTTGACTGCCTCAATCATTTGTATCCATTTACCGTTCTCAAGATTTCCAGACTTAATATCATCATATAAGAGATTGAGTTGTTCTTTCCAATCACCATAATCTGCTTCACGATTACGAGAATACAGATAATAGTTATAGGTATTCACATCTTCTTGTATTTGTTTTTGGATTTCTTCCCATAGAGGTGGTTCAGTATAATCAGGATCTTCGTATCTTGTGAAAGTAGTATTCGAAAGATCCCATTTAGCATTAGGTCTCAAATATTTGATAGCAGTATCAATACCTGGTAATCTTGGAGTATTATTCATAATATTTCAGTAAGTAATGTTTATTCTTCTTCTGGTAGTTCAGGTGTTTCTAATACCCACTCAAGTTCTTCTTCATCCCACTTATAAAAACTTTTAGATTCTACTTGTGCTTCTGTAAGTTCTGGTGCTGGCCCTTCTGGTGACTCCCAGTCAGCAGTTGCTTCTACAAGGACCCAACTTGGAAATGGTTTTGGTGCGATAAAGGCATCAAGTGCGGCATTATAAGAATATCCAATTCCAGCATAACGAACTCTCATATTATTATTATAAGAAGTCTGTTTCCAGTTACCACCTAGAAGTTTCTTACAGAATGCAATACCTAAAATCTCATCTTCTTGTCCTGTAAAAGGATCAGTGATGTCTTCGTTTGATACTACAATAACTTGTGTTACTATGTTATTTTCGTCTATTCTAGCAAAATGTCCCATAAGTTTTTATATGAATGTGTTTTTATTTATTTATGTTCTTATGAAGGATATGCGATGATTACGAACATCAAAATCAGTATTCTGGTATGGTCTTTGAGTTACTGGGCACCTTATGAAGGATAAGCGATGATGACGATACCGGAACCACCGGAACCACCAGGACTTGGTGGAGCACTGGTGGTTGCTCTTCCACCTCCACCTCCACCAGTATTAGCGGAACCAGAAGTTGCAATTCTGGCATTTGGTCCCAAGTTAATTGAACCTAATCCACCTCCACCAGGACCAGGTTGCCCACCAGCAGCAGGCCCAGACCCTTCTACTCCACCTCCCCCACCACCAGCATAAGTAACTGATGAACCTGAAATCGTTGATGTTGTTCCTGGACCACCATTTCCTCCTGTTTCTGATGCTGGAGATCCGCCACTTCCAGCACCACCGACGCCGCCTGCTCCTCCACCACCAGCGCCACCTGCCCAAGTTGGAGTAGCGGTAGTTCCTCCATTATTGCCTTGTGGCGGTGATGTTGGTGGTGTGTTTCCACTTCCGCCGGCGTTTCCACCATCTCTTCTTCCTCCACCTCCAGAACCACCTGGTTGGCCACCACCATTATGTGGTCCAGCACCACCACCGCCGGCAGTAGAAGTTATGGTGGAAAATACTGAATTGTTTCCATTAGATCCCTGTGGTTGATTGAAACCTCCACCACCACCAACAGTGATAGAATATGAACCTGGAGAAGAACTCACAGGAAGTCCAGTCCCTGTTCTAAATCCACCGGCACCACCACCACCCTCTGCAGCACCACCACCACCAGCAACAACAAGGTAGTCAACAGAACTCAAACCAGGACTAGTGACCGTAAAGGTTCCTGATGATAAGAACTGATGTATGGTTTTACCTGATGCATAAGAAATCAAACCACCAGTTGCCTTTGCGGTTGCTGCAAGTTCTCCAATCAAATAACGGACGACTACGATGCCGGAACCACCAGCACCACTACCTGCGGATGGAGACGGGGTGTGCCCGCCGCCGCCGCCGCCACCAGTAGAAAAAGTTCCAGGTGTTCCAGTTGAAGATGTTGCCGGACCTCCACCACCAGATCCACCTGTGCCGGGAGAATTAGTAACACTACCAGAACCAGCACCACCACCAGCATAAGTTACAGAACTTCCTGAAATAGAAGAAGAAGATCCTGCCCCGCCAGGTCCAGGAGTTGTAGTTCCTGGTGCAGGTGTTCCTGCTGCTCCAGCACCACCACCTCCGCCACCAGCAACAGCCGATGAACCACCAGTTCCCACACCATCTCCACCAGGATTTCCTTGTGATGGTGTAGTTGGTGGGGAGTTTCCTGCACCTTTATTTGGATTATTGGGAGCACCCGATCCACCGCCTCCAGAACCACCACTGTTTCCTGCAGTATAACTTGCACTCGATGCACCGCCTCCACCTCCACCAGTAGAAGTTATTGTAGAAAATACTGATGGTGTTCCATTTGCTCCTACTGTTGCATATGTTGAGTTTGGCGCTCCTCCACCACCAACAGTAACAGTATAAGAACCTGGAGTAGAACTTATGGGAAGTTCAGTTCCAGTTCTAAATCCACCAGCACCTCCGCCGCCGCCGTGACCATAACCTCCACCACCACCACCAGCAACAACAAGATACTCAACAGTGCTTTGGGATGCTGGTGCTTTGGTTACAGTCAAAGAACCAGATGAGGTAAAGATATGTGCTCTATAGATATCACTTCCACTTGTGTAATCACTTATGGTTCCACCAGTTGCCTCAATATATTGTTCTGCTCCTACACTTACCCATTCGGTTCCATTATATACCTGTACTTTTTCATTATTACTATTGAATATAATGGTTCCTGTTGCAGTACTGATACCAGCATTTCTTCCTTCAGTTGTAGTAACACCTAAACCAACTGCATTATTCTTTATGAATGCAGAACCCACTGTGATACTTGTGGTTGCACCAACTACAATACCACCGGATGCAGTTATAATACCAGATACTCTTGCATTACCGGCAACATCAAGTTTTACTGTTGCTGTTGTTCCAATACCAAGATTACCACTAATATATGCATTACCTATAACTTGCATCTTATTATCATTTTGAGGCAAGATAGCAGTATCGCCAAAAGTTGCCGATGAAGTTACAATATTCGCTACCGTATTGATACCGGAAGAAGATGTTAAAGTTTTTCCAAAAAGAGATGAAAGTGATTGTGGCATATTTTTTTACCTGCTTATGATCCAACCATCTGTTGTATTTACATATGTGAAGTTATATGTTCCATTAACTTCGTCAAACAGAACATCATCGGCAACTCCCATAATGTTACTACCATTTCTCAAAATTATTGCCGTTGTAATACCACTTCTATTTATTATCCTCAAAGTGTTTCCCATTACAGGTAATGCCGGAAGAGTCATAGAGGTCACTCCAACATAATATGCATAACTATATCCAGGTTCCATTGTTAGGTTGGTGCTGGTTGTAGAGATTGCGATTCTTTCGAGTCTTGTATCACCAATAACGTGAAGATTTGATGTTGGATTTGTGGTTCCTATGCCGACAGAACCAATACCAGTCACTACAAAGACTTTACCGTCTGTAGAAATACCTAAAGTATTTGCTACTCCTATCTGCAGTTTTTGTAATGGATTTGTGGTTCCAATACCAATATTACCAATAACATTTAATGGTTGTTTGAGAATATCACCACTGACTTTTGTAAGTGCCATATCTTTTAGGGGCTGATTTCCATAATGGTGAGTGCAATATCAAGACTACTACTCACATCACTCTTAACAGTCACAATATCATTCTGTTCTAATACAACTTTATTACCTTGCATAAACTCCAAACTTGAACCCTGTGGAATGGGTACATTTTTCATTAAACTTATACTATCAGTATTAGTTCTTGATATTCCTACAGTTGCATTAATTCCAGAACCTGATATATTCGCAAGTGTAATACCAATGATTACGGTTGCCGTGACTGGTGCGGTTGCAGTATATATTCCTACGGTTGTTACGCCGACACTTGCTTTTGTTTTTAACTTAAAATTATTAGCCATTATTTTATCCTAGTGCGATTGCAAGTGCGACTGCATCATTATTCGAAGTCGTAAGAATACTAATACCATCAATTTTTACATCCGTTGATGTATTTATGTCTCCACCAACATCCAAAGTGTATTGAGGACTTGTGGTTCCAATACCAATATTACCAGAAACATAAGCACCACCATCAACTTGAAGTGGTTGTGATGCTGTTCCTGTTGATGTTGCTGTTCCTACTAGTATAGGTCCATTGGTGAATGTGCTTATACCAGAAACAACAAGACTTTGTGATGTTAAGTTTGTTGCTGATGTAATACCTAAAGTGCTGATACCACTTATAACAAGACTTTGTGCCGTTAAGTTTGTTGCTGTTATAATACCTAAAGTACTGATACCCGATATATAAACATCACCAACTACAGTTAGTTTTGATGTTGCATTCGTGGTTCCAATACCAACAGATTGATTGTAATATATTGATTGCCCGCCGTAGTTTTCTATCCAAGGTGTTAAAAGTGATACGGTGGTTCCAATTCCAACACCACCCGTATCTCTTTGTGAGAATAGATAACCATCATAAGTATTAAGTGCTAATTCGCCTAACTGTAAGTCTGCAACTACCGGTTTCTTACCCGGTACAGCAGACCTTTTAATCCTAAAAGGTGTAGACATTGATATTCATTCTCGGTATATACCAG
>Ga0247835_1003787_pt1 | contig 14018 bp, 10 predicted proteins | sample LaCtaG_3_FD_189912 | JGI IMG/M metagenome (GOLD analysis project Ga0247835, IMG submission 189912) | Freshwater microbial communities from meromictic Lake La Cruz, Castile-La Mancha, Spain - LaCruzMarch2015_13.5m | ecosystem: Environmental > Aquatic > Freshwater > Lake | place: Spain: Castile-La... | reverse complement strand
CTGAACATGAAACCTTGACCTGACGCTATTGCACAACAACCCAACAGCCAAAATCGAAATTTACAGAATAGATGTTGCTTTATCATACTGGCCGCGCCGCGCCGTTGCAGTTCAGTCTATGGACGGCGGTGATGCCGGCGTTGGTTTTTCTGCTTGGGCTGTGCGTTGCGGCCGGCGCTGCGATATGGAATAAGAGCGACATTGACAGCGATGCCAACACCCTGTTCCAGCACGGGGCGCAGGCTGTTGCCGAGCACGTTCAAGCGCAATTGCAGCGCCCGATTTACGGCTTGCAGGGTGCAAGTGGCATGTACGCAGGCAGCCCCAGGGTGGACCGGGCCAAGTTTCGGGCCTACGTGGGCTCGCGCGACCTGCCCCGCGAGTTCCCGGGCGTGCGCGGGTTTGCCTTCATTCAGCGCGTGCTGCGCCCGGAGCTGGGTGCCTTTATTGCGGCCGAGCGGACCGATGGCGCACCGCAGTTTGCACTGCACCAGTTGGACGATAAAACGCACGACGACCTGTACATCGTCAAATTCATCGAGCCGGCTGCCAACAACGTCGGTGCGCAGGGGCTGGACATTGGCTCCGAAGCCATGCGCCGGGCCGCCATACAGCGCGCGGTGGATACCGGCGAGGCCAGCATCTCCGCGGCCATTACGCTGGTGCAAGACTCGCGTAAAACCCCCGGTCTACTGGCGTTTTTGCCGGTGTACGCCATTGGCTCGCACCCCACAACGGTGGCCCAGCGGCGGGCATCGCTGCGCGGGCTGTTGAACGCGCCGCTGGTGATGTCCGAGTTGCTGGGCGGCATGTCCGACGTGCGCGACGGCCAGCTTGATTTTGAGCTCTTCGATGGCCCCGTCATGCCTGCAGGTGGGCCGGCCAGCCAACTGCTCTTTGACGCTGACAAGCACACCGCCCACCTTGACCCACTGGCGGCCTTGGACCAGGGTGCGGTGGCGGGGCGGCGCTTCTCCGCGACCCAGACGCTAAGGTTTGCCGGACGTGATCTAGTGCTGCGGGTCAATAGCACCACCGCGTTTGACGCTCGCATCGACCGCACCACGCCGTGGCTGTTGTTATTGGGCGGCACACTGCTTGGCGCCATGCTGGCTTTCCTGCTGCGCCAACAAGCCATGGGTCAACGCCGCGCCAATGCGCGGGCGCTGGAGATGATGGCCAGTGCAAACGCCTACCTGGACCAGTTGCAGCTGCAAAAATTCGCAATGGACCAGCACGCCATCGTGTCCACCACCGACGTGCACGGCAAGATCATCTATGTCAATGACAAGTTCTGCGAAATCAGCGGCTACTCGCATGAAGAATTGCTGGGGCAAGACCACCGAATTCTCAACTCTGGCACCCACACCACGGGCTATTTCAAGGGGCTCTACCGCACCGTCGGAGCCGGAAAAACCTGGCAGGGCGAGATCTGCAACAAGGCCAAAGACGGCCAACTGTACTGGGTGGATTCCACCATCGTCCCAGTCATGACCCCAGAGGGCAAGCCCGAGCAGTACCTCAGCATCCGCTCCGACATCACGCTGCGCAAGAAAGTCGAACTCGATTTGATCCAGCAGCAGTTGAGTCTGGAAAAGCGGGTCCAGCAAAAGACCAAGGCCGCCGTGCAAAGCGAGCAGCACCTGCGCCTGGTCATGAACACCAGCCTGGACTCCATCATTGGCATGGACGCCCAGGGCCGCGTAACCGAATGGAGCCGCCAGGCCGAGGCCACCTTTGGCTGGACCTTTGCCAAGGTAAAAGGGCGGTACTTGCACGACTTCATCATCCCGCTGCGCTACCGCGAGGCGCACCAAAAGGGCTTGGCGCACTACCATGCGACCGGGGTTGGGCCGGTGCTGGGCAAACGTATTGAGGTCATTGCGCTACACCGTGATGGCACCGAGTTTCCGGTGGAGTTGGCCATATCCCCCATCGTGACGCCGCTGGGTACCGCCTTCAGTGCCTATGTCACCGATCTCACCCAGCGCAAGCAAGAGCAGGCCGCGCTGGTGGACGCCCGGGCCTTGGCCGAGAGCGCCAGCCGTGCCAAAAGCGACTTTTTGGCCAACATGAGCCACGAGATTCGCACCCCCATGAACGGGGTGATTGGCATGGTCGATGTCTTGCAGGAAACCGCCCTGTTGCCAGAGCAAAAGCGCATGCTGGGCACCATTCACACCTCATCGCTGGCGCTGCTGCAAATCCTGAACGATATTTTGGACTTCTCCAAGATCGAGGCCGGCAAGCTGGAGGTGGAGCGCGTGCCCATGCACCTGCGCGAGGTGGCCGATGGCGTGGCGCAGCTGATGGTGTCGCTGCCGGGCACGCAGGCCGAGGTCTCCTTGTTCGTGTCGACCGCACTGCCGGTGTGGGCCTATGGCGACCCCAGCCGGCTGCGCCAAGTGCTGCTAAACCTGCTGGGCAACGCCATCAAATTCAGCAAAAAAACCGGCAACGAAGGCGCCCAGGTCAGCCTGAGCGTGACGCCCTGCGTGCTGCCGGGTGGCGCCGACGGCGTGCGCTTTGCCGTGGTGGACACGGGCATTGGCATGGGCCCGGAGGTGGTGGCCAAGCTGTTTCAGCCCTTCACCCAGGCCGACGAGAGCACGGCGCGCAAGTTTGGCGGCACGGGCTTGGGCCTGTCCATCAGCCAGCGCCTGGTGGAGCTGATGGGTGGGCACATTTCGGTGCGCAGCACCCTGGACCAGGGCTCGGAATTTACCGTGGAGCTGCCGCTGCAAGCAGCCCCGCCCGAGCGAGTAGTGCCAGACGAGCCCCGTCTGGACGGGGTGCAGGTGCTGGTCGTCAGTTGCAGCGCCTTTGGCGTACCCGTGCGCACCGCCTACTGCGAACATGCCGGCGCGTTGGTGAGGGTGGTGGCGGATGTAGCGCAGGCGCGCGAATTCTTGGCGCAAGCACCCCTCGGCAAGCCCTGGGTGGTGCTGGTTGACAAGGCCGTGTCCGCACCCACCGCCGAGCTGGGCCTGCCCGACCATGCCAGCGTGGTGCGTGAGGTGCCGCGCGGCGGCCAACAGCACCCCGGCGACATCGTCTTGCCCACGCGCCCCATGCTGCACCACGACCTGATTCAGGCCATTGCCCACGCCAGCCGCCGCCAGCAAACTGGCAGCCCAGGCGGGATCACCAGCACCGACAGGGCCATTGAGCGCCGCACCACAGAGCGCAGCGCCGCCCCCACGGTGGAACAGGCCGTGCGCACGGGCCGCCTGATCCTGCTGGCCGAAGACAACGAGACCAACCGTGAGGTGATGCAAGAGCAGCTGCGCATGTTGGGCTACACCTGCGAGACGGCCGAGGATGGGGCCGTGGCGCTGCACATGTGGCAAGCCAACCCCGGCCGCTATGCCCTGCTGCTGAGCGATTGCCATATGCCGCGCCTGGACGGCTTTGGCCTGACCGCGGCCATTCGCAGCACGGAGGCGGCGGGCACGCGCCTGCCCATCATTGCCGTCACGGCCAACGCCATGCAGGGCGAAGCCCAGCGTTGCCACGAGCGCGGCATGGACGACTATTTGTCCAAGCCCCTGCGCATGGTCCAGCTGCGCGAGAAGCTGGAGAAGTGGTTGCCACAGTCAAGGTCAGAGCCGTCCGCGACGGGGCCAGCCGAGTCCGCGCAATCTGCGCCTGTTGAAAGCGTCCAAGTAGCCGAAGAATCGGCAACTGACAGCGCATTGGCCCTTTGGAACCCGGACACGCTGACCGAGCTGGTGGGCGACAACCCGGTGATGCACCGGCGCTTGCTGGAGCGCTTTCTGGCCAACGCCGCAACGCAGGTGGCCGAGATCACGGCTGCCGCCACGGCGCAGGCGCCCGACGCACTGGCCGGTGTGGCCCACACACTCAAGTCGGCGGCCCGCAGCGTGGGCGCACTGCGCTTGGGTGATCTGTGCCAAGACCTGGAAACCGCCGGGCGGGCGGGGGATGTGCCAAGTTGCGAAGCGCTGGCACAGCCCTTGCCTGCAGCCTTTGCGGCCGCGTCCCACGCCATTCAAACCCATTTGAGTCGTGCCATCTAGGTTTGCGTCCAAGATATGAAGCTTATTCAACTAAGAGAGGCGCTGTTCGCGCCCAAGGTGGCACTGAACAGCGTTCAGGACTGGCGCACGCATGTCGTCAACATCGTGCAGGGAGCCTTGGTGGTTTTTGGCACATTGGTGGCAGTTCCCAGCATCGTCATGCTGCTGGCACAGGGCCTGTGGCCTGCCGCCCTTGCGGATGTCGTCATATTGGGGATGGGCCTGGCGCTGTGGCGCAGTCCTGCAGCATCCTTCCAACTGCGGTCATGGGGGCTATGCGCGCTGCTGTATTTGCTGGGGTTCTCTCTCTTGTTCATGATGGGGCCGACCAGCCAGATTTACCTGATGCTGGCCCCTGCCATGGGTGCCATCCTGCTGGGGCCCTGGCCTGCTGCATGGATCATGCTGGGCAGTTCAATCACCCTTTTTGGCGTGGGATTTTTGGGTTATTCCAATTTTCAGATACCCGGTTTGAATATGGACCCACTGGCGGTGTGGCTCACCATCACCGTCAATTTTGTGTTTGCGAATGCGGTGATCACCGTGACCATATCGCTGCTGCTGCGTGGGCTGGAAACCAGCTTTGCCAGCGTGGCCGAAGCGAGTCGGGCCAAGGCTGAGTTCATCAACACCAGTTTGGACGCCATCATCAGCATCGACGCCCAGGGCCGCGTGACCGAGTGGAGCCGCCAGGCCGAGGCCACGTTTGGCTGGTCTTTTGCCGAGGTTAGTGGGCAGTTTTTGCACGACCTCATCATCCCGCCGCGCTACCGCGCACGGCACGTTCAGGGCATGGCGCATTACTTGGCCACTGGCGCGGGGCCGGTTCTGGGCCAGCGCATCGAGATTTTTGGATTGCGCCGCGACGGCCTTGAGATTCCGATTGAACTGGCCATATCCCCCATCGTCACACCGCAAGGCACCAGCTTCAGTGCCTTTATCCGCGATGTCACTGACCGCAAGCAAGAGCAGGCGGCACTGGTGGCGGCCAAGTCCATGGCCGAACAGGCCAACCGTTCCAAATCCGAATTTTTGGCCAATATGAGCCATGAGATCCGCACGCCGATGAACGGCGTCATCGGGATGGTGGATGTTTTGCAGGCCAGCCCGCTGCTTCCAGAGCAGCAGCGCCTGCTGAACACCGTGTCCAGCTCGTCGCTGGCGCTGTTGGGCATCCTCAATGACATTTTGGACTTCTCCAAAATCGAGGCCGGCAAGCTCGAAATCGAAACCATCCCGATGAACCCGCGTGAGGTGGTCCAGGAAGGCGTGCAATTGATGGGCACGGCGGCTGTGGCCGGTTCCGTAGAGCTGTGCGTGGACGTTGCGCCCGAGTTGGCGCAATGGGTCTACGGGGACCCCAACCGCATGCGCCAAGTGCTGATCAACCTGCTGGGCAACGCGATCAAGTTCACGCCTGCTCGCCCCGATCGCCCGGCGCGCGTGGCGTTGCAGGTGGGGCTTTGCACTTTGGCCGACGGCGCGCCCGGCTGGTACCTGAGCGTGCGTGACAACGGCATTGGCATGGATACCGAGCAGGTCCGTTCAGACAAGCCGACCAGAGCACGGCGCGCAAGTTCGGTGGCACCGGGCTGGGCCTGTCGATTTCGCAGCGTCTGGTGGAGTTGATGGGTGGCACGCTGTCGGCGCGCTCCACCCTGGGCGAGGGTGCAGAATTTACCGTGGTGCTGCCGCTGCTGGCGTGCGAGCCTGGCTACGCACCGCAACCGGCCCACGCAGTGGCAGCGCAGCGCAGCGGGCATCGCCGCACCGCCCCAACGGTGGAAGAAGCCGTGCAAGCCGGCTGCCTGATCCTCCTGGCCGAGGACAACGAGACCAACCGCGAGGTGATGCAAGAGCAGTTGCGCCTTTTGGGCTACACCTGCGAGATGGCCGAGAACGGTGCCATTGCGCTGCAAATGTGGCAAGCCAAGCCGGGGCGCTACGCCCTGCTGCTGAGCGATTGCCATATGCCGCACCTGGACGGCTTTGGCCTGACCGAGGCGATTCGCGCCACCGAGGCGGCCGGTACGCGCCTGCCCATCATTGCGGTCACCGCCAACGCCATGCAGGGCGAAGCCCAGCGCTGCCGCGAGCGCGGTATGGACGACTACCTGGCCAAACCGCTGCGCGTGAGCGCATTGGCGCCGATGCTGGAAAAGTGGCTGCCAGCGTCCAAACTCTTCCCTGCCTCAGTCACCGCCCCGGCCCCCGCGCAACCTGAGAACGGGCATTCGGAGCCTGAGCTGGCCGAGTCCACGATGGTTGCATTTGCACCCTCTTTCCCCATTTGGGACCCCGCGTCGCTGACCGCGCTGGTGGGCGACAACCCGGCCATGCACAAGCGTTTGTTGGTGCGCTTCCTGGCCAGCGCCGATGCGCAGGTGGCCGAGATCACCGCCGCCGCAGTGGCCAGCGACCCCGCCACGCTGGGCCGCTTGGCCCACTCACTCAAGTCCGCCGCCCGCAGCATGGGGGCGCTGCGCTTGGGTGAGCTGTGCCAGGATTTGGAGAACGCCGGGCGGGAGGAAGATGTGCAGACATGCAGCGCCATGGCCGCCGGGCTGCCAGCAGTCTTTGCCGCCGCTGTCGAGGAAATTAATGGTCATTTAGGCCTCTAGGCCCCGTACTGTATGCGTAGGCAGCTATTAACTTGATAGCGAAATATTCAAAGGCGGTGTGCACTCGGCCCGAGTAACGCGCCTGAAGAAGCGGTGGGTTGAAAAACCCGAATGCGTTGGGCGATCTTTTCACGGCTCTCGCGCGTCACGATTCGCATGTCGTACTCGGTTTGCAAATTGAGCCAGTAGCGCGGCTCCATGCTGAAAAACAACCCCAATCGCAACGCCGTATCTGCGGTGATGGGCCGCGCACCGTTCACGATATCGCTGATGCGGCTCGGTGGCACGTCCATGTCGCTGGAGAGCTGCCGCGCGGTAATGCCCATGGGCTTCATGAACTCTTCCAGCAGGATTTCGCCAGGGTGAATTTCGTCGAGCAGTTGTTGTGTCATGTTGGGCTCTCTTTCTTCGGCAATGTCTCAGTGGTAATCCACAATTTCCACACGGTAGGCGCCATCGTCATGCCAGACAAAGCACACGCGCCATTGGTCGTTGATGCGAATGCTGTGCTGCCCTTGCGGTTTCCCTTCAACGCCTCCAGCTGGTTCGCAGACTCCTTTTTGACGCAGGAGGTGTGGCGTCGCTATGCGACTTTAACAAAGTGAATTAGGGCCTGTTGTTCCATTTACCATCCCTTGGTTTAGACTCGCACCATGTCTGCCAAGGCCCGCATCAATCCCAAAATCCTTCGCTGGATGCGTGAGCGTGGTGGGCTGGACGTGGGCGATGCCGCCCGCGCCGCCAGCATTTCGCCAGACCAACTGATCCATTGGGAAGCGGGAGAAAGCCAACCCACATTCATTCAGGCGCAAAAACTGGCCCAAGCCCTGCACGCGCCGTTTGGCTATCTGTTTCTGGCTGAGCCACCCGCTGAAAATTTGCCTCTGCCCGACCTGCGTACCGTAGGAAGTGCCCCTATGCCGCGCCCCAGTATCAATTTGCTGGACACCATCCGCCTATCGCTACAACGTCAGACCTGGTATCTGGACTATCTACACGACCAGGATGCGGAGCCTCTACCTTTTGTGGCTCGTTTTGCAACTGATGCTCCGGTGCGAGCGGTGGTCGCTGACATGCGGGCTGTGCTAGGCGTAGATGTGGCGCAAGGCCAGCCCACCAAAGACACCTACCTTCGCCATTTAATCGATGCCGCAGAGGCTGCTGGAATCCTCGTCATGCGCAGCGGCATCGTTGGCAACAACACGCACCGCTCGCTGGACGTGGCTGAGTTCCGTGGCTTTGCGGTCAGCCATCCGCTAGCCCCCCTTGTATTTATCAACAGCGCCGATGCCCCAGCCGCACGGCTGTTCACCCTGATACACGAACTGGCCCATATTTGGGTGGGAAGCAGCGGCATATCCAATGCCAGCCCCGGCAATGCCCAGCGTGAAGAAGTTTTCTGTAACGCTGTGGCCGGGGAGTTTTTGGCTCCGCATGACGTATTCACAGCTCTATGGGCAACCAACATAACCAGCTTGCCCGAACGCGTAGCCGAACTGGCACTGCGGTTTCATGTCAGCCGCCTCGTCATCATGCGCCGCGCGCTGGACCTGGGCCTGGTAGATCACGCTGCCTATTGGCAACACTATCAAGCCGAATTGGCCGCCTTCCGGGACAAACCGGGCGGCGGTGGCAATTTTTACCGCAACGCCAGCGTCAAGATCAGCAAGCGCTTTGCTCGTGCCGTACTGACAGAGGCACTGAGCGGCCGACTGCTGCTGCGGGATGCAGGACACCTTCTCGGCGTACAGCCAGGCAAACTGCGGCTGCTCGCAGGAGAGCTTGAACAGTGACTTACCTGCTTGATGCCAACACGTTGATTGAAGCCAAAAACCGCTACTACCAGATGAACATTTGCCCCGGCTACTGGGACTGGCTGCTCAAGGCCAACCTAACGGGAGAAGTAAACAGCATCCGCAGCGTGCGCGATGAACTGCAGCGTGGCAACGACGCACTGGCCGAATGGGTAAAAGACCACGCCTATTTGTTCTTGGACGAGTCTGATGATGCTACGCAGGCAGCTTTTACTGAAGTAGCCCAGCATCTTGCCAACACATCTCTGCAGATGAAAACTGGAGCGCTTGATGAGTTTTTAAGCGGTGCCGATCCGTGGTTGATCGCAAAAGCCATGACGACGAATGCTACCGTCGTAACCCATGAACAACTGAACTTGGCTGCCCGCCGTAAATTCCTGATCCCCAACGTTTGCCAGCACTTTGGCGTGCGGTTCGTTAATACGTTTGAGTTGTTGAACGCAATGGAAGCGCGGTTTGTGTTGGGGCAATGAAAACAGTTTGAATGGTTAGCTAGCAATAGCAGAACGTACATTGCCACAAAAAATAGGCCGCCAGCTCCCGTCCCCTATGTGCAAGAAGCTATTTATTCAATAGCAATACCAACTCAAACGGCTGGCTTGCCCGGCTGCGCATCAGCCTCGCTATGCACCTTGGCGAAGGTCAGGATGACTTCGCGGATGAGCTTGCGCTGGGGGGCAGGGAGCTTGAGGAAAGCATCGAAGGTTTCGCGCTCCTGATAGCCGACGCCTTCATCCCAGCGCTGTTTGCGCTCTTGCAGGCTTTTGCGGACACCTTCACCAAAACGAAGTATGTCTGGCTCTACTTTCAGCACCTCTGCCAACACCAGCAACTTGTCTTGTCCTGGAATGGACTGCCCACGAATCCATCGCGACACGGCCTGAAAAGTGACCGATCGTCCCCAGTAATGGGCATTAAACAGTGACAACAGTACGCCGGGGCGTGGTTCCAGCCCAGCAGCCACCATGGCGCGCTGCAGGCGTTCAGCAAATTCCAACTTTTGATCCATCCTGGAAAGTTAAATTCCGCTTTCATTTATATTGAACTTCGTGTTGTACTATTAGTTCAATTTTCTATTGAACTATTGGTTGAATGGCGCTTGAAGACCCTGGGAGGGGGCTGGCGCTATCCGCAACACTTGCTATGCCCAAATCCCTGCTCGAACAACTCCCGGAAATCGTGGCCAATGGCCGCAAAGAAGCTGAAAAAATCCTGGAGGGTATTGAAAGTCGCCACCGCGTGAGCCTGCAAACCCGTGAAGTCGTGTTGCCCGCCAAGGATTCAGCCGCGCAGGACTGGGTGACGGCACATACCCGGCAAGCGCAACAGGCCAGCCACGATGGCACCTGGACCAACCGCCTGATTTACGGCGACAACCTGCTGGCGATGGCGGCCCTGCTGGCGGGCGACGAGAACACGCCATCCCTGCGCGGCAAGGTGGATTTGATCTACATCGATCCACCGTTTGACAGCAAGGCCGACTACCGCACCAAGGTCACCCTCCCCGGCATGGAGCTGGAGCAAAAGCCCACCGTCATCGAGCAGTTCGCTTACTCCGACACATGGAGCGACGGAACAGCCTCGTATTTGGCGATGATCACACCCCGGCTGATTTTGATGCGCGAGCTGCTGGCGGATACCGGGTCCATTTATGTGCATCTGGATTGGCATGTGGGGCATTACGTCAAGATCGTGATGGATGAGGTGTTTGGCAAAGACCACTTCATCAACGAAATTATTTGGAAGCGCAAGGGCGGAAGTGCGAATCCATCCAACCGGCTTGGCGTCGTGACCGACTACATGTACTGGTATTCAAAAGGCAACACATGCATTGTGAATCCGATACATGTCAAGGACACGCCAGAGGTGGCCAGGTACATCGCAGAACGCTTTACAAATATTGATGAATTCACGGGCAGGAGATACATGAAATCTCCAATCGTAAGTCCTAACCCGAGACCGAACCTCTGCTATGACTACAAGGGTTACAAGCCGCCGAAAAACGGCTGGTCAATATCAGTCGATGTTATGCAAGCTTGGGATGCACAAGGAAAGCTCTACTTTCCTCCGCGTGGACAAGGCGAGCGTATTTACAGAAAAATATTTATTGACGAATACGAAGGACAACCAGTCCAAAACCTGTGGACAGACGTATTTGTCATAAATCCTGTCGCGAATGAGCGCCTTAACTTCGACACTCAGAAACCGGAAGCACTCCTCGAACGAGTCATGGCACTAAGCACCCGCGAGGGTGCCTTGGTTGCCGATTTCAACGGCGGCTCCGGCACCACCGCCGCTGTTGCTGAAAAACTCAACCGCCGCTGGATCACCACCGACCTCGGCAAACCGGCCTGCATGATCATGCGCAAGCGCCTCATTGACCTGGAGGCCAAACCGTTTCTGTACCAGGCCATTGGCGACTACCAAGTGGAGGCTGCCAAGGCCATGCTGGGGCGGGACTTCCGCATTGGCGACCTGTCGCAAATCGTGCTGTCACTCTATGGCGCGCTGCCACTGCCGCCGGACGTCAACCCGCAGCGCAATCTGGGCCAGATCGCCGGCATGGCTTTTGGTAGTTCAGGCGCAGGCAAAAGCAGCAAAACGCTGGTGCTGGCCGACTCACCCAACAAGCTCACCGGCGCGGCCACACTCAAAAAAGCCATTGCGCAGCGCGACAACTTGATGGGCGGCTGGGACCGGGTGGTGGTGCTGGGCTGGAACTTTGAGCCATCGATTGGCGAAACCATCACCGCACTGAACGACAGTCGGCTGGAAGTACTGGTAATTCCGCCCGACCTGATGGACCGACTGAAGAAAAAAGGCGGCATCGACAAGCTGCGCGGGCAGGTGCGGTTTTCGTCGCTGCAATATCTGACGATTCACCCGATTGAACGCAGCCCTTCGACAGGCTCAGGGCAAACGGGGTCGGCGGAGTCAGTGGATGGCGGGCAGGAAACGCTCACCGTCAAGCTCAAAAACTACGTGCTGCTGTCGCCCGAGGCGATAAATCTGGACGACGCCAACCGCCTCAAGCTGCAGGCCGTCATCAACCAGGAACCACTGGCGCTGATCGAATACTGGGCCGTGGACCCGGACTATGACGGCAAGGTATTTCGTTCAGTCTGGCAAGACTACCGGGGCAACACCGCGAATGACGGCGATGCGCTGCGGGTGGTGACGCAAGCGGTGGTCACAACTGCCGCCAAACCCGGCCCGCGCAAGGTGTGCGTGCGGGTGGTGGATGTGTTCGGGTTTGAGGCGGAAGTGATTGCCACCTTAGGGGCGGCGTGACGTGCTGAAGGATGCGACTTTAAGCCGCAGCCAGTTCCCGCACGGCCAGCAAACTGTCTTTCAACTCCGCCTGAGCGACTTTCAGGTCATACGCCGCTTGCAGGTTAAGCCAGTGCTGCGGGGTTTGACGCAGCGCCAGCCCCAGGCGCAATGCCAATTCAGCCGTGACCGGACGCTGACCCTTGAGAACATGCGACACGCGCATGGGCGAAACACCAATGGCCTCGGCAAAAGCGGTTTGCGTCAGCACCATGTCGTCAAGTATTTCGCGCAGAAATTCGCCGGGGTGGATGGCGGGCATTCCGTTAACAGGTGTTTTCATGCTGCTCTCTCCTCAGTGGTAATCAATGATTTCAACGTCTTGTGCATTGCCGCGCTCAAACCGAAAACACACGCGCCAACGGTCATTGATGCGGATGCTCCATTTGCCTGCCATATCGCCCGACAAAGCCTCCAGCCGGTTGGAGGGCGGCTGACGCAGGTCCTCCACGTCCACCGCGGCATCTACCTGTGTCAGTCGCATGACTGCACGACGCAGGATTTCGGGCGGCAAGCGACGCGACTTGCCAGTAGCAAACAGACGTTCGGTTTCGGGGTTGGCAAAGTTTTCAATCACGATCAAATTATAAACAATTTGTTTATGCAAGCAAGGCTTCAGGGACAACAACATGCCTCATAAAGACAAGCAACTCGCCCTCTCCACCGGCCTCACCGCCAAAACCAACCAGCTCTGCCTCGGCCTCGAATCCGGTGCCGCCGAAATTCTGGAACTGGTCACACCCACCACCGCCGAGCTGCTGCTGTGGTGGTTTGGCGAGGACATGGTGCTGGCCCGAGGTGGAAATAACGGTGGGCTGAACTTTCATGCGGGGCAGAAGCAGGCGATTTTGAACGCCATCGTCGCGCACGAAGTTTTGGGCAAAGACCATGAGCACTGGACGCTGCTGGACCTTTACAAACACTGTGCTCCCGACGCGCTGCTGACCGGCGCGCGCATGAATGAGGTGGCGCAGGCCAAACACGCGCACCCCAAATACTGTTTCAAGATGGCGACCGGCACCGGTAAAACATGGGTGCTGCAGGCGCTGATGATTTGGCAACTGCTCAACAAAACGGTTGCACTGAATGAGGCCATTGACGACGCCCGTTTTACCCGCCAGTTCATGGTGGTGGCGCCAGGGTTGATCGTTTACGAGCGGCTACTGGATGCGTTTTGCGGCAAGCTGATCGAGGGCGGCAATGGCTCGCGGGACTTTTCCAAGTCGGATATCGCGCAGTTTGCCGACCTGTTCATGCCCGATGCGCACCGCGATGCGGTGTTTGCCTTTGTGCGTGGCAACGTGTGCAGCAAGACCGAAATTGGCCTGAAGGCCACCGGCAACGGCATGATCGCTATCACCAACTGGCATTTGCTCAATGAGGGCGATGTCGCCGAGGACATAGAAGAAATCGAAGCCCTTGGCGCGCCGCTGGACCCGCAGCAAGTGATTAACGCCGTGCTGCCGCTATCACCCGGCCGCGCCACCGGCAACAGCCTGGACGTGCTGGACCGGCGTTATGCACGCGGCAATGTGCTGGAGTTTTTGGCTAATCTGCCGGAATTGATGGTGTTCAACGACGAGGCGCACCACATCCACGAGTTCAAGCGCGAAGGCGAAAGCACCGAGGTGGAGTGGCAGAAGAGCCTGTCGAAGATCGCCGAAACCAAGGGACGGCGTTTTGTGCAGGTCGATTTTTCCGCCACGCCCTACAACGACGTGGGCGCGGGCAAAAACAAGCGCAAGGTGTACTTCCCGCACATCGTCACCGACTTTGACCTGAAAAGCGCCATGCGTGCCGGACTGGTCAAGTCGTTGGTGCTGGATAGGCGCAAGGAGATTGGCGCACTGCCGCTGGAGTTCAAAGCCGAGCGGGATGAGCAGGGCAACCCGGCTTTGAGCGAAGGCCAGCGCGTAATGCTGCGGGCCGGGTTGAAGAAGCTGCGCAAGCTGGAAGCCGACTTTGCCCGGATTGACATGGAGCGCCACCCCAAGATGCTGGTGGTGTGTGAGGACACTACGGTGTCGCCACTGGTGGCGGCTTTTTTGCAAGATCAGGAAGGTCTGAATGAAGACGAGGTGATGACCATCGACTCGGGCAAGAAGGCCGAACTGGGAGAGAAGGACTGGGCGCCAGTGCGCCAGCGCCTGTTCAGTGTGGACCACCACGCCACACCGCGCGTGATCGTCAGCGTGCTGATGCTGCGCGAGGGC
>Ga0247835_1003772_pt1 | contig 14052 bp, 17 predicted proteins | sample LaCtaG_3_FD_189912 | JGI IMG/M metagenome (GOLD analysis project Ga0247835, IMG submission 189912) | Freshwater microbial communities from meromictic Lake La Cruz, Castile-La Mancha, Spain - LaCruzMarch2015_13.5m | ecosystem: Environmental > Aquatic > Freshwater > Lake | place: Spain: Castile-La... | reverse complement strand
TCCATCTCGTCGTGCGAGAGAAGCCCGGGTTCAGAATCAAATCGGCATCGGTAGATCCACTCCTTCTCCCCGACCCACTGCACATCCAGTTCGTTGCGTCCGTAGAAGGGATCGGGAATACGCCCTTCCCGGAGCAAATCGCGATGGACGCAACCGGGGACGATGGCGGGAATGCGGGAATCTTCCCCGGGAAGGTCAAGCGACCAATTCGTTTCGAGAATCTGGATGAAGGGGTTCATAACGGCGGTAACGGCGGAGGCTATTTTGGTGACTCCGCAGCGTCAATCTTCCGGCAGCACTCCGTCTCTCACGGAAAAACGTACCCTCTCCCGAACGGGCGTGATGCAACCCTTCGCGCCCTCGCGTCTTCGCGTGACCCGATCTCGCCCGTGCGACGCGCCGACCTACCGCTTCGCGACTTCCGCCCGATTCTGCGCCCACGCCGTGCGAGCGGCCAGATAACGATCGAGCGAATCCTTCGTGGCCGCGTCGTACACGCCGAGCTGCACGGGCAGGGATCGAACGGAATTCGTCGAAGGAATCGCAATGATCCACGTAGCGCCCCCGAAGACCAGCGTCACCCAGTTGACCGGATTCAGCGCGTAGTCACCAGCGTAGCCGACGGTATCGCGCACGCTGTTGGGGCCGAGGACGGGAAGGACGATGTACGGTCCCTGCCCGACTCCCCATTTTGCAAAGGTCTGACCCGTGTCAGCCGACGGCAAATCCGCGAGTTCCGGATACCGGTCGGAATGCTTCACAAAGCCTCCCACGCCGACGAACGTGTTTACAAAAAACTTCTGCGTTTCCTTCCCCGCCCGATCAAACCGTCCCTGCAGGCTATGATTCACGAGCCTGACAGGATACTTTGCATTTTCGAATGCATTGTGAACCCCGGTTCGCACAGGTTTCGGCACGATGAACTCATACGTTTTCGACACCGGTCGAAAAACCAACGTGTACAGCTGATGATTAAACTCGAAGGTCACCCGGTTCAAAGGCTCCAGCGGGTCGTTGATCGTGGCCGCGGAGTACGTGTCGATGTCGTCCACCGGGTTTTTCGAAGGGCGAACGGATTTACCGTCTGCTTTCTTTGCCCGGCCGGTCGCCGGAGCGGAGGCCGGCTCGGTCGAGGGCGTGGGTGCAGGTTTCGGCGCAGGTTTTGAGGCGCAACTCGAGAGGAACGCGGCGGTCGCAAGGGCGAGAAGGAGGACAGGAAGTTGCAGGATCGATTTCATTCTGTTGTGCCGACTGATTGGGTTAGGGCGTTGATAACGGCGGTCGGGCCGCCTTTTTTGAACTCTGCGTCAAACTGTGTGCGGTAATTGGCAATAAGACTCACCCCTTCGATGACAACGTCGGTGATCCTCCACCCGTCCGCCTCCTCGAGGCGATAAGACACCGCATAGCGGCTGCCTTGGTAAAGGATGGTCGTCGGGATTTCGACACGTCCGGGAGCGGGGGTGGAAGCCGGTTTGAAGTCCACCGCCGGGCGCTCTCCGGGGGTGTACTTGCCGCTGTACGTCCGAATGATCAGCGTCGTGAATAACTGCGTCGCCTGCTTTTGCTGTTCCGGCGAGAACTGTTTCCAGCCAGGACCAATCGCGCGACGGGTCATCGCGTCAAAACTCAAATACTTCTGCAACACGGGCCGAATCCCCTTCGCGAGAGCGGCCGGTCCGGACGAGCGATCGGCAACGGCAATCACTTCGTTCACCGCACTCTCAAGCCTCTTCTCTGGCTCAGACGCGGCGCCGCGCGCCGTCACGACACAGAGGGCGAGGAGAGGAAGAATGGGAAGGAGACGGACTTTCATGGCGAGGAGTTGGTATTGGTGTTTTTGTCAACGCTACCGAATGCCATCTTGCCAATCAATGATTCGAGGTCGACAGCAGACTCGGTCATGACTATTCGCGCGCCGGGCTGCAATAGCGTGTCATCCGCCCCGGGAGATAGGGCAATAAATTTGTCGCCAATCAGTCCCGCCGTCTTGATGGATGCCATGGAGTCCGTCGGCAGCCGAATTTCGGATGGAATCTTCATCACCGCAATCGCGCTGAAATCGCCATCAATGCGAATGGATTCTACACGCCCAACGGTTACGCCGGCAACGAGCACGCTGCTTCCGCTGTGAAGCCCCCCGGCATTCGCGAACCTCGCCTCGACCACATAGGGATTACCACCAAGGGTCGCGCCCGAGCCCAGCTTGATCGCAAGGTATCCCACCGCCGCGATCCCCAGCAGCACAAACACCCCTACCAAAAATTCCAACCTGCCGTTTTTCATGAGTTTTCCGTGGGAGCATGCCCCTCTTGACGAATGGCAGCAAGACTGCGGCCAAGTTCCGCCGCACTGTCGCGAAAACTTCCCACGACCGCATGATCCGAGGACGAAAACTCTGCGCTCGTCCCCTCGAAACAAATCCGCCCCCCATCCAGAAGCGCCACGCGGTCGCTCGCAACAAGCGCTTCGACCACATCATGCGTGACAATTAACGCGGTAAAGCCGAATTGACGCTGGTATTTCGCGATCATGGCAAAGACCGCGTTGCGCCGAAGCGGATCCAAGCCCGCCGTCGGCTCGTCAAAAAACACCAGCTCCGGCCGGGTGACGATCGCCCGCGCCAGCGCCAAACGCTTCTGCATGCCACCCGAGAGCTGACTCGGATAGTGATCGCGAAACCCGTCCAGCTCCAACTGTCGCAGCGCCTCCATGCATCGCTCGCGGAGTTCGCGAAAGGGGAGATCGGTGGTCTGCTCGAGCGGGAGGGCCACATTTTCCAACGCCGTCAGGGAATCGAAAAGCGCGTTACTTTGGAAAAGGAAGCTGCAACGGCGGCGAAAATCGGCGCGAGCGACGCAATCCGCCCCACTCACGTGCCGACCCTCGAACCGAATCTCCCCGCGGTCGGGTTCTGCGACTCCGGCAAGGCACTTCAGCAGCACGGATTTTCCGGCACCGCTGGGTCCGAGAACGCTGAAGACGCATCCGCGGTGGACCTTCAACGCCACGCCGGAGAGCACCACATGATCGTCGAAGCTCTTGTGCAAGTCTTCGACATCCAGCAAGGGACTTTCATCAGGAGCGGCCATGGTCAGACGACAAACGAAGTCAGGATGTAATCGGCCGCAAGGACGACGATGCTGGATTGAACGACCGCCCGCGTCGTGCAGGCGCTGACCGCTCGCGCCCCGGAAGCCGAGCTGCATCGATGGGCGTTGAATCCGTGATAGGCACACAGACTGATCGTCAGGAATCCAAAAACGGCCGCTTTGAGGAAACATTCCCTCACGTCTGCCGCACCCACCGCCCGTTCGACGGAGGACCAATACACGCCGGGGTCCACTCCCAACAGAAGCGATCCCGAGAGGCTCCCGCCCCAGAGTCCCACCGCGCAAAACAGTGCGGTTTGAATCGGGAACACGAGAAGCGCCGCAATCACCCGCGGAGCGACGAGATAGCCATGGCTGCTCACGCCCATGGTTTCCAGCGCGACAATCTGCTCGGAATTGCGCTGGATCCCCAATTCCGCCGCAAGGGCGGAGCCGGCCTGCCCCACCAACATCAACGCGGCAAGCACGGGCCCCATCTCCCGAATCAGGCTGAGGGAAACGAGCGCCCCCAGCATCCCCTGGGAACCGAACCGGTTCAGCACGTAGTATCCTTGCAATCCCAAAACCAACCCGGTGAAGCAGCCCACGATCAGGATCACGGGAAGACACAGCGTCCCCTGCTCGTAAACCGAGCGCACGATGCGCCGGGGCAGCTTCTTCGAAGCAACTGCCGACCGGAACGCCGCGCCGGTGAACAGTGCGAAGTCCCCGAATCCGGAGACAATGCGAAGGGTGTGCCGACCAAGCAAATGGAACATTTTTGGGATAAATCGCAGAGTCCCATCGTTTCTGCAACGTGCAGATGACGCAGGGGAAACGCTGATTGACCCGGGATGGAAAGGCTTAGCAAGGCATCGGGCCGCTCCGTCCGGGCCCGGTTTCATCCCACTCTCAGCGCACTTTGATGGAGCGGATGATTTTCTCCAAATCGTCCGCATGCTCGTCCAAACCCTTTATGGGAAGCTGCGAAATGAGCACGAGAAACTTATCTCCCTTGGCACGAACGTATTCCACGATGTTTACGCTGTACTTCACGCCTTCGTCGATGGCCAACCCGTTGTGAAAGGTGGCCGTGAGCCCGAGTGCCTCGTCCTTGTTCACTTCCGGTTCCTTCCCTCCGTCCCATTCGATCTGCTGGAACTTGCCTCCCACCGACTTCTTGAGACGCCCGACGGCAACATCCACTTCATCCGCATCGATAAACAAGATATTGATCGCCACGATCTTGTCCGGCGACTCCACGTAAGCCCCTTCCCCATCCGACTCGACATTCCAATCGTCCGGGAAATCGATCGTAAAGTCCGGAGAGGATGCGCTCGGATAACTCACCGTTTGATCGGCGAGAAGGGAGGGCAGCGAGAGCCCGAGGACCATCGCGCAAACGGCGGCAACTCGGGAAAGAAGTCGTGAAAACAGTGGCGTCATGGGATAAAATCTTCAGTTGCGGATTCGATCATAACGGTCGCCGTCCAAAACCAAGGCGTCCCCAGCGACGGAAACGGTCACCGTTTTGTTTACCTTGAGGGCGGGAATCTTGATCGTCAACTGATCCCCCTTCAGCTTCCACGACCCCTCCCACATCGTCGCCTCGCCGTCGGCCCCCTGGACGTGCAGGCGACCATCTTTGAAGAAATCGTAACTGTTCCCGCCGGCCGCCGGCTGCCAGCCATACGTATTGGGAGCACTGTAAAGGAAACCACGCAACGAAGACCCAGACTGAGCCGCCGCCTCGCCCGCACTCACGAGGAAAACCGCTAGCGCGCACATCGCGACAGACGATTGCATGGTCCTGTTCATGGAGAGGATGACAAATCAAAAAGGGTCGGCGAAATCAAGGAAAAACCCGATGCGTCGACCTTGGATCCAGAACGGAGGCTCACACGAAGCTGCGAACAAGAAGGCACGTTGGCTGACCGTGGTTGCGCGTCTGGTCAAGCGGCATCATGCGCGAGCCGCGAACTCCAAAATCCGGTCGATTTGCCTCAAGTGGAGGTTCATGTGGAACGCCGCAAGGTAATGCCACTGCGAGGCATCGAGCGGACCAAACCACGGGTGCGCAAACCTCAATCGGGTCCTCAACGCCTCTGCGGACCCCGATGCCGCGCGCTGGACGTCGCGACAGGACTCGTCGAATTCTTCCACGACACCCGGACCGGCGGCCGGGTCCGGTTTCACATCCGCCGTATTCGCCTGACGCGGCGGAATCTGGTCCGCCCGAAGGGAATCCACGATTCCAGCCACCGCCCGATTCACAATCGCCAAATGATGAACCGTCATGAAAACCGACCAGTACCGACTACTATCCTCCAAACCCTGGAGCCTCGGGATCAATACCCGCGTAGCCGCCACCCCGGCTCCACATCGATCAACCCGAACCAAGACTTCCTGCCGGGCACGCAAAAATCGATCGGCTACCGCAGTCGGAGTCGACCACCGATCTCCCAGCCGGAGCATCACTCCTGCCACCCACCGCTCCACCGTCGGGATCCCCGCCCCCGGCGCGGCAAGCTTCGGCTCTTGATCGATCGTTTGAGTTTTCATACTTGCATAATGAAAGTGATTCACTTGTTGATTGCAAGTATGATTTGTTCATAGTGGTCGTATGATCAACGACCAATCCGCAGGGAAAGTGAGAGAGGATGCGGGCCGCACGCGGCGCTCGCCTTGCCCGGTCGCTTGTGCATTGGACATTTTCGGGGATCGGTGGAGCCTCTTGGTGATTCGAGATTTGCTGTTGGGGAAGACCCGCTTCAAGGATTTCATCGCGTCGCCGGAGGGCATTCCGACCAATATTCTGAGCGAACGGTTGAGTCGGCTCTCCGCAGCGGGACTCGTGCGACAGGTGACCCTCGCGGAGGGAGCCAGGCACCTTGGGTACGGGCTGACGGCAAAGGGGCGGGCGCTGCTTCCGGTGTTGGGGGCGATGCGGGACTGGGGATTGCGTTGGGAAAAGGGCACGCAGGTCATGAAGGGACTTCACCGTCCGGCTAGCCGTGGGAGGTCACCCGGTCAGTTGCCCGAGTAAAAACTCGCGAATGGCCGGGCTGGAAGTCAGCCCCGAGGCGCGTTGATAAGCCTTCCGCGCCTCGTCCGTCCGTCCGAGGTTTCGCAGAAGGTGAGCCCGTGCCGCCCAATACGGCTGATGGTTCGCAAGGGATTCGGTCGGCAGGCTGTCCAAGGCGTCAAGGCCGCAGCCCGCTCCGCAGGTCTGGGACAAAGCGACCGCAAGCCCAATCCGGGCACCGAGCGCGGCGGTGCATTGGGTCAATCCCTCATAAAGACTGACGATCGCGGCCCAATCCGTTGAACCGGAAATTGCCCGCTGGGCGTGAACAGACTGAATCGCGGCCTCGAGTTGGAAACGTCCCCACTGCCGTTTTTCGGCAGCCCGACCGAGCACGGATTCGGCTTCCGCAATGAGGGACCGATCCCACAGACTCGTGTCCTGCTCCGGCAACGGGACAAACCGGCCGGCACAGATTCGGGCGGCCCGACGGGCGTGGCAATAAAGGACGAGTGCCAGCAATCCGAGCGCCTCGGGCTCGGCAGGAAGCAAGTCAACAATCACCCGCGCGAGCCAGACGGCCTCTGTGGAAAGATCCGCCGACCCAACGCCGATCCCAGGCGAATCCTCCCAACCGGTGGTAAACGCCGCATAAATGGCGTCAAGCACGTCACGAAATCGTTCCGACCACTCCGCTGGCTCGGGAACGGCGAACGGGATTCCCGCGTCACGAATCTTCGCCTTGGCACGGACCAACCGCTGACTCATGGCAGTGGGGGACGAAAGGAACGCGCGCGCGATCCGTTCCGCCTCAATCCCCAGCACGGTTTGCAGCATCAACGGCGTGCGGACGGCGGGGTCAATGGCGGGATGCGCGCAGACAAACATCAACTTCAGCCGTTCATCCGGGAAATCCTCGCCGCTCTGCGCGGGATGTTCGCCCGGGCTCGGCGAATCCTGTAACGATGCCGCATGAATCTGCGAGCGAGCGCTGCGGCGCTGAAAATCCATCAACCGTCGTCGCGCGGTCACCAGCAGCCACGCCTCGGGCTTGTGAGGGATCCCCTCGATCGGCCACTGGCGGAGTGCCGCGACGAACGCATCCGACAAGGCATCCTCCGCGGCTGCAAGGTCGCCGCCCGCCCGCGCCGCGACAAAGCTTAACAGCTTGCCATAGGACGAGCGGACGGCGAGTTCCAGCACCTGATCCGATGAGGAATCGGACATCGCGAAAACGTTCAGTCTTCGCCGCGGGTGAGCACAGGTCGGACCTCCGTGGAACCGTACTCCGACGACGGACTACGCGCTGCCCATTCGAGAGCGACGTCGAGGTTGGGAACTTCCACGACAAAGAACCCCCCAAGCATTTCCCGCGACTCAGCGTAAGGCCCATCATGGACCTCGCGCTTACCGTCGCGAATGCGAACGGTGGTGGCCGTTTCCGGCGGCTGGAGGCCGGCCCCGCTGACCATGATTCCGGACTCGGCGAGAGCGCCGGTGTACGCCATCCAGGCAGCCCAGTAGGAGGGTGCTTTGACGGGATCCTGTCGACGCGCAAAGTCGTCGGCTGATTCGGTGAAGAGGAGCATATATTGCATGGGATATTGTCTTTCGTTGGTTGATGTTTGGCGAGTGCCGAAGAATTCAGCACTCAAAAGGATGTCGCACACCAAACCGCCCAACATACAAATCCCAGAAAAAATCCTGATTCACCTTCGTGCAGTTCGCGGCTTCGTGTGAGACGCCGCCACGCCGCACACCATCGCGATCAAAACCCACGCTCGTTTCGTCAATTCATAACTACGTAAGTATTTTTGAGAATCAGTCAACGAAAAACGATATCAATGCGGAAAACAGCTGGACTGTTGACGTTTTAAGGAGGCGCGCTAGCATTCTTAATAATCATGCGACGCTCGACCGCCACAACCGTGACCCAGGCAGAGATTGCCCGGCAACTCGGGATCCATCAAACGACGGTGTCGGCGATCCTTTCCGGCAAGCGGGCGGAGAAGTTCATGCCGGAAATGCGCGAGCGCGTAGTCCTGGCTGCGGAGCGCCTCGGCTACCGACCCTCCGCTCCCGCACGGGCGCTGCGGGGGTCGAAGAGCGGGCTCATTGGCGTATTCCATTTCGGCCGCGAGAAGGATGTGGAGTTTCAGCGACTCCGCGAGATCGTGACCGCAATCCGCCGGGACGGCTACAAGCCGTTGGCGATGCCCATGGATGCCAAGATCATGTGGCTCCAAGAGGATGAAGTATCCGCCTGCTCTGTCATGCTCGACAGCCGGGTCGAGGGGTTGGTGCTTTCCGGCTTTGCGGATGATTTTGACCTCACGCAACTCGATCGCTTCCGGGCGGCCGGGATTCCGATGGTGAGTGTCAGCGGGATCAAACTCCCCGACATCCCGCTTTTCGCCGCGGATCGGCACCAGGCCATCTTCGAGGCGACCAGCCATCTGATCCGCAAGGGGCGGCGTCGGCTGGTCTACCTCCACCGCTGGTCCAGCGCTCTCACCGGTATCGCCAGTGCCACGGCATTTGCACCGGTCGACGGATTCCGACGCGCGGCGGCCGAGCATGGCCTATCGGAGGAAGAGGCGGTCCCGTTCATCAAGCCCCCGCCGGCAACGAGCGGCCTGAGCGCTTACGCGGCCGCAGAGTCCGCGATGCAGGAGGTTCTCGCTTCCGGCCTCCGACCCGACGGGGTGGTCTGCTACGACGACAGCTGGGCGATCGGGGTCTACGGGTTTTGCCAGCGCAACAGCATCTCCATCCCAGACGACATCGCGGTCGTTGGCTTTGGAAATCAGGTCCTCGGCGCCCATCTTCACCCGAGACTGACCTCCGTAGCGCAGCCACTCGCGGAAATCGCAGGATCCGCCGTGGAGGCGCTCACCGCAAGTCTCGCCAAAACCGCCGCCCTCCCGAATCGCACCCACTTTTTCCCCTGCGAACTCGTCGTCCGGGAATCCTCCCGCACCAGGGCGGACGCCGATTCGCCAATCCCGATTTTTGCCGCAGATTTACCATGAAACACCTCTTTGTCCTCGGAGACAGCATTTCCATCCAATACGGCCCCGCCCTTCATCAGATGTTACGGGGCAGATTCATCTATTCTCGAAAGGGAGGCCTCCAGGCCGGCGAGGCGGAGATCGAGTCCCCTGCCATCGCCAATGGAGGAGACTCCTCGCTCGTGCTCAGTTACCTCCGGGAGCAGGCGTCCACGTGCTTCCATACGGACATCCTCCTGCTCAACTTCGGGCTCCACGACATCAAGCAACGGGAATCCGGCGGACCCTGCCAGGTTCCGGCGGAGCAATACGAACAGAACCTCATCGAGATCCGCGCCCTCGCCCTCACGCTCGCAGAGCAGGTCATCTGGATCCGCACCACCCTCCTGGATGACGCACGACACACGGCACATTGTAAAAGCTTTCACCGTCTCCGGGCGCATGCCGAGGCCTACAATGCGATTGCCGACCGTGTCATGGGAGTGGACCCGGTCAAAATCGCCGACCTTTCCGGTTTCACAGACCAACTTGGAGGCGAGGTTTACTGCGATCACGTGCATTTCACAGAGGAAGTCCGTCGTCTGCAGGCTGCGTTCCTCGCCGGATCGGTGTGGCATTTCGCGGAAACATCTCCATAGCGTGACAGGGGAATGTAGAGCTTAAGGTATGAAGCACTCTTGCACGGATGGAGCCGAGGTCTTGCGGACGGGGTGAAGGGAGCACGGGTTTTCCAACCCGTGTTTCTTGCGGTCCTGCGCTCCTGAAGCACACGGGTAAGAAAACCCGTGCTCCTTTTGCGGAGCGTTCCGTGGTCAGGAGACCACGGCCCCTTCCGCCCAAATCCTCACGACCCGAGGGCTTGGCTACAGTCAACAAACATCAATCACTTTGAATGTCCAAACACTAGCAGCAGAGGCATCGATTCCACTCCTCGAGGGAATGCTCGGTCATGTCGTCCGTACCGACGGCATCCAGCCGTGGCGATTACCTCCAGAGACACGGCCGTTTTTGGCACCGGAGCTGGTGAACGTGGCGGAGGTCACGAGCGGCGTGCGGCTCAGGTTTTGTTCAGATGCTCCGGCGATCCGGCTCGACCTCACCGCGTTTGAACAACCGAAAGCGTTCACCGCGCCAACCCTGCAATTTGATCTGGTTCAGAGTGGCGAAATCCGATTCACCGTTGAGGCTCCGATTGATCAACGTTCCGTCTTGGAATTCCCGTTATCCGGTTGTGGGGATGCACCCCAGGAGATTTACTTCCCCACGCGATCCAAGGCTGTCATTCACGGCATCCACCTCATGCGGGGCGGTTTCCTGAGACCCGCACCCGACCAGCGACCGCACTGGATCACGTATGGCAGTTCCATCACGCAGTGCGCGAGGGCGCTTCATCCCTTTCACACCTGGCCGGCGATCGCCGCACAACGATTGGGTTGGCGGCACACAAACTTGGGGTTCTCGGGTCAGGGAAAGATCGATCCGATGGTGGCTCGAACCATCGCCCGAACGCCATGCGATCGCATCAGCCTGTGCCTGGCCGTCAATACACATCGATCGTCCTTTTCGACGCGAACGTGGAAACCGGCGGTCATTGGTTTCATTTCGGCCATCCGCGACCATCATGCGGACGTTCCTCTCCTCTTGATCTCCCCGATCTTTTCCGAAACGCGGGAGGAAACGGCGGAACTCCCCGGGGTGATTGGGCTGCGGCAGATGCGGGAATGGTTGGAGGAAATTGTCGATCTCTTCCGAACGCACAGCGGGGACCGATCGATCCATTATCTGAGCGGGCTAAGTTTGATTGGTCCGGATGATCGGCACTTGATGCCGGACGGGTTGCATCCGGAGGCGGAGGGGATTCGTCTCATGGGGGAGCGATTCGCCGCCTCAGCACCGGGGGAATGGAGTTGTTAGTTCGTCACAATACTTGCCCCACGAGGTTGTCCGTTCGTGTCGGCGACGGCATTCGTGAGAATGCCCCAATCGCTGGCGCGACTTCTGGTCCATCTGGTCTTCAGTACGAAACAGCGCGAACCGGTGCTTGAGGACGCGTGGCGACATGCGATGCATGAATACATGGGCGGGATCACTCGGCGATGCGGTTCGGAACTACTCGGTGCAAACTCGGTGAGCGATCATGTCCACCTCCTGATCGCGCTATCACGCATCGGTTGCGCGGCGGAATTGATTCGGAAAATCAAAACAGGTGCGACAAAGTGAATTCACGCCAACGTCCCGGGACTTGGAGGTTTCCATTGGCAGGCAGGGTACGGGGTGTTCTCGGTGAGTCCGAGTCATAAGCAAGTCGTTACCGATTACATCGCCAGCCAGAAGGGGCATCATCGGCAAGTTTCGTTCCAGGATGAGTTCCGGAGGTTGTTGGAGAGATCCGGGGTTCAGTATGATGAACGGTACCTGTGGGGTTGAATTCCGGCCGGCTGTAAGGATTCAAATCAAACGCCCGTGCGCCCCGTTGGGGCGCGGTCGGTGTGGTGACATGATTCCCGGGGTGGAGCGTAGCGCAACCCCGGGGGGAAACCCGCGCCCCCCCAATAACACCATCCCCAAACCGACCATCCGCCCCAACGGGGCGGACGAGGACGGCGACCCGTCACAGGGCACAAAATTCGCCCAAATAATGCCCTCCACGGCAAAAAAAGTTTTGACCCATCCCGCCCATCTGCGATCGTGAGTTACTCCTTTATAGCAGTAGTTGCTTCTGGAGATCGCCCGGCGGTTCCCCCATTCCGAACACATCCCCCCGATGAAGCCCCCCGTTTCAGCGCCCATCTCGGACTTCCGAGCCTTCTCTGTCGTCGAATTGCTCGTCGTGATCGGAATTCTCGCCACACTCTCGATCGCCGCGATCCCATCCATCGGAGCCCTCAAAGGTGCGGGCAACATCAACAAAGCAACCGCCGAGATCGCCACCACCCTCGAACTGGCGCGCATCTACGCCATGGCTCATCAGTCCTATGTTCGCATCGCCATCGCCGATGTCCCCGCTGCGAACGAACTCGACGGGTCAACGGTCATTCTAGCCCTAAACTCCGCGGATGGAACGCTCACCGCAGCCTCCGCCGCCGACATGGCTGATGGGACTAAATGGCCTGCCATCAGTCGGCCTCTCGTGCTGCGCAATCTCGAAGTTCGCGGCGATTTGAATACCTCGAACCCGTCCACGATCAACGACGCCCGCCCCTCGAACAGCGACATTGACGACTTTCAACGCTCGGTTCCCGGTTTCGGCAACACATCCTTTACTTCGTTCGTCCAGTTCGCTCCGGATGGTCAAGCGTACGTGAACACGGGCAGCCCGGCACGCAACGTCGCCTTAGGCTTGGATAAACGGGGTGCTCAAGGGGGACAAAACCCATTCATCATTCGTGTGTCGGGGAACAACGGCAGCGTGAGAATTCTCCGTAAGGAAGACGGTGTTAGCCGATCAAGTTCAAATTCGTGACGTACGCACAAAGGGCGTTCAGCATGATCGAGGTCGCGATCGCGCTGGGCGTGATCTCCTTCGCCCTGCTCTCGGTCGTTGCGCTCCTGCCCCAGGGAATCAATAGCAACCGGGTCTCGGGCGAAGAGACGCGCGCCGTCTGCATCCTGTCGGCAATGGAAGCCGATTTGCGGAACACGCATCCCGCAGCCTCAAACGGTGTATCCAGACTGTTTGGATTTCAACTTCCCTACGGCACAAACGCCTCGGGAGGCTATGTGATCAATCCAAGCCTCACGCCAACCACAAGTCTGGGCGCAGGCTTCACCACGGGACTGAACGACAGCGAACTCCCCGTTCCCCTCACTCCGCGGCCACGTTATCAGGCTTCTGTGATCTACACCGAAATTCCCCCCGCCGGGAGTACTTCCAGCGTAAAGGCCCGGTTGGTCGTAAACTGGCCACCCGTGTCCGAAACAACGATCGCCGCAGTGACGGACACGGCAAAAACAAGCGGTGTGGTCGAAACCATCGTTAGTTTCCCCACGCCATGAAAAAGGTGCCAACGCGGCCGAGCCACGGATTTTCTCTCCTGGAGTTGCTCGTCGCCATGGTGCTGTTGGTCATCCTCGGAGTGGTGATCGCCCAGATCACCAGTTCGATCAGCCGCGCGACACGGTTTAGCAATCAGGGAGTCGACGCCGCCGCGCAGGCGCGCATCGCATTCGACCGGATCGGAATGGATCTCGCCAGTTCGGTTCTCCGACCGGACGTGGACTTCGTCGCGTCCAGCACCAATTCCCCCGCGGACAACCTCCTCGCGTTTATCGCGAGCATCCCATCAGCGGATCCTGCCGGGTCATCCAGCTTTCAGAATCGCCGGGTGTCTCTCATCGCCTACAAGATCGGGCCGAGTGCCGATAACAACGACCGTCAGTGCCTCCTGCGGGCAGCCAATGCCGTTTCGTGGGACGATGTCGGCTTCATGGGGCTTCAGAGTAGCAACTCCCCGGTTCCGTTGGTCGGCGGAGGGTCACCGTTGAGTCTTGCCAGTGTGGACTTCGATGTCCTCGCTCCGGCGGTGATTCATGCGGTGATCGGTTTCCAACTGTTCCCGGACAATCAACCCGTCACCTTGCAGGACTCGACACCCGTCGCGCGCGCGCAGGGTCAGATCGTGTACAGCCCGCCCATGACGGCTCCGCCCAATCCACGGATCGACACCTCCCGCATCGCCGCACTCGTTGTGGGATTGGTCGTCATCGACCCCGAAAGACTCCGGAATCTGGACGCGACGACCATCAGCACGCTAGCCGGCAAATTCGCGGGACTTCCCGATCCGGATCAACTTCCCGTAGCGAAATGGATGCAAACGACCTCAAATCTCACCGATCTTCCGTCCAGCGTTCCGCTGCCCGTGCAACAATCCGTTCGCCTCTACCAGCGGTTTTTCCCTATCGTCCACCCGGACAGACAACTCCC
>Ga0247835_1003750_pt1 | contig 14124 bp, 14 predicted proteins | sample LaCtaG_3_FD_189912 | JGI IMG/M metagenome (GOLD analysis project Ga0247835, IMG submission 189912) | Freshwater microbial communities from meromictic Lake La Cruz, Castile-La Mancha, Spain - LaCruzMarch2015_13.5m | ecosystem: Environmental > Aquatic > Freshwater > Lake | place: Spain: Castile-La... | reverse complement strand
ACCCGATTCGCGAGCAGTTGAAGCAGGAGCTTCACCAGATACCAGACGGCAAGCTTGCCGAGATTCTGGACCTCGTTCACTACTTTCGCGTAGGCGTCCAGATGGAACAGCGCAGCGGCGTCAACATCGAGCCACTTCCCGCGACTTCCGATGAGCAGCTACTGGACGAGCTCCGCGCCGTCATTCGCCGGCCCAACGCCGCACCGCTGGGCGAGTTCCGGCTGAACCTGGAAGATTATCGCTTTGACCGCGAGGAAGCGAATGAGCGTTGAGTACTTCCTCGATACGAATGTCCTTCTGTCCCGCTACCAATACAGCTTCTACGACTCGCTGATCCTGGCATCCGCTGAGCGGCATGGTTGCCGCGTGGTACTCTCCGAAGATATGCAGAGCGGTCAGACGTTGGATAGTGGCGTTCGGATTTGGAACCCGTTTTCGATCTAACTCGACTTTGTGTTGACGGCATCAGGAACAAGAACTCGAAGCTCCGCTTATACACATGCTGCCGGCAAGGAGGGAAAATAGGAGGTTTGGTATGAAGCCTGAAATATCGTGGTCTGTCCCTGATTATCCTTCTGATTATCCTCGTGGTCTGTCCCTGATTATCCGCTGATTATCCTGTCCCTGATTATCCTCTGATTATCCTGATTATCCGGCCCCTGATTATCCGTCGACCCCGCAGCCATGGTAGCGTTGCCTTGGGGGTCCAGGTCCACGAGCAGGACGCGGCGCTTCATGGCGGCCAGGGACGCGGCGAGATTGACGGCAGTGGTGGTCTTGCCAACCCCACCCTTCTGGTTGGCAACGGCGATGATTCGGCCCATGGCAGGTTCACTCACAGCGGATCTCGATCAGGTGGCGTTCGCCTTCGAGGAAGGGCACGAACAGCTTGTGCACGGCCACGTCGAGGTCGCCCAGCGCCGGGTCTTGGAGCTCGTCCTGGGGGTAGCGGCCCTTCATGACCAGCAGGCGCCCCGGACGCTCGAGCAGGGGGGCGGCCAGGCCGTGGATCTGCGCGATCGAGGCCACGGCCCGACTCACTATGGTACTGAACTTTCGCCCCGGCCGGTACGCTTCCATGCGGCTGTGCACCGCCGCGACCCGGGGGAGCCGCAGTTCCATGACCGCCTGGCGCACGAAACGGACCTTCTTACCGTTGCCGTCGAGCAACCAGTAGCCCCGCCCGGGGTCGCAGATGGCGAGCGGCAGCCCCGGCAGACCGGCACCGGTGCCCAGGTCCAACACCGTCGCCCCGGACAGATAGGGCAGGATCACCAGGCTGTCGAGGAGGTGGCGCGGGACCATCTCGCCGGGGTCACGCACGGCGGTCAGGTTGTAGGTGCGGTTCCAGCGGGTGAGCAGCGCCAGGAACCCGAGCAGCCCGGCGACCTGCGCAGGGGCGAGCACGAGACCCAGGGCGGCGGCGCCCTCGAGCAGCCGCGCGGCCACCGGACCCCCGGGGTCCAGCGGGTCGGGGGTCATCGGCATCGCTGCCTATGGGCCGGGACGAGTCTCACGCAAAGACGCAAAGGGAAGAGGAATCGGTCGAACTCCTGAAAATGACGCGAGGGCCGCGCCGGGGCCGGCGCGCGGGTCCGCTCCTGATGAACCCAACGCGCATGGGCACCTGAGGATACAGATAGGCACCCAGGCAGGGCAATCGAGCCAAGGGCGGTTGCCGGTGGGCCGACGCCAATCTGACCCCAGCTGATGCGGGTATCGGCGAAGTTGGTCTCTTTAATGGTTCTGAACTCCCATGGCTTGGCGCGAGTTACGTATAATGTCCCCCGAACTTGTCATCCCCGGAACCTCCTCCCCGGTCCGCACATGAACTTGGCCCCACCCGCCCCGGGGCGCATTCGTCGGTGCGATATTGGGTGACTGAGAGGAGGCCCCGGAGGGCAGGCGCCCGGACGGCCGTACACGGCTTCCCAGCCCGGACGACCGGTTATTTGGCCGGCACCGTCGGCCTGACCTGGAGCGCTTGCGGAGGGGGTCGCCCAAGGGGACCCGACCGAGCCGGTCGAAGAACTACCAAACTACCCAAGGGGTCGAGGGAGCATGACGCTGCGCCAACTGCCGGAGAGGTTTCTGGTTTCGTTCTCCTTCGCTGGGGAGCAACGTGGCTTGGTGCGAGCCATCGCGGAGGCGACCGAGTTGAGCCTGGGCGAGGGGGCCGTTTTCTTCGACGAGTGGTACGAGCACTGGCTCGCTGGGGCCGACGCGGACCTGAAGCTCCAGGACATCTACGGGGCCCGCAGCTTGCTTGCCGTCGTATGCGTCGCCGAGCGTTACAGCGGCAAGCCCTGGACCATGGCGGAACACGAGGCGATCCGCGCCCGGCTGATGCAAGCCCGTGCCTCGACAGACCCGCACGCGCGTGACGCCATCCTGCCGATTCGGGTCGGCGACGGCGAAGTCCCCGGGGTCCTCTTCAACAGCATCGTGCCGGATGTCCGGGGGCGGACCGCACAACAGTCGGCCGCGATGATCGTGGCGCGGCTGCGGCTCCTTCAGCCTGGAGTGGCGTCGGGGCCGATCAATACCGCCACCCGTCTCACGTCTGGCGCGACATCCTGCGTGAGCGTCCAGCAACAGGCCCTGGGCAAAGCACTGGAGGCGCTTGCCCGGCAGTACGAGGCCGCCGTGTTGCAGAGCGTCAACGCCGTGGATGCGACCACCCAGGTTCAGGCTGAGCGGCAAGGCGAGGAGATCGTGCGTCGGATGCGGGAGATCGAGCGGCGGCTCGCCGAGCTACAAGCGACCCTTCCGGCTGATCGGCCCGTACCGGAGCCGCCCACGGGCTCGGTCCCCGCGACGGGAGTGTTGGCCGCCGCCGCGGCCGCCCTGGCGATCTGGCGGGAAAAGCTTGCGTACTTCCAGGAGCAGGAGGCGCACGCCTCTGACGCCGCCCAGAAATTCCAGTTGCGCAAGGATATTGATGAGTGCCGGGGCAAGATCCTCGAGCTTGGGGGTGCTGCATGATCCGCGGCCCGCTTTTCGCATGTTCCGTCGGGTACCCTCACCGCTTCCTGGCTCGGGGGCTCGCGCGGTCGCGGGATAACCTGAAGACGATCAAGTGGCTGACCTAGGGGTGGTTAGGGATGCACGGACCCGCCAGCGGGACGCCCTGCACCGGCCCTTTGACGCGCTTGCCCGGCAGTTCGAGGCGGCGCTGATGCAGAGCGTCAACGCCATTGATGGCGCGGCCCGAGTGCAGGCGGACGACCAAGCCAAGGAGATCGACCGGCACATGCAGGCGATCGAAGCCCGCCTCGGCGAGCTTGAGCTGGTTCACCCCCAAGGGCGGTGTAACCAAGACCCAGCCCGAGACCCGGCGGCGATGCATGATCTGCTCCGCGAGCGCCTGCACAAGATCGACTTCCGCCACGTGGAGCGGGCCATCCGTGACCTCTTGGACGGTGAGGCCGCGGGAGGCCGTGCGGGTCTCTTTCTCTTCCAACGCTGCGGCGAGATGCACGGCCGACTCTGCGCCGAACGCATCTTGCGCATCCTGAAGTCCAAGACCGACCGTGGTAGCTTCCGCCATCTGCCAGTGGAGTTCCGGCCCGCGGACCGCAACGAACCCGGCGCACTCCTGCGCCTGCTCGCCGGCCATCTGGGCCTGGACGGCGGCGGCTCGTCCGGGGCCATCGATCTGGGGCAGGTCACCGGCACACTCTGCGGCTCCATGCAGGCCGGGAGCATCCTGCTGCTGGACATCGGCCGCTGCGACTACCTGACCCACGAGCGGCCAGCCGCCCTAGGCTGGATCGTCCGCGACTTCTGGCCTGCACTCTTGGACGAGTTGGGGCGCATCGCCTCAGGACTGGCCGGCAGCGTCACCGTCGTCGCACTGCTCTTCTTCGACGGCCCGCTCCCGGAGGGCGCGCTGCCCCCGGAGCACTGCTGCACCCCCGAAGCCTTCGTGCGCGACCGGGTCCTGGAGATCGAGCTTCGCCATTGGCGAAGCGCCGAGGTGGTCGACTGGCTGACGCATTGGGGCGGACTCAAGGGCTATCCGGCCGCCGAGACGCGTCTATTGGCGGAGACCGTGCTCGCGGCCAGCCGCGGCATCCCCTACCTGGTCGCCAACCAATTGTTGGAGCAGTGCGCGGCACTCAACCTTGCCGGCATCCCCGGCTGACGGAGCACAAGTCTATGAGCGAGCAAGGCCATTTCCAACTCCCCATTGAGCGGCGCCACCCGAACGGTCGCCACCCGCAGGCCCCTGGTCCAGTACCCTACATTGCCTCGGACGAGTTGATCGAGGCCGTGAATTTGGCCATCTTTCTCAACCGGCCGCTGGTGCTCGAAGGGGAGGCCGGCAGTGGCAAGAGCCAGCTCGCTCACCATGTGGCCCACTCGTTGGGTCTGCCCTTCCATCCCTGGGCAGTGCGCTCCACCAGCCGCGCCCAGGACGGGCTCTACAGCTACGACGCCATATTGCGACTGCACGATGTCCATCTCGCCCAAACATCGAGTCCGGCACTCGCAGGCGGACGAGACCGCCGCTGGGCGTGGTCAGGTTTTCTCGGGTGGCCTCGAACATCGAGTCCCGCGCCCACGGGCGGACGCGACCCCCGGGAGCCTATGCACTACGTGAGCTACGGCGCGCTCGGGCGGGCCTTCCAGCTTGAGGACTGCCCCGCGGTAGTGCTGATCGACGAGATCGACAAGGCCGACATCGACTTTCCCAACGACCTGCTCACCGTGCTCGACGAACCGCGCGAGTTCGTCATCCGCGAGGCGGACGTGGCGCCGGTCCGGGCCCGCCACCCGCCCATCGTCATCGTCACCAGCAACAAAGAGAAGGGCAACCTGCCCGCCCCCTTCCTGCGCCGCTGCATTTATTATTATGTCAGCTTCCCAAGCGAGCCGAAGAGGCTCAAGGAAATACTCGCCGCCCACGGTGTAGCCGGCGCGGACCGGGGGGAGTTGCAGGAGGGGGAGGCGGGCCTGGTGAATGCGGCGCTTGAGCGCTTCGTCGACCTGCGCAGTCGCGACGACCTGTTCAAGAAGCCCGGCACCAGCGAGCTGCTGGACTGGCTGAAGGCACTGGCCCGGGATGCGGCCCAAGCGGGCGATGCCGTTCAGTCGCTGGTCGCCGGGCTCAAGGACAAGGCCGTCCGGCTCCCGCACCCGGAGCTGCTGTTCAAGCTCCGCGCCGACTGGCAGCGCTACGCCCTCGGCCACTGAGCCGGCCCGCCGTCCGACGATGGACCCAGGCATGGACCCCGGCGCCCGCGAAGACCTCTTGGTGCGGCTCTTCCTCGGCCTGCGGGGCTGCGGGCTGGCGCTCGGCATCGCCGAGCTGATCGCCGCCCGGGAGGCACTGGCGGGTGGGCTGGGCGGCGGCGGGGAGGATGGGCTCGGTTGGCTGCTGCGGCTTCTCTGGTGCAGATCCGCGGCCCAGAACGCGGAGCTGGACACGCTCCTGCATCGACTGATGGAAGAGCGGCAGGAGTCTGGCGCGCCGCCGCCGGACCCCTGCGAGCCGCCGGAGCCCGTACCGCTCCAGGCCCCTCCGGCGGATGAGCCGCCCCCGGGCGAGCCCCAGTCCTTGCCGCCCGCCCCGCCGCCGCAGCCCGCCCCCGGCATCGGCCCGATGCCGGTGCGCGCCCCGCAAACCCCGGACCGCGCCGCCGCCCAGCGGGACCTGATCCTCTACGACCCGATTTCCCGCCGCGCCATGGCCCAGGGCTGGCGGCACCTGCGCCGACTGGTCAAGGACGGCCCCTGCGACCTGATCGACCTGGACGCCACCGTCGAGCGCAGCGCGCGCCTGGGCTGGTACGACGGCCCAGTGCTGGAGCGCCGCGCCACTGACCGGGGCCACCTGGTACTGCTGGTAGATCAGGGCGGCTCGATGGTTCCCTTCCACCGCCTGACCCGGGACCTGGTCCACACCGTCGCAGAGAGCAGCCTGGGCCAGGTGGACATCGCTTATTTCCAGAATGTCCCGGCCGACGAGGTCTATCTTGACCCCCACCGCACCCGGAAACTCCCGCTGGACCTTCTGCTCGCCGACTGCACCCCGGAGTCCGGCCTGCTCCTGGTGAGCGACGCCGGCGCCGCCCGGGGGGCACTGGAGCGCCAGCGCTTCGCCGCCACCGCTCGACTCCTGGTGCAGCTCAAGCGGCAGAGCCACGCCATCGCCTGGCTGAACCCTGTCCCGTCCAGGCGGGACCCGCACGGCACGGGCCAGCGTTGGGCCGGGAGCACCGCCCAGCTCATCGCCGCCATCGTCCCGATGTTCCCCATGGATGAGGACGGGTTCGGCAACGCGATGGACGTGCTCCGCGGCCAGACCCATCGGGTGGCGCCATGAGCCCAAACTCCAACCCCGACCCCGCCCAAGAGGTAGCCCGCGACCGCATCGAGCGCTTCATCCGCCGCTTCGGCGAGCCTTATCGAAGGCTCGCCTGGTATGCCGCCCTGCCGCTGATTCTGACGCCCGAGCTACTGGACTATCTGCGCCTGCACTTCCTGGGCGGGCGCGGCGGGGTTCCCTGGATCGCCGAGGCGGACCTGCTCCTCTCGGACCTCTGCCGCCCCGTAGGCTACGAGCAGTTCGCGCTCGACCAGCCCGTGCGCGCCGCCCTGATCGCCGAGATGCGTGCCGCCCTGGGCCCCGAGCCCCTACGCGAGGCCGCGTTCCTACTGCTGCGCTACGTGCGCCACCTGGGTCAGGCCGGCGCCGGACTGGGTCCGCGGGAGCTTGAGGCCGAGCAATGGTCCGCCATGGCCTACCTGGACGAGCACCGCGGCCAAGTTGCCCGGGAGATCACCGCCGCATTCGCGACCAGCCTGACGGCCGCGAGCGCCGCCGAGGTCCAGGGAAGCGGAATCCCATCCGCGGACCTGGCCCGGCTGGCGCGTATCGCCGACGAGCTGGCACCCAACCTGACGGACCACACGGAGCTGATCGAGTATGCCGCGGAGGTTGCGGCGCTGTTGCGGGACCCCGGGGGCTTGCGCGAGCGGTTAGCTGGGGCGGGCGCACGCACTAAGGAGATCGCCGGGGTCAGCGTGCCGGTACTTAAGGTCCCTTCGCAGACTACCACAGCCCAAGGCAAGAACGGGGTGTTCCAGATGATGGATCCTCGCTCGTGCAAAGCCATCTTTGCGGTTATGGGGGTCGGTGATGCTGGAGGTCAGGTAGTCAAACGCATGGGGGAGGGCGCAATCGAGGGAGTGGATCTGTACTGCGTCGATACCTCAATAGAATCCCTAGGTCAGTACAAAGTCAAGAATCAGTTGCTTCATCGGTTGCTTCTAGGAGAAAGCGCCCTCAAGGGTCAAGGTACGGACGGGGATCCAGAGTTAGGGCGGCGCGCTGCGGACGAGGATCGGGAGCGCATCCGCCAGGCCCTTCAAGGGACGGACATGCTGTTCCTTATCGCTGGCATGGGGGGTGGCACCGGAACCGGGGCATGTCCCGTAATAGCCGAGGTAGCAAAGGAACTTGGTGTATTGACGATAGCGATAGTGAGCAAGCCGTTCTTATCCGAGGGCAAAGAGCGCATGATGAATACGACGACGGGCATTGATACACTTGCTAAGCATGTAGATAACATTATCACAATGCCAAACGAGAACGTCCGCGTCGTTTTCGGCGAGGATAACGGTTACTCCAGCAGCGTGTTTTACCTACACGAGATAGCCCTTAATACTGTTCGAGGCATCACGGATTTGATTATACGACCAGGGTTGATAAACACAAGTTTCAAGGAGGTTAAGACTGTGATATATGAAATGGGTATCGCGATGATGGGTACGGGGAAAGCCAGCGGTGAAAACCGCGCGCGGGTCGCGGCCGATGCGGCAATCCGAAACCCGCTCTTGGACATCGACCCCGCAGGAGCTAAGGGCATATTGGTCAACATTACCTCCGGCATGAGCCTAACCATGGGCGAGTTCGACGAGGTCGGTAATACCGTGCGGGACTTCGCTGATGACGATGCGACCGTTGTGCTTGGTACGGTCATAGACTCGGAGCTTGAGGACGAGCTGCGCGTCACCGTGATTGCAACCGGGTTAGGTGCGCGTCGATTGAGCGCGCACGAGTGGTCAGCATCGTCGTCTCCGTCGGACCCGGAACCGCCGACCGACTTATCCCCCTACGACGCTCCGCCGGACTACGAATTGCTCGACGTCCCAACGTTTCTCAGGCAAGGAAATAACATCGGGCAACGCCTCATAGCAGTAGAAGATCCTTCGGGAATCAATATTGGTCATTCCGGTGGAGTCGGGCATCGAAGCACTGTTGAGTTGGTACTGAAGCCTTCGGTTTTCGGGAAGGCGGACCTTTCGCTGGATCGCTTGAATCCGCCGCGTAGGAGCGGCAAGGGTTCCACGGATGCCCAGATCGGGGATCTCGGGGACAGGATACCTAACTCCTGAACGCACCGAGCATCGGCTGTCCGCTCGACTGCGGACCTTAAGGTAAAAAGAAGCTAGGCTCAAATGCATTTCAGGGCGGTAAAGACGAAATTGACCCGAGCCTGATCCCTTTGCGTCCTTTGCCTGAAACAGGCCAGGCTATTCTGTATATTCGCATTATCTCAGGTCTTCATCAACTCTCGGAGATCCCGCACCGGCGAGCGGAAACCCTGTTCTATCATCTGGTTTAGCCAACCATTGGCCTGGTCTGCGTCCGCCAGGCCGCGCTCGACGCAGGCGACCAAGCAGCCCAGGGAACCGGAGATGGAGATGCCATGTCGCTGCGCCGCCTTGCGCGCGGCGCGATCGTCGGTTAGAAAGATCAAGCCCCGATGATAGGCAATGGCCATCGAGGCCGCCTCGCCCCGGTGCAGACTCGCCGGAAAGCGCTCGAACATGCGGATTTCATCATCCGTATGCAAGCAAACGACGCGTATCCAGCCCTGCTCCGAGAATGGCGCGCAGCATTCGCGCAGGCCACTATAGAATTCATAGCCCTCGTCGAGGCCAGCCATCACTTCGTCATAAACCTCCATCGCAACCGTCACCGCACCGAACAGCCTGCGCAGGATGTCCAGTTGCCCGATGGCGGCGAAATTCGAGACGACCGTGGTATTGACTATTACAGTCACGGCAGGGTCCGGTTGGCCGCGCGCAATATCTCCGCCTCGTCGCGAGCTTCATCGATGTCATCCGGCCCCAGACGCGGGGCAACACCCTTTTCCAGCAGGACCTCCTTCATCTGTGCCCAACTGATTCCCGCCAGCTCCGCGGCCTTGGCAAGCGAAACATCACCCGCGCGATACTTGTGTACGGCCAGATCGATCCGCAATTCCGGTCGTGCCCGCACCAGATGGCGCAGCGCATCCTGTATCAGCGTCGACTCATCCGGATAGAGCCGGGCATCGACGAATTCTTTGGTTGACAACATTTCGATGCTCGTGGAAAGTCGGGCGTTGGATAGAGCACGACGGGCGGTCGGCGTTGCGGTGCCTCGGTGCGCCGACGCCGGGCTCGCCGCGGCGAAGCCGTGTTCCGGGATGTCCCGAAGTCTAGCACCGTCAGCCGGAGGCCTTCGACCGGGGGGATCGATATTGGCCGCGTCGGTAGTCCATCACGCAAAATCGGTGCAATGGCCGGGTCCTGGTGGTGGCGGAGCTGGCGCCAATACAGTTCACTGCCCGTTGGCTGCGAGAATCGGCCGTTGTGGGGTCAGCTAGCAGTCGCTCGTCAGGTGACTTTGAGCGCAAGCGCTTCACCCTGCCTGCCGCTTGAGGTGAATCAACAGCAGCGAGACGGCGGCGGGCGTGACGCCCGGGATCCGCGCCGCCTGGCCCAGGGTCTGAGGCCGCACCCGCGCGAGCTTCTCGCGCACCTCAACGGAAAGCCCGCGAACCGCGGCAAAGTCGAAGCCGTCCGGCAAGGGCTTGGATTCCTGGTCGCGCTGGCGGTCGATCTCCGCCTGCTGGCGCGCGATATAGCCGTCGTAGTGGCACTGGATCTCCAGTTGCTCCGCGACGGCCGGCGCCACCGGCTGGGGGGGCTCGCCGGTCAGGCGCACCAGGGCGGCCCAGTCGACCTGGGGGCGGGCGAGCAGGTCCAGGGCGCGAACCTCGCGGCGCAGGGGCTCGCCCAGGACCTCGAGCTGCGTGGCCTCCGGTACGGTCGACGGGCGCACCCAGGTCTCACGCAGGCGCTCGCGCTCGCGCTCGATGGCCTCGCGTTTGCCGTCGAAGGCGCGCCACTGGTCCTCCCCGACCAAGCCGAGTCCGTGCCCGATCTCGGTCAGGCGGAGATCCGCGTTGTCCTCGCGCAGCAACAGGCGGTATTCGGCCCGGCTGGTGAACATGCGGTAGGGCTCGGTGGTGCCGCGGGTGATGAGATCGTCCACCAGGACCCCCAGATAGGCCTGATCGCGGCGCGGGTACCAGGGGTCGCGACCCAGGACGCGCAGGGCGGCGTTGGCACCGGCCAGGAGGCCTTGGGCGGCCGCCTCCTCATAGCCGGTGGTGCCGTTGATCTGGCCGGCAAAGTACAGATTCCGGACATGGTGGGTCTCGAGCGTGGCGTGCAGGTCGCGCGGGTCGAAATAGTCGTATTCGATGGCGTAGCCGGGGCGGGTCAGGTGGGCACGCTCGAAGCCGGCGATGGAGCGCACCAGTTCGACCTGGACGTCGTAGGGCAGGCTGGTGGAAATGCCGTTGGGGTAGACCTCGTGGGTAGACAGGCCCTCGGGTTCGACGAAGACCTGGTGACTTTCTTTGTCCGCGAAGCGCACCACCTTGTCCTCGATCGAGGGGCAATAGCGCGGACCCACCCCCTCGATCAGCCCCGTAAACAGGGGTGAGCGGGACAGCCCCCCGCGGATCAGTTCGTGGGTCCGGGCGTTGGTGTGGGCGATATGGCAACTGACCTGCCGCGGGTGATCCGCCGGACTGCCGAGAAAGGAGAAAACGGGCGTCGGGCGGTCCCCCGCCTGTTCCTCCAAGCACCCGTAGTCGATGGTCCGCCCGTCGATGCGCGGCGGGGTGCCAGTCTTCAGGCGCTCGGCGCGCAAGGGCAGTTCGCGCAGCCGCCGGGCCAGGGCATTGGCCGGTGGATCGCCCGCCCGGCCGCCCTCATAATTGGCGAGCCCGACGTGGATGCGGCCGGCCAGGAAGGTGCCGACGGTGAGGACCAGTGCGCTCGTCTTGAAGCACAGGCCGGCCTGGGTGCGCACCCCAGTCAGGAGGCCGCCCTTGATGATCAGGTCGTCGGCGGCCTGTTGAAAGATGGCGAGATTGGGCTGCCCTTCGCAGGCACTGCGCACCGCCGCCTTGTAGAGTGCCCGATCGGCCTGGGCGCGGGTGGCGCGCACCGCCGGCCCCTTGCTGGCATTGAGGATGCGAAACTGGATCCCGGCGCGGTCCGCCGCCCGGGCCATGAGGCCTCCCATGGCGTCGATCTCCCGGACCAGGTGGCCCTTGCCGATACCGCCGATGGCGGGGTTGCAGCTCATCTGACCGAGGGTTTCGATGTTGTGGGTCAGCAGCAGGGTACGCACACCCAGGCGGGCCGCGGCCAGGGCGGCCTCGGTGCCGGCGTGACCGCCCCCGACCACGATGACATCGTAGGTGTCGGTCGCAAACATGAGATGCGGTTCCTCGGGGGCCGGACAAGGCCGTACAGTCTAACTCAAATAGGCGCATCCAATACCATGGAATATCGGGATTTTCCTGTGACGCTCGCGAACCGCCGGGGACCGGGCGGCGCCGCGGAGTGGGCGTGCTAGGCGCCGCGGCGGCACCCGTCAGGGCCCCGGCGGCCACCCTGACGCAACAGGTGCTGGACGCCGCCGGGCTCATCATCCTGGGCAAGGAGCGGGAGTTGCGCCTCGCGCTGGCGTGCCTGCTGGCCCGCGGTCACCTGCTGATCGAGGACCTGCCTGGGGTGGGCAAGACCACGCTGGCGCACCTGCTGGCGCGCCTGCTGGGGCTGCAATACTCCCGCATCCAGTTCACCAGCGACCTGCTGCCGGCGGACGTGATCGGGGTCTCCGTTTACGAGCGCGAGCAGGAGCGCTTTCGCTTTCACCCGGGCCCGGTGTTTGCCCAGTTGGTACTCGCCGATGAGATCAACCGCGCTACGCCGAAGGCCCAGAGTGCGCTGCTGGAGGCAATGGAGGAGCGGCAAGTGACCGTGGATGGGGAGACCCGCCCGCTGCCGGAGCCCTTCTTCGTGATCGCGACCCAGAACCCGTCCTATCAGATCGGCACCTTTCCGCTGCCGGAGTCGCAATTGGACCGGTTTCTGATGCGCATCCGACTGGGCTATCCGCCCGCCGCGCAGGAGAAGGTCCTGCTGGCGGGCGAGGACCGGCGGATCATGGTGGAACATCAGGCCCCGGTCCTGTCCGCCGACGCGTTGGCCGCGCTGCAGACCGGAGTCATACAGGTCCATGCGGGCGCACCGATCATCGATTACTGCCTTGCCATCCTCCAGTTCACCCGCCGGTGCGAGCGCTTCGTCCATGGGCTCTCGCCGCGGGCGGGGGTCGGCCTGCTCCGGGCCGCCAAGGCGTGGGCCCTGTTGGAGGGCCGGACCTATGTCCTGCCGGAGGACGTCCAGGCGGTGCTCCCGTCCTGCTGTATCCACCGCCTGGTGGGTGGGGACGGCAACGGGCGCCTGGAGCACGACGAGGTGGCGGCCCTGATCCTGTCATCGGTGCCCGTACCTTGAACCTAGCGCCCATCAACCCTGCAGGGGTCCGGGCCGCCCTGCGCCGCCGCTTTTCCACCTTGCTGCGGCGCGCCCCGGTCGGTAGCGACGGCAGCGCCCGCATCGCTGCCCGCCAGATCTATATCCTGCCGACCCCCACCGGGCTCTGGTACGCGGCGGCGGTCTTTCTGATGCTGCTGGGGTCGCTCAACTATCAGAATAACCTGGGGCTGCTGTTCGCCTTTTTCCTCGCCTCGGCGGGCCTGGTGGCGATGCACCACTGCTGGTACAACCTGCTCGGGCTGGCCATCGGGGCGCGCCCGGGCCCGCCCGTGTTCGCGGGGAACCCGACCTGGTTCGAGGTCACGCTGGGCAATGAGCGCGCCGGACCACGCTTCGATCTGCGCCTGGTCAGCGGGCTGGACCCGGGCCCCGCCGTCTTTCTCGACGGCCACGAACAACGCGTGGTCGTCCTCGGGCGGCCGACGCTGCTGCGCGGACGCTGGTGCCTGGGCGAACTGGCGGTCGAGACTCGGCACCCGATGCACCTCTTTCGCGCCTGGTGCTACGCGCAAAGCGAGGCGACCTGTCTGGTCTATCCCCGCCCCGCCGCCACGGCACCGCCGCCCGCGCCCGACGAGGGCCGCGCCCGGCGCCCGCTGCGGCACGGCGGGGAAGGCAGCGACGATTACCAGGGGTCACGCCCCTATCGCCACGGGGACTCCCCACGCCACCTCGACTGGAAGGCCTTCGCCCGGGAGCGGGGCCTGGTGGTCAAACAATTCGGCGCCGAGGAGGGGTCAGACGCCTGGATCGACTGGGCCCGCGTCGGGGCACCGGACCCGGAGGAGCGGATCAGCGTCCTGACCCGACAGGTCTTGGACGCGGCCCAATCCAACCTGCGGTTCGGACTGCGGCTGCCCGGGGTCGAACTCGGCCTCGACCGCGGTGAACTGCAGTTGGAGCGGTGCCTGCGAACCCTGGCCCTGTTCGATCAGGGGCAGGACCTGGTACGACCCTTGGGTCATGGGCGCTAAGGCGTTCGACGAGCGGCCGGAGCGCTACCAGACCCTGGCGGTCACCCTGGCGGTCGTGCTCGCCTATGTCCCCCTCGCGCGCCATCTGGCCTGGCAGGTCTCGGCCTTCTTCGCGTTGATGCTGGCGCTGCGGCTCGCCGCCCTGCGCTGGCCGACGGCCGCACCGGGGCGCTGGCCATTGTTGGCCTTGACCCTGGTCGGGGTGCTCAACTGCCTGCTGGTCAACCACAGCCTGGTGGGGAAGGTCGGGGGCAGCGCGCTGCTGGTCACGATGCTGGGGCTCAAGCTGCTGGAATTGCGCGACCGGCGCGACCACAGAGTCGTTGCGATCGTGCTGGGATTGCTGATCGTGGTGCAGTTCCTGTTCGGGCAAGGGATCGGACTGACTCTCTTCCTAGGGCTGATTGCGGTCATCGCCGTGGCCTTGCTGGTCGACCTCAACGGT
>Ga0247835_1003747_pt1 | contig 14131 bp, 39 predicted proteins | sample LaCtaG_3_FD_189912 | JGI IMG/M metagenome (GOLD analysis project Ga0247835, IMG submission 189912) | Freshwater microbial communities from meromictic Lake La Cruz, Castile-La Mancha, Spain - LaCruzMarch2015_13.5m | ecosystem: Environmental > Aquatic > Freshwater > Lake | place: Spain: Castile-La... | reverse complement strand
ACAATAGGATAAGCTACGCTTTTTTTGTATCTACCCCCTATATCCCCCCTCAAATAAACACCTCTCTAATAGCCTCCTATGGCTTATTTTGACCTATTCTGGAGTTGATCATAGGAAAAATACATTACTAATTTACTACTAATTATTACTAAGATATATATAGTTAGATATACATGTAATAGGACACTCCATTTTACTCCACCGTAATCCACTTTGCTCCACATGTAGCCATATCCATGGCATATTTGAGGGATTTTGTCAATACCCTCGTAAATGGCATATTTGGCCCATATTGTCAAGGCTTCAGGGGCATTTGGGCATGCTCCGTAAACGGAAAATTTGGCCCATATTTCCCCAGATTCTGATCACATTCTGTTATATTCTATATATGTTTGATTAGATTAATATACATTTATATTATATTTTCCTAGATTTTCAGGGATTTTTTATAGCTTGTCGTAAATGCGAAATATGGCCCACATATGAATACATACAAATAGGGCATATACATCCAAAATGTACATTATGTACAAATCGGACATATATGCCCAGATGATTTATATTAGATTAGTTAGATATGTTCTAGATGAATGGATGATCTATGGTTACTTTGGTTTTGTTATCTGTTTCATGAAGCCAAGAGTATTTATAGTTCCCCGTCTTTTCTTTTGGCATACGGTCTATGATTGCTTTCCGCTCTTTGTTAGTTATAGGTAGTTTAAGATTGTTAAATGTGTTCTTCTCTTTAATCTTATCTACAACTTGGTCTAACTTGTATGCTAGGGCAAGACCTTCTGATACCATACCGCCGTTCTCTATCTCCCGCTCATACCGTCTTGCTTGCTTTTCTATGACCCATGTGACGACCTCCATGATACGGTCTAGGGTATAGGTAGGCTGGTCTGCTAGGAAGCCTCCTAGGGAGGCAGGATTGAAGAAATGGTCCTCTGAATAATTACAGAGAAGTTCTGCTACTTGTTGTTCTTTGGTTTTCATAGTCCGCCTTTCTACTCGATTATATCATAAGGGGCTGACACTTGGCCAGCCCCCTATTGTCCACCTACTGGACAGCTTACTTCTTAGGCTGTGGCTTCTCCGCCTGGAAGACTACGCCTTGTGCAGCTGCATCCTGCAGAGCTTTGTTGGCTGCAGATGAGAAGCGGCCACGACGGCCAACAGCGATTCCCTTTGATACTAGATATTCTCTCTTTGTTGTCATGATGATCCTTTCAGTGATCGTTTATATTCATTATATCGGATACCCACGAATTTGTAAATACCCCCGTAAGAGCTAAGTTTAGCCCCTACGTTCCGCCTTATATATTTAGTTGTAGTTCATCTGATGTATCTTCATTTAGATATACATCTGTAGCTTCAATTACATCATCTGTTGGAATAGAGTTCCATTCTATTTCAGGTAATGCATTTGCAAGATCGACTGCTTCAAATTGGTCGGCAGCCTCAATGATTGTGTAATAGTTTGTGTACTTAGTCCCAAATACTCTATAGACTGGCAAGCTCTCTACTCTCCCATTCCGCATATGTTCTAACAGTAAAGTCCTTACCTAGATTATAACAATATTGGACTGCTTCTGTCAAGGACTCCGTCTCATATATCGGAATGTCCATTATGCCTGCATTGTCCCCTTTGTCATATATCTCAAACATGTCTACACCTCCAGGTGAACATGAGTAGTTAACTTCCAGGATTTCTAAGCTTGGTTCATAATGACTCATTTTGCCCCTCAGTTTTCTCCATACGATCTTTAATTAATTTAGCAATGATGTTGTGTGCTTCGATATTCTCAGTTTCAGATCCGCCCCATAGTAAGCGCTGCGCTTCCGCTAGCACCGTATCTACATATGCATCAGTTGTCTTCATCTTCATCCTCCTCTTCATCCTCAAACATTGAGTCTACAATGTAGTCACGGTTTAACATCCATTCAAGTACATCATCTTGGTGCTGTTCCGCCCCGTACTCTAGGGAGAAGCCCATACCAGCCTCCACGGCCTCACAGAGGTGGTCCCACATCTCATCTATGGTGCAGTTCTGCTTGTAGGTCTCATCTTCAAATATGTTGTTGATTGTCGACCAAGTCCATAGCCAAACTAAAGATAACCCTAGGTCGGTGCTATCTAGAATCTTTAAACATTCGTTTAACTTATCTTTATCTTGTGGCTTCATTACGTGCTCCAATCGCAAATGATAGTTGATATGTTAATTCATATACTGCTACCAAGGCGTCTAGTCGTCCTTCACATTCTGTTCGGACCATAGAATCCATTGCCTCTTCGCTTCTTTGTTCTTGCTCGCTAGCCTCTGCTAAATCAGATTCAGCCATTAGCATTAGGTTCTTTAGTTCGCCGTGCATTATGTCTAATCCACTAACACCTGCGTCAACCATACGTTGCAAGTGGGCGGGCAGTTCAGTAGTTTCCATTATTCATACCTTTCGTTGTCATTCATTATATCAGTTGCCACTGACAATAAATGTTCGGTTGCCTCAATTTGTCCATTTATAAAATGCCAGTCAACAGAATCATCAAGTAGAGATTCTTTTTCAATTGTCTCTAAGTCTTGGTTAAGACTAATTAGATGTATCTTCATATACTCTAGGAACTTACTAGATTTAGTTTGTGTGGTCAAAGTAACCCTCCGCCCATAGGCCTTGTAGGAAACTTACTGCCATTTCTAAATCAGCCAGTAGTTCAGTCTTGTCCATTAAATCGGACGGGGTCCTAAGATAAAAAATCTTTGAGTCATGTACAGCATTAATCATTCTATTTAGATCAGATTCAGTATATCCTAACATAGGTAGTACTCATCCTTTTCTGTATATCCATAGTATTCGTTATACTGTTGCTTTAGTTCATCTGAGGCATATTCCATAAACCGATATTCTGCATAATCGGTACCCTCATCTAAACATGCATTGGACCAGTTATCAAATAGTTCCTCGCCAATTTCCTGTATCATGGCACCTGTAATGTGCTCTGCTACTGTATCTATAAATTGTTCCATTATACTTCCGCCTTTTCTGTAGATTCCAATAATACCATGTGGGTCTGACATTTTGCCATTGCCTCTTCATCCTGCCAAGAACCTTGATTGCATTCTGAGCAGAATTCACCACAGCCGTCTTCACAATAGTCAATGCAGTCAAAAGACTGACATGCATAGCAACGATTATCATAATTAATTAGTTCTTTAACCTCACCACGGACAATCTCATACTCCCCACCCCAACCTGTTTCTTCCTCAAACTCTAATGTGAGCAGGCAGTTAGGAACAAGATTACTTAGTTTAGTTAAGATAGTTACTGCAGGAGACCAAGCAGTCTCATACTTATAGATAACCCAATTGTCATCACCTTCAGACTTATATTCAATTAGTTCCGTGTTTGGATATTTGTCATCATCTGATACAGCAACATCCCATTTAGTTCCCCAATTAGAATTGTTCCATGAATACCAATCCTTCTGAGTTTTAGCATGTGCAATAGATTTAGCAAACCACTGAGGGTCATCCATATCTATACCACTACGGTCAGGCTGTTGTGCATATTCCTCATCAGTAATTCCTTCATCTTTATATGAGTGGATATTAAAGAAGGCAAAGACAGGATTACTATAAGTAACCTCTTTAAATTTGGTGGGGAACCCATGAGCATTAATATCTCCCATACCATATGTCTCTATTGCTAATGTAAAAGGCTTATTCAATCTATCCTTAATCATATCTACCTCAGACTTAGGTCCTTGGATAGTTAATGTGTTGTAACACCAATTTGGCATTATATCTCCTTTCGATATGACCTAATTATATAATAGACCACTGACATTTGTCTATGCTATATGGGTGTGATACGGACCACATTGATCAAAGCTATATGATCAAGATCACAAATTTCCAGGGATTATATATTGACACCGTAAAAGAGATATGATACCCTCACGTCTTTTGCGGGCCAAATGAAAAATCCCCCAGGCAAGCTGGAGGATCTTAAGATAAGCAAGGCTGCTAGCAGAACGAAAGGAATTTAGTAAACGCTGCTTTACTTAGCGACTTGGGAGGTCCCTGGTAGCCGCACCTTACTTTTAGTAAAAAGGCCCGCTAGGACCTAATTACTATTATATCATATTGCAGGCAACTAAACCGAGATAGTTACGTCTGCGTACTTTTCTACGAAGTTTGACAGGTCCATGGTAAAGATTGCTTGATTGCTCATGCCGCTTACCTTGTTGTCCTTGTCATTGCGTGGTGCCTCTTCATGAAGACTAAATGTCTGTTGGTCGAAGTCAACGATAGCAATCTTGTGCTCGTTGTCTCCAATCTCATTTACATATAGACCCCAGCCTGTTTCTGAATTCCAGTCGTTATTAATCATCTGACTGATTGTGATACGTGTTGCATATGAAGGGTCCGACCAGCGAGGACGTGCCTTAAACACTGCCTCTGCCAATTGTGATAGCATGTTATGTCCAGCCCAGTGCCCGTATAGCACGATTGTATTACCGTTTGGCTGTACGAAGCCAAAGTTTGCTCTATCTCCCATTTTATTCCGCCTTTTCTAGTATAGGTGCTGCTTCTTCTGTTTTATTTAATTCTATCACTTCGTAAGCCTTTTTGTCAAGGGCCCCTCTGTGTTTATTGTAATGATGGCTGCACATAGCTAGCTCACCATCTAATAGTTTAATTATATATGAGGCACGAGCTACGCTGCATGCATCACAGTAATAAACTAGATCCAGATCCTCAGAGGTCATAGTCAACGGTTCCAAATTCTAGGCGGTCAGCAATGTCATCGTATGCTGGACCATCCTCAGACTTTTCAGCCCATAGTCTAATGTTGGCGATAATTACTTCACGAGTAAATTTAACGCCGTCCTCAAAGCCATCTTGGTAATCCATTTTATCTCCCTGTATATCCTGTCGGTTCGTAGTCTGAGACATAAGTTTCTTTTAAATTAAACTTATCACGAATGCGACTTACTTTCTCAATACTACCAGTTCCAACATTGAATGTCAATGGCGATAATGCTTGAGGGTCAAGTCCCATTATTTGTGCATCCCAATAAGCCATCTCCATGGATAGCCTATCGGGAGCAGTCAACTCAAAATACATTAGGATTCTCTAACATCTTCTGTATGATATTCATCAATAACTACATCGCCATTATAGCAGTCAACTGTAATATCATTTACAAAGTCATCGAGGTCAAAGTCTTCGTACTCTGCAAGAGGAACGTTTACACGACCTGAGAAATAAATTGTGCCTTCGAATCGAACTTCCTTCTTTGGCTGGTAATCAAGAATCTCGCAGAGGTCATTAAGAATTTCTTCTTTCTCTGTGTTAGGATTAAACCAAGACTCTTCGCTTAAGTTATCAATAATCTTAGATATCTGTCCATTAGAAATAGAGAGTTGATCTCCAAGTCTCTTAATTCTATCTAACTTATATTCCAACTCGTTAACCTTGATTGTTGGATATGTTGCGGTACCGTCGATAATATCCTTGTATGTCACAAGAACATTAGCATCGTATGATAGTGGAACTGCAGGTGTTACTGTTGCTCCATATGTATCTGTTTCCATTGTGTTCCTTTCGTTTGTAGGTTGTATTGTAGCATGTTGAACTGACAATAAAGTTGGCTTACGTCCACACGGGCATGTGATTTCCACCACACCCGACGGGAATCCGAATCCATCTGAAGATGTTACTTCAATTAAGCAATCACATTTATCAGGGTCGCAGGCAAATGTATATTTGGATGATACTAATTCATTGGTCATGCGAGTATTGTACACCTGGCTACTGACATTTACAATAGAATTCAGGGCTTTTTTTATGTGATCCGTAACACAGAAATCCTGCCTTCAAGCTTGCGGGCGTCTCACATATTGATATGCGATTCGTATGGGATTTGAACCCACGATCTCTACCGTGACAGGGTAGCGCTTTAACCGCTAAGCTAACGAACCAAATAAAACGGGGGAGATTTCTCTCCCCCGTTGCAAATCATTTTTTTAGAATGATTTTACCAACTTGAGAATTTTATTTTTCTCAGCAGTTAGAACAGGGTCAAAGCCAGAAGCACCAGCCATTAGTGATTCAGAATTGCCACGACCAGAACGGAAGTAATCAAGGCGTTCAGTAAGCGCATTGAAAGCACCCCATTTTGTTCCCTTGATATTAGCGTTAGTAGGTGAGTTATGATAAAGGTCATCTAGCAAGACAACTTTATTCTCCCACTTTTTCAAAGCACCCTTAGAATCCTTTTCAGGCTTAGGATAAATTGTTTGAATCAACTTAGAGAATTCAGCGTTAGTAATCTCTTGCTTGAAGAGTTCTTGCGCCTCTTTCTCAAATTCATCAAAGTATCCGAGAGCAAGCCCAAGAGTTTCACGAGCAACTTGAATTCGACCTTCAACAGATTGAGTATGGCGAATCTTGAATGATTGCTTAGCATTACGCATAGCAAGATTCAAAGTGTTTTGGCATACAACACGAACAGGTGTAATCGCTGCTTGAACAGCAACAGAGCCGTCGTGTGAAGTCCATACGATTAAATAAAGTTTTGTTTGGTCATTAGCACCTTGTGGGTCTAATACCATAGTTCTAGGAATATCAACAGTTCCGAAAACTACTTTACCTTTTTTGAGAGAGCCAGCAGATTCCCAACGGCACTCAGGGTTAGCGTCGTGAATGTTATCAGCGAAAGCGAATAACTCTTCATTTTGTAATACGTGATAACGCTTACCAACAGTAGCAAGAACATCAGTTCCGCCGTTGAATGGGTTAGTGCGTAGCACTAGAGAATTCTCAGATACATCGTTGAATGTTTCAGGAATATAATCGGTCAATGGAGATAAGCGAACATTCCAATTGGATAGTTTTGCTTCATCAAGCATTGTTTGAGTGCTAACATCTTCATCTTGATTGAAGATACGATTAGCGAGATTATGCCAAGCGGGTTTTCCACGCAAAGCAAAGGCAACATCGTTGCCGTTTGTTTCTAGGTTATGAGCCATAGATTTTTCCTTTCGATAGTTTGTTAGATTTATTATATCAAAGGGGTCTGACATTGTCTAGATTAGTTAGTCATTTGTCCGAATTGTCCGATGTGATTAATCTCACAAATTTTGGGGGATTGTGGATAACTATCGTAAGGCTGTGGATAACCCCGCAGCTATTGCGGGCCAGCTTGGGAAATGGGGCGGGGATCTAGATGATTACACGACACAAACCCGCCCCAAGATTATTATCCAAGCAATTTAGTTAGTTCAGTTTTTGGTGGAAGCGATTCACGATTTAGAATTAGAGCAGTTGTCTTTTTCTTTTTTAGATTATCAAAAACATAAGCACGAATAGTTCCGTCAAACTTACGCAAATTAGAAAACACTAACTCAGTTAGGTATTCTTTATCTACACCTTGTTCAGAATAGATAGTCAAATCATTTGCTTTGTTTTCGTCATAGATTTCTACACGATAACGATTTTTCATTTTGTTCCTTTGTTAGTAGGGATAATAATTATAACATTGGGGGCTAGATTTTGTCTAGCCCCCACCTGTATTACTTACCGATTTTTACCATAGCATAACGCATACCTGAGCCTGTATCTAATCTTAGTTTAGTTAGATTAGGGCGGATAGAGATTATCTCAGTTATGCTACCTGTAATACCTGATTTACCTGTGGTGAATATATCTCCCTTGCGGTAGAAGCGACCACGCTTTACATCTAGTATTGGCGACATTTGATTTCCTTTCGTTAGTAGGTGGGTTGAGTAGTTTATAGTCATACTCAGGACTTTGCTTGTTATTTATAGATAACGAGCAATAGCGTTGTATGTGGAAGTATTTACAACTTCCTCATCTGTCATTTTGAGAATACGGATAGCGTTATCTATTTCCTCGCACATTTCGTTGTAAGTGTGGCGGTGGATTTGCTCGTAGTCCTTTTCAGGTTCAGCAGGGAAGTCTTTGCCATTACAAGTTATGTCAAAATCAACATTGAGAGTTTTGTTGTATGAGCGATAGTTGGTGCGAAGGTTCTCAGCCTTTGTGAAATTAGCAATAGCCCATTGACCAATTTCCTTCTGCCACTTCTCACGAGCCTTCTGATACTTAGCCTCGTTCTCGTCTTGCTTTGCGTAGTCAGCCTTTACTTTGGCTAACTTTGTTTCTAAGGCTTTGATAACCTTAGCAGTAGGTATTTTTACCTGTATTGCTTTTCCTCTTGTCATTTGTTTTTCCTTTCGTTCGGTTGGTTGGTAAGTATAGCAGGGACTACTGACATTGTAGTCCCCGCCATTTTATTACTTAGCAGATACGCTAGTCCAGCGTTCTGCGCCTTCTACATCAAGCAGAATACGAGCCACGCCTGATGGGTGGTTATCTACTGCCTTGATTATTCCTGTAATACCACTCGTTGTGGTTGTGTAGGTCTGTCCGACCTCTAGTGTTGCGTTTGTCATTTGTTTCCTTTCGTTAGGTGTTTATTATAGCGGATACTACTGACATTTAGTATCCGTATCTCATTATTTGAGAAAGTTATTGTGTGATACTAATCACACTCAGGAAGCCACGCCTCTAAGTGGTGTTGTTCTACGATAGCCCAAGCGGGGGCTACATTGAAGCCCTTATAGAATACGCCTTCGGGCATTGGTATCTCTCGATCAAAATCCTCATCATAGTAAGCATCAAGAGCATCTATGCAAGGTTGCACCATAGATACGGGAACGGGTGGATAGTGATTACTCGTCAAGTGTATCTGTAATTGTGTTTCTAAGTCCAAGTCTAGTAAATCATTACTAGCCAAGTCATAAGCCATATTACTTCCCATTGTTATCCTCCTCTAGGATAGTTTCGGATAGGTTGTCCATTTCGTCTATTGTATCGCATAGGGCTGACATTTCTGCCTTTGTAAGCAATATCTTAGTTATGCTATCCGCTACTTTAGCAGACAAGGCGCATGAATACATAAATAGATATTTAGCGAATACCTCATCAGGTAATTCGTTTCTGCGTTCATGCAATTCACCCGCAAGCCCCATGATATCCTCATCAAACATGCTTTCTTTGCTTGCGTCTAATAATGCTAAGGCGGTTGATAACATTAGAGAACGACCTTTAGTGTTGCATAAGAATTGCCTGCGTTCAATTCATCTATGGCAGGCTTTAGAGTAGGTGCAAGTAATTCTTTTAGCATACCTTCTAGCATAGCAATTTGCATTTCTTGAGGTAGCGCAAGCAGGCGTTGTGCGGTTGGGTTAGTTTCATCTAATTCAGTTATGAATTGTAGAGAGTGTTTGATAGTTTTCATTTGTTTCCTTTCGTTGTTGGTAAGTAGCAATTATAGCGGAAGCCACCGACATTTATTGGATTCGGGCTACATTTTCAGGGTGATAAATCTCACATTCTTAACGACACGCCCGACCCCGCTCTCTTGCGGGCCTAAGCCTGGAGCTCTTCGCTCCAGATCTCAGGATCCACTTCTGCTAAATATTCTTTAGCAGCTTTTCTTTCTTCATCGTTACCAACCACGGAATTAATTAATGCATTAAAATATTTCAGCTCCGCCATTTTTATTTCTCCTTTATTTTTTCGTTGCGCTAAATCTAATATCCGCTTTACCATAAACACACAATCCGCATGACACGCAGGCGGAACCGTTAGTTGAAATTAGCGGAATGCTTTTATTATTTTCAGGACACTTAGCACCAGGCTTGCCCGTTAATTCTTTCATAACACTTTCAGTCATTGCGAATGTCTTTCCTAGATAAGCAAGACGAATGCCTTCATTTACTTTTAGTTCGTGACCAATTTCTTTATTCTCATCATCCGTTGAATAATATAGAGAAAGATTAGATATATCTTTAAGAATAAGAGCGGCAGACTTAACACGTGTATAAACCCAGAATTTAATATCGGGATGAGTTTCGATAATAGTCTTCCAGGCATAGGTATAGGTATCGTTAAAGAAATCTCCGTCCCAGTGGATACGAAATAACTTAGGCGCATTTTTCTTATTACAATCGACTACAAATTCTGCAATCATATCTTTAAGTAAAGACACCATTGTGTCATTATCTGCATTGCGTAGCAATTCCCAGTTGTGCAATAAGTTTTTCTTTACTGCAGGGAAGAGTTTTTCGAGTTTTCCTGCGTAGCAAACACTCTCACAAATACTAGTGGCACCAGGGCATGAATAATTTTTTCCTGCAGGGAGACCGAACGTGTTCGCAATTGCGGCTTGCTTTCCATTTTTTGTGACAAGGTTAGCCACCTTTCTATCATGGGACCGTTTAAGTTTCATTGGAGTAATTATATCAATTAGGTCTGACATTATAAATCCCCCATTTCTGCATCAGCCATTCTTGACTGCATACGGAATTCATCTCTTTCGAATAAATCAAAGAATTTCATTTCTGAACGCTCAAGGTCACAAGTCCAGCAAATTATGCCGTCAAACAATTCCGTTTCATCACGGCAGTCTGCACAATTAGCAATAATTACAGGTTCGGTTGTAGCATAGAATTCATCAAAGAATTCATCATTTTCGTATTTCATAAGTTGGCCTTTCGTTGGTGGAATAGCAAGTATAGCAGGACTGACTGACATTTTACGCAACACGCTGCAGATTTCAGGGTGTTTTTAATCACACCCGTAACGACACGCCCGACTCCGCAGCTCTGCGGGCTTTGTCGACAATTTACTGATCCATTTTATTTTTATGTTTTATTTTGCGTGTGTATTTTTTTTTATTGCGAACAGGTTGCGCCGCATTACTGCGACGCAATTCCTGAATTCGTTTTACTTTATCTTGAAGTGAAGTTAGGAACATTATACCCACTCGCTTCGTGAAATCGTTTTACATCAAACCGCTCATTATCTTTCGCAAACATTTCAGCGAAATCATTTACGATTTTAGAAAATACAGCAGGGTGCGTTTTATTGCTTGCGTATTTTAATATTTCAGCGGTAGCAATATAATCTTTACGGGTCATCATTATCGCTTTACTACCTTTCCGTTTCGGTAAAAAATCTTTGTGTAGCATTTGCCAGTTGGCGTGTGTAGGTTATAGGTTGCGTATTGGTTAGCAAAACCCCAGTCAATAAATTTAGCAAACTCCTCGTGTGCTTCTAATTCATCTGAATAATTGTTTGACCAGTGAATTGTATCCTCGTCATAGCGGGCAGTTATTGTATAGTTAGTCATTTAGGTTTTCCCTTTCGTTTGTTTGGCATTGGCATTTTGTTATTTGTATTGTATCACCTACCACCGACAAGGTGGCAAGTGTTGAGCAATTATCGCAAATAAATATTTCCATTTATTTTGTTTCCACATTTAAGGCGTGTGGATTACATTGGCAGGTTTCTACATCATAAGCATTTTCATTTCCGTAGAATAGCCAGCCGTATCCGTAGCACATTTCGCAATTTACTATGTCGTATAGTGCTTCTTTCATTTTTCCCATTTTAGGTTTTCCCTTTCGTTTGTTTGTTTAGTAATTATAGCCTAAGCCACTGACATTTTTAGTCGGCTTCGGGGGTAGTGAATACGCCCTTATTGAGCAAGCCCACCTCAAGGGTGAATAATTCATCGGGGGTGGCTTCGGATAAATCTACCCAGCCAGCACCCTCATCATTTAGGCGAAATATTTCTATGTATCCCATTTATTCACCTTCCGCAATTTCCACCGCAATAATTCGGTATTGGTCTTTTAGTGAATAAGGTGTTCGGATTAGCACCTTATAGGCTTGGCGATTAGAGCCATACCATTGGTCGGATTTTTCAGCGGTGATAATTGTTCCGCTAAGTGATTTAGACTTATACTCTTTATCTTGGAGTAGTCTTTCTATTGTGTATAGATTAGCCATTGGGCTACCTTCTTTCTTTTTGTTTAGAGTAGTATTATACCAAAACCCACCGACATTTTCATATTACTTTCCAGTATTCTCATATAGTAAGACGCTCAAGTCGTGTGTTCTTTATCACATTTTGCCTGTGGACGACACGCCCGACACGCCACGACACGCCCAAAAGTTATCCACAGATTTCAGGGTGTTTTTAATCACATCCGTAAGACACGCCCGACCCCGCACAGAGCTGCGGGCTTGTCAAGCCGACACGCCGTAGTGTCGGTGTGATTTACCTCACATTTTAATTTGTGATCCGTTTGCTAATTTTTCATTTCTGAAACATTAGCGTCGTGATAATTTACGGTAATTTCATTTCCAAATTCAGAAACTAATTCATCATAAATTTCATCTTGATAATTTAAGTAATCGTTCATTTTTAATCCTCCACTCTTACGCAAACAGTAGCCCAATTATCTTGGAGCGAATTCGTAGGGCGATAACGAATTGCGAAATCTTGCCAACCCTCGGCAGGATAAGTATCCTTACGCTTTTCAGCGTAATTAATAATTCCACCATTAAATCTACGGCGGAGAGAAGTTGGCGCATAGTATTGGTCAACTAATAAATCAACAATAGAATAACCTCTCATTATGATAACCAACTTTCGTTAGTATAAGCGAGCCACTCGCCTAAAGTCATAAGACCTTTATATTCATTACATTTTACGCAATAGAATTCGCTTGCGTAGTCTGAGCAAAATACGCAGACAATTAGATTAGCCTCATCGGCTTGGACATTAGAGAGAGTAATCTCTCGGATTAGTGTAGTCATTATTGACCACCTTTCTTAGCGGATTTCTTTACCGCTTGTTTTTCTTTATACTGGAATTATAGCAGGGGGGTCTGACATTTACTGACCAGTAATGCCGCAAATCGGACATTTTGAAATGTGTTTAAAATCACATCGCTTTTTTACGCTCAAAAATCAAGGGTGTTTAATATCACACCCGTAACGACACGCCCGACGCCGCAGCTCTGCGGGCTTGTCAAGCCGACACGCCGATAATTAGCGCAAATCTTTTGTGAGTTCCCTCACATCTTCTTTTAGCATTGGCCACGCCATACGCCATAAAGATACGACGGAAACTAGCAAGGCTAATTGGACTAGTGTAGTTAATAAGCGATTAGTAGTCATTTTTATTCTTTCTCTTATAAATCTTATAAGCGATTAGTAGGGCGGTAGTAATAGCGATAGTGTGCCAGGGTAAGTAGATAGCCCCTAAGAAACTATCAAACTCTAATCCATATTCGTTAGATATAATTAACTCAAATCCGTTTATAGTCATTAGATTATCTCCAATTCGTCTAGTTCTGTATCGCTTAGTTCATCAAGCGAAATTATTTCTACACCGAAATATTCTTCTTCGGTTTCTTCATTTTCTAATTCATCTACATCATCTAGATGGCGGTAGGCATCTGCTACATCTAATTGGATGGTATCCCATTTAGTCATCATTATTTATTTACCTCTACTTCTCTAACGATAAAGGAGAAACCTTTACCTAGTTTATTTAGTTCTTCCATTACTGCTAAGATTTCTTCAGGCTTACTTGCGGTATTACCTGTGCTTAGTAGTTGGCTACCTTGCCATAGTGAGTATGTTATCTTCATTTTATTTTCTATTCTTTCTGTTAGTTTGTTTATTGTTAGTAATTGTAGCGTATGCTACTGACATTACCTAGCATAGGGCTAGGTGTGTCGGTGTGATTTATACCACAGCCTTACATGAGCCGTTAGAGGCTCTCCAAGCCGTCCAACCGCTAAGGCGGTCGGTGTCCTCATTGTAGTATGAGGTAATTGTCTTACCGCAATTCTTACATGAAGCGGATAGGTCGGTATCATTACCGCTTATGCTCTCTCCATTAGGAGAGTGAGCCATAAAGCCTAGAGCCTTTAGTATTGTAGTTTCATTTATCATTTTAGTTATCCTTTCTAAGATACTTTCGTGTTGGTTAGTCTAACTTATTTGCTCTTATTTGCTAGGCTCACCTTTCGGATTATTTGCTAGGCTCAGAGGCTCATTTAGACTTAATTCTTTATTTAATTTTCTTTATACTATAATCCTAGCAGGGGGGACTGACATTTAGGGGGGTTACTGGCAAGTATTCACAAACTATTTTTGTGATTAGCATCACACTCACGCTCAGAGTTAAATATATATGGGCTCGCTATATAGACAAAACGGACATTTATAAACCCTGGAT
>Ga0247835_1003742_pt1 | contig 14146 bp, 14 predicted proteins | sample LaCtaG_3_FD_189912 | JGI IMG/M metagenome (GOLD analysis project Ga0247835, IMG submission 189912) | Freshwater microbial communities from meromictic Lake La Cruz, Castile-La Mancha, Spain - LaCruzMarch2015_13.5m | ecosystem: Environmental > Aquatic > Freshwater > Lake | place: Spain: Castile-La... | reverse complement strand
CCCGCTGCCCAGGTCTTCGAGCGTCGTGCCGCCCTCGCGCACGCACGCGAGCGGCGCAGGGTCGAGCGTCGCGCCGCCCCGCAGCAAGTCCGGATTCCCTAGCGCGCGCTGGATCCTCGCGCTGTCGTTCAGCGCGCGCTGTCGCGGCTGGTCGATGACCGACGCCGCCGACTCGGTGCCCGCGAGCACCAAGAAGTCGGTGACCGCGTTGCCGTAGGTGACCGCGTTGCAGATTGCGACGCGCGCCTCGCGGTGCTGCGGGCTGTCGAGCGGGTTGTTGATCGTCGGGTCGTCGGCGTCCGCGAGCCACTCGACGAACACCGCGCGGTCGAAGTCCACGCTCGGGTACGTCGTGTCCCGCAACGGCGAGTTGAAGCGCGCGGCGCGGAAGCGCCCCACCGGGATGCTCTTGGCCTGCGCGTCGGCACCGAGCGCTCCGTTGACGCCACGGCCGTTGACCATGATGTCGTACAGCCGCGCCTCCAGCGTCGCGTATGCGCTCGTCATTGGGCCGTCCTCCGCACCGTCAGCGTCACCTGATGCGGGCGCGAGGCGTCCACGTCGGCGAGCTCGAAGCGCTCGCCGCTGCCGCTGAACTCGTCGCCCGCGAGGGAGTAGAAGATGCGCTTGTTCGAGGCGCCGTCGGGCGCGACTTGCGCGACGGTGTATCCACCGCCCGTCGTTGCGAGCGTAATGGGACCGATGCGGTAGGTGCCCGCGACGAGACGGCCACCCGAGATGGCGCTGTTGCCGCCGCCGAAGTAGCCGGGCTCTTCGCCCGCGGGGACCACCTTCGGGCGCGGCGAGAGCACCAGCGTCGCGGTAGTCGTCAGCGTGGACGTGCTCACCTGAGTCGGCCCGCTCCACGTCTCGGTGACCACGGAGACGGACACCGAGCGCACGCCCGCGGCCTCGGCCGCACGACGCCCGGTGAGCGCCGCGTTGCGGTGCGCGAGGCGCGCGGCGAGGTTGTCGGCCATCAGTACACCTCGAAGGAGGTCGAGCCGCGCGTCACCTGCCGCCCGGCATTGAGCACGTACGAGATGCCGCACGCGCGCGCGAGCCTGTCGCGTAGCTCCGCGCGTCGCGCGAGCAGCGCCTGCGCAATCGTCTGCTCACCTGAGCCGCCGAACCACTGCACCTCGTCGACGGCCCTGAGGCCCGCGCTCGCGGTGGCGTCCTGCTCCTGGTCGTCGAGGGACGCGAGATCGGAGAGCAGCCCGCGGACGATCGTCAGCGGCGACTCCACCTCCACCGGGTAGGTACCCGAGTGCAGGCGACGGCACACGACGCTGATCGTCGACCCGGCCACGGCGCGCACCGTGACCACCTCGCGCGTGCCGTCCACGTCGAGCACCACACGCGACGACGACGCGAGGCCGGTGACGCTCGCGAGCGTGAGCACCGCTGCGCCCGTCGCCGTGACGGCCGTTGCCGACGTGGTGGGTGCAATCGTCGACGAGACGACGTGCTGCTGGATGATGTCGTAGATGGCGCGGATCGACACGTAGGGGATCGCGCCGATGTCGAGGACGTTGTCTAGGACCTCTGCCTTGATGCGGCCAATCTCGTCTTCGCTCAGTGTCGTCATGCGTGTCCCTTCGATCGGAGCGGAGCGGAGCGGAGGCGAGAGCGGCCGCACGCGCGAAGACCGAAGCCCTCGCGCGTGCGCCTGTGGGCTACCAGAGCTTGCCGCGCGGGACGTAGCGCGAGGTCACCGTGGTGGTGTCACCGACGACGGTGGCGCCCGACAGCGTCGCGACGGCGCGAATCTGCTGGAAGCTGTACGCCGCCATGGGCACCGCGAGGGCGACGGTGCCGGTGGCCGTGAGGGTCACCGACGCGACGTTGCTGATGTCCTTGATGGCGACGAAGGTCGTCCCGTCAACGGAGCCCTCGACGCCGAAGGTGGCGACGACGGAGGTGGTGAGCAGCACACACGCGCAGTCGAGGATCAGCGTACCGATCTGGTACACGTCCGACTGGAGCGCGACGCCCGTGCGCTTCGTCCCATTGAGCGACGTAAGGATGGGCAGAGAGGGAGCAGCGATGCGCTGGAGAGCCATGGTGGTGTGTCCTCTTCTCGATCAGCAGGAGTGGACGTTGACAACGAAGCGGTTGTCCAACATGGACTCGCCCTCGTAGGCGATCCAGATGACCTTCGCGGTCTCGCCGTAGTTGTCGTCGGCGCTCGCGGCCGCGCGACACGGGCCGCTCGACACGCGGCCGAGGGCGCCCGGGCCGAACATGGCGCCGTGGTCGATGGGGCAGGTGGCGCCGACGGTGGCGCTGTCGATCGTCTGGGTGTTGCTCATGTACACGTCGATGCCCGCGATGCTGCGGACGAGCGACTGCGACATCGGGTTGATGGGGTTCAGCGCCGGGGTGAAGGGCGCCTGCCGCACGAAGTCCGGATCCGTCTGGAGCTGGCGCACCTGACGCGGCGAGAGCACGGCGATGTACTGCCCGTTGGCGAAGCGCTGGACGTTGTTGAGCGTCAGCTTCTCCTGCATCTGGAGCAACGCCTGGAAATCCATGGAGCGCTGGCCCGCGACGGTGCCCGCCGGGAAGGCCGCGGCGTCGGTGGTGAGCGAGCCGTTTGGATCACCCGGGAAGATGATCGTCGAGCCCGAGTCGAAGAGCGAGCCGTAGACGGAGTCGACGAACTTGAGCCGATCGCGGTAGAGGTCGATGCCCACGATCGAGGCGATCGAGTGCACGCCGCGCTCGGCGTCGAGGCGGTCGATGGCGCGCGGGGCGACGCGGCTGTTGACCGAGTCGTAGGGGCCGGCGCGGCGAGCGATGGTGATGGACACCTGCTCCTGCGTCAGGTCCACCGGGACCACGCTGATGGACTGCGACGCGGCGATGGTGCGCGCGGCCGCGGTGTACCCGCCGCCGCTGAACACCGGGCGGTTCATTCGGATGGTGTGTCCCGGCTTGCCGGGCGCGAGCTCGTCGGAGACGACGATCGCTTCGGCGTAGGGCATCTGCCCGGCGATGATCGACTGCATGAGCTGGAACTGCATGGCCGCGGGGCCGACGTCGGGCGCGCTGCGCTCGGCGGTGAGGCCCATGTCACCGACGCGCCGGAACTCGGCGTTGAGATCGGCGAGGTACACGAGCTGCGCGTAGAGGTACTGCGGCTCGGGCTGCCGCAGCATGACCGCACTGGTGCGATCGTAGAATTCATTCGGGAGCGTGACGCGTGAGATGGACATTGAGAACCCTGTGCGAGTCTACGCTCGCGACGAAGACACAGACTCAGGACGGACGCGCGGCCTTCGCACGGGCGATGGCCGCGCCTTGAGCGGAGAGGTGAGCGGCGGCCATCATGTGCGCGCCGCGCGACTGGAGATCCTCGTACCGCGCGAGGGCCGCGGCGTCGGGATTGATCGGCGCGGCGGGCGCGGGCTGCTGCGCCGGGACGGCCGTCGAGGCGCCGACCGGGAGCACCGACGCGCTGCCGCCGAGACCGTGCGCGCGCATGGCCGCGAGGGTGTCGAGCTGCCGCGCGGGGTTGTCGCCAGCGATGGCGCGGACGGCGTTGCGGAGCGCCTCGGGAGCCTCCGCGAGAACGCTTGCCGCGTGGCGCCCGAGCACCGCCGAAGCCTCGGCCGCGGACGCTTCGAGCGCCGCGACGCGCGGGTCGACGGGAGCGGGCGCGACCTTCGGCGACGCGTACGGGTTGAGCACCCGGGGCGCGGCGACGGCGGGCGCGGCGGGAGGCACCACGGGCGACGCGACGACGGGCGGCGTGGCAGCGACCACAGGCACCGCAACGGCGGGCGTGGCGACTTCGGTGGAGGCGGCGGGAGGCGTAGTCGTTGTGTCGCTCATGGTGCTCCTGGTGTCAGCCTACCGGCATGGCGGGCGGGGGGATGGACGGCCGCTCGCCCTCGGCGGCCTCTTCGGCCTCCTCGACGAGCATGTTGGCCTTGATGATGTCGGCGGCCTTGAGCACGCCGCTGTCGGTGCTGCCGTCGGTGCTCACCACCTGGAAGGTGACGTCGCCCGACTTGTCGAAGGTGAACGTGCTCGACTTGAGCGCGGACACGTCCACGCCCGCGAGCGACGCCAGGACGACAACGGTTTCGTGCACGTTGGCGACGCGCAGCGCCTCGGCGCTGATGGCCTGCTCCGGGTTCACGCTCAGGCCTCGGTGTACGCGCAGACGACCGCGTACGGGCGCACGATCACCACGGTGGACGACGACGCGATGGTGCTGTCGGTGGAGCCGGTGAGGTAGCCGTCGGACTTCGGCACGATGGCGATGGTGCTCGACGAGATCGCGGCGTTGATGAACCCCGCGTGCGTCACCTCGGTCTGCGGCGCGGCGAGGAGCTGCGAGGTGATCGCCTGCGAGATGCTCGCGGTGCGGACGGTGACCGTCTTGCCGTTGCGGACCTTGTTCTGGATCGCCGTCGCGAGGTTGATGGAGAGCACGTCGGTGCCGCCCGCGACGGCCACGCCGCCGTTGTCGAAGTACACGGTGGCGCGCTTGAGGTTGCCGATCGCGGCTGCGCGAGCGTCGTCGTCGCCACGCTCGATCTGGACGTTCTGGACTACTGCGGTGACGGTGGCCATTCGAGATTCTCGTGCCGCACGCGGCGGCGATCAGGGACTACTTCTTCTTCGACGACACGGGTGCAGGCGGCGCTTGCACCACCTGCGGCCCGTACCACAACACAAGTCGCAGCGTTTGGCTAGCGGCGCTCAACTCGCTGCGAATCAGCGGGTGTCCGTCGATCGACGCGAGCACCGCCGCGTCGGGCGACACGCGCGCGGCGTAGCTCTCCGGCGTGAGGTACACGAGCGACACGACGGCGTCGTCGACGCTCACCACCGGGACGTCGTCGGGCGCCGCGGCGCGGAGCAGGGAGTGGATGTCGAGGGCGTGGAGGCTCACTTGAGTTTGACCTTTCCGAAATCTTGGACGCGTGTCGCGAGAGCACCAGTACGCACACCGATGGGGTTGCGGCCGTAGCCGTCGCGCTTCTTCGACTTCGCGTACCCCGGAGTCAGCGCGGCAAGCCGCTCGTCGCGGACCTTGTGCGCGAAGCGGCGCACGATCCACCCGAGCGCCGACTCCGCGAGCGTCTCTTTCAGCGCCTTCATAGTCGGCACCTTGACGGCATTCTCGAACGCGATCGTCACCTCCGCGACCATGTGCTTACGCATGGTGGGAGTCGTCGCCGCGAAGTCGCGCCCCTGCGCCGCGAGGATGCCGATGAGCTTGTCGTACGTCAGGCCCGAGTAGTGGATGCCCGGCACCTTCAGCGCGATCTCGACGTTCTTCGTGGTGTCGCGAATCGCGCGCACGATCTCACCACGCTGAGCACTCCGCTCGCGCTCCGTCGTCCCGGCGCGCTGCGGCTGTGTCGCGCCGCGGACCTGCTCAGGGCGAGCGAGTCGCGTGGGCGCACCGATGCGGCCGCTGTCGTTGAAGATCGCCACTAGCCGACGTCACCCGTCGACGCGAAGAAGGAGCGCCCGACCTCGCCCATGATGGCCTCGGCCTCGGCGGCCGGGAGCCGGAACGCAGCCTGGAGCAGCGCCACGCCCGACGCGCGCGGGAGCTGCCCCGTCGCAACGGCCGTCACCGTTTCGAGCAACGACGACACCTGCGCGCCGTTCAGAGCCGTCGATGCCACGTCCACCTGCGGCGCGGCGTCGACCGCGGCGGGCTCGTCACGCAGCGCACCGAGCGTCGCGGAGACCGCCGCGTTGGTGTCGGAGCTGTCGTTGTCGATCGCCTCCAACTCGTCGGCGAGCATGGCCGCGCCGGTGAGCGGCGCGAGCATCTCCACCGCGCGGCGACGCGAGAGCACACGGCCCTCGACGCCCTTCGTGGCCGCGTCCACCGCCGCGCTGATCTCGCTCCAGCTCGGCTCGAAGTACTCGCCCCACGTCAACGCGATCGGCGGCGCGTTCCAGGACGGGGCGCCGCTCGCGTCGACAGCCCAGCACCGCGCGAGCGCCGCGCGCGCCGCGTCCCACGAGGTGAGCCGCACGCCGTCGCGCGCTGCGTCGGCGCCAGCACACAGCCGGAGGAACTGGCCCACGATCTCCGTGAGCGCGTCGCCGTACTCCACGCGCATGTTGTCGGCCGTGTCGAGCTGCGGCCCGTAGAGCAGCGCGAGGGCGCGCGCGCTGACGTCGCCGCTGCCCATGGCGGCGGGGTCCACCATGACCACACCGAGCGCGTCCGTCGTCACGCGCATCAGCCTGTCGAGCGCCTGCGTGATGATGCCCGCGCCCGCGCCCGTGGACTCCAGCATCTTGGCGTCGGAGCCCACCGCGAGATCCCAGATCTTGCCGGGCGCCTTCTGCACCACCGTCTTCGGCGCGCTCGTGAGCCACCCGGGCATGGCGTTGTTGAGCCACGAGAAGCCGCTCGCCTCGCGCCCCGGCGCGCCCATGGGCATGGCGGGCTTGTCGACGTCGACACCCGTGCGCACCAACTGCGGCTCCCCGTTGTAGAGCGCGTTGCGGTAGAGCTGCGACAGCTCCAAGTCGATTGCGTCGAGCTCGTCTTCGAGGCCCTCGGCCAGCGCGTGGCCGTCGATGCTCGACGACTCCTCGACGGCCTCGCACATGGAGCGCGTCCACACCACGGGCACGAACGCGATCGGCACCTCGCTCGCGATCGGGACGGTGCTCCACCCGAAGTCGGCGTCAGCGAGACGGCGCGCCGAGACCGTCTGGTACGCGCGGTCGTAGCCCCCGCCGATCTCGCGACGGTAGACGCACAGATCGCCGTGCGCGTCCGGGTGCTTGTACTGCACCACGAGGCGCGTGATGCAGCCCGAGGCGTCACGCGTCGGCGTGCACCACTTCGCCGGTAGAATCTGGACGCACGGCTTGCCGTACGAGAGCGACTGCACCGCCACCGCAGAGCCCGTCTTGAGGCCCTCGATGATGTACGCGCGAAAGCGCACCGGCAGGCGCGCGGCGGCGACGATCTCGGACGCGAGCGCCTGGAGCGCGGCGTGCGCCGTCTCGTCGAGCGCGACGCGGTAGCCCGCCATAGCGACGCGCACCAACGGGAAGCTCCGCTCGCCCGCCACCATGTGCGCGAGGCGCATCCCCGCGCTCCGTGCGAGCGACGCCTGGACGGCGGGCGCGCGGTCGCGGAGCGGCACCGAGGTGTCCCAGAAACTCGGGCGCGGATCGAGTCGGTGACGCTGCCCGTTCCAGATGGCTTCAAGCCGGTTGAGGCGCCAGTAGCGTTCGTCCTCGCCGAGCGCAGCAACCTCGCGAGACGTGGCGGCAGCGGCGACGGCAGAGGCGTTCGTCAGCATGGGATTGCGGGCAGCGTCGCATATGGGCCGCAGCGCCGCAACAGCGTCAGAAATCGTGGTCGCTCTCACGCAACGGCGCCCGCTCGCGCTGCGGCTCGACGACGAGATCCGTCAACGCCCACACCAGGGCGTCGAGGCGATCGGGCGAACCTCGCGACAAGGACGGCTCCCACGAGGTGAGCTGGTCTTCGAGTCGCGAGAGCACGCCGACGTGCGACACGCGGCCCTGCTCATAGAGCGCGGCGACGGGCTCGGCGCGCACCGCCTTGCCACGGCTCGCGTGCACCGTGCGGACGGGCGCGGCAGCGTCGACCATGCGCAGGACCGACGCGACCATGTCCCCGCCGTTGTTGACCTCGGCGACGATCCTGTCCGCGCGGTGCGTGCGGTACGCGGCGACGGCGACGTGCGCCCACTCCGTCGGCGCGTAACGCCCGCTGACGTCGGCGAGCACGTACACGCGGCCGTCCCACCCGAGGCCCGCGGCGACGATCCCTGTCTCGTCGCTGCCCTCGTGCGACGTGACCGCCGGGTCGATCGCCACCACCACGCGCTGGAGTGCGGGCGCCACGGTGACGCGGCCCGCCTCGATCATGGCCCACGTCCACAGCGCGCCGGGCGCGTCGTCGAGGATCTCGCCGTCGAGCTCCTGTCGCCCGAGACGCGTCGCGCCGTAGCGTGCGGTGAGCGCCGCCACCACGCCGGGCGCGAGGTTGCGCGCGTTGTCGGCCGTGCGCCCTCGCGTAATCCGCGTCGTCGGCGACGAGGCCAGCGCGCGCACGATCGGCGTCGGGCGCGGCGTCGTCGTCACCACCACGCGCGGATCGCTGCCCAGGCGCAGGCCCATCTGGAGCTGGTCCCACGCGTCGGGGTAGCGCCACGCCGCGAGCTCGTCGCACCACGCCGCGTCGTGCTGCGGGCCGCGGAGCTGGTCCGGCTCCTCGGCGCTGTACGTCGTCGCAATCGCGCCGCTCGGCCACGTCAGCCGGCGCTTCGACGGCTCCCACACCGGGCGCTCGTGCGCCGGGCAGCACGCGAGGATGCCGCTCTCGCCCTCGATCAGCACGTCACGCACGTCCGCTGCGGTGCGAGCGACGAGGGCGACGCGGCGCGCGGCACCCGAGGCGACGACGGCGCGCACCCACTCGGCGCCCGTCCTGCTTTTACCCCACCCGCGGCCCGCGAGGATCAGCCACGTGCGCCACTCACCGGCGGGCGGCAGTTGATCCGGGCGCGCCCAGAACGGCCACGCCGTGAGCAGCGCCGTCGCCGCTGCTGGCGTCAGCGACGACAGCACCGACTCCCGCTCCTGCGGCGTCAGACAGGCGAGCGATTCGGCGGCGGATCTCATCGACGACAGCAACCTCCGTGACCTCGTGCCGCTCGACGTAATCGCCCGCGGCGCGCGCGCGCTCTACCGCGACTTGCGCCGCGACGAGATCGCGCTTGATCTTACGCGTCGCCCGCTCCTCGTTCCACCGCAGCACGTCGAGCGCGAGGCGCCCGTCCCTGACCGTCGCCGACATGACGCGAGCGTGGAGCGCGCTCTCGCACTGCGCGCCCGCCTTGTCCAGGTCCGCAGCGAACGCAGCCTGCGCGGCGTGCCGCGGGTTGCGCTTCTCCGGCGCGGCCTCGTTGTACGCGCGGCCGACGCGGAGCCAGCCGATCAGCGTATCCCACGGCACGCCCGCGGCGCGCGCGCACGCGCGGAGCGGGGTGCCGACGAGGCGGGCGCCGCGGATGGTGGCGGCGAGCTCGGGGGTGAGGTGAGGCATCAGCGGGCCACCGATGCGAGGCGCATCCCGTAGTCACCGCGCGGTGTCGGTGCGTTAATCATGCGACGGAGCGGACTCGACTTCACGCGACTATATTCGATACTGTGGTGATGCCGTCCGTATTTCATTACAAGGCGCACGCAATCAGGGTGAACGCGCTTCAACATCTCGCTTTTCAACGCGGTGCCTTCGGCTGCGTAGAACTCCGCGGTGTTGCCGCCGCCGAGCGTCTGCGTGCGAATCTTGTCCTGGAGGAAGGCGTTGAACTGCACCGTGCACCACCCCGCCTTGATCAGGTCTAGCGATAGGATCGTGTCCTCATTGTACCGCCCGCGCCATCGCTGCGGCACGTCGTTACGGATGAGATTGCACGAGTAGATGCGCGTGTTTACAACGAACGGCTTGATGGTCGAGGCGTCGGCCTCATAGGCGAACATGCCGTAGTTCGGTCCCGCCATCGCCACGTTTTCGTATCGAAGTACGAAGTCCTCCATTGCAGCGAAGATCGCCCCGTCGGACACCTTGATCTTCGCGCCGCGATGCAGTCGCCGAAACGCCGTGATGTTGTCGTCCATCACCCAGTGCCATGCATCCCCGCGGACGATGGAGTGAGCCCACGCGAAGTTGCGCGCGGGACCGGGCCCTGTGCTTTTCGAAAGACCGAGCCCATCGCAGAGTTCGTAGTGGTCCTTGAAAGACAGGTCGAGCGGGAGAATCGTCGCAAGCGACCCGCGAGAGGCACGCTCGTACTCTTCGACCTCCTGCGGCTCAACGATGAGGAAGTGAGGGCACCCCATCGCAGACAGCGCCTTGCTGGTCAGCCGCGAATCCGCACGCCCCTTCGTGGGGATGTAGAGCGTGAATCGCGGCGTCATCCCCCGGACTCCCACCGCTTCCCTTCAAGGTCGCGTTGTTCTTTGTACGGGTGCCAGATGGACTTCGTCTTGTCGGTGAATTCTTGACCGATCAACCGAAAGAAATCCGCCACATCCTCCGCGCTCCCGAGGCTGACAATCACCTTGCGGTGACACTCGTTCGGGTTGTTAAATTCGGGCATCCCCTCCCACTCGGCGTCGTGATCGGTGACCGCAACGCCCGTCGTCGGAGCAGCCGCCAACACCGCGTCGCCCGCGCTCTTCACCAGCGCGTCGAGGTCCGCCGCCGCATAGCCCATGTCGGCCATGGTCGGAGCGTCGCGCTCGAACGCAGCCGTGGCCATGGCCACGACGGACGCCGCGTCGTCGTTGCCCTGGAGGGCGCGGGCGTTGTCGGCCAGCGTCATGGCGTCGGCCTCGGCGTCGCTTACGTCCACCAGCCGCACGGGAACGAGGCCCGGTCCTGGCGCGCTGCGATCGAAGAGGTGCTCGGGACCACCGCGGGCGATGCCGTCGACCTCGATCCCGGCGATGATGAGCTTCGCCGCGTCGAGTCGCCCGTGCCCGCCGATGATCCGGTGCGTGCTCGCCTGGGCGATAATCGGCGCGCCCCAGGTGGTGCGGACGATCGTGCGAGCGAGGCGCGCCACCTCGGCGCCGTGCGCCCGCGGGTTGCGCGGGTTGGGCCGCAGCGCCCCGACGGGCAGCCACACCGCGGCCGACTCGCGCGCGGTAGGTGTGTTTTTCATTAAGCGTCCTCCGGCCACCGCACGCCCCAGCGTCGGCGCTCGCCCCGCGTCACGGCGGCGAGCTCGGCGATCGAGCGCACCGAGAGCACCACGCCACCGACGGCAATCCGGTACTCCCGCTCCGCGTCGGTGGGCGCGTGGCCCGCGAGGGCGTCGTGCGCTGCGTCTCGGATCTCGCCCCACGCGGCGGCTTGCTCGTAGTCCCTGTCCTGGCGCGGTGGCACGACGAGCAGTGTGCACGCGCGAGTCGACGGCCGTCAAGAATCCCACCGCTGCGAGTCCACCCGCAGCCACGCCCACCCGCCCTCGTCGTGCTCCTCGGCGACGGTGCGCCGAGAGGGCGACGGGAGCGGCTCGTCGTCGGGCAGTGTATCTCCGGGCGGTGATACCGTGGGACCGGGTTCCCTATAAGAAGAAGAGTATCTTATAGGGAACCCGGTCCCATCGTATGTCCGATCGGAGATATCCAATGGGACCGGGTTCCCTGCGTCACATGTCGCGGATTGTGCGTCCGTGTCTTCTGACGTGGGCTCACCACCCACAAGCGCCCACACGGCGGCGGCCACGTCGGAGGGGATCGGCCGCGCGCCGGACTCGTACCGCTGCACCGTCTTGCGAGAGACGCCTAGCAGCCCCGCTAGAGCCTCCTCGGACATGCTCAGGGACAATCTCACGTCCCGGCACTGAGCGGCCCCTATGGAGCCCGTGGCGCGCTGCGGCCCACGCGGTAAGACGGCGACGGTGACGGCGCGCCCCTGCCACCCTGACGGCGCGACGGTCCCGACGTGGAGCTGTCGCCCTGGTCGCGTGCGGTGGACGGTGCGGAGTCGGCCGTGGGCCTGCCCGAGCTCGGCGCCCGCGAGCGCGTCGAGACGGCCCTCGATGTCGAGCCCGAGGTACAGCGCCTTAACGCGCTCGACGCCCAGGTTGGGGCGCGGGTCCATCAGGGTAATCGTCGCGTCACAGTCGGCCATATGATCGAGGCCTTCGAGCGCTTGGTAGTGTCCGAGGACGTAGCGCCCCCTCCACGTCGCGAGGATCGGCGCGAGGTGGGCGCGCGCCCGGTCGAGCGACGCGGCGGTGCCCCGGCACGCCATCCACGCCTTGCGCGGGCCGGGGTCGTCGGGCGCGAGGGTGTGCGCGATCGCAGCCTCGATCACCTGCGGCGCGATCAGCCCGACGGAGCGAGTCTCGCCGCCCTCCGCGAGCCACGCGATAGCCCACCGCAGCGCGGGGAGGATCGCGGGCCAGTCGGGCAGTCCTCGCGGGAGCCACGTCGAGCGGCTGGCTCGCGCGGCGAGGATCGTGCGCGCGATCGGTGCGCCGTCGGGGACACGGAGCGCGGTGACCGGCGGCGCCCAGCCGAGCAGCTTGGTGAGCGCGGGGACGTGCAGCGCGACATCAGCGTCCAGGATCACCACCGGGCCAGGGTGCGCGAGGGCGGCAGTGAGCTGCCCGTTGACGCCAACCACCACCGCGGCGCGGTCGTCGTCCTCGCCGTCGAGGGCGGCTGCATACGGTGCGGTGCGGAGCAGCCCCTCGGCCGGCGCCACGGCGGTGAGGCCGCGCCACAGGAGGTCGAGCACGCGCGAGGCGGCGCCGAGCTCTGCGGCGCGCGCCGCGTTGACGCGTGCGACGGCGAGCGCGCTCCACCGGATCGGCGGCGCCTTCGATCGGGCGTCGGGCCGGATCGCGCCCGCGGCGGCGTCGAGCACGGCGGCCGCGGTCCCTTCGATCGCGGCGGCTTCGAGCAGGTCCGGCGACACCTCGTGGGCGTACGCCTCGACGGCGTGGCGTAGGTACGTGAGGCCCTCGGCGACGGAGTCCGGCGCCACGAACCACCGGCGCCACGCGTCGAGGGCGGGCGCGATAGCGACGGCGTAGGCCGCGACGAATTGGTCGAGGTAGCGCACCGCGCCGTCCAACTGGTCGAGGGTGACGCGCTCGGTGAAGAGTGGGTCACCGGGCTCGTCGACCACCAGCGTCCCGGAGGTGCCTGCGTAGCCCGAGAGGGCGCTCGCGAGCCCGTGCACGCCCACGACGAGGTTGGCGTCCGGCGCGCCCTCCTGCCCGGCGTAGGCGGGGCAGCGCGCGCGCTCGGGGCACGGGTCGCGGCCGCGTCCGTCGCAGAGTTCCTTGTGTACCGACTGCCCGCCCGCGGCGAGCGGCGTCGCGGAGTCGGAGTAGATGCACGTCAACGTGCCGTCGGGCTGTGTGTGCGAGGTGGGCGAGTAGATTCGGAGCGCGCGGCCCGGCAGCTTCGCGGCGATCTGTTTCCCGAGTTTGTGCGTCGGGACGCTGATCGCCATGCGCGAGCCCGGGGCGGCGCGGCCCTCGATCGGCGGGAGCGTGGCCGCGTGCGCGAGCACGGCTTGAGTCTTCCCGGTGCCGGGCGGCGCGGCAATGCACGTCACGCCGTAGGCCTCGCGGATCGCGTGCGTGATCACCGCGCCCGCGGTCGCAGCGGTCACCTCGACGCCTGGAGCGGCGTCGATCTGCGCGCGCACGGCGACGGCCTCGGCGGTGGCGGCGACGCCTGCGAGGTGCAGCGCGAGGCGCTCAGCGACACCCACGAGGGGGACGCCCTCACCCGCGGCGGCGGTGAGCTGGTCAATCACCCGCGCCTCGGCGGCGGTGCGACGGGTGGCGTAGTCGATCGCGTCGGCGACGCCGGGGAAGTCGGCGCGCAGCGTCGCGTACCCGCTGACGGTCTGCCCGGTCGCGTACCGTGTGACGGTCGTCGACGCGAGCGCGGTGCGGTCGTCGAGGAGATAGCTCCACGCCGGGTCGACGAGGTGAGCGCGGCCGACGACGGCGGGGACGTACTCCAGCGGGCAGCCGCGCGAGCACAGCGCCCCGGCGACCGCGAGGTAGCAGCGGCGCCAGTCGCGGGTGACGGTGGCGCGGATCGCGGCGCCGACGGCGTCGGCCACCGGGTGCCACTCGGGCGGTGAGTCGGCTGCGACGGCCGGGAGCGCACCGACAGCGTCGGCGCGGACGATCACGCGAGGGAGAGCACCGCCGCGGGCGACGCGTGCCGGGAGCGAGCGCGGCGGCGGCGCTTCGATCGCGCAAAGTCGCGAGAGGTCGACGACGTCGGGGTCGCGACGCTCGCCGTTGTACGTGCACCGGGCGACGCGCATGAGGTGCCCCCAGTCGTGGCACTCCAGGGCGCTAGCCCACGCGCCATCGGCCACGAGCTGGTGGAGCCACGCGAGGAGGCGCGGCTCGGCCTCGTCCACCGGGAGCCACGTCGCGAGCGGTTGCAGCAGCCGATAGCCTTTCGGGCTGAGGTAGAGCCCGCACGTCGCGAGACTCGGCGCGGAGGTCCACAGCGCGTCGAAGGCGGCGCGCGTCTCGGTCGTCCAGGGCAGGTGTCCGGGTGTGTCTACGTCCGCGATCAGGCACGACATGTGGACGTCCAGGCCCTGCGATCGGAGCCA
>Ga0247835_1003718_pt1 | contig 14218 bp, 11 predicted proteins | sample LaCtaG_3_FD_189912 | JGI IMG/M metagenome (GOLD analysis project Ga0247835, IMG submission 189912) | Freshwater microbial communities from meromictic Lake La Cruz, Castile-La Mancha, Spain - LaCruzMarch2015_13.5m | ecosystem: Environmental > Aquatic > Freshwater > Lake | place: Spain: Castile-La... | reverse complement strand
GTCGTGCATGGCTACTACGGGATTAGTCACGCCATAGTCGCTTAGAGCGTAGGTGAAACCTGTTGCTTTTGTCTAAAAATGCCTATCCCAGAGCCACAATCCTAAACCATGAACGAGCCCGAACTCACCATTATCATGTCTGTTTATAATGAGCAGGCCTCGGTGCCGAATTAGTCAGGTTTTTAAAAAATAATTATGAAATATTCACTGATTATTCATCCTCAGTCAGATGTTCAGTCTCAAAATATCGGAGAACGCACTCAAATATGGCAGTTTTGCGTTGTGCTTCCGGGGGCCAGAATTGGCTCCGATGTAAATTTATGTGCTAATGTTTTTGTCGAAAACGATGTTACAGTTGGTGATCGTGTAACAGTTAAATGTGGAGTTCAGTTATGGGATGGCATAACAGTGGAAAATGATGTTTTTATCGGACCGAATGTAACTTTTACCAATGATCGCTTTCCCAAGTCGAAGCAAAGACCGGTCGCATTTGCACGAACTTTGATCAAAGCACATGCATCGATTGGAGCAAATGCAACCATACTTCCGGGCCTAACGATAGGGCAAGGAGCAATGATCGGAGCAGCTGCGGTAGTGACGCGTGATGTGCCACCTTATGCTATTGTGAAAGGCAATCCCGCACGAATCAGTGGGTATGTAAACGGTGGCGCCGAAAGCCCTTCAGCGATTCAACCAGCAAAAGAGAAGCGCGATAACTTTTCTGGTATCTCTTGGGTTCGCTTCACAGCTGTATCCGATATGCGTGGGGATCTTATTGCTAGTGATTTTTCCAAGCAAATTTCTTTTCCCGTGAAGCGTGTATTCTTTGTAACAAATGTTCCCTCGCATCATGTTCGTGGGGAGCATGGACATAAAGAATGTCATCAACTTCTCATTTGCCTGCAAGGTTCGGTAATGGTTGCTGTGGATAATGGCCAGAAGCGGGCGCAATGGCGATTAGATGATCCCAGTCTTGGAATCCATATTCACCCAAAGGTGTGGGCGGCACAATACAAATACTCAAACAATGCGGTCGTGGCCGTATTTGCATCACATGAGTATGATGCAAGTGACTATATCCGGAACTATGATGAATTTCTCTTAATAGTTAATGATCAGAAAAGCCATCACAATACAACATTTTGAGGAAAATATTTCAAGTAGGCATTTAATCTTAAATTAATTTACTCTTTCCAAAGATAATGAGTGTTTCATTCCAAGACTTCAAAGCGGCTTATCACGAATTAAAACCCGAACTCGATGAGGCGTATCATCGCTTCATGGAATCAGGCTATTATGTCTTAGGTAAAGAAACCACCTCTTTCGAAGAGGAATACGCAGCGTATTGTGGGACGTCATATTGCGTTGGAGTTTCAAACGGTCTTGAAGCCTTGCATTTAAGTTTGCGTGCCATGGGCATAGGCTCGGGTGATGAGGTCATTGTTCCATCAAATACTTATATTGCTACTTGGCTGGCCGTAAGCGAAGCAGGGGCTACCCCCATTCCGGTAGAGCCTGACTTCCGGACATACAACCTTGATCCAAGCCTCGTCGAAGCGGCGCTCACTTCCAAGACGAAAGCCATTCTTGCCGTGAATCTCTATGGGCAACCCTGCGACTACGATCCGCTCGTTGCTATCGCCGCGCAATACGGGTTAAGACTGGCCATTGATAATGCACAGAGCCACGGAGCGCTATACAAAGGGCGTCGCGTGGGCGGAATTGCCGATATGGAGTGTCATAGTTTTTATCCAAGCAAGAACCTTGGAGCCTTCGGAGAGGCGGGCGCCATTACCACAAATGATCCGCAGCTTGCCGACCAAGTGCGAATCCTGCGAAACTATGGTTCCCGGGTGCGCTACCATAATGAGCTGCCCGGATATAATGCGCGCATCGACGAACTCCAAGCAGCGCTTCTCAGAGTCAAGCTCCGCCATCTCGACTCGTGGAATGCAAGGCGCTCCAATATAGCAAACAAATACCGCCTTTCCTTGGGAATCGAAGATCTAATAGTTCCTTTTGTGCCAGATTGGGCCGAACCAGTGTGGCACCTGTTTGTTGTGCGCCATCCGCAGCGGGAAGCACTTCAAGAGCATCTGGCGAAATGTGGAGTTCAGACACTCATTCACTATCCGATCCCCCCACATAAAAGCGGTGCCTTTAGTCCAAATTCCGGCTCTAGATTTACTAATTTGTCACTACCTATTGCGGAGAAATTAGCAAATGAAAATCTGAGTCTTCCTATTGGCCCTCATCTTTCTGAGGCTTCGGTCGATCTCATCGGCCAAGCTATGCAGTCATTTTCAAGTCGCTGAGCTCGGCTCATCCATCTCTTGTCGTTGCCCACTGAATCATCGCCTCCTACTGTGCCAAACACGTATAGGCAAATCCTTAAGTCATCCTCCATTCTCGGCGGCGCTCAAGGAATAAATTACCTTATTGCGATGGCTCGGACCAAAGTGGTTGCGATCTTGTTAGGCCCTGAAGGAATTGGATTAGTAAGCCTTTACCAATCTATCATCGACTTGGTTGGAAATGTTGCCGGCCTAGGAATCGCCTCTAGCGGAGTGCGAGAAGTTGCGGAAGCCTGCGCCTCGAACGACTCTCGACGCATTGCTGTGGCTACTCAGACTCTGAAGCGATTGTCTTGGCTCACAGGGTTATTGGGTTGGTTGGTGACAGCGGCTCTTTCTTACCCATTGAGCCAATGGATATTGGGCTCACACCTGCACGCAGGATCCATTGCCCTCCTCGGTGCTTCATTACTTTTTACCATGGCGTCTGGTGGTCAAATGGCGTGCATTCAGGGAATGCGCAGGATCGGAGACTTAGCGAAGCTTCAGATTCTTTCCATGTGCACGAGCACCGCTGTGGCAATAGGAATCTATTTTTGGCTCAGAGAAAAAGGCATTCTGCCAGTCTTGATTTCGAGTGCCATCATTAGTTTTGCTGGGAGTTGGTGGTATACATCCAAGCTTCGCATTGAAAAGATTGACTTGGATTGGATTTCGACATGGCAAAATTCAAAACGCCTGATCGAGCTTGGCATAGCTTTTATGTGGAGCGCCTTGATGACTGCTGGAGTTGCTTTTGCAATCCGCGCCATGATCACCCGCGATCTTGGGATCGAAGCAAATGGCATCTTCCAATCGGCTTGGGCAATCTCTGGCATGTTTGCCGGGTTTATTCTCTCAGCGATGGGCACAGACTTTTATCCTCGGCTCTCTGCTGTGTCTCATGATAATGCACTTGTGAATAAGATGGTAAACGAGCAAACGGAAATAGGAGTCCTACTCGCCCTTCCCGGGTTGGTAGGAACAATTGTTTTCGCTCCAATTGTTATGAAAGTTTTTTATACAGCCAAATTTCTTGCTGGAGCTGAATTATTGCCTTGGTTAGTTCTTGGAATTTTCTTTAAAATTATATCTTGGCCAATGGGTTTCATTCAACTAGCAAAAGGCGCAACACGCTGGTTTGTTGCTTCAGAAACTCTTTTTGGAATTAGCCTTGGAGTATTAACTTTTTTATTACTAAATTTTCAAGGTCTTAAAGGCGCCGCGTATGCTTTTACATTGATTTATTTATTATACATGGTATTAATGATTTATATTTCAAAAAAACTTTCTTATTTTATTTGGAACAAGCGAAATGCACAACTTTTTATTAAAGTTGGCGGCATTGTGTCTATAGCTCTTGTTTTAGCACAACTAAATAGTAATAAAGTTTATATTATATTAGAAACTATTCTATTTACTATCTCTTTTATGATTTCTTTTAAAGAAATTAAGCGGCGCATGAAAATAAATATCGGTTGAATTCATTTCTGCGAGTGGAACTTCTTCTCATCAATCATTCTCTCTACACAGGTGGAGTAGAAACTCTAATTGTTCGCATGGCAAACTGGCTGGTTCGCCATGGGCATGGCTGCAGTATATTGCTCAGGGATCAGTTTGCGGGAGATTTATGTCCATTGTTAGACTCCAAGGTGAAGCTCCGAATTGTCGGAAACAAGTGGGATTTATTGGCAATCAAATGTTTTAGAAGCTTCATTTGGCGTTCTTTTAAGCTACCGAAGCCTGATGTTATTTATACCCTTGAGCAGAATTGGTCTGTGATTGGCCTATTGGTCCGAGATGTTTTTCGCAAACATCCGCCGAGTGTGGCCACGGGGGCCTACCATCTAAATCAGTTTGCCTATGAACAAAAACTATCGAATCCTGGCAGATTAGCCTTGCTTCAACGCGACATTTACAATCGTTGTTACTTGGATTCACAAAAAGTTTTCATGTCAGAGGAGACACGCATTGGACATGAGACATTTTTTAAGAGAAAGATTGAAGAAGGGTGGGTTTGGCCGCTCCCGATTCAAATCCCTGATTTAAGAGAACTTCAAGCCAGAAAGCCAGTTCCTGGAAGAATTCTCAGCATAGGAAGGCTCACACGCTTCAAGAGTTATTCTTGGTATATGGTCCCTATCCTGGAGTCGCTCCGGAAGCGCCACTCCAATGTGCAATGGCATATCTACGGATCTGGCATGTGTGAGGAGGAATTGATTCAAATAGTTTGGAAAGATGCCATACGCGATGGTCTCATTGTTTTTCACGGTTCAATACCTTATGAGCAAATTACCAAGGCATTTCATGAAGCCTCTGTTTTTGTTGGCATGGGCACCGTTCTTTTAGAGGCAGCTGCTGCCGGAGTGCCAGCTATTCCAGCGCTGGTTGACGACTCCGAGGCTCTGAGTTGGGGGTTCATTGAACAAATGCCATATTTTACTGTGGGCGAGACTATTCCCGGTATGAATCCGCCATATAAAGTGGAAGATTTACTCGAAGAAGTTCTTGTGGCTAATGCTAATGCATCAAATGCGATAAGCTCTGCTGGGCGAAAATATCTAAAACCTTATTCCGAGGACCTTCTTATGCAGAGATTTCTTGAAACCATGGTCAAATTAGAGCCAGGCCCTGCATTACCTAATATGATTCGCTGGCGCTTCATTGCAATTAGAGTTGTTAGATTTTTTCGGAATCTTGCCCTTTCTATTTCACGCGTTGGGCAAGAACCGCTTCGCCACCCCAGCGGTGACCGGGTGATTTATTAAAAACCTCACGCCATGCCGTTTATTGTTGCCTGTCCCCAAAGAAGTTCTGCAGACTACCATGCCGCTGTTTTAGTAAAACATGGCCTGCTTCGCAAATACTTCGTTGGCACTCGGAGGCCGACAGAAGGGATACCGCGGGAGATCACCTGCTTTAACAAAGTCTGGGGTGCCGCAGCAACGCTTAGCGCCATGGTCTTACCCTCGTATCAGGGCGAGTGGGTTAGATCTGCCATTCATCCGCTGTATGATGCTTGGGTTTTACCTCAAATCAAACCTGAAGACGATATCATATCTAGCTACGGCTATGCAAATTTTTGCTTCAAAAAAGTTAAGAAATTGCAGGGCAAAACCTTCCTTGATGCAGGAAATTCGCATCCCGCTCATTTTTGGGATGTTATTACCGAGGAACATCGTATCTGGGGTGTGAAGCGCCCCCCTTATCCTCCGCACTGGAATCAGCGCGCGAGACGAATGCTGGACTATACTGATTATATCATTTGTCCCAGTCGCTATGTGGAAAAAACCTATCTGGAACGGGGATTTAGCAAAGATCGTTTGCTTTACGCTCCATTTCCGACAGATTTAAGCCTTTTTCAACCAGATTGGGAATCTATTCCTCCAGCCGATCCTCTGAGGGTTATCTGCACGGGGAGTGTCAGTTTAAGAAAAGGCTTCCCCTATTTACTCGAAGCGATTCGCTTGCTGAGAAAAGACCGTGATGTGCGCTTGATGCTGACCGACAACATCGAAAGTTCCATGCTCCCGATCTTAAAAAGATACGATGATATTCCTATTGAATGGGCCCCCAGTCTTAATCATAGAGAACTCGCAAGCCGTCTAAAAAAAGCACATGTCTTTGCCCTTCTTTCTTTGGAGGACGGTTTTGCAAGAACTGTGACAGAGGCACTTGCCTGCGGACTTCCAGCGGTTGTGACTCCGCATACTGGCGCCAGAGATTTCATAGTGAACGGAAAAAATGGTTATGTCGTGCCGATCCGCGATGCAACGGCCGCCGCTGAGGCTATTCAAAAGGCCGCAGATATTCGATTTGGCAGCTTGCGTAGCGATGCAGAACTGCCCGACCTGTCATTTCAAGCCTTTGAAGCACAATTCATGAAGGAATTGGCGAGAATTGGAATAGCTACCTCTTGAAGTGAAGTGCCTTATTCTTACAAGTGAATACCCTCCTTCCATAGGAGGTGTAGGAAATGCAGCAGTGGCGTTCGCGAGAGAGATGTCCGCACGCGGGTGGGTCATCGAAATTGTTACCGGATCCGTTCTTGAACATCACCAAAAGGAGGAGGCTCCAGAGGGCATCATCCACCGATTGTGTTTGAACGGCGATGCCAGTTATTGGAATCCCATTTCGGGTGAACTCGCGAGATTTGAAGCCCTGATTACAGACTTCTCACCAGATGTCGCCGTCATTCATGGTTGGCAGGGTTGGTGCGTGAAAGCCGTGCCGCGTTTACATTCCGCAAAAATCCCTATTGTGCTGCAAAGTCATGGATTTGGGATGCATCGAGTGCCCTGGCATTTGAGGCCACCCTTTGGTCTTAAGGCATGGGCCGGTCATGTGCCTTTCATACTGAGGCTGCCTAATTTTATCCAAAATTTGTATGCGCTCTCCGTTTTAAGCAAGGAACCAAGATTACTGACAGGATTTGACCACTGGGTTGGCTCTCGTTTTAGATGCCAGAATGTTGTAACGATCCCTAATGGCGTCGAAAAAATAGAAAGTTCACCGCTGGAATTTTTTGAAACTTGTCCCAGCGCTCTCAATAAACATATTGTTCTCTGCGTGGCAAATTATTGCGACCGTAAAAACCAACTCCTAGCATTGGATGTGGCTCGCCAGATCGGAAAAGAGGATATTTTTTTTGCGTTCATCGGAGGTGAAAAAAATACCTATTACCGGGAGCTTGAAAAAAGAATCCTAGCATGGGGTCTTGAAAAACGCGTGGCGCTATTTCATGGTGTTTCCCGCACATTCACAGAAGCTGCGATCCAAGCCTGCGACATCGCACTGATGACCTCCAAGTGGGAAATGCAACCTCTGTTTCTTCTTGAGGCTATGTCTGCCGGCAAAGCATGGGTATCCACAAATGTAGGGAGCGTTAGCGAACTTCGAGGCGGTATCATTTCAAATTTTTCAACTAAAGATCTTAAGTCAAATTTATTTAAAATAATAAATGAAAAAGAACTTAAGAATAGGCTAAGCAAACAGGGGGCAAGCCAATGGACCGCTGAATTCTCCACTGCCATAGTTTTTAATCGCTGGCATGAACTCCTCTTAACCGCAATCAAAAACTAATATTATGAATTTTTTAAAGTTACTCAAAGGAAAATATATAAAATAGATTTCAGAGCGAGAATCACAGCATCTTAAATATCGAGAACTAATTAACACGATTGATCCCAATCATTTTCCAGATAGTCTTAAAAATCCTACTGATTACTATCTCAGAACATTTCAGGATTTTCATCGCCTATTGCCTAAAGAGCTTCGTGACCATCGAGCCTACTTCAGCATCAACCGTCGCGGATTCGGCGAGGATGCCTTTCACACAATGTGGTGGCGACTTTTTCATCAGTTTAAACCCAAGAGTTTTCTCGAAATCGCTGTCTATCGAGGGCAAGTCATAAGTTTAATCGCGCTTTTATCTCAGCAGGAGGGTATTGACTGCAAAACCACAGGGATTTCTCCATTTACTTCTGTAGGCGATTCCGTCTCTAAGTATCGAGGGGATTTGGATTACCATCTGGATACTCTATCTCATTTCGAACATTTCAGGCTGCCAAAACCTAACCTCGTTCAGGCTTACTCAACAGATGAAAAAGCGCTGGAGGTAATCGCATCGCGCAAATGGGATATGATTTACATCGATGGGAATCATGATTACGAAATCGTTACCAAAGATTGGAACGCTTGCTCAAAAGCCGTTAGCATAGGTGGATTAGTGATTCTGGATGATTCTGGCTTGAGCACCTCTTATCGCCCTCCTTCATTCTTAACTGGAGGACACCCTGGCCCTTCTCGCCTGGCCACTGAGATCGACTCAAGCGTATTTCAGGAAATTCTTCAACTAGGCCATAACAGGGTATTTCAACGCAAGGCTTGATTAATAATGCGTATCGTCCAGATCACAACAGATAATCGCGAGCATTTTAAGGACTACAACCTAATGCAGCCTTATTTCGGAACGGCACCTGAAGCCTTGTTTGAGGGATTTAAAATGCTGACCGATATTGAGGTGCATGTCATTAGTTGCATTCGCCAAGCGATCAAATCACCCAACAAAGTTGGTAAAAATATCTATTTTCACTCCGTATTTGTTCCAAAAATCGGCTGGATGTCATCTGGTTACTATGGCTGTTCTCGTGCAATTCGTTCATTATGCGCCGAGATCAAGCCTGATATTGTTCATGGCCAAGGCTCAGAGCGAGACTGCGCAATAGCTGCCGTTCTTTCTGGTTTCCCTAATATAATCACTCTGCATGGCAATATGCGTGTTCATGCCCGCAGACTCGAACACCGCAAAAACATATACCATCAATTGGCAGCAATTTTGGAAACTTTCTGCCTGAAGCGCACGAATGGCGTGGTCGCTATTTCCAGCTACACGGAGAAACTCGTCACAGGTCTTACTTCCAAAACTTGGCTTCTTCCGAATGCCGTTGATTTACGTTTCTTTGACATCATATTGAGCTCTCCTTCTATCCCGCGTTTCTTATTTGTAGGTTCATTGGATGAACGAAAAAACCCACTCGGTTTATTGGAGGCCTGCGCACCTTTTCTCAAAACCAATCGCTGCTCACTCGCGCTCGCAGGGCAGTTTGACCCAGCGGGCGAATATGGAATGGCTTTTCGAAGTGAAGCGGATGTTCTTCCAAATATCGAATATCTCGGCTTCCTAGGGCGTGATAAATTAGCTGCAGAATTTGCGAAATCATCTGTCTTAATTTTGCCGACATTTGAAGATAATTGTCCCATGGTCGTATTAGAAGCCATGGCTGCTGGCCTACCTGTTGCCGCATCGCGCGTGGGCGGCGTGCCTGATCTTGTTGATCATGATGTTACTGGACTTTTATTTAATCCAGAAAACATGGAAAACATTCGCGAATGCATAGAGTTTTTGATTAGTAATCCAGATTTTCGAAATACGGCTGGGCAGGCTGGAAAAAAGAAAGCACTCGAAAAATTTCACCCTTCCCGAATCGCACAGCGGCATGTGGAAATCTACCAAGAGGTTCTTGGAAAAATTTAGCGTGCCTTGTCATGCCTATACACCTCGTAACATTTGCCTCTCCTCGCTTTCGCCACAGACAACTTTTTCTTAGCTGGTCTGCCTTGGTAAATGGTTTTGCTAATTCTGTAACGCACTGGGTGCCCAAGAAACTTCAGGTAGCAGGATTCGAAAATCGGTGTCCAACGATCAAACTCAACGAACGCGGTTCGGGTTTTTATGCATGGAAACCTTTCATTATTCAAAAAAAGCTGGAGGAGGTGCCCGAGGGAGAGATCGTTTTTTATTGTGATGTAGGCAGGACATTCCCCTACAAGCTATTAAGTGATTCCTTGCAGGTTTTTCTGGATTGGATGAAAACCCATAAGCAGACCGTCATGCCGGGCATAAAAATTCCTTGGGGTGGCCCAATGTCAATGTGGACGAAACGCGATGCCTTTGTATCGATGTCGATGGATACTCCTTCCATTCATGCGACTGCACCAATACAAGCCAGCTTTTCCATTTGGATTAATAGCCCTGCTTCCAGAGATATCGCAAAAGAATGGATGAATTTATCCGCCCAACGGCAACTGATCAGCGATGATCCCAGCAAACTCGGTTTTCCGGAACTGCCAGATTTTTATGAGCATCGGCATGATCAGTCACTATGGAGTCTTGTTTGCCTCAAGCACGGCATTCAAGGCATGAATATCGGCTGCGACATGCCTCCCATAGATGCCAAACATCCCAGTGAGGTAGCCAGACTTTTGAATGGTAAAACTGGCGACTTCACGGTTCGAGGGAGACTCGTTGCGGTATTGGCCAGTATAGTCGAAAGGCTTGAATGGACTGCGCGGAAATGGATTAAATTTAACGAACCGCAATCACGACCAGTTGCTTATCAAATTAGATAGAATAAATCATAAATTCTTCTCTCTTTGATCCACCAGCGTGATCGCTTTTTCTTTCTTGATAGATCTGTCAATCAGATTCAGCATTCCCAAAGTGAAAGTCGCCTGAACGAAATCACCTCCATATCCACCAAAAATAAACCAGAAACAAACAGGATGGTAGATAGCCGCTATACCAAAAAAAAGAGCAACCGGAAAATAGGCTGTATTTTTAGACATGTTAATAATTTTCCAAGCATACTTCGCATTGGCAATTAAAAGGGCGGTAAAAAGCGCAAGGCCAATATACCCAACAAAGCGCACAGCTGAAACAGGCCCACTATGATAATCCCCTGTGATCATGTAATAATCTTGCAGACCTGCGCTTGTATCCATTCGAAAAGAGGTCAGCGTAGCCTGTGCACGCAATTCCGACGGGTCAAAGCCAAACCCATCGCCCAAGACCTTATTCTTGATGTATCGATCGCTCGTCAAGGCCAAGCGCCACATATCAACGCGCCATTCCACAGAACCCTTGGCATCAACGCTGGCTCTTGAATCCCAGGATATGGGAATGAAAGAGAGAGCCCTCTGGGCTGCCAGGGGGACTGACAGCCCGGCTGTTTGGAGCACGACGATCATCACCACCCCCGCAAATCCAGCTGCGAATAAAGGAACGACCTGCCGGATGCCGCCGCGAATAAAACTGGCCAGCGCTATCGCGAAAAGCCAACCGATCAAGTTGCTTCGGAATCCTGACAATAAAATAGCGACCAGCGAGGCAAAGAAAAATGTGGAAAGGAAGATATTTTGGAAAAAAATGAGCTTGAAAATATTCGCATAAGATACTGCAGCCCTGCCGACTTCCACTCCAAACCCAGCTAAGTATTGCTGCCTCTCGACTCGGCCAGTGTCCACGGGTTCCATCGGATTGGCTTCGCCGCCCGGCATGAATCCCGAATACAGTGTCGCCAATCGGAATCCCAAACCTGGTGCAAAGTAGCCCACCAATCCACTGAAGGCATTTACTACAGACCCCAGACACATCACGGCCGGTAAAAGCTTGGCTAATTTGGGCTTGATCGTGACATGCTGGAGAACCCAAAATCCGCAACATGCCAGTAGAATAGCAAAATACGGCCTCCCACCGATGAGGTTCGACCTGATAAAATCCACACCCACCGGATTTCGAGCGAAGACCGTTGCGAGATAAAGTAAATTGCAAATCAGGAGCTTGTCACACCAATTCAGGCGAGGAAACTTGGGAATCACTTTCAAGGCTTTGAACAGCACAAAAAGACCGAAACAAAATGCCACAGACATTTCGGCGATTGATGCCGGCAATCTGCCTCCGCCAATTGTCCCGCCCAATCCCGAGCAGATGGGAATAAGTAGCCAAGCATTTTGCTTGAGCCCCAAAGCTCCGACCGCAAGCACAGCCACACCTACATACATTCCCAAACGACTGAAATTGCCCTCCGCCACATTTCGCCCCACGACAACGGCAAAGAGCAAGGCCGCAGCCATCACAACCCCAAGGAAGATTTTGTTCTTATTCATTCAGCACTTGTTTCCAGACCCTCAAGAGAATCGTCTCACTTGGCATAGGCTGAAGCAGTTTAAACTTCAAGAAGATTTCGGAAGAAATTTGCCTCAAAATACAATATCGGCTACAAAGCCACTGCTGATGACAGCCGAAATTTAATTGGGGCCTCCTCTTTTTGCGTGAGAACAGAGGGACTATGAGCAAAACTTCCGAGATCACCCCCATTTCAATCAATAGAGATGATCTTCGATTCTCGATTCATTCCAAGTAGACCACCAACTCGCTACACAAAAACACTCTTCTTTTGCATGGCACACATCAGCCAAGTTAAAAAAATCGCTTTGATTGACCCTCAGCCTTTTGCACACAGCGCTGGGTATTACAAGGCAGCTCTTTCATGCTGTCCAAAAAGTTTCCCTTGTGTAGTCCATGTTTACGCAGCTATTCAAAAAAAATCAATGTTTGATACAGAATCTGTTCTAAGGAATGCAAATTTTAGAGGTTACAAATGTGAATTGTTTTTCAAGAAATCCATATCTTCATCAAGAATCATTCAAGCACTGAGCGCACCTCTTTTTCTTCACTGGGCTAACAACCTTGCAAAGAAAGATGAAATTGATCATGTTTATTTTTTATCTCTGGATTCTATCTTGGGTTGGCTTGTTTCGCCATTTAGAAAAATTTTGTTTTCTAAAATAACCAATTCTTTTTCAGGAATCATTTTTAATGCGAATGCTTTTTCGTTAAAGAATCAATACTCTTTTAAAAAGCAATTGGTCAATTTATATGATCGACACACCATTACAAAAGCAGCCGTTGATAAAAATATTAGACATATCGATTTTTTAGACCATGAACTTTCAAAAAAATTTGATAAAGGTCGTCCAAGTATTGATCCATGGACAAGTTACACCAAAGTTTCTAAACATTCAGCGCAAAAGAAATTAGATTTAAACCCAGGCCAGAAAACCACCATTCTCTCATTAGGTGTTCACCATCCTCGAAAGGGCACACAATGGCTAATAAAATCTCTCTGCAAGCTAGGTGCTGATGGTGATAAAAACTGGCACTTAATTTTAGCTGGGCCAATTCCTGAGAGTTCCAAAGCAGAGATTCAAAGTGATTTGTCTAAATTGAATGACTTAGGCATCACTTCAAGTGTTTTTAATTCCTTCATTGGAGATTCAGAAACTTGGACTTTTTATCAAGCGAGCGACATATTTGTTGCGCCATACATCAACTTCGAAGGGTCCTCCAATGCATCCATACGAGCCTGCGCAGCAGGAATTCCAATTATAGTCAGCAAAAATCAAACCATGGTAAATGTCATAAAAAGCTATGGCTGCGGGAAAATAATTGATTCCTATACGGAAAGCAGCCTTGCGGAGTGCCTTTCTACCGTAAGGAACTTGATCGTGGAAAATCCAAGTTTTTATTCGGATTCATGCCGCTCGTATGCAGCTTTTCACTCGGAAGAAAATTTTAGAAAACAAATTGCCGATCTTTAAAAATTCCAGACTTGTAAGTCCAAATTCGACAAGTGAAAGATCAAATTTCAAGCAAATGGCCGCGTCAGTGATTATCAAAACTACTCATGCAACCAGTTCATTGCCCAATTCAGATTTCCTTTAAGCGGAAATTTTTGCTCTTTCTGCTCAGTCTTTTGGCTGGGATTCTTCGGTTCTCTTTGGCAGGCCGGAAATGTGAGTCAAAGGCCATTGTCATCGAGCCATTTGGAATGGGAGATGCTATTTCTCTTTTGCCGATGGTTAAGGACTTGTGCGAATCTTTTGATAGTGTGGATGTCATGACGAAAAAGCCATGGGCGCCCATTTTTCAAGAAATTCCAAAAGCAACTGTTTTTGGTGTAAATCTCCCATGGTCGAGCTACTCTATGGCAGGAAAATATCGAGTATCCAATTGGTTAAACGGGGAATTACAATCACTATTTTCCAATCTCAAACCGATTGCCAAAGGAGCGATCGGTTTCGATCCTCGCGGCGATATTCGAAGTATCCTATTTCTCTACTTGATAGGTTGTTCCAAAGTCTATACTCTGGATCACTATCTTGGAACGGATGCAAAAATTCCAAACTGGGCCGCTCGAACGAAAAAAATAAATCAGCACCAACAGCGTTGGCGTATTGCCTGTGATTTGGAGGTCGCTGCTGGATGTAAGAAATCTTGTGCGAGCCCACCTTCAATTCAAAGTGGAGAATACAAGCTAAGCCCAGTTAAAAAAATTGCTTTTTTGCCAGTTGCACCTTGGCAAGGACGCCTCTGGCCACATGAGAGATGGCATAAACTTCTTTCCCTGGTTCGCACTCAGGGATTTGTCGTTCAAGGCATCTGCGGTCCAGAACAAAAGCCGCAAACCCGAGAAATGCTGGGCATCGAAGAAATTACTGAATGCACTACGTTAGAATCATGGGTCAAGTCCCTTTCGGAAATC
>Ga0247835_1003699_pt1 | contig 14284 bp, 23 predicted proteins | sample LaCtaG_3_FD_189912 | JGI IMG/M metagenome (GOLD analysis project Ga0247835, IMG submission 189912) | Freshwater microbial communities from meromictic Lake La Cruz, Castile-La Mancha, Spain - LaCruzMarch2015_13.5m | ecosystem: Environmental > Aquatic > Freshwater > Lake | place: Spain: Castile-La... | reverse complement strand
GGGGCGGAAGGACTTGGGCATGCCCCATTCTCCAGTCCAGATCCATTGCAGTCACAAGGATCTGGGCAGATTCATGGGCGTCCGTGGAGAGATCAGGTCGCGATCTACGCGCAACAGGCTCCTAGGCCTGGCCAACGGAGCGGGCAGGGCACTACCGGGGAAGCCGGACACCGGCTCGGCCCTGACCGGAGGTTGGGCCAGGAGGATGGGAGCCTCTCAATGAAGCCCCCAGAGGCACATCGATGAAGGTGATCGTCGATCTCTGCGTTGTTCCGATCGGAGTCGGCGTCAACCTGGCCCCCTACATCGCTGCCTGCGAACGGGTGCTGCTGGATGCCGGCCTCAAGATCCAGCTGCACCCCAACGGCACCGCGATCGAAGGCGAGTGGGCGCCCGTCTTCGAAGCGATCGAGGACTGCCATACGGCCGTGCACGACATGGGCTGCCCCCGGATTTACACCACCGTGAAGGTCAACACCCGCACCGATCGGGACCAGACGCTGGAGGACAAGGTGGCCAGCGTTGAGGCGCTGCTCCAACAGATGCCGGAAAGAAACCAATGAGAAGGGCGCCCCGTGTCGGGCGCCCTACTGCTTCTCTTCGAGAAGGCTTCGCCTACGCAGAAGCCAAGGGCTAGGGCCGGTTGCAGGGGTCTTGCTATCCGGGAAGCCGAGGAGCCGCCTTATGCCTACGGAACCCTGTGATCGCCCGCCTCCCGGTTGATGGCTAGGAAGGGATGTGTCGCTCCCTTGGCCCCGGATGGTCCGCCCTCGCCGCCGCATCCCGCTGGCTCTGCGCGTCGCCCTGCCCCTGCTGCCCCTGGCCGCCGGACTCGCCCTGGTGCCACCGCTGCAGGCCCAGCCCACCATCAGCGCCAGGCCCACGGTGGTGCGCTCGGTCCCGCCCGAGCCCCGGCCCAACCCCTCCCTCGAGGCGGCCCTGCGCGAGGTTCTCTTCCCAGTGCGCATCGACGACGGCCAGGGCCACGGTCCCGATCCCGGCAGTGCCGAGGGCGAGATGGTGAAGCGCAACAGGATCAAGGCCGAATGCGAGCGCCTGCCGGCGCATCGCTACAGCTGGAGCCGGGTGGATCTGGGCGGCGACGGCAGACCCGAGGTGGTGGCCCAGGTGGTGGGGCCGATGTTCTGCGGCACCGGCGGCTGCCCTCTGCTGATCTTCCGCGAATCCAGCCCCGGCCGGCTGGAGCTCATCACCCAGATGAGCCTGTTCAAGGATCCCCTGATCGTGGCCGAGCGGCGCCACAACGGCTGGAAGGAGCTGATCACCCGCGTGCGGATGGATGCCGGCACCGGCTACGACGCGGAGCTGCGCTACGACGGCCGCACCTATCCCACCAACCCCAGCATGGCGCCGGCCATCCCCCTGCGCCGAGCGGAACCGGGCATTGCCTATCTGGAGTGGAACGAGAAGGATCCGCGTGAGCACCGGCTGCCTTGCGAGGCCACACCCCAGAAACGGGACCTCTGAGCACGACCACCCATGACCGCTGCAGGCCTGGATGGCATCCACTTGCATACTGATCAGCTGCGCCAGGGTCTGATCGCTCTGAGCGATCACCTCACCAGTGGCAGACACCGGATCCGCTACTCCGTGGATCACAAGCGCTGGAGAGGAGTGGCTTGGTGTTCTTTCGGGCAGCAGCAGAGGACAGCGGGCAAGGAACCGGTTTCGGGCGGAAGGACTCCTAGGATCGGGCGCTCAAATTCATCACCGCACATGCCCCGTCCCTGGCAGCGTTCAGCCTCCTTGCTCTCAGTGGCCAGCCTGGCGCTCTGCAGCTTCACCGCCATGGTTCCTCAGGCCGCCCTGGCCGAGGTGCTCGTGCGCGCCCAGGGACGCTGCAAGCTCTCCAGTGGCGGCTATGTGCCTTTCAACGGTCATTGCACCTTCAAGCACAAACAGGCTGGTGGCGTGGATGCCTACGTGGTGAAACTCGATGACGGCACCGAATTCAACTTCTCGGGTCCCAATCCACAGGCACTGAGCGTGCAGACCCACGCCGGTATCCGCAACGTGCGCCACACCGCTCAGCCTGATCACGATGTCTTCAGTTGGGAGGACGGCGAACCCCGCAAGCTTTCCGTGAGGCTCGATCGGGTTGAGAATCCAGATGCCGGCTTTGACACCCCTCCTCAGAAGGCTGACAGCACGGCTCTCGTCGGGGCTGCGCTGGGTGCCCTGATCGGAGGCCTGATCAGCGGCAAGCCCGCCCAGCGGAGTGAGGCAGCCACCCAGGGCGCTCCCGTGGGCGAGCTGCAGTCACTGGTCGGAGCGCGTGCATCGGGCGGAGAAGCCACTATCACTGGCAAGGGCTACACCTACCGCGGTGGGGCCAAGTCCGATGGCAGCTCGTTCACGTACTGGGAGCAGCCCCGCACCAACAACTGCGTGGCCGTTCGTACCACCGATGGCCGCTACCAGTCGATCACCTACACGACCAAGGCCGACTGCAACTGAGCCCACGAAACGCCCGGCTCCGCAAGTGGCGATGCAGAGCCGGGCCGCAGGTGGGCTGTCCATGCCCACATCAACGTCAACACGGCCGGGACCCGCAGCCATGGTTGGCTGGACATCTGAAAGCTGCCTCCCGACGCGGGGGCCATCCCGGCGGGTGTAGACGTGCGATCAGGCAACCCAACCTTTGCCGACGGACTGACCGCTGTCGCCCGGTCGTCACTCGGCCACACGGACCGCATCCGTGCAGAGCCGAGAAGAGGCAATGGGGCCCGCCGGTTGGTAGCCCCACTTGGGATCGTTGCGGAAGCTGTACATCTCCCGGCCGTTGCGCTCGATGCGGAACAGGGTCCAGGTCTGACGCTCACAGCTCAGGCCGATCACCGCCTTGCCATCGGCGAGGGGCAGTTCCACGTGGCGGATCCCGTCATAGATCCACAACAGCCGGCCTGCTCCGTTCTCGAGCAGGGAGCGAATCGGGCTGCCCTGGACCTGAGGCTGGGCGCTGGCGGGTGCGGCCAGCCCTGCCACCGACAGCAGGCCGGTGATGAGCAGCGCCCAGCAGGCCCGGCGATCACACATGAGGACGAAGAAAGGTCTTCATTTTGCGTTCAAGGCGCCCCCCCTGTCCGCAGCAAAGGTCAGAGAACAGCCATCGGTCTTGGGATCAGCCGCCAGACCTGACCACAGCTTCCAGCAGCCTGGAGCCAAGGGATGCGACGACAGCGACGACTGCGGTAGCAAGGACTACGAAGTTCTACAAGACCATGGCGGTCGCAACCACGAGGGTTACGGTCCGATGGCCCTCCTGTCCCGAGCAGGTTCCACCATGAACGTTCTCTGGTTCCTCCTCGTCGGTGTGATTGCCGGCTGGCTTGCCGGGGTTCTCGTCAAAGGGGGAGGCTTCGGGCTCGTCGGCGATCTGGTGGTGGGCATCATCGGCGCCCTGCTCGGTGGGCTTCTCTTCAGCGGTCTCGGTGGAGCCGTGGGGGGCGGCCTGCTGGGCAGCATCGTGGTGGCCACCCTCGGTGCGGTGATCCTGCTGGTGGTGCTCAGGGTGCTCAAACGGGCCTGATCCCTGCCGAAGATCCTTCACCTCCCTGGGCCTAAGGTTCACTTCACTTCTTTCGTCTTATTACCATGAGCCTGGAAGACAAGATCGAGGCTTCCGCCAAGGATGCCGAGGGCAAGCTGCAGGCTGCGGCCGGTGAGCTCACCGGTGATGACCAACTCAAGGCCGCAGGCGAGGCCAAGCAGATTCAGGCCAAGGTGATCGATGCCGCCGGTGGCCTCAAGGACAAGGTGGCGGATGCTGCCGATGCCGTCGGCGACGCCCTCAAGGGTCTGGGCAACAAGGCCTGACCCTTTGCCGTTTGCTCAACGGCGCCTTGACCGGCCAGCCCCTGCAGGGCCATGGCCTGCCAGCATCCGATACGCCTGAAGCAGCAGAGCGATGGCGATTGCGACCGTCGATTGCAGCGTCGGCACGACGATGATCGTCATCCGCTGCACCAGTCGGTGTTCGGGCACGGTGTGGAAGCGGTAGCTGTCTATTCCCAGGAGGAGCGTGCCTCCCAGGGAGAGCACCAGCACAGCGACGAACAGCAGGTTCGAAAGGCGGGGCCGCTCCCGCTCCCTCCAGGCCTGCAGTCCAAGAACGAAGTAAGGGGCAATCAGGAAGGCCAGAAACGGCAGATCCCCCGTTCGCAGGCCGGTGGTGCCCGTGCCAACGATCACCAGGCTGGCGATAGCGGCAAGCATGCACAGCATCCGTGTGGCGCGATCAGCCACCGTGGCTATCGAAACGCTCTCAGGAGTGACCAGGCCGAGAGGAGCAACAGCACGGGGCCGATCACAAGCAGATCAACCCGGATGTTCGCTTCCGGCGTCCTGAGCAGCACCAGCCATTCCCAGCCGGCGAAGATTCCCCAACCCATGGCCCCGAACAACAATGCACGGGGATGGCGGGCGACACCGGGCCATCGGAACCGCAGGGCCAGGTAGCCCGCCAGAAAACCGACGGCCACCGTCAGGATGGCTGGTGGTTGACCGACGAACAGGCTCACGAGCAGTTCTATGGTTTTGTCACCCTGGTGGATGGGCGAGACCGAGCGGACTTCTTTGCTGACAGTCGGGGGGCTTGCCTCCTCGGTTCATGGTGATCGCTGGTCTCAGATCCAATGAGAAGGGCGCCCCGTGTCGGGCGCCCTTGGGCCGGTTGCAGGGCTTGGGCTCGCGCTGCCCTGGTCAAGGCCTCTACCCATGTAATAGGCGTTCCTTCCGGTGCCGTCAGTACGGTTCACCGCACTCCATCGACATGGCAAAGGGAAGGCGCAAAAGAACATCCCGCAACTGCGACTGCGGGATGTTCAAGGGACACCGTTGCGTGATGAGAGATGCTCCAGGCTTGACCTCATCGGCTGATTTGCCCCACCTGGGTATGCAGCCCAGGATTCGCACATCAAGGCGATAGAAGCGGCGTATGGCACGCTCGTCCACTTTGTGTGGCAACCGTGCGGTGCCACGTTGGGCAGGTTTCCAATCACATCACCTCCGCCTGCGCTGCCGGGCGACTTACCCGGATTGCTGTTGAGGAGAGAACTCTTGGGGGGGTGCCTCCCCTCAAGTTCAATGTACGCCGATTGGAAGGTGTTGGGGGCTCTTGGATGGTCCTCTTCCCGTACCCGGGGCATGGCACTGATCACCATTGAGGGCTGCAGGGCTTCCAGCCCGCCTTGCGTTTCTCGTCCCAGAGCTTCAGGGCCTCAGCCCGGCTCAGCTCTCGGCGTGATTTCAGCAACGGGATCTCCTGATCGGGGAGCAACTCGCCGGTGGTGATCTCCAGTCGTTGCACCTGGCGCTCCCAGCGGGTCGGGCGGAAGCGCAGCACCTGGCGGCCGTCGCTCAGCCATCCCTCCTTTGGGGTCAGGGGGGCACGAGGTGATGGCCGACTCATGCCTCTGTGAGTCGGGCCTCGATCGTTTGGCAGCACTCGTGCACGTCGCTCGCGCTCTCCACCCCCTTGCCGAGCGAAAGGAAGAAGTCCCGCCACAGCACCGGCACCGCCAGCAGGATCAACGGCCTGCCCGCATTGAGCGCATGGGAGGCTTCTGATGCTGTGCCGGGGCCTCCGCCCCCACAGATCACCACCACATCGGCGCTGAGCACGTTGATCACGTTGCGGGCCTTGCCCATGCCGGTGAACAGGGCCAGATCCAGCTCCGCCGTGCTTTGCCTGTCATCACCCTTCCCTTCATCCGGCAGCACCCCCACCACCAGGTGCCCCTCCACCCGCGCCGCGCCACGGCTGGCAGCTGCCATCACCCCCGCCGGTCGGCCACCGGTGAGCAGCACCCACCCCCTGGCGCTGATGCACTCCCCCAGCTCCTCGGCCAGGGCCACAGCCTCCGCGGACGCACCCTCTCCGGCGCCCATCACACCCACCACCGCGCGCCGGTTGTTCATGCCACCTCCGGGCACCAGCCCCGCTGGCGGGTCATGTCCTCGGTCCAGCCCGTGCAGCGGCGGGTGAGGTGCTCTCCGTGGGCCAGCAAACCCTGGTGCAGCTGGCAAGTAAGCAGCGGGATGCAGTTCACCCCGGCGTGGTGGCGGAACCAGTGGCAGGTGAGGCAGACCTTGCGGCTGCGGCTCCCTACCAGCACCTCGTCATCGAGGTAGGGCCACTGCTCGTAGCCGTCATCGTCTGCCGTTGAGCTGGGCGTCGGCCGGGCGCCGCGGGGGCGGGGCGGGGATGCAGGCACGGCGACACCATCAAAGAGAACACCTGTACTAGCAGAAGTCGTCTGGTTCTGGCCAGCTCGGGCGCGACCTCAGGTGGAGCCCCAGGTGACAACGACGCTCAGAAAGCCGATGGATCGGTCCGGCGCTCAGGCCCGCACCCGGTTCCTCGATGCCACCGGCCAGGAACTGCCGGTGCCCTTGGCTCAGCTGGCTCGATCGTCCTCTCATGCTCTGTGTGCTCGGCGGGTACCTGGCGTTGATGCCGAAGCTCGACCAGTTCCCCACCAGATCTGGGGTGATTCGGAGCTGGCTTTCAGCAGCTCATGGCTGAACCTGCTCCTCGGCCCGGCCGCCGTTCTGGCTGATGCCCCCAGATGCACGCGGACATCTTCTCCGTTGAGGAGACCGCCCGTTCCCCCTCTGCCAAGCCCTGCTGACCACGAGTTCAGGCTTGTGAGCCGTCCGGGCCAAGCGTCACCGGCAGGTGGCCAGTCTTCACCCAGATGGTGCAGCCCGGCTCACTCCAGGGCTGGTGTGCACTGCCGGCAGGATTGCGCCACCAGCTGCCGGCCGGATAGCTGCCCTGCTCGTCCTGAAACACACCATCGAGAACAAAGATTTCCTCTCCACCCGGGTGGCCGTGGGGCTGAAACACCGTGCCGGGTGCCCAGCGCACCAGGGCCACGTGCTCCGAGCCCCAGGCATGCAGCGGCTGCACCTGCAGTCCCGGCACCAGGCCAGCGAACCACTCGGCGGTGCGGGTGTCGATCACCACGCGCTGCTGATCAGCCGGGTGCATCTGCTGCAGCTTCACCAGGAGCGTGCAGCCCCCCTCACTGAACGGGGCATGGGCGGAGCCGGCCGGGTTGCGCAGGTAGGTGCCGGCGGGGTAATCCCCCAGCTCATCGGAGAACGTGCCTTCCAGCACCAGGATTTCCTCGCCGCCGCCATGGCGATGGCACTCGAAGGAACTGCCGGGGGCGTAGCGCACGATCGAAGTGGCCCGGGCCACTTCTGCGCCCTGGCGATCGAGCATGCGCCGCTCCCCGCCCGCCATCGGCGATGGGCTCCAGGCGAGGGCGCCGGTGTTGACCACCACGCGCTGGCTCAGATCGGCATGCAGGTCCATGCCCCCGATTGTGCTCAACCGCTTTGCCCAACCGCGGTACGGCAATGCCTCCATGCGGCTCAACACATGTCGCGTTTGAACAGGGCAAGCTGGAGGCATGAGCCCCTCCAAACAGGCCCTCAGCCCCGATGCGAGCCACTGGGACCAGCGCTACCAGGAAGGCGCTGACGGCTGGGAGCTGGGCCAGCCCGCCCCACCGCTTTCCCTGTTCCTCCGCCACCACCCGCTGGCGCCCCAGTCGCCGGGCAGGGTGCTGGTGCCGGGGTGCGGACGCGGCCATGAGGTCGCCCTGCTGGAAGACCTCGGCTTCCGGGCCATCGGCCTGGATTTCAGTGGTGAGGCTTTGCGCGAGGCGCGCAGGCTCCATGGCGAGGCCCGGGACACCCTTCAGTGGCTGCAGGCCGACCTGTTCGACCGGCAGGCCCTGGAGGCGGCGGGCCTGACTCCCGGCAGCCTCAGCGGGATCGTGGAGCACACCTGCTTCTGCGCCATCGATCCCGGCCTGAGGGAGGACTACATCGCCACCGCGTGCCGACTGCTCACGCCGGGCGGCTGGCTGCTGGGGCTGTTCTGGTGCCACCGCCAGCCAGGCGGCCCGCCCTGGGGCAGTGACCCGGAGCTGGTGGAAGCCCAGCTGCGCCAGGCCGGCCTGGTGCCTGAGATCTGGGAGCCGGCCACCGGTTCGGTGGACAAGCGCAACGACGAGTGGCTCGGCCTGTGGCGCCAGCCAGGCCCACCCCCTTCACCTGTAGAGATCGAATCATGCTGAGCCAACTGAGCGAACGAATGCAGAAGTGGGGCTTCTCCTGGGAGGGGCTGAGGGACAACCGCCACGGCGAGTGGTGGGTGCTGGCGCAGATGATCCTGATCGCCGCCCACTGGCTGCCGCCAACGCCTCCGCCCTCGGATCTGGGTATTCACTGGCCTCTGGCACTGCGCTTGATCGGCGGGCTCACCTTCCTGATCGGCCTGGTGATCGGCGCCCAGGGGGCACGCAATCTGGGTGACAGTCTCAGCCCGCTGCCTGAACCGATGCCCGGGGCGCCCCTGGTCACCGAGGGGGCCTACGGCCGTTGCCGCCATCCCCTCTACCAGTTGCTGCTGCTCTGCTCTCTGGGGGTGACGCTGGCCCTCGGCAGCCTGCTGCACCTGGGCCTGCTGCTGGCGCTGGCGACCGTACTCAGCCTCAAGGCACGACGCGAGGAGCAGCGTCTGTGTTCCATGCACAGCGACTATGCCGACTACATGACCTCCACCCCGGCGATCGTTCCCTTTCTGCCAGGCCTCGACTGGCGGTAGCCCTGGCTCTCATGGACGGGCGTTGCGCAGGGAGCCATCTTCTTGCGGCCATCATTCAGGTGGATTGGGCTGCCTCTCTTGCCGTTTGGATAGACTCCGCAGTACATACTTTGCTGTTGCCTGACATCGTCATGCACGGATCAATCGTTCCAATACGTAGTCCCATCAGGAAGATCCTTGCTTCTCGACATGTCATTAGTTTGCGCGCTTGACTCGTGATTGTGTTCTATGGCTAGGGTATAGATGAGACGTTCTCTTGAAGGCTGATGAATTATGCTGCGGTCGCGAGCTCCATCGCAAAACTTCTGACAACACGGCTGGCCATGGTCGGCGTGACGACTCTGGTTAGCGCAGGAACCTTCTCTGCTGCTTTGGCTGCACCTGTCATTCCAACCATGATCGGCACATGGACGGTTGAAGGAAAGGGGGCCGTACTCTGCAAAGTCGAAGCATCGAGATGCAAGACCCATCATCATGGTGATTTCAGCGATCTGAATGCCGTTGCTCAAATCACCAAGCAACAGGGTCGGGTTTTCCACGGAATTTTCAAATCCAAGTACGCAACGGAGAAGTTCGTCGGCACGCTTGGGCATGACAATGCCAGCGTGTCCATGGTTGATGAAGACGGCTTTACGGATGGCAAGATCATCAGCCCCAACCTGATTCAGGTTGTTTATCGTCACACCTCCGATCTCGATTCCGTCGTCGACATTGGTACCTGGACGCGCCGCTGAGTGAGCCTGCTCAGAACAGCCAGCCGGGCCGCAGCAGCAGAAGTAGGCCCAGGGCAGCCATCACCACTCCACTGATCAACTTCAGCCAGCGACCCGTGCCCTCGGTGAGTCGGTTGCTGCTCAGCGCCAGCACGGCGATCCCCACCATCAGGGCGTCGTCGGCGATGTAGCCCACGATGTAGAGCCCCAGGTAGCCGTAATGGGCAGCCAAGCCAAGGTTCTGTTGACTGAGCACGGCTGTATAGACAGCCGGTAGCCCCGCGGTGCAGAGCAGCTCCACCGCGTTCACCACCACAGCCAGAGCCGCCACCGCGGCCAGCGCTGCCGGCAGGGACCGGCTCTGCATCACCCCGCGCATACGCGCGTAGAGACCCGGCTTGGCAATGGCGGGGATCGAGAGGGTGAAGTTCGGACCCTTGCGCCAGAACTCGCTCAGATTCACCACCCCCAGCACCAGGGCCAGGGATCCAAGCAGGAGCCGCAGCCAGGCGGTGAAGCCCAGCAGCAGGAAGACATTCAGCCAGGCCGCCATGAAGGCGTAGTAGACGGCCCCGCTGACGAACACAAAGGTGCCGGCCACCAGGGCCATGCGCCGCCGGTCGCGCCAGTGCACCAGCAGCGAGAGCAGAAACAGCAGCACCCACATCGCGCAGGGGTTGAAGCCATCCAGCAGCCCCATCGCCAGGGTGAAGATCGGAAGGCCGAGGGCAGAGGCGCTGATGCTGCCGAAGTGGCCAAGGCTCACGTTGCCGGAGACACGCTCACGTCGATCGATCAGGGCGAGCAGTTCCTTGCCGCGACCCTCGGCGCCATCGAATCCCACCAGCACCTGGCCTTCAAGGACGAACGTGGGCACCCCAGGTGCACCGATACCGGCCTGCCGGGAGTAGCGGAGCAGATCGTCGATCGCGGCGGGATCGGATTCGAGCGGCCGAAGCCGCACCTGGAGCCCTGGTCGCAGATTTTGCAGTTCGGGGAGGAACGCCTTGGCAGCGGCGCAATGGGGGCAGCCCTCGCGCACGAACACCTGAAGTTCCGCTCCCCCCACGCCGGGCTGGGCAGTGGCCAGGAGCGGAGCCAGCGCCAGCAGCAGGCCCAACAGCATGGCAAGCACCGGCGGCAACCGCCAGCCTTTCCGAGGCCTGCGCATCGTGTCCTCGTCAAGCTGATGGAGTTGTCATGGGGTCTGCCGCCACCAGCGCCAGGCCTCCACGTTGATCAGCAGCCCGAAGACCGTGAGGGCCACCATCAGCACGATCTGATCGAGGCGAGCATCGGGCACCAGGATGTCGGCGATGAGATGGGGGACGTTGGTGACCGAATAGACGACGCTGAACCAGAAGTGGATTCGCCGCCAGGGCCGCCAGCGCGGGGCCGGACCGACCGTGGTGGCGGCGTAGGCGATCAGCACGATCGCGATCAGCGGCAGCAGGAAGTAGCCGAGCATCGCCCCGAACAGCAGGGGCAGCGCCCCCTCTTGCACATGGCTGTGGATCTCCGGCGACTGGCCGTGGAACAGGGGCATCAGGCCCAGGTCCACGTGGAAGAGCATCGCCAGCAGCCAGGCGATCCAGAGCGTGATCAGCCGTAGGGCCTGGTTGATCGACGCACTCATCGGCCTGGAGGCTTGTTCCTTCAGTGTGGAGAGCACACCAGCGAACACATCGGCAACGTGGCGGTTCTTCGCGGATTGATGAACCAGCTGCCGACCTGATGCGGCTACGGGGCCAGGCGCTCGATCGCCCAGCCCTCCCCGTCGCGCCGATAGCGGAAGCGATCGTGCAGGCGGTTCTCGCGGCCCTGCCAGAACTCGAACTCCACAGGCACCACCCGGATTCCTCCCCACGACGACGGCAACGGCACCGCGCCGGCGGCGAAGCGCCGTTTCATCTCCTCCCATTGCAGCTCCAGGATCCGCCGTGAGCTGATCACCGAGCTCTGCTGCGACACCCAGGCCCCCAGGCGACTGCCAAAAGGGCGCGAGGCGAAATAGGCCAGCGATTCGGCCGCCGTGATCCGCTCGGCGCACCCCAGGATCGCCACCTGCCGCTCCAGCGGATACCAGGGGAAGAGCAGGCTCACATGGGGATCGAGAGCGATCTCCTTGGCTTTGCGGCTCTCGAAGTTGGTGAAGAACACCAAGCCCCGACCATCGAAGGCCTTGAGCAGCACGGTGCGGGAGCTGGGGCGGACGCCATCGGTGGTGGAGAGCACCATGGCATTGGGCTCCAGCAGTTCCGCAGCAGTGGCCTGGTGGAACCAGGTACGGAACTGCGCCACCGGATCGGCATCGAGATCGGCGCGCCGCAGCCCGGCAAGGCGGTAGTCCCGGCGCAACTGGGCGAGATCGGGATGGGCGGGCGGCTCCATGGCATCCACCAGCTCTTGACCCTGCAGGTGGTTTGCTCGGTTCACCATGATGGGAGATCATCGAGCACGATCCGATCAAAGGATTTGCTCATGGATCAGCCCAGGGAGGTGAGGTCGATGCGCTTGCGCACCCCATCAGGCAGGTTGCGGGAGATGGGGCAGAGCTTCATGCGTTCCTGCATGTAGGCGATGGCGTCGTCATCGGCGAGGCGCCGTTCCTGCTCGGAGGCGGCGGCATCCAGGCGGATGCGGAAGTCACCCTCCACGCCGGCCACGATCCAGTCGCTGCTGGTGGTGACGAGGAAGTCGGCCTCCACCTGCTGCAGCGGGATGGCCTTCTCCCTGGCATTGGCCACCAGATAGAAGTGCTGGCAGAGCAGCAACGAGATCAGGTAGATCCGGAACCCCGGCATGGTGAGGCTGAGCTGCTGGGGTTCCCACTCGCCGGAGTCGCCCAGGAACTCCACCACAAGATCCTGAGTGGCCCGATCCGGAGCGGGGTGGCTGCTGCGCAACCGGAACTGGAAAGTGCGTTCATTCATGGCGCGACGGAAGCAGTGGAGGGAGAGACGGGTCGTGAAGACCAGGATGTGGAGGGCACGACCTGGCGGCTGGCGGCAGCTCTGGAAACGGCGGGCGGGTGGTCGTTGCGTCGCCAGGCCTCGAATCCGGTGAGCAGCGCTGAGCCGATCAACAGGGCCGAGAAACCCTGGCGAAGCCGCACCTCCGGCAGGTGAGGCGCAAGACGCTGGCCGACCACCGCCCCCAGGAAGCCACCACCCACCAGAGGAAGCAGGAGCGGCAGCTGGGCCGTGGGCCAGTGGCCCAGAGCGGCAAGAGCCACCAGGGAATTGGTGGCGATCAGCAGCAGGCTCGTGCCGCTGGCGAGCTGCATCGGCAGGCCCGCCAGAAGAACGAGGGCCGGCACGATCGCAAAACCGCCCCCCACCCCGGCGATGCCGGTGAGCAGGCCCACCAGCACGCCCTGGCTGGCCAGCGCCACGGGAAAGCCGGCTGGGCGTCCGTCGTTGGGGGGATGCTTCAAAGCACTCCGGCGATTGAGGAGCCATGACGCAAGCAAAGCCGCTGCCGTGAAGAGTGCCAGCTGCATCACCTCCGGGATCAGACCGGCCTTCACCAGGGAGCCGCCGATCCAGCTGCCGGCGAGGGCCGGCAACCCCAGCACCAGGGCGGGTCGGAGCGCGACCTGCCGGCGGCGGATGTAGGGACCGACATTGCCGAGGGCCAGCAGGGTGACGACCAGCAGCGAGAGCGGAACTGCGGCCTTGGTAGGCAAGGCCGCACCGCTCACCAGCAGGGGCAACAGCAGGATCGAGCCGCCGGCCCCGAGCACGGCGAGCAGAAAGCCGATCAAGGCGCCGCCCGCCAGGAGCAGCGCCATGGTCGCCGTGATCATTTCGGTTGTGATCCCATCGCCACCTGGTTCCAGGGCATGGCGGCCAGCAGGCGGGCCATGCCGCAGAAGCCGCTGATGCCCGCGAAGGTGAGCCCGGCCCCCACGAAGCCACTCAGCCAGATCCAGCCCGGGGCCACCGTCTGGCTCATGATCACCCCCAGCAGCACCAGGCTGCCGGCGGCGATCTGCACCTGGCGCATCAGGGGCAGGGGCGCCCCCTTGAGCTTGTTCACGGGGAACCCGGCCTGCTGCCAGCCGGGCACCCCGCCCTGCAGATCCCACACGGGATGGGGATGCCCTCGCCCCACAACCTTGGCGATCGCCTTGGCACTGCGGTTTCCGCTCTGACAGACCAGCACCAGGGGCCCGTTGGGAAGATCGGCCTGGGTGATGCGCGCGAGGGGAATGTTGAGGCTGCCGTTGATGTGGCCGGAGGCGTATTCCATCGGTTCGCGCACATCAATCACGGTGACATCGCGGGCCGCCAGCTGGTCGGCCAGGTCGTGGGCGCTGATGCGGTGGAGCTGGGCGGTTGCAGGGGCGGAAGACATGGATGGAGGGGCGAAGATCCGGGGGAATGGCGAGGGGGATAGAGGCTTGGATGGATTCAGAGGCGAACGCCTCAGGCTGGAGTAACGCCCTCAAGCGGGTAGCCCTCAGCGGCCCAGCGGCTCAGGCCGCCCCGCAGATTGGCCACCTGTTGGCGGCCGGCCTTGAGCAGTTGCTGGGTGGCCAGGGCGGAGCGGCTGCCGGAGTGGCAGACCACCACCACGGGCCTGTCGGCTGGAATCTGGGCCGATTGGGCTTCCAGCTCCGGCAGGGGGATCAACAGGCTGTCGGCCACTCGCCCATCGGGTCCGTTGAATTCCTCCGCGGAGCGCACGTCGAGCACAGTGATCTCGCCCTGGTGGGCTGCCACCCATGCGGGGGTGAGTTCAGGTAGGCCGGCATAGCTGTGGGCCAGGGGCGCCCAGGCGGGAGCGGTGGCCGCCTCGCGGGGCTTGCCGGAGCGCATGTTGCCGGGAAGGGCCTCGGCGATCTTGTGGGGATGGGGGAGCTTCATGTTCTCCATGTGGCCCACGAAATCCCGCTCGCTGGCGTCGCCGCCGAGGCGGGCGT
>Ga0247835_1003660_pt1 | contig 14387 bp, 10 predicted proteins | sample LaCtaG_3_FD_189912 | JGI IMG/M metagenome (GOLD analysis project Ga0247835, IMG submission 189912) | Freshwater microbial communities from meromictic Lake La Cruz, Castile-La Mancha, Spain - LaCruzMarch2015_13.5m | ecosystem: Environmental > Aquatic > Freshwater > Lake | place: Spain: Castile-La... | reverse complement strand
CCAAAAAGTCCATCGCTCTCCGCAATCTCGCAGGCAAGCATTTTTCGCACAACATCGTGGGGGAAAAGCTGGTCAACATGGAGGAAACGGACATGGCGAAAGACAATGTGTTTCTTGCCGCGGAAAAGATTTCCTTAGGCCGCGAGTTTGTGGACCCGGTGAATTTTGACTTTCGCCTGCAGTCCACATCCAAGTTGCGGCGAAGCGCCCCGGATGGAAGCGACCGAGGACCTTTCCAATTCCAGTCGGATGTGTTTTTTGTTCGCCCGGATGGCGATGATGCCGGCGACGGCATGTCCCTGAAGACGGCCTGGAAGACGGCGGCTCGCGCGGTGCAAAGTCTCAAGCCGGGTGACACGGTTTACTTTGAGGAGGGCGTCTACGCCGGACCATTGGTTGTAAAAGCTGGGCAGGGGGAGGGGAAGCCGATCACATTGAAGGGACGCGGTATCGCCCGGGTAGTTTTTCCAGAAAGTGTCAGTTTAGACTCCAGTGCCGGGGTGGTTTTCGAGCGGTTGAATTTCTCAAAAGCGGTTCAGGTTAAGAACAGCACGGACGTGGCGTTTGAGAATTGCCGGTTCGGGGACAGTGAGAAGGGTGTCGAGGCGGAGACGGTTTCCAGTCTAAAGATCGAGCATTGTGAGTTTACTGGGAGCCCGAAAACCGGACTGACTTTGCAAGATTGTAAAGATGTCATTCTGACGAGCAACCTATTCGACAATATCGGCGGAGTCGCGGTTCAGATTGGTGGGGGAGAAACCTCCTTGTTAAGCGGACTCGTTGACGGCGTGAAATCTCTCGTTGGTGCGAAAACGCCTCCACCGAAGTTCGATTCGATCGTTTCCCACAGCGACTATAACGCCTATTCGAATCCCGCCACGGCCTGGGCCCTGGAGGACCGCGTGGTTTCGCTTTCCGAATTGCAGGAGACGCAAGATCGCCAGTCGATCTCCCAACCAGGGAAATTCGTTGATCAGTCGGGCATTCGTGTCCTCGCGGATCGACATCCCTTCGAAGGCCGTGGAGCCCTCGGCAAGGGTATCGGCTTTCATCAGGAAATTGCCGGCCAAAAGCTATTCATGAGCGAACCGGTGGTTCATTCGGTCTCCGCCACGACCGCCAACATCGAATGGCTGGTGTCGCGGGGCGCGGATTGCGAGGTGGCGTGGGGCGAAACCCCGCAGTGTGAAAACACTCGTAACTTCAGGATCAATACCTTTCTGGACTTGTTTCGCACTTTCAGTCTGACGGGTCTGAAACCCGGCACGAAGTACTACTTCCGGGTGAAGTCGGTTAAGATGCTGGCCTATCCGGATTTTGGCGCGGCGGATGTGGTGGATCCGCATTATGACGTCATCTCGTTCACGACCGCGGCGTCGGATCCCGCGCCGAGAACGCTCTACGTTGCGCCGGATGGCAGCGATCAGAACTCGGGAATCGAGCGTGGCCAGGCATGGAAAACCGTCTCCCACGCCGCATCGATGGCGACTCCTGGCGATACGGTTCTGATCGCCGCCGGAACTTACACCGAGAAAGTCCGGGTGCGAACCACCGGGGATGTTGGAAAACCGATCACCTTTAAAGGCAACCCCGGGGAACGCGTCGTGTTCGACGGCAACGACCGTCGACTTAACAATGCCTGGACCATCAATGGGAAGGCGAACATTGTGGTGGATGGAATTTACTTCTATAACCACCAAGGGGAGCCCGGAGGGAATGTTTCAACGCGCTTGTTTGATGTCGTGCAAAGTCGGGACATCTTGATTCGGCGGTGTTTCATGAACGGGCTGGGTGGCCGGGCTTATCCGGCCTCGTTCCTGACCGGTTGGACGACCAAGAACCTCACGATCTCAAATTGCGTATCCATTCTGGCCCCCGATGGCGTCGAGGTGAGCGAATGTCCGGACTTTCGCATCGAAAACAGCGTTTTCATGCTGACGATGATCTCGAATGTAAAGCTGTCAACGCCAGCCACGCTCGCCGACAACATTTTTTGTGACAGCGGGGAATTCAAGGCTTTGGCTAAGGTTCAATTGCAACTTTACCCGGGTGCAGTGAAAGACCGGAACAACTGCTACTACTTCCGCCTGCCTGATGAGGAGCGGGTTGCCTTTATCCTCAAATGGCCGGAAAAAATTAGTCTGGCAGAGCTGAAAAAGCGCCAACCAGAGACAGACTCCATCATTGCCGATCCCGAATTCGCCGTTATGGCAACCCTGCCGGAGAAACGGCGCAAACCGTTCACGGTGGACGCGCTTTATCAGGACGGGGTCAAGCTCGTCTTCCCTGATCTCTTTGCCACGAATCCGGAAGTCGTGGCTCGCGGGATGGGTCTGCAGCCTGCGGCGTTTGCGGATTTTCACTTCAACAAGCCGCAGCCCCCCAAGCCATGAGCAAAGCGGCCTTTCCCCAACTCAGGAACGGATTCTCCCGGATGATCCTCGACGACCAAATCGTGAGGGCTCGGGAGATTCACCGGGACCGGTCAAAGCGTCTTGCCGCCATTAAAACCCGTCGCCAGGCCGAGGCCTATCGGGAGGAAGTCGCGGAAAAGATCGCAGGATGTTTCGGAAGCTTTCCCGAGAAAACAGACTTGAATGCGCGGATCACCGGCGTGCTCGAGCATCCAAAATTCGGCATTGAGAAACTAGTTTTCGAAAGCCGTCCGGGCTTTTTGGTAACGGCATCGCTTTACGTGCCGAAGGGACTCCGCGGTCCCGCCCCGGCCGTTTTGGGAAATTGCGGACATGACCGCGTGGGGAAGGCCGGGATGGAGAATCAGGCGTATTCGCAGGAACTCGCTCAGTGTGGCTATGTGGTGTTGACATTTGATCCTCTGGCCCAAGGTGAGCGTGATCAATATCTGTCCCTTCCGGAAGGTCATGTCCTGCGCACAAATTGCGCGATGGCGCATACCGTGATGGGCCAGCAGCTTCAGCTTTCGGGAGAATTTTTCGGATCCTGGATGGCCTGGGACGGAATGCGCGCGGTGGATTATCTTTTGTCCCGACCGGAAGTTGACCCGGCCCGCGTTGCGGTTACGGGAAACTCGGGTGGGGGATGTCTCACAACCTGGCTATGGGCGTTGGAAAGACGCCTCACGATGGCCGCTCCCTCCTGCTGGGTGAACTCGTTTCTTGCAGTCATCGAGAACGAAGTTGGAGGGGATGCCGAGCAAACGCCGCCGGGGGCTCTGGCGGCGGGAATCGAACACGGCGACTTCTTCCTCGCCCGTGTGCCGGAACCCGCCATCATCATCGCTCAGAAGCACGATTTCTTCGACCGCCGCAGCGTCATGGAGACTGCGGCAGAGGTGCGCCGGATCTATGACCTTTTCGGTGCCGGTGAACGTTTTGCCTCTTTCATCGGCGGGAATACCCATGGATATTTTCCAGACGGTCGCGCGGCCATGCGTCAATTTTTTTGCCGGCAGCATCGTCTGCGATTGCCCCGCAAACTCAGCCTTCAAACCCACACGGCGCAGGAGCTCACGGTGCTTCCACGCGGTGAGGTACTGCTGGAGGAAAACCGCCCCGTATCGAGTCTCCATCTCGACATCGTTGCGAGTCTTCCCGGCAGGAAATTAAAGCGTTCCGTGGCCGCGTGGAAAAAGACCGTATCGGAAGTATTGCGACTTCAGGATTATCAACGATCCCGCGTGTCCCATCGGAATCTTCGCAGTGACTGGCTGGATGGTGAGCGGTTGTTTGGACGCTATGCGGTTTCCACCGAACGCGGCATCGAAACGATTTTGCGAAAAGTCCATCCGCCTTCGACCGCCGGTCTGGTCCAGGCCCTGAGTGTGGAAAAAGATGTGGTGCTCTATGTGCCCCATTGGTCGGGCCATGAAGAACTTTTGTCATTTCCGCCGGCGCAGAAGTTATTGAAGCAACTCCCGGTTTACACCGTTGAAGTGCGTGGCATCGGTGAATCCATGTGCCGCGACAAGGACGATGCCGAGGTTCACTTCTGGATGGATTATCTTGCCCAAAGCTTCGACGAACTGCTGGGCGTCTCCCACTTGGGCCGCCGCGTGTTCGATCTCCTTAAGACCTGCGATTTATTGGTTCAGGAAGGAACCCGGCGGATTCGTCTTGTGGGCCGTGGTCAGGGATCCCTCATCGCCACTTTTGCCGCCGTGCTACATCCGAATATTCAATCCGCCGAACTCCACGACGCACCGGTCTCATTTGCCGAGTGGCTTGCCGTTGACGATCTCGCGTGGCCGGCTTCTCTGTGTCCGCGTGGCGTTCTCCAAGAATTCGACTTGCCCGACCTCTACCAGTCTTTCCAGGCGCGGCTGAGGGTCAAATCGCAATGGAATGGTAGAACGTTTCAGCCTCCGAAGGGCTCTTGAAAGCAAGCCCTTGCTTAAGGGTGCTTAAGGTTGCTTAAGGGTAACTTAAGGAACCCACCTCTCGGCCGTTCCGGTAAAATCCTTGGGTCCCCAGGATTCGATATGCCCGTCCACCATCATCACGTTTACCCTCCCGGCGTGTCGTCCCGTCAGGGCATCCTTCCTGGCATTCTCCGACCAGGACATATTTTTGTTTGCGGGCAGGCCTGGAATGTACGTGTAAGTGGGACCCGGGCCCGTCTGTACGGACGGAAAGAGAACGCCGTATCCTGCATCCAAAACGAAGACCTTTTGCGAAGGATTTGTCACCCCGGCGAGTTTTACTTGGGGAACTCCCTGGTACGTCGGAAGGCCGTCAGACCCTGTTCCCGATCGCTGGGTGAAGCCGGACATGTGCCTGTTCATGCCATAGTGACCCCAATCTGAGCAGAAATTGCCGGGCCTGACATTGTACACCGTGGAAGACGGACAAAACATGGTGTAGCGACCCGGTTCCGTGGTGAACCGCTCGGCCCAACTGTAGACCGAAGTATCGGGCTTTTTTTCGATGTACTTACTAATGGTTCCCATCCACCACGCATTATTTCTTTGATCGTCGGCCATGGGGATATCGCCCTGGTTGTCCGCCGCATAATATGTGATGGCGAGGTGGATATCCCTCAAATGACTCATGCATACGGCCGCTCTGGATTTCTCCCGCACGGACATCGTGACTCTCGAGGCGAGGACCGCGAGGATGGAAAGGATGCCCAAGACGGCCAGCAACTCGATCAAGGTAAACCCATTGGGCTTTCTCCATCGGTTCAAGGTCCGCCATTCCTGAAATGCCATTTTGCTTTGAACGGTTATCGGTTCTGCGGCATTCACCAGAAATTCCCCCGGGACCGCCCTAATCTTGTGAATGCCGATAAGGTCATCAAGTTGCAAGGGATTCAATTCGGCAATGGAGTAACAGTTACACAACCCGGTGGGCTCCCCGTGCGCTTTTCATGCTCCTGACGACGGCCTCGAGAGCGGGTATCGCGGTGCGGGGGCTTGTCCCGCCGGGGCGAGCCCAAGTAACGCCCGATTCCGAGGGCAGTCGGCCATTGCCAATTAGTTGCCGCGCGGCGGATTCAACCTCCGGGAGAACGACGGCGTGATTTGAAGCGTCGATCAACACGGCGTGTGTCAGATCATGGATGTTTTGCCCCGCAAGATAAAACAAGGCGTTGGTTTCCACGAATCCCAGGCAATCCCGCAGGGTTTGTGCGGGGCGGGCCTTTTTGCCCGTCAGGAAATCGCAGTAGTCTTGCACACAGGTTTCGAGCGACGCCCCGGGGATGGAATACGCTTCGATTGGCCCGTCCGATCTCTGGATGGTCACTTCCGTTGCGGACCGAATCAGGATGGTGGCATGCTCGAATTCGATCGATTCCTCGAACAACGGTTCCCGATTCGAGCAGGCATGTGTCGCGGCGATCCGCATCTCCACGCCCGTTTCGAGTTCCGCGCGGGCAAAGATCGTGTCCGTGCCCTCGATGGGATTGGCGCGATATAATTCGCAGGACATGGCGGTGGGCCTGGCCCAGGCGTGCAACTGCTCTTGGTCGCTCCAAAAAAGCAGATTGTTGACAAAATGCGCCATCGCATTTCCCAAACAGGAGTCAAGGACGAGACTTTCTCCGAGAATGAGTGTGCCGGCCCAGTTGTTCCTTCGAAAATACGACGGTTCGCGCTGGGCGAGTCCGAGAAAAGAGAGTCTCTTCAGGGTTCCAAATTCGCCGGTCATCATGCGTCGCTTCAGATTGATTCGATCCTCCAGGTGGATATAGCCGAAGCCCACGTTTGACGGAACGGACGCGCTTTCTTCCACCGCGAGCATCCGTGCGAATTCCCGGGGATCGAGCGTCGGGGGTTTTTCGAGATAGCAGGCTGCTCCGTCCCGCAGGAACGCCGCGTGCATGCGTTCGTGAAGTGCGATGGGTGTCGCGACGACCCCCAGATCGATTTGGCCCGGATGAGTGCCGAGCATTTCTTCAAAATCATCGTAGGCCCAGACTCCTCTTTCGGCAAACCGATGGCTGCGGCATATTTCAGAGAGTCGGTTCAATGCGGGGTCGCACGTCGCGACGACGCGGGCGGTCCCGCGTTTCTCGAGTTCCGCAAAAATGCCATGGTGCGCCGATCCGAATCCTCCGATTCCGGCAATGGCGGTTTTTAGCGGGAGGGCCGGTTTGTCTGTTATCAATATCGGAGAAACTATTTGGTGCCAGGAACTCCCTTTTGGCAGGAGCGGCTTGCAAGGGGATGGACGATGCCTCCATCTACCGTAATGCATGCGCCGCTGATGCCGCCGCCGGCCTCGCTCAGAAGCAGGCAAAGCGGTCCAAGCAAATCGCAGGGTTCCAGTCGCCGGGGAACGCTTTGCCAACTGATCAACCGACGGTCGGACGTCTCGTCGAAAGTCTCCTTTTCCACGCGAATAGCACCCGGAACCAGGGCATTCACCGTGACAGCAGTTCCCGCCAGCTCGTGGGCCAGGGATCGCGTCAGGGCCTCGACGGCCCCTTTGGAGGAGGCATAGGCGGAGAGCAGAGCCGTTCCCAAGGCATTCGTGATGGAACTCATGAAAACAATGCGGCCGCAGGGGCTCTGACGCAGGGAAGGCAGCAACGCCCGGGTGAGGCTGGCGGCGGCAAAAAGGTTCACCTGAAAAACCCTCATCCAGAATAAATCATCCGTTTCCTCAAACTCCCCCCGGGGATCAATTGCCGCATTGTGAAGAACTCCGTCCAGCGGAATGTCCTGAAGATTTTTTGCGAGCTTTGCGACGGCATCTGGTTTGGCAAGGTCACATTCCCAGGAAGTCGTGCGCTCGCCCTCCGGATCAACCTCATTTCGGACTCGATCAAGCTCCTCCTGGCCACGGCTCACCAGAACGAGCCGGAGTCCCTGAGCAAGGAGGCCGGGAAGCAAGGCGCGCCCGATGCCGCTGGTGACTCCAGTGATGACTAAGGTCCGACCGGTCAGATCATCAAATCGAAAACGCGCAGGCATCAGAATGGAAATGTTGGCGGCTTGGGCCGGAACTCCGTTGTATTCGCAACTAAGAATGCGGTTGTTTAGCCATCCCAAGTCTGGATGCAATGCGCAGAGTTTTCATCCCCTTGCTATTTTTGGGCAAATAACGCCGCGGAAATGTGGCGACCACGGAGTAGGTGGTGTCCACCATATTTGCGATCCGCAGCTGGCACACCTGGGAAAGCAATTGAAACGCTTCCCAGCGATCGAAGCCGAAATCTGCCTCCATCCACATCACGACGTCCTGAGTGGCAATGCGAACGGCATCTTCCAATGGTCTTGCGCTGCCAATGGACATGATGAAGTCGTCGGAGATGACTCGAGGCCAGTTGATGGGTTGCTTTTTGAGAACATGAAAAGTCAGGGTGATTGCTCCGGCCATTTCACAGGCCACGCCGCAGAGTTCTCCATCCCCCTGCGCCGCATGAAGATCACCCACCATGAAATGCGCCCCCTCGGCGCGTACAGGAAAGAGAACCGTGTTTCCCGGGCAGATGTCCGCACAGTCCATATTCCCGCCATGATTCCCAGGCGCCAGGGAGGAGATGGATTCTATTTGGGGAGCCGTACCCATTGTGCCGGCAAAAGGCTGGAAGGGAATTTTGATTCCGTTACGGAGGTGCACTTGTCCGCCCTTGAGGGGGTAAATCCACACTTTCTCAGGCAGCGGATCATGAAGCATCGCGGTTTGAGGTGTTTCCGTTAAGGCCCCAAAGTGGGGAATCAACGCACTCCACGCCCATTCGGTTGTCGGAGTGATCTTATGGATTTTCACGGCCAGCGAGTCCCCCGGTTCCGCCCCTTCGACGATGACCGGACCGGTTTGCGGATTTAAGTACGGATACTTTAGTTTCTCGGATGGCAGGTCGGATGAATGTTGAATGCAGTTGTCTGCGGAATCCACGCAGTGGATTTCCACGGTCTCTCCGGACTTGACCGTGGTGAGTGGCGGATGCTGGGCTCCGTAAGTATAAACTCGCTGCGCAACGGGATGAATCTGGCGGATGGGCCGTTTGCTCATGGAGGGGGAAGGGTACTGGTTTCGATCAAACGCTCACAACAAGAAATGTCCCTGAACTGTGTCATTGGCTGCAACCCCGGAGCTCGATGGGGCAGATGTTCACGGCACGTAAATTTTCGTGGATATAGATGAAATCAGAGAGATTGATGGTGGGATCCAGGTGGGAAACCGTGAGTTTAATTTTGGTCCTTCGGTGTTTGAAGTGGATGTGAGTGACCGGTTGAGGGTTACTGTGCGCCCCCGCACCCCGCACCCCGCGCTACGACCGGCGTTTTTTTGGGGAACTTGCAAGAGGCTCTGCCGGACCTCACCCCCGGCTTTCAATAGCCCAGCCGGTCAGGGCTGGGTTTTCGACATGGCGGGAGCCTGCGGGCTGAAAGTCCGCGATCGGGCTGCACACCAGGCCCACCTCTATCCCGTCCCTTCAGGCCGGAGCCGTGTTTGGATTCAAAAACCCAGCCCTGACGGGCTGGGCTAAGGAATCACGCACCGGTGGTGCTCAGAACGCCATGAGCGTAAGGACTGTCGCAGTGTGCGCCCGATCATCGGTGCCGAAACATGCACCCGCAACCGCCACGAATCCGAAGCTCAAACACCCCGTCACTTTCAGCTGCTATAAACCCAGAAGAACCTCTCCCGCGATAGCATTCGGCAAGTTTGGGAGAGCCATCGGAATTTCGGGACTGCAATCTGCAAAACCCTTTCCTAGGTTGGAGCATGGTATCGAAGATGAACCCTCTGATAGTCCCAGTGGCGCCAGAGTTGGGGAAACTGGGAACGATCCATATTCACGGTCAAGTTGGAGGCGCCGCGAGACCGTTCGTGCTCGGGATTCACGGGGGCGGATGGGTGAACGGCGATCAATCGTCGTTCGCGGGGCTGTGGTCGAGACTTCGAGGTCTCGGGGTGAGCCTGGTTTTGCCGACCTATCGGAAGGCGCCAGAATATCCTTTTCCGGCTGCGTATGAGGATCTCCTCCACGTCTGCCTTTGGCTGGCGGGGCGAGGGCACTCCCACGGGTTGGACGCCGGGCGATGCATCCTTTTGGGCTCTTCCGCCGGAGCGCACCTGGCGTTGCTGCTCGCCACTCGCGGGGTGTTGGAGCATGAGGACCTGCCCGCTTTTCGTGGAGTGGCGGCTTATTGCGGTCCTTCAAATCTCACCAGGCAACATGAATTTGAAACAACGAGAGGAGTTGCGATGACGCAGACATTTCTGCGTACCGGGCCGGGGGAGAACAGCGAGGTCTACCGGTTGGCTTCTCCCATGGGTAACCTCCATGAGCGGATGCCGCCGCTTTGGATCGCCCATGGCAGTGAGGATTCGGTTGTGCCCGTTTCGCAATCCCGGGAGATGGTGGCCGCACTCCGAAAAACCGGCTGCGATCCCATCTACCACGAAGCCCGCGGTATCGGGCACACCATGTGTGAATGCGATCCCGACGGCTTGCCCATGGAGCCCTGGCAACTGCTTTTCGAACCCGATCTCCTGCGATTCATCAAGAACGCCGTCAACGAAGAAACGAGCACCGGTTAATTGTTACATAAATGCAGAATCGCCAGCTTGGTACGAATGTCTCAATGCCGTTTTCGCCCGATCCCTTCATGGACTCTTCCACACGCTCCTATCTGCCTGCCACGCCGCATCCCGCTCCTTTAAAAATCATCTCCATTGAGACGAGCATTCCCCACGCGATCATGCCGGGGGTCGGTTTCGTCCGCATTCAGACGGAAGATGGAAGGGTTGGGTTTGGAGAAACCTATTACGCTCCGGATGCGGTGGCGTCTTTGATCCACGATTGGATGGCGGATCGGCTCCTGGGCGCGGATGCGTTGGCCATTGAGTGCCACTGGCGGTTTTTCTATGAGAGATTCGCTAACTTTGGGGTGCGGGGCGCGGAGCTTCGGGCGATCTCAGCCATGGATCTGGCCCTCTGGGATATCCTTGGCAAAGTCTGTGAGCAGCCGATTTATCGGTTGCTCGGTGGTCCGGTGCGGGCGTCGGTTCCGGTTTACAACAGCTGCGGACATCCCTCGTATGGGAGAAGCGCTGGCGGACGGAGCGGGTGGCCCGGCTACGGATCGGTCGGCGAACCGGGTCCGCTCCAGGATTGCTACAACTTCTTCCACCATCCCGTTGAACTGGTTTCCGACCTCAAGGCTGCCGGTTACGGGGCAATGAAAACTTGGTGTTTTGACGAGGCCGCGCATCGCGATGGCGGCATGACGATTTCCAATGAGTTTCTGGCCAAAGCGGTCAAGCCCCTGGAAAAGATCCGTGAGGCGCATGGCGACAGCTTTGAGATCATCATTGATGGCCACGGATTTTTCATGCTTCCCGCCGCGCTGCGCATCGCCGAAGCGCTGAAGCCCTTCCAGCCCCTCTGGCTGGAGGATATCCTCAAGATGGATAATCTCCGGACATTGGCGGATTTCCGACGCCAGTGTGGCGTGCCCGTATCGGCCAGCGAAATGTTGCTAAGCCGGGCGGATTATTTGGAAGTTCTGATCCAACAGGCGGCTGATTACATCATGATTGATCCGACCTGGGTGGGCGGAATTTCTGAAACCGCCCGACTGGCCCATCTGGCCCAGGGCTTCAACGTGCCCTGCACCATGCACGACTGTACGGGTCCGCTCACGCTGTACGCCGGGATCCACGTCAATGCGTCCGTCGCGGGCTGCTGCTATCAGGAAACCGTCCGCGCCCATATCCACAGTTTCTACAAGGATCTAATCGATGAATTGCCGGTCATCTCCGATGGAGCGGTTGCCATTCCTCTTCGTCCCGGGCTGGGCGTGTCGCTTAATCCTGATCTTTTCACGGATCGTTTCACCTATCGGAAAAGCTCCCTGTGAAGACTTCGGCAGCGGACCATTTTGAGCGCAACAACTGCGTGGGTATCTAGCGATCGAATGAAATCCGCTACTGGAACTCTTTCCCCGGCCGAATACCTCGGGCAGCCATGCCGTAATTTCAATTTCCAGGCCATGCTTAGCATCACGGACCCCAAGGATGGCCGGGAAAAACTGGTTCTTTCCAACTATGTCGGAGGTGGTCGCGGAGCCTTGATCCTGATGGATGTCGGGACCTGCTCGGCTGAGGAAAGTCCGTTGCCGGGGGACAATGGGGCCTGGGCCGTCTGCTCTCAGGATGACAGATATCTGATTGCTGGGACAAACGGTGAGGCCGGGTTGATTTGCCGGTTCGACCTGCTCTCCCGGTGCTGGGCGGAGCCACTGCATCATGAGAACACGACGTATCATTGGAACGTCGCAAGGGGTTCTGACAGTCTGCTCTACTTTACCACCTACCCGACCGCGGAGGTTCTTCAGTACGATCCGCTGCGCCACACGCTGAACAGCATCGGTCGTCCCACGGGCAATCCCGCAAACTTCTATTCCAGGGAAATCTGCGGCACCTCTCCGGGTTGGATCTTCGTGACCGGAGGCTTCGACCAGTGTCATGTCAGCGCTTGGAATATCGACGCACAGAAATGGATGGTCGTGGCGGCTTCCACCGATCCTGTCCGTTTCTCCATCGCGGGGGCAACCGCGGATTTCCTATTTCTGGACTGTGAAGGCACGAGGGAAGTTTATTCCATCCCGGACTTCCGGCGGATGGCGAGCGGAACGGCGGAGGCGATGAAGTATTTCCCGGAGAACGTGTCGCAGGGATCTTCCGAGGCCGGCTTGACTGGTTTTTCGGCCCGTCTGCGGGACGGCAGGATGGCAGGCGTGGCGGGGCAGGAGATTTTCCTTGAGGACGGGCGTGGCCAAAAGGAGTTCCGCCGCATCCCCTTGGATCCGCCGGCCACCGTGATGCACAAATCGTTTGTCCTGGATGGCAATGGAGATCTGTGGGGGCCTTCTTCGTTCGGGCAAACCATTTTCCGCTACTCAACTTCCGATGGCGCCGTGTGGAACTCGCTGGGCGTCTGCGACCACATGGGCGAGGTTTATGGGATGGTCCATTTGAACAACCTTTTGTTCATGGCCTGTTATGCCGGCGGGGATCATGTGGTGTATGATCCAACCAAGCCATGGGACCAACGGAACAATATCAACCCACGAACTCTTAAGAAGCAGAGCGACTATCTTTGCCGAGCCGTAGGGGGCTGCGTGGTCGGCCCGGATGGGGCCGTTTGGACCGGATGGCGGGCGAAGTATGGCACCTACGGGGGGGCTTTGTCCCGCATCGATCCCGCCACCTATGAAATCGCTATTTGGAAAGATCCCGTTCCCGGCCAGACGGTCATGGGTGTCGCGGCCGATGAAGAGTTTTTGTATTTCACAACTAATCCCAGCGCGGAAGGGCTTCCTGTGAAGGCGGACGAACCCGGGTGGTTTGGGATCTGGGAGCCGGGAATCGGTTTGAGGGCGAAATATCAGATGGGGTTGGGAGAGCAAACAGCCGGGTTGGTCGTCGTATCGGACACGGCATTCATCATGCAGGGGGACAGGCTGGCCGTTTTTGACACGAAGACTTTGTCCTTCGGCGAAGAGATCGTCCTCAGCGCTCCGTGCAGCAAATTGCTCAAACTGGCGGACGGCATTCTTGCCGCGATCGGCGGGCAGAAGATTGTGTGGATCCACACGATGGACCGCAGGATTCTCGGCGAAGAACCTCTGGAAACCGGTGCATTCGGCGCCGTGGCGGCACCGGACGGAAAATCGTTTTATTATGGAGCCGGCATGGACCTTTACCGGTTCCAGGCGGCCCACCTGTGGGAGGGAAGGATCTGAAGCATGGGAACGGTCATTTTGCCCACGCAGTACTATCAGGTGTTCGACCTGGATTTTGAGCGGCCCGTCCCGGCCGAGGGAATAGGGGGATGGAAAACGGCGGACATGCCGCTTTCCCTCAAGCATTCGGCGCTGGTCGTCATGCATGCATGGGATGTCGGCACAAGGGATCAGTTCCCGGGTTGGCATCGGGTCGTCGAATATTTTCCCAGGGCGGAGCAAATTCTAAAAGACCCTCTCACCAAACTGCTCGCTGCTGTCCGTTCGTCCCCTTTGAGAGTCTACCACGTTGCGGCAGGGGACAAGTATTGCCGTCATCTTCCGGGCTATCAACGTAGCGTGGAGCTTGCCGGTGACGCTCTGCCACCGCCCGAAGCCGTCAAAGAGGATTCCGTGTACCGGAGGCTAAAAGATTTTCGTGTAACGGAGGGTTATCTTGGAAAGCATAACCTGGATGACATTGAAAAGGGCTTCCAACAGTTGAAATTCCCTCGCGAGGCTCATCCGCTCCCGGAGGAGGATATCGCGATCAACTCCCACCAACTGCTTGCTCTCTGTCAGCGCGACGGCATCAATCATCTCATTTACACCGGCTTTGCGATTAACTGGTGCCTCTTTCAATCGGGCGGGGGAATCTGGGAAATGGCCCGGCATGGGCTGCTTTGCTCCGCCATTCGAGAGGTGGTGACGGCTGTGGAAAACAAGGAAACGGCCAGGGGCGAAGTCGCGAAAGAACTCGCCCTCTGGCGAGTCTCCGCAGGCTACGGATTTGTTTATCAGATGGACCCGTTCATCCGCGCGTTAGAGTCGGCGAGGGACCACGCAGCGACGCCCTCCGATTGATCGATAGATCCGTCTGGGATTTATGGATCATCCGGAAAGTTCATGCTTATGCTGTGACCTCCGACTTTCTCAACAGGGGCTGTTGGAAGACCGTAAAGGCTGATGAAATCAGGGTCATTGCCCAAAGGTCTTTACGACTAATGGGTCAAGCGTGGTTCCGGAGACGGGTTGGAACACCGCAGATTAACAGGATGTGCGCAGATTTTCTCCCGGCTCAAAACCAGGCTCTTGTATGCCAACGAGGAGGCGGCAAAGTTCGCGATGCCCTTCCGTCGCGGCACCAAGCACGGCGTAGGGCAGGTCCTTTTTCATAGAATCTGCGAGCATCGGCGGAAATCTGCGGTCCTCGGCATGAACT
>Ga0247835_1003656_pt1 | contig 14405 bp, 11 predicted proteins | sample LaCtaG_3_FD_189912 | JGI IMG/M metagenome (GOLD analysis project Ga0247835, IMG submission 189912) | Freshwater microbial communities from meromictic Lake La Cruz, Castile-La Mancha, Spain - LaCruzMarch2015_13.5m | ecosystem: Environmental > Aquatic > Freshwater > Lake | place: Spain: Castile-La... | reverse complement strand
GATATGGAACAAGTGGAAATCCGGCTTTCCATTTTACATAGGTTGGATTTTCCACATTTTCCAGTTTTCCGGGGTGGCAAATCAAAGAATAGTTGCCGAGAATTGTTTCGTTGAAGTTCGCGTAATCCCAAAGAGCGTTCTCCGATCCTCGTAACGACATTGAATTCGAATGAAATGCGACGTTCATCTTTTTTTATCCCGATAAAACTCCATCCGTTGATAAACCAGCGCGAGCTGATAACCCTCTTTTCTCATTCGGTGAAACCAAGCTGGACGCATCGTCGGATTCCATAAACCGACCCACAGAGGACGAATCTGACCGGAGCTGATTTCCCGGCAAACCCCGGAGGCTTCGCGGGATTGATGCGTTGTAATTCCAACCAGATCTTTTTTTCTCTGCTTCGCAGACCATCTTGTCAGGCGCCCTTCATGAATCTCCGCCTCAGGACGATTTTTTTTGAGTGAAATCGAAGGGAAAGGCCGATGCTCCCAAGCCTCGACTCTCCATCCCACGCCCAGCCCTTCCAACCAAACTCCTAGACTTCCCACAAGCCCGTCCCCCGCAACCAGCTCGTATACCCGACCAGACTTTTGCCCCCTTAAAAACTTTTCTACGAATACCTTAAAGAATCCCTCTTTGGTAAAACCATGATTCTCCAGCCCCCATCTCCGCTCATACCCCGCCAACTTTTTGCAGTACCAGCCGCGTGATATTGCGGGATACCGTCGGTACAACCATCCGCGACCAATACGAAGAACCGATTTCATAGCCCCTTTTTCTAGCACAGAATCTCCTTCGAATCGTCTTCTTCCTATCGCCGTTTTGGGCAGATCCGTTAATGTTCCCCCATGGCGCTCCATCCATCCTCGTCCCATGGCGGTCCTTGGCATGTTGGCCAGGAGCGGGAAAAGCTTGGCCTGATGCTACCCAGATCGATTTTGAGTTGGGCTGAAATTCATGCCGCTCCAAAACTCATATCAAATGCCAAAATCAAGACGTGCTTAGATTTCTGGAGCTCTCGGAAAGTCGCCCTAGTCAAACAAACTGCCTACCAAGGGGCTTACCTCCCGGGAGCGGGAAGAAGCTGGAGCCAAACGATCCTGACAGCACCAGCCCACCTTGGCCCCATGTCTTTTTTGGCGGATCTCAATGCGGACTATTTTGTGGTGCGCCAAACGCCCGACCCGGAAACCTATCTTTGGAAAGAAAAGTTTGCTGGTGATCCTAACCCCGAGATTGCATTTCGTCGGATCGAAGCATGGCAACAAGAGCACGAAATGATGGGCGCAGTAAATTGCGATCAGATACGGTGGGATGACTACGATCTTGTGATCGGTCTGGATATTCCTATCCCAACTCGCATTGTCACCAAATCCAAAAGGACGCTGTGGGCCTACTACTCCGTTGAAGCCGGTGGCTCGCTCCATAAAAGTTCCCTTGTGGATCCCATTCAGGGATACCAACTGTACCTAAATCACTGTTTCCGCCGCTATCGCGCACGGCCATACAACAAAAACCACGTGTTGGAATTCCCCTTCACCTTCCAATCGGCATCTTCATGGAAACATTTGGCCAAAGAGACGTTAGGCGGAGATACCAACCGCCGCGGCGCTGTCGTCGACCGATCCAGCTGGCAATCCCATGTCGGGGAAAAACCCACTTTCATGACCCCCTTATCTGGGGATGCAGCCGACTACATTCGGCTGATGTCCTCGAGTGAGTTCGCGATCCGAACAGATCCGAAGACCCGCTGGGGAAACTGGGCACTTGAGGCCATTCAGGCCGGCTGCCTATTCCTCGGCAGGGCGGACTCACTCGCTATGACCGGGGTTCTTCTTTCAGATCTGATTGTTGCAGATCTTGCCACAGCCCATAAAAAGATTGAGGCCCTTTTCAAAGATCCTCTTCACATGCAATCTCTAGCCCAGACTCAGGCAGCTTTGGCGGAACATCTGGCTTTTCGGCGCCCTTTGATGGATCTTACAGCCTGCGCGAAAAAGTTTTTTGCTAAATGAATCCAAAGGTCTCCCTTAACTTCGTCGATTTCCCCACCCAGAGTCGGGCTTTTTTTCTCGATCTACTTTCCCCCCACTACGACTTCACTTTTGACGACACTCCGGATTTTCTTTTCTTCTCTCATATTGGACACCGCCACCGCCTTTACAACTGCACCAAGATTTTCCACACGCAGGAGAAATATTGGCCCAACTGGAAGGAGTGCGACTATGCGGCCGTCTCCGTCCTGGTCGACGACCCCCGCTCCGCCTACCTGCCCATCTACGCCTTTGATGGTCGCGCGGATCAATTGGTGCGCACTTCCGCCCCCGATATCGTGGCGATCCGGGAAGCCAAACCCCACTTTTGCTCCCTGCTTTGCGCCTACGTCGACCGGACCGTACGGCGAAGGGAGCGCTTTTTTCAGATCCTGAACCGCCGTCGCAAGGTCGATTCAGCCGGGCGGGCTCTCAACAACACAGGATACCGGCTCCCCCCCGGGGACCGGTACCAAGTCAAGGTCGACTGGCTGGCCCACTACCGTTTCAACCTGGCTTTCGAAAACACCCGCCGGGCGGGGTGGTGCACGGAGAAACTGGTGGACCCGCTCCACGTCCACACGATCCCCGTGTATTGGGGAGACCCCCGGGTGAAGGAATATTTCAACCCGGAAAGTTTTATCTGCCGGGATGATTTTTCATCGGACGAGGAGTTGGCGGAGTATGTCCTGCACGTCGACGACACTCCCGAGCTCTACGCCCGATACATCCGCGCAACCCCGTTCCACCACAACCTACCCAACCGGGCCTATGACCTGCAGGCCTTGGTGGATTTTTTCCGCCAGGTGTTTGACTCACGGAAAAAACCCGTGGCTCAGTGTCGGTGGTTTTTTGGCCTGACCAAGTGGCGCTTGGCCAAACGCAACAAACTAATCGGGGAGTAGCCGTCCGATCGGCTCAGTCTGCCCGCGCTTGATCGGAAACATGCCGGAACAATTTCTCAATTTGGGCCACCAGCGTTTTTGGCACATATCGTGCTTCCGAATCCTGCCGGCAGGCGATTCTCATGCCCCCCAGAGACCCTAGCCCCGTTTCCAGGACTCCGGCAAAAGCTTTTCGAAACTCCTGCGGCTCCGCACGATTGAGGAGGAATCCGGTCACTCCGTCTTGGATCATTTCTGGGACCCCTCCCACGCGAAAGGCCAACACTGGAGTGCCGCAAGCCAGCGATTCTTGAATCTGGCATGGGGCATTGTCCTGATCGGCAAGGTGCAGATACATATCCGCGGCCCGGTAAGCATCCCGCATGGCGGTTTCGTCTTGCAAAACTCCAAGATAAGACTGCCCGGTTTGAGCACGGCCATTCCTTCCAAAAAAAGCCAATGTGATGCCCTTTTCTTTGAGAAGATCCGATACTCCGTCCAGTAGCCCCAGGCCTTTGCGCGGATCATCCACCCGCTCGGCGCCAGCCAGAAAGATCCTTCCTTCTTCGGGCAACCCGAGCTTGCGACGCGCCGTTCGCTGATCTCCAGGACTGAAAAGTTCCAACTGGATTGGATAGGGCAAGATTGCACAGGACCTTCCGGAGGCTTGCCGGACGAGGGAGGCCAGCCAAGCCGAGGGGGCAGACAGGCAGAGGCGGCCAGTGGATATGTGGGATAACTCGTGGCGGAATGGCGAACACGCGGACCGTGATTCCATTTCCGTCTCGGGCCAATAGGCGGTTCCGTCACCCAAGGGGGCCATGTCGTGCAATGTCCAGACCACGGGAACCCGGGAACAAGCCTTAGGAATCATGGAAAGGCTCCAACCCCATTTGGCCGCTCCATGTAGGTTGTGGCTCCACACAAGATCCGGCTGAAAACGTGCCAGAGCCTGTTGCCATGCCCTCTCGACTCGGGACTTCATCCAGTGGTTCCGCCACTTGGGAGGCAGACAGATTTGCACGATTCTTCCGGCCCCCCGGGGAAGTTTTCCATGCAGACGAAAAACCTCTGCCGATTCGACCCCATCGCCGCAAGCCACCGCCGTCACGTGGCCGACCTTGGCCAATACGGCTCGGTAACGTTGGGCGGCGCGAGCAGCCCCGCCGGTTTCCTGATGGTCCTGGAGAAAGAGGATTTTCAAACCACCTGCCACCGTTTCCGGATCGAACGAAGAAATCGCGAAACGAGAGGCAAACGACCCTCCGTTTGCAAATAATGGTTACAGAAAACCTGTCGGTCCAATGAGGAATCTGCATGGATTCCACCCGCCGGGCCCCGGTACGGGGCGCGCAGGGTCTTTATCCTTTCGATGCCGACCTCGACACTCTCATCCCGGGTGTTGGTGGCATCGGGCCCAAACCCCCGGTTAGCGACCAGATTTTGGGAGGGAGTGATGGAAATCCATCCCCGGCTCCATAAATAAGATATCCATGGATAGTCCCAGGTCTGGATTTTCCCTGTGCTCACTCGACTGTAGATACGGTTCCAATACCGGCTCTCCTTCTCCTCAGCCTCTGGAAAGTACGCTCGGAAGCCGCCTTCCGGCCAAAACCAACGCCGCGGATCATAGGAGTTCCAGGCTCTCGCCCAAGTGGCCCACCCCCAAATATGCAAATAGCGGGAATAAAAGTAATCCGTGGACATTTCCGTTGTACGGGGAAGAAAGCAATTTCCTGAAATTCCGGCGACCTCGGGATGCTTGCGGTACTTCGCCAACATTTCCGAGCAAAAAGGATAAAAATCTTCGGTGGGATGACAATCTTCCTCCAGCACCACAGCCTCCGGCTCCCGGGCAAAGACTTCATCCAAACCAGTTTCCAGTCTCCTTCGCAAACCGAGGTTGGCCCCTGCATAGACGCGCCGCAATTCGCAAGGCCAGGAAATCTCCCTCTCTGCGGCTTGCCGGGTCTGCTGACACAATTCCTCCTCATCCGGGCCCTTGGGTCCGTCGGCCACCAGCCAGATCTTGTTGGGTCGATCCATGCGCAGGCAACCCACGAGTTGCCGGACTAATTCCGGCCGCCGGTACAAGAAAATCACCACGGGGACATTCATCGAAAGGGGTTGTTCGGTTACCAGTAGCAGCCGTTCTCTTTTTTGAGGAAATGGTTCGGGGTCTCCGCAGCCGACGGACGAACCCAATGCTCATTATAGATCCCGTACGCCTCCCAACGCTGTCCCTTGATGCCAAAGGCCAGCTGGGTCTCCCCACCCAAATGGATTGCGATCTTGCCTGCTTTTTTCAGCCGGGCCGCCAAGGGTAGCGACCAGGCCCCGGCCCCGATCAGCGCCACCTCAAACTTCTTCCTCAGCGCCTCCTCAGCCAGCTTTTCCAGTCCCTCGCTCCAGCTAGGGAAGGGTGAAGGAGCCAGATAGGAAAACGTCGGACAGGCCATAAATTCACATCTTGTCCTGACGTCCCTCAAGGACCCGGCCCAGGATTTGGATGCATGCACCAGGGGTAATCGGTCGACCTGCTGGCGCATGGTTTCCACGAAAGGGGAAATAACCAGCCAAGGGCGCGAAGCGATCCCTGCCAGGATTTCTGTGGAGAGATAATCCAGCCCCACCCGCACCGCCCGCGGGCAGTGGGCTTGGATCACCGCCTCTTCATAAATCCGTAAAAAAGGGTCGTCTTGCCAAAGACAGACAACATCCAAACTCTCCAGGGCTTTTTTGTAAGTCTCTATAAATCGATCGAATTGTCTCTTGGAATTGGGAAATACACCCGAATCGACAAACAAACGACTCATCGGCCTTCTCCAGCTTGCCTTGGCAGGTAGGGGGGGTCTGAACCGTCGGTCACAATACTCCAAGGCTAACAGCTCCGTAGTTCCTACTTTTCCCGCCATCCAGCCCTCGGGGCTCGGCGGCGGAATTTTCGGATAGGCAGTCGCTCTTGCATTTTCTGCATGATAGGTGAGCCCCTTCGTCATGCTCGTTTTCCGGTTATTCAGTCGTCGCAAAAATTGTGTCCCAAAGCGCCCCAAGTCCCCGATAAGCAGATTGAGCTCCCCCGCGATTTCACCGATGCGATACAATTCCTTTTGCCATCGTTTTTTTCTTTGGGTGGAGTTCGGGCTGAAACAGCCGGCAGCCAGTCGAAATATTGGCCCCGGAATCTTTAAATACTGATACATTACCTGTGCCGGGGTGCGCTGGCTCGAGGGAAAGGCTCGCACGGAATCCACCCCCGAGAACAAGACCAAAAGCCCCTTGGGGAGTTTGTTGGCCTCCAAATGCCGCACCGCCAGCCGTGGCTCAAAAATCCTCTGGTGCTTATTTCCAAATCGAGCGAGATACCGCCTCTGCAGGTCCGAACCCTCGTGATAACCAAACCGCGTTTTGTCCGGACCTAATTCGGTCCGCATCCCACCCAAGGCGAGATAATCGGTTCGCCTGAAAAAAAGGTTCCCCTCCACTAGGTAGCGATCCTTGGGCCAGGTTTCCCTAGTGGAAATGTTTGTTGTTTTGTCCTCGTACCCGCCACCAAACACCACACCCCGTTCGGGGCAAGAGGCTGCCGTGGTTTCCGCCTTGGCCAGCCAATCAGCGTAGGGAACACAATCGTCATCCAAAAAAGCCAGCCACTCACCGTTGGCCAGGCCTGCCCCCACGTTGCGCGCGAGGGACACATTGTTTCGGGAGTTTACCTCATAGCGCCAGTTGGTATGCCGCACGAGAAAGGGTGACACTACACTCCGAGCGGAAGATTGTTGGTCGTTGTCCATGACCAGCACTTCAAAGGGAGGGGGGCCCTGCAACTTTTCCAAGGCCTCCAAAACCTGCTGCAACTCCGTCGGCCTCCGAAACGTGACCAGCACAACCGAAAATTTTGGATTCATGACGGGGGAGGCACGGCTCCCCGGCAACCCCAGTCCTCCTGCCGCGTGGTCTGTGCCTGCCAAAGCTTGAGCCAAGGGTGAAAGAAACGACGGATCGGTTGCCACCACCAGCCCTGCTCTGGGTGCTGGATTTGCCAGAGTTCCATGTTTCTTTGCAGCATACTCCATCCTTGGCGCGGGCGCACGACCCCATCCCGCCATTCGTGGGTGGCATGGCCGAGGTGAAAAAGCTTTGCCTCTCCCCCCAAAAGACGGAGGTTGTAATCTTCCCGCAACTTAGGTCGCTTCCGGAAATCACGGCTTCCCGGAGCGTAGGAGTAGTCGTGGTCGCAGTGGATGACCCGCACGGCTCTGGAGATATCCAACACCGGGATGTTTTGACTGCGCGCATGATAGATCATCCAATTATCCCAACCACGGTGCCCGATCAGAAATGGTGGCATCGTTTGGAAAGATAATTTCCGAAATAGGAACATATCCATCGCACAGGCCTCTCCCCAAACGCTCGTCTCGCGAGCCCGTCTATAAAACTCGTTCCATTCATTTTCTTTCGCTAATGCTGGGCCGACCCATTGACTAAGACAACACCGCCGGGCCGAGGCCAGCCAAGGGCCGGGCAAATTCTCGAGGGATACCGCCGTAGCGTGGGCCGAGGGATCCAACAGGATGTCGGAATTGAGGTACATGGCTAGGCCATCTCCCGCCAGTTTGGAGACTTTTTCAAAAGGAAATTGGATTACTTCCCCCTTTTCAGAGCTCAAAGGCAGGGAACCCGCCAATTCGAATCCCACCTCACGGGCAAAATTTTCCCAAGTAGCTCCATCCCCAAAGAGAAGAATTCGGGCTTTCGGAAATACGCGCCGCCAACTACGAAACGCGGAGATCTGCACAGCTTCGGTATCCTCCCGGCGAGGCTTAGGTGAGCTGAAAAGAATCACTTGGCTTTACGTAATCGGCGCTTCGTTGTTCGCACCAAGGTTCGCATCCGTTCATAACTGGCTCGTACAGCCACATCGGCAACTTCCAAGGAGGACAAGCGGGGAACTTGGCCTGCCGCCGAAGAAAAGTTCTCTGCGGCAATCCTACCAAAGGTTTCCCAACTGAACTTTTTCGCCTGAATCAAGCCTCGGCCGATACGAATCTTTCGCTCGCTCGGAACCAGCACTGCGTCCATGGCCGCCTTCATCTCAGATTGTGAATCCGGATGGACATACAATGGAGCATTACCCCCGACTTCCGGCAAGCTGGCCAAGTGCGTGGCGATCACCGGGCATCCACACGCCATGGCTTCCAAGACCGGCAATCCAAAACCCTCGTATTTTGAGGGATAGGGCAAGGCAACCGCTCCCGAATAGGCCAGCGCCATGTCCTCCTCCCTAAGTTCGGGCAGCCACCGAATGCAGCTTGGATCGAGATTACCCACTAACTCCGGCTCCGGAGGAGTTCGCCCCACCAGAACGATCTGATGGCGGTCCCTTGGTTCCCAATGGCGATAGGCCTCAAAGAAAAGCTTCGTGTTCTTGTATCCACGCACGCCGACTTCGGCCCCGCACAAGCCTATGCGCTCCCCCACGATGAGAAAATAGGGTTTTTGGATCCCATGACGTCGGCGAAACCCTTGGATGGCCGCAGCCTTGCGCGGAAAGAAATTTGCATCCACTCCTAGATGGGCCACACGGATACGGTCTGCCGGAATTTCCGGAAAATAATGCTTCAGATCACGTGCCGTATTTTCCGAGACACAAAGATGGGCCGAGGCTTGTCGGATACAGGCGGCCTTGGCCCGTTGGGAGTCGTCCTCCGCGGACAAGCCCATCCGTTCCGGAATGAAATCATGATGCAAAAAAGCCGAGGGCATATCACACGGTTGAGACATCCAGGTGGAGACAAACACTTCAGCTCCGTGTTTTCGACCCGCGCGCCGGAGGCGGATTTGGTCCAGACACCGTTCCTTGGGGTTCCAGCGGTGCATCCTCACACGTTTTACCCCAGGAAGATCTGGAAAACTGTTTTCGCGATCCAACACCTTGACGTATCTGGCGAATCCCGTCCGAGACCACTCATGGAAAAGGGAATTCCAGACCCGGTACACTCCGTAGTGGCAACCGTCCTGATAGGCCACCCCATCAATCATCAGTTGGGGGGGCGGCGAAGCCGGCTTTTTTCCGCACAAAGAAAAAGTCCACCGTCCGTTTTTGCAAGAGGCCATCGGTCGGATGCCCATAGCAGCCGGGGTGCTGACCGAGGTCCCATCTTGCACCCAGGAAAAGTAATCGGAGAGGCGCAGAGGCTTTCCTTTCCGGGCATCGCACTGTAGCCGACCCCAGCCCCGAGTAGCACCTCGGTAGCCATAGTAGGTCTCCTTGAATTGAACCTGTTCCCGTGTGGCGTAGGCATAGTGATCGAAGACAGCTCCTACAGCCTCGGTTTCGGCATGGAGGAATGGGTTGATTTGTGCCACATCCACGGCAGCCCGGCCCAGCCTGGGCCGCATCAGCCGGGGCGGCTCATGGGAGGCCCAATTATCTCCAGGGCGGTATCGCCACACCCTCAACCACTCCACCCCTGGGTTTTGCGCATACCCGTGCCGTGAACTGATGACTGCTTTCGGGCCCACATAAAAGTTGCACCAGAAAAACGCCGCGGTTCTCTTGGGCTCTTTTTGAAACAAATCCGCAACGGCCTCGATCTGGGTCGTGGTCCAACACTCATCTGCATCGATTTCCCAAAGCAGGCATTCCTCCCGGATAGCCGCTAGCGGTGCCCGCACCATTTCCACTTTGCCTTGCCAAAGCTGTCCCTTGGGTTTTCGATGGATTTTCACGCGATCGGAAAACCTTCGCTGGATTGTATTTAGGTACTCTGTGGTTCCATCCCGGCTGAGAACGAATCCCCGCTCCCTGCGGGGCAACTGACCGCCGGTGGGAACACTCCACCCCGTGTCATGTTTCAGGTCGGCCAATCCTTCCACCACATGCCATTGCCACGGTGATTTGATTTTCTGCAACTGGCCGAAATGCCAACGCAGGAAAGGCATTCCATCCCGGACCAAAGTCAAAAAGTGGATAGGGATTCTTTTTATCGTTTTTTTTGCCAAAGGCGATTGATAGAAAAGCCAAGACCACTAAAAAAACAAGGTTTTCTGCGTAGGGATCGGTGAACAAAGATGGCTGCACCATTTCTAAGCCGTGCATCAGACCAGACAAGCCGCCAGTCCGGATCGTTCGAAAGTTCCATCCGGACTCGGAATGTTTTGAAGGCTTGGAAGGCGTCATCCAGAAAGAAACAGCGAGTGCGGGACCGCAACAACCGGAACTCATCCCAACCGAAAAATTCCCCGCCGTCGATTAGGACTGCATCCCAAGCCTCAGCCGAATCTTCCAAAAAACCGCGGGCAACTTGCGAAATGCTTGCTAGATCCTCGGCATGCCAACCCCTAACCTGCTCTTTGGGATACTGAAGGCCATTAAAGGAACTACCCCAGACATCCGTTTCAAAATCGCGGGCGGTAAAGGAGGAGTAACCTATGGAGGATGCCCGCACCGGTCGCACAAAATTGTAGCCTGCAGTATTGGCAACAAGGTTTTGAAACCTCTCGGGTTTTTCCTCTAGGCTGACGAGAATTTTTTCGCCTTCTTCCGATGCGAGCGCTCTAGCTAAAACCTGCGTCGAGCCATCACCGTCAAAGGCACCGATTTCCAGGATTCTCTGGATGGCATAAACCCGGATGCATTTTTCCATTGCGCGGCCAAAGGCATCATGGGAGGTAATTTCGGCCATGGGATTAGGCCTCTGCCCGAATCGGTCGTCGGGATTTCACTATAGCGGGGCATGCATGTATTTTCATCGGAAGCAGATTACTAGATTTTGCCGATGGAGTGACCTATGAATGCCCTATGGATGTCCAAAACTCATAGATAGCTTTTCGGAGAAAGACCCGAGCTTTTTTCAAGGCTTCCTTCGTTTTTGAGCGTCGAATCTCCCCTAGGTGGGCGTGGGGCCTGGGCAAACTGGCCAATACCCACTTAAAAAGGGCCTTATTCGTATGACTCAGGTTAAGGGAAAGAAACCGCACACTCTTCCCCTGTCGAATGCCATAGAAACCATCGGTGTCCTTCCGGATCATCTTGATCTGACATCCCTTTCCATCATGGGTGGGTAGGGTATGCATTTCAAAACCATGATCTTGGCGGAGATAGTCATCAAACACTTCCATTTCAGACCAACGCATCAGGTGTACGCCATGGCGTGGGGATGATTTCTGATATTCATGGAAAGCAGTCATCTCGTTAAAAGAATGACCGGGATGATCCCGCACATAGGCCTCCTGGGCTTTGAGAAAATCCCGGGTTTGAAATAGCCGAATCGTGTGGTCGTTGAACTCAGAGACCACCTCGGTCCGGATCAGGCCGTTCAAACAAGTCCCGTTGCACTGGGTGGTGAAATCAAAGTTAATACGGGCCACCCACTTCCGCAGATCATCCAAGATCATAGTGTCGGTATCAAAATGCCAAAAACGCTCGATTTTTTGACGGCGAAGAAACTCTTCCAAATAAAACCAACGGGCAAACACGTATCGCAGCCAATCTTGTCCGTTGGTGATGACTCCATGATCCCGTCCCCGGATATGCCGGAAAACGGATTGGAACTTCTCCAATTTGGGAGAGGTAAATGCCATCGTCTCATAATGAACCCACCCGTACTTCTGGGCAACAGACCGATTGAGTTCATCGCCAAGGAAAATACGCGTTGTCTCTTGGTTGGTTTTGGAGGCACAAGCCAGCGTGTACGGAAGATAATCCGAAAAGCCGTAATGGGTAAAAAGAATCGGGCAGGAAACACCGGCTGAGGAGCTTTCGCCGCTTCGAGGCAGATATTGATATTTATGTATCAAAATACCTTCTCTCTTATCGGCTCTTGTCAGAATCCTGAAATATGGCACTTAATGGCGTGCAACCAACCTGGCGATACCCACATTTGCGCAAAAATGCACAGGGGTTTCTATTACGATGATATTTCCAATGATTCTCAACCACCACATGCATAGGCCTATATCTTCGCCAGTCGTGAGTTTGCAAGATCTCCGAGTCCATACCCTCCGCATCAACGGTTAATAGATCAATCTTTTGTCCGGCAGGGACATGCTGCCTACATACTCTCTTGAGTGGATGGACATCGATGTCGGTTACCCCAAGGAATTTTGATATTCCCTTTTCGATTAAGTCTTTGGCCAAGAGCCGATCCATAGTGTTATAGCAACCTTCCTCAAAAGAATAATAGTGAGCTTTCTTTTTTTTGGAGCCCACGGCGATTTCTAGGTTGATGTCATTCGGCCTAAAATAGTCAAAAAGTTTTTTAACCCCAGGAATCGGGTCAATGTTAATCCCTCTCCACCCCCGACGGTACAGCATATGAGTATTTGAGTATCGCAGAGGGTGATGAGCTCCAATGTCGATGAAAAAGCCAAGGGACGGCAAGAGGTAATTCAGTATCCCGTCCTCACCACTTTGAGAGAAACAGAGGGTTCCGTAATCCCTTTCAGCTCGAGTGGGAATATTTTTGTCTAAAGTCTTTAAAGCTTTGTCCAAACAGCTTCTTCGAAATTGCTTAAGGAGTTGCACTTGATTGGTTCTGACTAAGGCCTCTAAGGGACGGCATGATTGAATTTATATAATACAAATTAAGTTTGAAAATATATATTAATTACACGAGCAGAAAGTTAACTCTTATTGTTATTTATGCGCGACACGATCACTCCTCAATCAATCCTCTGTTTCTCCACTCCGCCACCATAGGACCATTCCCTAGATTCTCTTCCCACTTTGCTGGCAGGGGGATAAGGGTCTCCGTCCGCATCAGTCGTATGAACGGTTTGCGAGGCGGTTTATCGACTAAGGCGAATTCCACTTTTTCGCGTATCAACCATATGCGGTTGCTTTTAAACTGTGGCATATACACCGCAATCGGTTGCGGGAATGTTTTCACGAAGGCCAATTGGGAATTTAGTACCCGCTGCGCCTTGACACAACCCACTGAATAAAAAAGTAGGATCAGTACGCTGTTGAGAACCCCGACAAAAAGCGAAAGAAGGGGAAGAAGCCACCTTTTTCCCTTGGGACCAGCGGCGAGCGAGCACAAAACCGGAATGAGCAGAGCAGCGGGAATTAACCACCCTTGCGGCGCCCAGCGGGCCCACCACGTCTGAGTCAGTCCCACGCTCAAAACCAAAGGGATGATTGGAAAAAGGGCCGCAATCGGGGGTCCCTGCCCTAGAAAAGTCACTCCCAACGATGCCATCGCCAAGAGCAGACATCCTCCATAAAGGGGGCCATAACCCCCAGAGCGTGCATCTGGCGTTAGATCCTCGAAAACCGATAATTCCCTTCGGTTCAACCAAAACGGAAATTTGGTTTTCACTTTGTCGGCCACGATCTCTGTCGGCGCAAAATAGGACATAAAGAAAATCTGCACCCGATCCAGCTTCAGCATGGCGTCTAATCCGTAGGAGGCATCTCCTACTCCGTAGCCAGGAGTAGCCAGATTTGTTGCACTCTGTAAATACTCCAAGGTTAAAGCAGGAAAACCGCCGACCTTTCGAAAAAGCATCCCAACGGGCCAAGTCACTAGAGCGGAGATTCCGACAAAGACCAGCATCGGTCGCAGATTTTTCAAATGGGTCGCCGCGTAAAATCCTAAAAAAACCACGTCGATAATCACCCCATAAAACAGCCCGGACGTCTTCGACGCGGATAATCCTAGGAAGGAAGCGACCAACACGGTCAGACCATCTGCACTAAGCCCGGTGACGAGAAGTCGCAGAGCGCTGAAGAGCATCGCCGTGAACAAAGAACCTGTATGCCCGTCAATATAGTAGGTTGAGCTTTGTGAAATGGCCACGGGATTAAGCGCCGCAAGACCTGCTAGCGCTATAGCCCAGCCCTTAGGAATACAAAGAACTGTCAGGGCTCCAAAAACAATTCCAAAGGATGCAAGCATGAGGATGGGGGTGATTGCTTTACCTGCATTCAAGTTGCCCGAAACCTGAGCCAAGTAAGCTGCCAATAGATTGCCAAAACTGTACTGATAGCCAGACTGCACAACAAAGGATCCCCCGAGGTAAGGATTTGTCTCCCCGAGTTTTACCCCTTCTTGAAAGGATGGATCTTTCACAGGATTCCATCCCGCGGAGAGACTCAGAACCGATTCAATCCTCGCATTCATCCCGTCCACGCTCAGGTCATCAAATTGACCTGCAATCAAGGCAAACAACCCACAGGCGGCTAGAGTGGATCCCAAAACAAATGCAGATTTTTTGAGCCGCCCAATTCTTGAGGGACTTTGAATCGCTAGATACCCTGCCGCCAGTGCACACACAATAAAGCTCAGGCCGTGCCAAACTGTGATTGAAATCCCAACGGCAAATAGGCTCAAAGTGGCGATGTATAATCCCAGCAGCCCAGTCAAAAGCGACACCCCTGCAGGCCAGAAATAGTCGGAGATGCGAAAGTTTTCTTTAGTTTCCATGAACTTTACCTTGGGTAGATGGCTGTTCTTTAGCCCAGAAAAAGCGGCTCGAATC
>Ga0247835_1003623_pt1 | contig 14492 bp, 12 predicted proteins | sample LaCtaG_3_FD_189912 | JGI IMG/M metagenome (GOLD analysis project Ga0247835, IMG submission 189912) | Freshwater microbial communities from meromictic Lake La Cruz, Castile-La Mancha, Spain - LaCruzMarch2015_13.5m | ecosystem: Environmental > Aquatic > Freshwater > Lake | place: Spain: Castile-La... | reverse complement strand
GAAGCCCTGCAGGCCCCTCACGAGGGTGGCTGGATGTTCATGGAACGGCCGGCCGGATGCTCGTGGAATGGATGGCCGGATGCCGTGGAATGCGCAATCCGGCCGGGATTTTCCTCTGCAGCCGCATTTAGGAGTCAACCGGATCGCCAACTGGTCGCCATCTGTCACCACCACGATCACCACCGAGGGCCTGCCCATCACCTCGGTTGGCACCGTCTCGCACCCGACGCTGGCTGCGACAAACCTTGCCGCCAGCATGCGGCGCTGGCGTCTGACTTCGGCGGCAGTGGTGGACTCGGCCGCCGACCAGCGATCCGCAGGCTGGGCCTGCTGGCGTGGCAACGCGGCGGGGCTGGGCGGTTGGACCTTCGTCACGCGGATTTCGCTGACGACACTGCAGGCGACCGGCATGGGCTTCTTTGGCCTCTATGGCTCGACCGCCGCGCTGGCCACAACGCTGACGCTGGCTGCCGCCATCAACTGCATCGGCATCGGCTTCCAGCGCGGCACCCACACGCGCTGGCAGCTGGTCGCAAACGACGGCACCGGCGCGCCGACGCTTACCGACATGGGGGCGTCCTTCGGCATCGCGACGGGTGGGGTGCTGACGCTGTTCATCGCGGCACCGCCCAATGGCAGTTCGGTCTGGGTGCGGGTAGTCGACGAGGTTTCCGGCGCGGTGTTCGAGCAGGAGGTCTCAGCGGCACTGCCAGCCAACACGCAGTTCCTGTCACCCCGCCTGTTTTTGAACAACGGGGCAACGGCAGCAGCGGTCGCTTTTGACTGCTCGGGGGTGTATGTCGAGACCGATTACTGATCTGATTTATCGGTCGGCACGTCCTTGCGACTGATCAACGAAAGTCACTCTGCCGGAAGGCATCTCAACAAATGTGCAACCTTGGGCTGCTCGGCTCAGGCGATACGTTCTCCACGCCGCAAACGACGCCTGTCATGCCAAGTACGCGCAGCATTGGTGCGACGTCAGGCCAAAGATGCGGCCCTTTGGCATCAGGGAAATCAGTGCTGACTTGTCGGAAGGTCCTGCGAGGTGCCGCATGGGCCACCATCCATGTTCACCGCAACCTCCTGCTTTGCGCCGTCAAAACTAAGCACTTGATAATAATGGCTCATCTCCACCGTGCTTTCCGGGACGTAATGGAAGATGAGCGAGCGGCGGAAGCGGTCGGCGCTGGTGTTCGGCGTCGAGCCATGGATGACGCTGCCGTTGAAGAACAGCACGTCGCCCGCCTTGAGCCGCATCATCTGCGGCTCGAGCCCCGGCGGCGGCGCTACATGCTCGGTTGTGAAGAACAGGGAAGCGTCGGCCATCTCGGGGCAGGCGATGTCCAGCGTCGTTGTTTGGGGAACAAACATCATGCCGCCATTGCCTTCGTCGGCGTCGTCGACGGCAAGCCATGCTGCCATGCAGGTCCCCGGCTTGACGCGGAGATAGAAGTTGTCCTGATGCAGGTCCTGCCCACGCGCCCCCGGCGGCTTGAAGTAAAACATGGAGGAGCAGGCGAAGGGTTCTTCGCCAAAGAGTTCGGCGAGGATCGGTCGCAACCGGGCATCGCGCATGTAACGCATGGCAAGTAGCCCGACCGGTTTGTCCGCATGCCTGTGCGGGCTCAGCATACGCGGATAGAAGGACAGCGGGTCAGTCGACGGTGCGGGTGCGCCCTCGCGTGCCTTGGGCACGTCGGAGAGACCGGGCACTGGCCCATCCTTGGCGGTTTCCATGAAGGTCGCGCGGATGTACTCGATCTCGTAGAGGCTGAACAGACCGCGCATCGCGACGAAGCCGTCGCAATCAAACTGGGCGCGCTGGGCGTCCGATAGCGCGGTCACGTCCATTTCCGACCCTCCTTGTTTGTGGGAATACTAGCTAAGCGCGGCGGCCTGCCAATGGGGCATCGAGTGAGAAGATTATGAAAAGGGCTGTCACGCGAACGGCCTGTTGGTGAGGAACAGACGTTTTCTGGTTCGCCAGCACGACAGCCATCAGCCGACACGGAAGCTATTGTCGTGCACATCGGGTATTCGGTGCACTGCGCCGATAAGGCTGCGGGTAAAGGGATGTTCGGGGATCGAACAAACAGAACGCGCCGGGCCCTGTTCGACAATCCGGCCCTGATGCAACACGGCGACCCGGTCGCAAAGTGCTGCGACCACCGCAATGTCGTGGGCGACGAACAGACAGGATGTGCCGCGGGCATGGCAGAGGTCATGGATCAGGGACAAGACACTCGCTTGTACCGAAACGTCCAGCGCACTGGTCACCTCGTCGCACAGGATCACGTCCGGTTCGGCTGCAAAGGCGCGGGCCAGTGCCACTCTTTGACGTTCGCCGCCCGACAGTTGGGCTGGACGGCGGTCCAGGTGGGCGGGGTCCAGGCGCACATCGGCAATCAGGCTGCGCGCGCGGGCTTCGACCTCGGCCGGGTTGGCGTTGAAGTAGAGGCGCAAGGGCTGAGCAAGGATTTCGCGCACCGTATGGCGGGGGTTGAGCGAGGCATCAGGGTTCTGGAACACCACTTGCACCCGGCGTAGGGCCGCCCGGTCGCGCGCCGTCACGCGGGCAGGCAGGTTTGCACCGTCCAGCGTGATGTTGCCGGCGCTTGGCGGCCAGAGGCCCGCGATAGCGCGCAGAATGGTGGATTTGCCGCTACCGGATTCGCCGACCAGCCCTAGTATCTCGCCCCGTGCCAGCGTCAGCGAGACATCGGCCACAACGGGGTCTGGCGGTCTTTGCCGCGTGATCCGGGCGAGAAATGAGGCCCGCCGATAGCGTACCACAAGGTTGCGAACAGCGATGACGGGCATCCCGGCCTCCGGCGCACCCCGCGGTCCTGGCCCTTTGACCGGGGCTTGCGGTCCATGATCCGGCGCGTGGCAGGCGATGCGGCCACCATCGGGAAGGGGCAACAGCGTGGGGACCTGCTCGCAGGCCGCATGGGCCCGGCTGCAGCGGGGCGCGAAGGCGCAGCCTGGACCCGACATTCCCGGTGGCGGGGGGCTGCCGGGGATCGACGGCGGCAAGCCGGGGATCTCGATCCGGGGGACCGAGGCCAAGAGCGCGCGCGCATAGGGATGGGCGGGCCGGGTCAATAGCGTGGCTGTCGGTCGCTCTTCAACGATGCGGCCGGCATACATCACTGCAACCCGGTCGGTCAGCCGGGCCAGAACGCCGATGTCGTGACTGACGCAAACCATCGCCATCCCGGTCTCGCGTCGCAGATCACCCAACAGGTCCAGAATCCCGGCCTGCGTGGTGACATCGAGGCCCGTCGTGGGTTCATCGAGCAGCAGGAGTTTCGGCCGACAGGCAAGCGCCATTGCAATCGCGACACGCTGCATCTGCCCGCCTGACAATTCGTGCGGATAACGTTTGCCGATGCGGTCTGGCTCTGGAAGGCGAACCTTTTCAAACAAGGCTGTGGTGTGTGCTGCAATGTCGCCCGGCGGGCTGGCGTCATGCACCGCCATCGCCTCGGCCAGCTGGGCCCCGACCCGCATGGTGGGTGTCAGGGCCATTGCCGCACTTTGCGGGACCATCGCGACAAATCGTCCGCGCAGACCGCGCATGGTACCGTCAGAGATGGTGGCCAAATCCTTGCCCGAGATGTGCACACGCCCGCCGGTCACCGTCAGCCCCGGCTTGACGATACCCATGAGTGCAAGCAGCAGCGTGCTCTTGCCGCAGCCGGATTCGCCTCCGATGCCGATTGTTTCGCCAGGCCCAAGCGCGAGGCTGGCCGCCGAAACGATGGCCGAATCGCTGCCCGATCGGCAAATGGTCAGGTCCTGGGCATCGAGCAGTTTCACGCAGTCCGCACCCCTGTTTGCCGGTCGACGCCCAGGGCCTTGGCGAAGGCATCTGCCGACAGATTCACGCCAACGATCAGGCTTGACAGCATCGCCATCGGCCAAAGGACGGCCCAGGGCGCGGTTGGCATCACGCCGCGCGCATCCGCGATCATCAGGCCCCAGTCGGGCGTGGGCGGTGCCACGCCCAGACCCAGAAACGACAGTGAGGCGACACCCAAGAGCAGCCAGGACCATTGCATGGCACCCTGCACCGCCAGCGAATCCCGCACATTGGGCAGGACTTCGCGGAGCAGAATAATGGTTCGCGCATGGCCCCGCGCCTGGGCAGACATCACGAAATCGCGGGCGACGAAATCCAGCGCCGCGGCGCGCGCGATGTAGACCACACCGAGGCCATAGGAATAGCCCAGGATCGGGATCAGCGCCGCAGGCCCGACCCCCAGGGCCGCGACAAAGATCATCACGATCAGGATGCCGGGAATCGAACTCAGTGCATCGACGATCCGCATGACATAGGTATCGGTCCGCCCGCCGACCAAGGCCAGAAACAGCCCCACCGCCGTGCCCCAGATCATGGCAATCAGGGTGGACAGGGTGGCGATTAGCATCGCCTCGCGCCCGCCCAGCATGGCCCGCGACAGGATATCCCGTCCCAGCCGGTCAGTGCCGAACGGATGGGTCAGGCTGGGCGCCCGCAGGATCAGGTCGGCATTCTGCGCGATCGGGTCGTGGGGCAGAATTACGGGCGACAGCAGGGCCAGCGCGACATGGCCTGTGACCAGCGCGACCCCAATAGCACCAGATGGTTGCGACAGGACGGCGCGCAGGACGCTCACAGCCGTCTGGTCCGCAGCCGGGGGTTCAAGGCCATGGCCAATAGATCGGCGACAAGCGTCATGCTGACATAGATCAGCCCGAAGATCAGTGTGATGGCCTGCACCAGCGGCAGGTCGCGGTCGGCCACGGCATTGACGGCCAGCCGCCCGATGCCCGGATAGTTGAACGCGCTTTCAACGATCACCACGCCAGACAAGAGCCATGCGAGCGTCAGGCCGATCACCGGGATCGTGGGAAGGATCGCATTGGGCAACAGATGGCGCCGCACGATCCGGCGTTCGGGCACGCCCTTCATCCGGGCCATCAGAATGTAATCCGCCCCCGCCGTATCGATCACCGACGAGCGGACCATGCGCATGATATGCGCGATGTAAACCAAAGCCAGCGTGACAGCTGGCAGCGGCGTGGCGAACAGCAAGGTTAGGGCCGGTGCATCATAGGCGGCGGTCACCACCCCCGCACTCCAGCCCAGCCAGATGGCAAAGATCAGGATCAGCAGGGCCGCCACCACGAATTCCGGCATCGTCATCGCGATCAGGGCGGTTGTCGAGACGATGATGTCGAACGGCCGCTCGCGTCGCAGCGCGACCATCACGCCCAGCCCGATGGCCAGCGGCACACCGGCAAGGGCCGCCGACACGGCGAGGATTAGAGTATTGCGCAGGCGGGGCCCGACGATGTCCACGATCGGGCGCTCGCGCTTCATCGAGATGCCCAAATCGCCTTGCGCCAGATCCCCCGCCCAGGCGAAAAACCGTTCGACCGGCGGGCGGTTTAGGCCCATCCGGCCGCGGCAGTTTTCCAGCACCTCAACCCGCGCCGCATCGCGGCCAAGCATCGCGGTGCAGGCATCCCCGGGCATCAGTTCGACACCGACGAACACCACGACCGCCACAACAACCACGGTGATCCAGGCAGCACCAAGTCGCCGCAGGATCATCTGCAACATGACGGACTAGCCCGCCCTATTCCACCAGATCCACGAGGTGCCAACGCAGATGGTCTTCTCCAACTGCCGCGATGCCCCGCACGCGTGCCGTCAAGACCTGACGACTGTTCTCCTGATAGGGGATGAAGGTTCCGCCGTCCTGAAACAACAACTCCTGCGCCTGCACGTACAGCGCCCTCGCGGTCGCTGCGTCCAGGCTGGCGCGCGCCTGATCCAGCGTTTGGTCGTACACCGCATTGGCAAAGTAGCTTTCGTTCCAGGACGAACCTGTACGCCAGGCCTCGTTCAGGATCTGATCGGCAGGCCGTTCACCCCAGGACGTGACCGATGCCGGGGCCGTCATCCACACATCGTCCCAATAGCCGTCGGCAGGCGCGAGAGTTAGCGCGACCCGGATGCCCGCCGGGGCGACCTGCGCCTGATAGACCTCGGCAAAGCGAACCATGCCGGGCTCAAGGTCCGATGTCACAAGCTCGATGTCGATGCCGTCCGGATAGCCTGCCTCGGCCAGAAGCGCCTTTGCCCCTTCGATATCCTGCGGGCAGTCGAGGTTGGCGCGGAACGGGTCATCGGCGCGGACCGGGGTGTCGCAGCCGATGGTGCCGCCCGTTTCGCCGACCATCAGCGTCATCATTTCCTGACGGTCGACCGCGATGCGCAGCGCGCGACGCACCAACGGATTGTCGAAGGGTGCGGTATCGGTGCGGAACACGATGCCGAACCAGCCACCCGAGGGGAAGCTCTGCACCTGAAACGCGGGGTTGTCGGCATAAAGCGCCTCTTGGTCGCGCGTGATCGTGTTCATGTCCAACTGGCCAGCCAGCATCGCCTGATTGCGCGCCTCGCTATCAGGGATTGCGATGAACTGGATCGCGTCGAGCAGGGGGCGGCCCTCCCAATAGGTCTCGTTCGCGACAAGCCGGGTGGTGCCTTCGGCGTCAAAACTCTCGACCTTGAAGGGGCCGGTCCCTACGGGGTTCTCCTCGATCGTCGGGCCAGACTCCTCGGGGATCATCCGCACCCGGTAGTCCAGAAGCAGGATCGGCAACCCGGCATGTGGCGCCTCAAGGATGATCCCGACAGTCATCGGGTCCACGACCTCGACCCGGTCGATGAATCCCAGAACGGCAGAAACGGGCGATTCCAGCGCAGGATCTTCGATCCGGCCCAGCGAATAGGCGACATCGGCGGCGTCGAAGGCCGAGCCGTCATGGAAGGTCACGCCCGGTTGCAGCGTCAATGTCCATTCCGTGGCATCGGCATTCGCCGTCCAGGAGGTGGCCAGTTCCGGCGACGGTTGGCCCGCATCATCCTGCCTCACGAGGCGCGAGTAAATCAGGTCATTGACCTCGTAAAACCGGTTCGGCGACAAGGGGTCAAGGCTCTCCGCCCCGCCAAAGCTGAGATCATTGGCACGCAGGAACAACTTTCCCGCCAAGACCGGGCTGCCGATCAGGCAGACCACAAGGCTTGCGACAAGACGTTGCGTGAATGTCATCATTTCCCTCTTTGGTTAGGTTGGCGTGTCTTCAGCACTTCTGACCAAACAGCGCAAAGTTTTGATGACAGTGGCACTATCGGCCAATGCCAGAGTTCGGAGAAAGCAATGCAAATCGTCACCTACAACATCCAATGGGGCAAGGGCCGCGATGGCGTGGTTGACCTTGACCGCATCGCTCGCACGATATCCGGCGCCGATCTGATCGCCCTGCAAGAGGTCGAACGGCACTGGCGCTGTATGGATCACGCCGATCAGGTCGCTCGCCTGTCGGCTTTGATGCCCGACCATCACCCCGCCTTTTGCACCGCAGTTGATTTCCACAACCCCCAGAACCCGGCCGAACGGCGGCAATATGGTCTGATGGTGCTGTCGCGCTGGCCAATTCTGTCGGTGCGGTGCTGGCCCCTGCCGCGGGCCACCGTTCTGGGTCAGGTAAGCGACCCTTCGATCCTGATGGAATGCGTGATCGGCCACCCTGACCGGCCCTTCCGGCTTTATGTCACCCATCTCAACTGGATCTCGCCCCGCGTCCGGCTGCAGCAGGCCGAAGCAATGGTGCAGATCGTTGCAGCCGCGCTGAACGAAGGTCCGCTGATCAACGGCCCCGGTGCACCTGACAATGACTTTGGTGCCGATTGGATGATGGTCCCGCGCAAGGAGGTGCCGCCGATGCCGGCCCCCGCGATCCTGACAGGTGACTTCAACATGACCCCCGCTTCGCCGGAGTACAACGCACTTTGCGGCCCCCTGACCCCTTGGGCCGGTCGGCTGATCGAACAGGGACTGTTCGCCGACGCGCTGACCCTTGCAGGGCTCGCCGAGACAGAAGGCGTGACGTTCCCGGGTGTTGACGGCAATCCGGACGAACGTATCGACCATATCCTCGTGACACCCGACCTTGCCTCACTGGTGCGGGCGGGCTGGATCGATGACGCGGCTGACGGGTCAGACCACCAGCCGGTCTGGGCGGAGATCGACCTCGCGCACTGATCGCCGCGCTGGCAGCGGCCATTCCCGATAGGCGGTTCAAAACTCGTCCCGCCCAACCGCAACAAGCGGCTGGACGGGACTGATGCAGCGTTGGTTTACTGTGCCAGATCGACCAGATGCCAGCGGATGAACTCTTCACGGTTGTTCGGCAGCCCGGTGACAGTGCCGCTCAGCACCCGGCGACCGTTCTTGAGGAAGGGGATCAGCGTGCCACCATCCTCAAAAACGATCTGCTGTGCCTCGACGTAAAGTTCACGCGCCGCCGCGACGTCAATGGTCGAACGTGCCCGGTCGAGCAGCCCATCGAAATCCGCGTTGGCGTAGAAGGTTTCGTTGTTCGGCACGCCGCTGCGGAAGATCTCGTTCAGGAACTGGTCGGCCGGGCGGCTGTCCCAGGACGTGATGACCGCCGCTTCCTTCAGCCACACGTCACTCCAGTAGCCGTCAGAGGGGGACAACGTGAGGGCCACACGAATGCCGGCCGGAGCGACCTGGGCCTGATAGACCTCGGCAAACTGGACCATGCCGGGAGACACGTCCGAGGTGAACACCTCGATATCGATCCCGTCGGGATAGCCCGCCTCGGCCAGCAATGCCTTGGCACCTTCGATATCCTGCGGGCAGTCGAGGTTGGCGCGGTAGGGGTCGCTGGCGCTGACCGGCGTGTCACAGCCCACGACGCCGCCATCGCCGCCTTCCAGCAGGTTCAGCATCGCTTCGCGGTCCACCGCGATGCGCAGTGCGCGGCGCACCCTTGCGTCGTCAAACGGCGGGGTGTCGGTGCGGACAACAAACCCGTTCCAGGCACCGCCCGGAAAGGACTGAACCTGAAAGGCGGGATTGCCCTCAAACAGTGGGACCTGGGCCGCGGTCAGACCGTTGTAGTCCAACTGGCCCGCGAGCATCGCCTGATTGCGTGCCTCGGCATCGGGGATCGCGGTGAACTGCAACTGGTCCAAGAGCGGGCGGCCTTCCCAATAGCCATCAAAGGCCACGAGGGTCGTGGTGCCTTCGGGGTCGAAGGTCTCGATGCGGAAGGGGCCGGTGCCCACCGGGTTCTCGGTGATCGTCTCGCCCGAGCCTTCGGGAATGATCCGCACACGGTAGTCGAGCAGCAACAGTGGCAGGCCGGCATGCGGCGCTTCGAGGATGATCTTGACGGTCATCGGGTCAATGACCTCGGCCCGGTCGATGATGCCCAGAACGGCGGCCACCGGCGATTCCAGCGCCGGATCCTCGATCCGGCCCAGCGAATAGGCCACGTCAGCGGCGTCGAATGTGGATCCATCATGGAAGGTCACGCCGGGTTGCAGCGACAGGGTCCATTCGGTCGCGTCGGCATTGGCGGTCCAGCTTGTGGCCAGTTCGGGCGAGGCTTCGCCGTTAACGCCTTCGCGCATCAGGCGGGAAAAGACCATGGACACGGGCGTGATCCAGACGCTTCCCGACAGCGGGTCAAGGTTTTCCGCGCCGCCAAGGCTCAGGTCGTTGGCCATGCGGAATACTTTTTCTGCAGACGCAGGGGTGGCTAGCGCCACCATGAATGCAGCCGCAAGGCCCAAACTAAGATGATTACGTCCCATTTCGCACTCTCCCTGAAGCGAATCGTTCGGACCGATCATTAAGCTACATTTGGCAGGCCTTCGTGACACCGCTCGGCGACAGCACAGATTTCCGGCAGGCGGCCCTCGCCATGCCTTGTCTCTCTGTGCGAGCCTAGGGTGACTGCTGGCTTTGAGACCTCCCTGACCGCGTTGACACCGGTCTTGGTGTCACACTCCGGGCCTAAGGGATTGCGGCGCTTCCATCGAAACCACCTACGCAGGACCACAAAGATGCCCGCCGCAAACGCCCGCAAGAACATCCTGATGATCGTCCCGGACCAGTGGCGCTATGACCAGTTGGGCATGGACCCGGCCCTCACCCCGAACTTTCATGCCCTGATGCGCGACGGTGTGGCCTTTGATGCGCACTACGGCAACATGTTCCCCTGTGCCCCGTCGCGCGCCAGCATGTTCACCGGGCTTTACGGCATGACCCACCGCGTCGTCGTGAACCATGCGCCGCTGGCCGAACATCACCGCACCTTTGCCCAGCACCTGCGGACCGTCGGCTATGCGCCCACCGTGTTCGGCTATTCCGACACCGCCGCCGACCCGACCCGCCGCCACCCCAATGACCCCGACCTTCTGGACGGCGATGGGTTCGGCGTCATGCAGGGGCTGGATGTAGCCACGCTGATGGTCGGTCGGCACTGGCCGTGGCTGGGCGAATTGCGGCGTCGCGGCTATGTGTTCGAGCGCAACAGCGACCTCTTCACCGCCGACTATACCAAACCCAGCGCCAATGGCGGCATCGCCGGGCACCCCGCCCGCTATAAGGCCGAAGACAGCGACACCGCGTTCCTGACGGACCAGATGCTCGCCTGGCTGGGGGCGCAAGACACCGGCTGGTGCGCGCTGCTGTGCTACTTGCGCCCGCATGCGCCCTTTATCGCACCAGAGCCCTACAACGGTCTGGTCGATCCGGACTCGCTGGCGCCGATGAACCGGCTGGCAATGCCCGAGGACGAGGCGATCCACCCCTTTATGGCGCATCAGATGCAGGTGGGTCAGGCCAGAGAGTTGCATCCCGGCCTGACGGGTCCTGCCCGCGATGTGGCTCTGGCAGACTGGAAATCGGCCCGCGCCACCTATTGCGGGCTGATGGCCGAGGTGGATCACCATATCGGGCGGCTGATCGGCTGGCTGAAAGACCATGGGCAATACGACAACACGCTGATCATCTTCACTTCGGACCATGGCGACCCGGCCGGCGACTACTGGCTGGCCAATCAGGGGTCTTGGCATGACTACCAGTCGCATCTGCCCATGGTCATCCGCGACCCTGCCCCCGAAGCCCGCGCCTTTGACGGCACCCGCGTCAGCGCCCTGACCGAAAGCATCGATCTGGTTCCGACGCTGCTTGACTATGTGGGGATCGAGCAGCCGACCGAACTGGACGGCGAATCGCTGATGCCCTTCACCAAGGGCGAGACTCCGGCGAAGTGGCGCGACCATGTCCACTGGGAATACCATTTCAAAAGCCCGCCAGAGCCGCCGTTCTCGGGCCCCTTGGGCATTTCCGAAGATGAATCCGTGATGAGCGTGATCCGCGACCATCGCTATAAGCACGTGTTCTTCCCCAACCTGCCATCGCTTCTGTTTGACATGGTCAATGACCCGACAGAGCGGAAGAACCTCGCCACCGATCCGGTCTATGTCGCGCTTGAGCGGGAATACCTAGCCAAGCAATTGACCCTGCGCATACTGCACGCCGACCGCCGCACGAGCACCACTGTCCTCGGGCGCAAGGGCATGACGCGCTATCGGGGCGCGCGGCGGAGTTAGACGGCGGTGATCCTGACTGGCCCTGTCAGGCCGGAAAGGCCGGGGCTCTCAGGTCCGGCAGGCGCGGGCGCGCGGGTTCGTCGCCGCGCGGCGGATAGCCGAGCCGCGGCCAGTCGGCAGGCGGCTGGCCGAAGTCGGGGACCTCCAGCAACGCACCGCCCTGCAGGGCGGACTGATGCGCCACAAGTCCCGGTGCGCACCAGGCGGCCGAGGCCCAGATATGGGTCGGCGGCAAGGCGCCCTCGGTGCAAGCGCGGATGAAGTCGTCAACCAGAAACTGGTGCGATCCCGAATGCCCGTTGGCCAGTCCGTGGAACTCCTTCGGCAGCCGTGCCGTATGGTGGGCCGGGGCAAGCCCCAGGTGCCGGGCCTCGTCCTTCTCTCCCACGAAATAGGGCCCGTCGACCCAGGGCCTCAGGTCGATGGTCACGCCCGGATGTTCATAGCTTTGCGACCCTTCGGTGCCCTGGCGCCCAGTCAGAAAGGTCGCGGCTGTCAACGCCGGAGTAAAAATGCATCGGCTGGCCGGAGTAAAAATGCATCAGGCGGGTCGCTCGGAACTGCCTCTTGGAGGCACTGAGGAGCTTGGCGATTAGGCTTGGGTTGGTTCGGTCGGGCGGAGGTCGCCCTGGATGTTCGGGGCTTGCCGCTTGGACTGCTTTAGCCGGTAGCTGTCGCCGTTCATCTCGAGGATGTGGACGTGATGAGTGAGCCGGTCGAGCAATGCGCCGGTCAGGCGCTCTGAGGCGAACACGCCGGTCCACTCGTCGAACGGCAGGTTCGACGTGACGATGGTTGAGCCACGCTCGTAGCGCTGCGAGAACACTTCGAACAACAGCTCGGCGCCGGTCTGGGACAGCGGCACATAGCCGAGTTCATCGATGATCAGCAGCTTGTAGCCGGCAAGCTGGCGCTGCAGGCGCAGCAGCCGCTTCTCGTCGCCGGCCTCGATCAACTCGTGCACCAGCGCCGCGGCGGTGATGAAGCCGACCGACAGACCCTTCTGGCAGGCAGCCAGGCCAAGCCCGATGGCGATGTGGCTCTTGCCAGTGCCGCTGTTGCCGACCGCGATGATGTTCTCGCGGCGCGAGACGTATTCGGAGCGGGCCAGCTCGAGCACCAGGGCCTTGTTGAGCGATGGCAGGGCCAGGAAGTCGAAGCTGTCGAGGCTTTTGACAGCCGGGAACCTGGCCTCCTTGATGCGCCGCTCGACCATCCGCCGTTCCCGCTCGATCAGCTCCAGTTCGGCAAGGCGCAACAGGTAACGGGTATGGTCGACGCCCTCGGCGGCGCACTGCCGGGCGAGCTTGTCATACTCGCGCAGGAAGCTGGGCAGCTTGAGTGCCTTGAGGTGATGGGCGAGCAGAACCTGGGGCGTGTCGGTCATGACGTCACCCCAGTGAGCAGAGCCATGTATGAGCCGGCAGCCGTGGTCGCTACCCTCACCCGTGGCAGATAGGGATAGACCGTCAGATCAAGGCGCGGCGGCCGCCGTTCGATGCGGCACAGCACCAGATGCTTGACGGCATCCACCCCGACCGCTCCAAGGGCGATGGCGTCGCGCACGGCGGCTGCGACCTCATCGACCCTGAAGCTCTCCATCAGCCTCAGAACCTGGACGAACTCGCGCTTGCCGGGCTTGCCCATGCGGGCTTCCAGAAGGCGCCGCAGCGTCATGAACTCCTCCGGTAGCTGCCAGCCGAGGAGCGGCGCGGCCTGGTCCAGTGCATTGGTCTTGTGCTCGAGCAGCGCCAGATAGTGCCGCGGCTCGAACACGAAGTCCTCGCGCTCGTAGGAGCGAGGATGGCGCGCAATCACCTCGGCGCCGCAGGCAATGACCACCTCATGCACGTAGCCGCGCACCAGCACGTCGCGATGGCCGTAGCTGGTGGGCACCGAGTAGTCGTTGAGCCGATAGCGCACCAGCGACAATGACGACACCCGCGTCGGCAGCTTCTCGCAGGCGTCGTAGGCCGCCGGCAGCGGCTTCTGGAAGGCGGCAAGATCGCGCTCCAGCCGCTCCCCGATCGTGGACGCATGACCGCGCAGGCGCTCGGCCATGCGGGCCCGGCAGCACTCCAGCAGATACAGGTTCAAAGCCTCAAAGCTCTCGAACACCGGGATCGGCACCAGGAAGTTCCGTCGCGCGTAGCCGACCAGGCCTTCCACCTTGCCCTTGTCGTTGCCCTTGCCGGGCCGGCCGAACCGGTCCTCGAACAAATAGTGCGACTGCAGCTCGGCGAACACTCGCGTGCGAACCCGCTTGCCATCACCCAGGATGCGGGCAACCGCGATCCTGGTGTTGTCATAAAGGATCGACTGCGGCACGCCACCGAAGAAGGCGAACGCCTGAACATGCCCGTCGCAGAAGGCTTCCGTCGTCTCCGCCGGATAGGCCACAACGAAGCAGGCGTCGCTGTGCGGCAAGTCCATCGCAAAGAAATGGATCTTGCGCTCCACCCCGCCGATGATGCCCAGCGCTTCGCCAAAATCGGCCTGCGCATGTCCGGGGGGATGCGCCAGCGGAACGAACATCTCCCGGCTGCGCTGATGCCAGCCAGCCACGTAGTCCTTCACGATCGTCATGCCACCGGCAAAACCGTGCTCGTCCCGAAGCCGCTCGAAGATCCGCTTGGAAGTATGCCGCTGCTTGGACGGCCGGCGCGTGTCCTCATCCAGCATCGCCTCGATCACCCCGACGAACGGCTCTAGCTTGGGCCGCAACACCGGCTTGCTCCGCCGGTATCCCGGCGGCACCGAAAACCGCATCATCTTGGACACCGTCCGAGGATCAATCCCGAACCGCCGCGCCGCCTCCCGATGGCTCAATCCGTCAATCTGCACCGCATGGCGAACCCGACCATATAGCTCCACGCCCTTCATCCTCCGCCCCCCGCCAACCCGGCGTAGAGAGCTATCACCTGACGGAGTTTTACTCCGGCGCAGCACGACAATCCGGCCGCTTCAGTGACGGATTATTGCTCCGGCGTTCTCACTC
>Ga0247835_1003601_pt1 | contig 14534 bp, 20 predicted proteins | sample LaCtaG_3_FD_189912 | JGI IMG/M metagenome (GOLD analysis project Ga0247835, IMG submission 189912) | Freshwater microbial communities from meromictic Lake La Cruz, Castile-La Mancha, Spain - LaCruzMarch2015_13.5m | ecosystem: Environmental > Aquatic > Freshwater > Lake | place: Spain: Castile-La... | reverse complement strand
AAGGGGCGATTGGTGGTGATCAGGGTGGACTTTGTCTCATAGCGGCGCGAGACGATCTCAAAGAGCAGGTCGGCGTGGCGATTGGAATAGGAGAGATAGCCGACCTCGTCGAGTTATGTGGAGATCCACATAACTCGACTAATGTTGAGTCCTCAGTAATGTGGAGCCCTGCTGCCATCTCACTGTTTTCATGACTCTTGTTGGCATATGACTCCACATTAATGATCACAGCGCCTCCAGCCACTCCAGGATCGAGGCATCGGTACGCCAGTGCGTAGCTGTTGGCGGGGTCTCCAAGGCGGCCGCGGACTCGATCGCCTGGCGCTTCATGTCCAGGTCAACGGTGGCGTAGCGGTTGGTGGTGGTCAGCGCAGCATGGCCCAACCAATGGCTGATGGTGGCAAGGTCGACGCCGGCCTTGAGCAAATGCACCGCCGTGCTATGACGTATCGTGTGTGGATGCAGCCGCTTGTGGACCAAGCTGGGGGTGGAGGATTTGGCCTGTTCAAAGTACTTGGCGAGGAGGTAGCGCACACCAAAACGGGTGAGCACGCCGCCGCGATGGTTCACGAACAGCGGCGTAGTGGCGTTCGGGTCAAGGCCCCGACGCTGACAATAGGTGTGGAGCAGCGCGGCGGTCTGCGGCCAGAGTGGACATAGCCGCTCCTTGCGCCCCTTCCCGATGAGGCGCACCTGTAAGGGCTTGACCAGTTGGAGGTCAATGGGCCGTAAGTCGAGGAGTTCCTGGACGCGGGCCCCCGTGTTGAACAGCGTGGCCAGCAGCGTGTAGTCCCGTTCCCCGTCCGCGGTGGTGCGGTCGATGGCCGCAAGGACCGCCTGGATTTCGGCGTACTCCAGGTACTCTACGGGCCGGGGATGAGCCCGCTTGAAGGGAATGCTCAGGACCCGCTGGGCCTGTTCGAGGCAGTCGGGGTGTTGCAGGGTCAGATAGCGGAAGAAGGCGTGGACTGCCGCCAGTCGGATGTTGCGCGTCGCGGGGGTGTTGCCGCGCGTGTCCTCCAAGTGCTGGAGGAACGCGATGACCGCCTCGGGGCTGAGGTCTGCTACGTCCAGTATGGCCACTGGAGCGCCCCGACGCACCGCGGCGAAGCGCAGCAACAAGGTGAGGCTGTCGCGATAGCTATGCACGGTATGAGGACTCAGGCCGCGCAACTGGGGCAGATGCTCAGTGAAAAAACCGCGCAGGGCGCGCGCCAGGGTATTGGGCAAGGCCGCGTTCATCATTGATCTCCCCCGGGCGCGGGACCGGGGGTGATGAGGCCACCGGCATAGCGCTCAAAGCGTTCACCCGCCGCGGCCGCCAAGTCCGCCACAAAGGGCAGGTAGTACTCGGTGGAGGCGATGGAGACATGCCCCATGTAGGTGGCCAACAGCGGCAGCTTGGCCTGGACGTCGGCGCCGGCGTGGTACCACCGCAGCAAGGCCCGCACGGCGAAGGTGTGGCGAAAATCGTGTACGCGCGGAAGGCGGCCAGCGGGCGTACGAATACCGGTCACTCCCAGCAGGTGGCAGACGCCGCCGCGCAAGCCGGTGCCGGTGTAGCCGGGTCCGCCACGTTGGTGGTGGCACAGCAGCGGCGCCGCGCTGTCACTCGGTAGGGCGGCGGCGGCGCGGCCGGTCAGGTAGCGCTGCAACTCACCGAAGGCATCCCCCGACAGGGGCAACAGGCGCGACTTGTGGAACTTGGATGCCTGCACCCACAGGGTGCGCTCCACCAGGTCCAGGTCGCCAAGACGCAGGTGAAGCAGTTCGCCGCGCCGCAGCCCGGTGGTATAGAGCAGCACAATGCCCAACCGGAAGACGGCCGGCCGGAGCGGCGAGCCCGCCGTCGCGGTGAGCGCGGTCGTGGCCTGAATCAGTCGGGCGACTTCGGTTTCGGTGAACAGATAGGGGCGCACCGACTGATGCAGTGGCGGGAACAGCGCCGGGTCGGGGACGAAGCAGGTCGGTTCGGTACGCCGCCGATACAGGCACAGGTTACGCACGACACGCATGCGGAAGCGGCGTACCCCAGAGCGCAGATGGGTCAGGGTCTGGCACCACGCGTCAAAGGTTACGGGCGTCAGGTCAGCGGCCTCTGGATCGGTATTCGCCAGAAAGCTATCCAGGTGCGCCAGGACGCGCCGCTCGCTGTCGTAGCCGCGCCCCAGCGCCTGCTTGAGGGACAGGAAGCGCGCAATGATGGGGCCCAGGAGCGTCGTCGAAGTAACGGTGGCGTTCATGAGGGGACCTCCATCGGCAGGTCCAGTGGCACCTCGCGCAGATCCTCGATCGCCAGACGCAGATAGACGCAGGTGCTCTCGGCACTGCGATGGCCCAACAGGTCGCCGATGGTCTTGAGCGCAGTGCCACAGCGCAGCAGGTGAACGGCATAGGCGTGGCGCAGGCAGTGTGGTCCCTGAAAAGGAATCACGAGCCCGCTGCGTGCCCGCCAATGCTGGAAGGCTTCGGTCACCGCGGTCGGTTTGAGGACACCCGCGGGTGCTCGCGCCCGCAGGAACACCTGCCGGGCCGGCAGCGCCGGTCGTCCATGACGCAGGTACTCGACGAGCAGGTCGCCCACCGCCTCGGTCAACGGCAGCGGCAGGGCGCTTGCGGTCTTGCGCTGAGGGATGCGCAGCTGCTCAGTTCGCCAGTCGATGTCGTCCAGCGTCAGCGCCACCACCTCGCTGGCGCGCAAGCCATAGGTGGCGATGAGTGAAAACATGGTGTAGTCGCGCAGGCCCATGGGCGTACTGCGGTCAATGGCCTGCAAGAAACCCTGCACCGTGCCCCATGGCAGGGCACGGGAGAGTTGTTCACCGCGGTACAGCCGCGGCGTATCGACGGTTCCATCAAGCCCGGGACACAGGGTCCCGGTGCTGGCAAGGAAGCGCAGGAAGCCGCGCAGCGCTGACGCCACGTGCTGGAGGGTGCCCCGGCCGACCTGCGGCCCGCGCCAGCGCATGAACGCCTCAATGTCGCTCGCCGTCAGCGCGGACAGCCGCGCGGGTGTGGGTTCATCGGTCAGTTGCGCAAGAAACGCCTTGACCGTGGCCAGATGGTCAGCCACCGTCGATGGGACCAGGCCCCGCACGTCCTGAAGAAAGGCCGCGTAGGCATCCACCAGCGTCCTGGTCGGGGTGAGTAGCTCAGGGACCGGTGCGGGTAGCAAGCCCTGTCGATCCAGGTAGCGCTCCAGCGCATGCACCGTTCCGGCCAGCACGCGATCGGCTTGGGAATCCGCTGGAGCGCAGGCGCGCAGACCCTCGCGAGTGAGCTCCGAGAGCTGATGGCACCCGCGACGCGGGAGCAGGTCTGCGATCTGACGCAGCGCGCGTATCATCAGCCGGCGTGAACCACGGCGATAGCCTTGGTCTTCCAGGCTCTGTGCGAAGCCCTCGACAATGGGCCCCAGGACGGATAGGGAGCGGTAGCGGTCAGAAGCCCGCGGGTAGAGATCGGTTAGCATCGGACACCTCGGGGTTGGCAGTGCCACCGTCGGCACTACTCCGATGCTAGCGTTAATGTTGAGTGATTCCGGAAAAAGCCTCCTTATTACCGTCGCTTATCTTTGCTGCTCCACATTACTGAGGACTCAACATTAACCCGCTGTCGAAAATAGCTGTCCAGAGGCTCGCAGCCGCTGGCGAAGGTCGAGCGGTCGTGCTCTGCCGAGAGCGGAACGACTCGCAGCGCGCCGCGGGTCATTCGCCGCCGAGCAGATCGCGACGGCGGGCGAAGGCGCGCTCCAGGGCGGGAGACGGCGGCGGCGGGGACAGGATGGCCGCGGCGAAGCGCTCCGAATCGGCCAAGGAGAGGCGGATAACCTCGGCCTCCGCGATGGTCCGTTGGGCGGCCTCCTGGACCGCGGCAACGACGAAGTCCATCATGGCGACGCCCCGGATTTCGGCGGCGCGCTTGAGCATGGCGTGCAGGTCGGCGCCGATGGGGGTGTCAAGGTGGGTCATAGAGGTGCCGGTTGCCATTGGGTTGTCCTCCTCAAGGCCAATGTAAGGCGAAGCACGTTCAAAGTCCATACGCCCGGTGCTCGTTGCGAAAGCGAAGCTCATGGACCAACCGGTCGATATCCGCGTCGGTCAAGGCCGCCGCCTCCGGCGAGGTTGCAGTGGCTCGCCGATAGTTAGCATACCAGCTTACTGCTTTTTCGCGGCGCGTGTTTAAGTCCTGTAGCGCCTTGTGGTCGTGCTCGCAGACCACGTAGGCAACCGGCCGACCGCGTCGGGTAATCTCGATGGGCTCCCGTTGTGCCCGATCGATCAGATCCCCGAAGCGGTTTTGGGCCTCGACCGCTGTCACTACAATCATGATGCGCTCCAAGTATGGCTGCTAGCGTTCAACTTACGTTCAAGGACAGAAGGCAGGTGTGTGCGAAGCGTACCGGCATAATCCCGACCTGCCGCGATGGTCCGGTCGAGGTCCTCCCGGTGGTCGAAATAATAGGCCAGGGCGGAATAGATCTCAGCAAGATCGAGGTCGTATTCAGCGCCGATCTGATCGGCACTCATTCCCAGTTGCTCATGCCACACCGCGATATCACGGACCTTGATCCGATGGCCCGCGATATGGGGTTCGCCGCCGGCAAACCCTGGGTTCACCTCGATGTGCGCGTCCAAAAGCTTGCTTGACATGGCTCGTATGCTCGGCTCGTGGCGAGGTTCCAGAATAGCGCGCGGGGGCGAGCGGCGTCCAGATCGCGAATCCACAGGTCAGCGTGGTCCGGCATGCCCCGGGGACGCAATCAGGGCCCGGCCGCTGCGGCCCGGCCGGACGCCCTCGGCGCGCGGCGCCCACACGCAGGGCACTACAGCGACCCCCAGGCACTCTTGCGCCGCCCCAGGCGCAGGCGCGGCAGGATGAGGCCGAGCAGGATGCCGCCGGCCAGGACCCCGGCGCCGCTCAGGGACCAGCGCTGGTTGGCCTGGTTCTTGGGACCCCGGTTCTCCTGCTCCAGGTCGGCGCCCGAGCGGGTCAGCCCGCGGAGGGCGGAACGCGATAGCGGTTCCGCCATTTCGGCCTCCTTTGACCCGGCCCGGAGAGGCATCATGGCGGATCGCCCTGCGGGCATCCGCCCTACGGCCCTGCGCGCCGCTCAGCGGGGATGCCCGGACCCTGGCGCCAGGACCGCATGACGGGCGCGCCGTCGCGGACCTGACCGACGTTGCCGACGGGCCGCTCCAAGCAGGCCCCGGGCGCGTCCGCGGACACCGCCCCGGGGGTCGCCGTGACCAGCGAGGCACCGCGACACCCTGGATCTGTAACCGCTACGCTGAAATAAGGTCACATTTTACCCCGCCGCACCCTATAATGTGACTACACTGCATCCCAAGGCCCCACCATGCCCATACCCGTTCGTGAACTGAAGGCTGGCCTTTCCCGGGTGCTGCTGCGCGCCCAGGCGGGTGAGGTCATCGAGGTTACCTCGCACAACCGATTGATCGCGCGCATCGTCGGCATTCCCGCTCAGGCCGGGGACAGCGGGATGCGCGGCCTGATCGCTGCGGGCGGCTTGTCTTGGAGCGGCAGCAAGCCCCGCTTGGCGCCGCCCCTGGATTTAGCGCAGGGTGGAGCGTCGGTAGGTCGGATGGTGTTGGAGGATCGCGGTTGATTCTATTCTGCGATACCTCCGCGCTGGTCAAGCTATACCTGAGGGAGGATTCGAGCGACCTGATGATGGCACTTGCGGCGGCGGCTTCCGCCATCGCGGTCTGCCGGATCGCCTGGGCCGAGACCATGGCGGCCTTGGCGCGCCGTGTGCGCGAGAGCCCGGCCGATGCGCAGGCGATCGAGGCGGTACGCAGCCGCCTGCGTAACGAATGGCCGGACTATGCGATCGTCGAGGTTACGCAGCCCTTGGTGGAACTGGCCGGCGACTATGCCGATATCTTTGCCTTGCGCGGCTATGACAGTGTCCAACTCGCCGCCGCTCGCATCCTGCAGGACGCGGCCGAGGAGGAACTGCATTTCGCCTGTTTCGACACCCGTCTGGAGAAGGCCGCCAAGCTGCTGGGGATGCTCACGTTGGCAAGGGATGGTCAACCATGATTGCCGCGTAGGACGGAACGCGATAGCGGTTGCGCCATTTCGGCCTCGGTACTTCGCCGACGCGCCACGGCGAGGACGTAATCGAAGGAGTCATACGCCGCCGCGGGAATGCGGCGCAGCAGCCAGCCCAGCGGGCCAAGCCGCCGGCGTAACCCGGGGTCCTCGGACAGGGCGCGGCGCCAGCCCGGGAACACCTGCTCGCGGATCGAGTCCACCTGCACCGCCTCGAACCCGGCGGCGGCGAGTTTCGCCGCGTAGACCGCGCGCGGGTAGACATTGGCGTGCGGGACCGCGAGCGCGGCGCGGGCGGCGCTGGACAGCAAGGCCCGCAACGGGTCCCGCCACGGATCGGGTTCGGACCCGACCGGGATCGAGTCGGCGAGCACCAGGCGCCCGCCCGGGCGCAGCAGGCGGGCCGCCTCGGCGAAAAAGCGCTCGCGGGTATCGAAATGGAAGGCGCACTCGACCGCGGTGACCACGTCGCAACAGGCGTCGGGCAGCCCGGTCGCGGTGGCCGAGCCTTGGCGCAGGTCGATCCGCTCCTCCAGGCCGAGTTGCCGAACGCGGGCCCGCGCGAGGCGCACCTGTTCAGGCGTGATGTTCAGGCCGATGATCCGCCGCGGGGCAAAGCGCCGGGTCCAGAAAATATCCTGCTCGGCGAACCCGAAGCCGACATCCACCACCTCGTCGGTGCTGCTGATGCCGGCGGTGCGGCCGACCAGCTCGACCATGGCCTCGCACGCCTCATCGATGGTCCGCGCCCCGGGCCAATAGCCCAGGTTCAGGTAGAGGCCGCGCTCGGTGAAGGCGTGGGTCGAGGCCAGCCGGTACAGCCAACGCACCGGCAGGGTCGGGATGGTCATCCCGACACCGACACCGCCGCCGCACGCACCCTTGGATTCGTCCACGTAAGCCTCCTTCACTGCGAACAGCAGGAACGCCGACCCGTCCTCCTGGCCGGCGCGGCCTTGTTGAAAATTCCGGCCGCGCAGTAAACCGCGAGGTCGTTGGTCCGCACAGCGGACCCTACGGAGCGCGCTTACCCGCGGGTCCGCGGTGCGGACCGATCGAAGCTTGCCGGAGCGATGATCGCGACCGCCCGATCGGAATCGCCCGATCGGAATCGCCTGGTCCGAATCACCGGCACCGCGTTGCCGGGACCACGGACAGCCCTACTGCGAAAAAGCTTAGCACGGGTCCAGCACCGAAAACAGGGCTTGGCAAGGGCGCCCACGAACGGGTAATATTAAGTATAGAGGCGGAGTGACAACCACGCATCAGCATATAAGTCAATACTAATAGCTGAGCGTCACTCAACTTCGGAGTCTACACATGGCGCGTATCGTCATCCTCGGCGCCGGTATCGCCGGACACACGGTGGCCCGATACCTGGGCAAGTGGATCGGCAAGCAACACCAGGTCATCGTGGTGTCACCGCGGCCGACCTGGAACTGGGTCCCCTCCAATATCTGGGTGGGCGTGGGTGAAATGACGGAGCCTCAGGTCTCCTTCGAGTTGGCCCCGCTCTATCAGAAACTCAATATCGATTTCCGCCTGGCCGGGGCCCTGTCCATTCACCCGGAAGGCGATGCCGAACACGCCAAGCCCTTCGAGGACTGGCGCGCCCGCGACTGGCCCCGGACCTATCAAAATCCGACCTACCCTAACCTCTTTGCCGTCGGCATCGCTTTTGCGCCCCCGCACGCTATCAGCAAGCCGATGAAGAGCCGGAACGGCACCCCGATCAACCCGACGGCACCGCGTACCGGTATGCCCTCGGCCGCGATGGGCAAGGCCGTGGCGGCGAGCATCCGCGATATGCTCAAGGGCGCGCCCGCACCGACCCACACCGCCTCGATGGCGGAGGCCGGCGCGGTCTGTGTGGCCTCGACCGGCGCCCACCTCTTCAAAGGGAGCGCCGCCAGCATTACCGTCTTCCGCGTCGTGCCCGACCGTGACACCTATCCCCAGTATGGACGCGATATCGATCTCACCTTCTTCGAGGTCGGGCTCGCCGGGCACTGGATGAAGTTTCTCCTGCACCATGTCTTTATCTATCAGGCCAACCTGCGTCCGGGTTGGTCACTCCTTCCCGATTGATGTGTCCCTTGTCCACCCCCAGCGAGGTACCGAGCGATGACCGGCGAGACCCACGAGCCCTATCGGCAGGATTACTACCCACCCATCCCCACGGGATTCACCAAATACCGGCGCAACTCCATCGTCTGGCAGATCTTCCGCTTCATCGCGATCAACGTGAAGATCCTCAAGGTCATGACGAATTCCATCCAACCTCAAAGGAGTGAGCGATGACCACTATGCAAATCGCGGGCAGTGATTTCAATCGCAAGGGCTTCCTGGCCCATTTCGACGATTGGCATCAGGACCTTGCACTCACCCTGGCGGCGGCCGAGGGGTTGACCCTGACCGCCGGCCACTGGAGCGTCATCAGGTTTCTGCGCGATTACTACACTGCGCATGAAATCCCCCCCAATCCACGGGTGGTGGCGAAGGCGATCGGCGCGGAGATCTCACCGCACGTACCCTTCACCCGCAGGCATCTGGAGGCCCTGTTCCCGAACGGCGGCTGTCAGCAGGCGTGTCGCATCGCCGGGCTTCCTGATTACTTCTGCCACGGTTGCTGAGGGTTCATGGCGGATCGCCCTGCGGGCATCCGCCCTACGCAACCGGTGCCGTCGTAGGGTGGATAAGGCGCGCCGCACGGTGTCAGGGACCGGGCACAGGGTTCGCGCGCGCCGCATCCACCAGGGGCCTTGATCATATCTCCGGCCCGCGGCGATTGGTCCGCACAGCGGACCCTAGGGTAAGCCCGTGCTCCGTAGGGTCCGCTGTGCGGGCCAACGGCCTCGCGGTGAGCCCGGTGGGCGAGATGATGATCAAGGCCAACAGGGGCCGCCCAATCCCGTCCACATTTAGAATTACCGAGAGCCCAACACCGGCGCCCTGGGTCCGGGGATCTGGGATACACTGTAACCCTCCGCTTTCCCCTGGAGGGACTAATCCCATGGGCTCTGTCGCCGAGCTTTACGAAGCCCTGGCCAGCGCGCCGGATGAGCGGGCGCGGGCGCGGGTGATCGCCGCGGCCTTCGAGCGCCTGGAGGAGCGGTACCCGCACCTGCCGGACCTGGTCACCAACCAGCAGTTGCGCGAGACCGAGTTGCGGCTCCAGAAAGAGATCGAACAGGTGCGTGCTGATCTCAGCTTGCAGATCGAGCGGTTACGCGGTGAGGTCAAGACGGAGATCGAGCAGTTGCGCGGTGACGTCAAGGCGGAGATCGAGCAATTACGCGGTGAGATCAAGACGGAGCTTGAGCGGCTGCGGGGCGACTTCACGACCGCGATCGAGCGCAGCCGTAACAGCCTGCTGATGTGGCTCATTCCACTCATGTTCGCCCAGGTCGGGGCGCTGGCGGCGTTGGTCAAACTGCTGTGAGGCGTCTGGATCGTCCTACGCAACCGGTTCGGTCGTAGGGGCGGGTTTCAAACCCGCCCCTACGGCGGCCCTTTACTGCGCCGAGGTGTCCGAGACAGTACATAGCCGTTGGGGTGGATAAGCCCGCGTAGGGCGGAACGCGCTAGCAGTTCCGCCGTTCGGGCTAGGCGCCGTCCGCCGTCGACAACTCCGCTTGCCGCAATACCAGCGCGGTCGCGCCCTCGGCCAGGTCCGGCGGATAGCCGTATTTGGCGAGCAGGCGCCGGACGTTGCGCCGCAGCGTCGCCCGCACCGATTCGCGCTGCGTCCAGTCGAGCTTCGGCATCCGGCGCACCATGTCGGTCAGTTCGCGGGCCATCAGCCGCAGCGTGTCGCTCTGCATCGCCTCGCGCGCCGAGGCGTTCTCCGCCAGCGCGTCGTAGAACGCGACCTCCTCGGTGCTCAAGTCCAGCGCCTCGCCTTGGCGTTGCGCCTCGCGCAGGTCCCGCGCCAAGTCGATCAGACGGGCGATCATCTCCGCCGTGCTGATCGCCTTGTTGGTGTAGCGCGCGAGCGCGTCTTCCAGCGCCTCGCGGAACTTGCGGCTGCGCACCAGGTTGCTGCGCTCGGTGCTGCGGATCTGATCGTTCAGCAGCTTGCGCAGGGTCTCCAGGGCCAGATTCTTCTGCTCCAGCGCGGCCACGCGCGCCAGGAACTCGTCGCCCAGGATATCCAGCCGCGCCTCATCGAGGCCGGCCACCGCGAAGAGGTCGCTCACCTCGTCCGCATCCACCGCCCCGCCGATCACCTGCCGCACCGCGGCGTCGATGTCGCGTTGCCGGGCGCGGCTGTGCTCACCGTCTTCGCCTAACCGTTTGCGGATCATCGCCGCCGCGCGCTGGAAAAAGGCCAGGTGCGGGGCGATCAGGTCGGTCTCCGGCCGCGGCACGGCCAACGCAAAGGCGACGGCCAGCTCCTTGACCAGGGTGCGCAAGCGCTTCCAGCCGTCGTCCTGGCCCAGGACATGATCGATGGCGGCCAGATACACCGACAGCACGTCGCGCGGCGCCGCGCGCAGCGCCTGCCGGTAGTCGCAGCCGTGGAAGAAGTCGCCGAGCTTCTCGAAGGCCGCCTGCATCGCCGGCACCGCCTCGTCCTGCACCCACGCCATGAATTCGTTTGAAGGGCGCGCAACTGTCTCTTCCACCGTGGCCACGACCTGGGTTGCGATGCTGATCCTGCTGGTCGTCTGGCGCTTGAGCCTGATCGATGGCTCTGGGTTGAATCTGAGCTTCGCCTTGGTGTTGGCCACAGCCGGTTGGCTCATCCTGTGGGGCTTAGCTCGAACCTTTTTGGTGCTGTCGGGGTCGCGCCGCCTGGTGTGGCGGACCATGGCCGATCTCATATTGGGGGCTTGCGCGGCCGGTGCGACCTGCCTGATCCCGCTCTTTCCCTGGCCTTGGGGCATGGCGCAACTCGCAACGGTCGATCTGGGACTGCTTCGTCCACTTTGCGCCGCGTTCTACTGGGGACTCGTGGGTCTGGTCGCGGTGGCCTATCTGGGGGCCGCCTTGTGGTTGCGGCGGCGATTCGCCACTCTGCGACTGGAAGGCCGGATTAACCAAGGCGAATCCAGTCTCGTGCTCTTCGGCGCACTCGGCATGGCAATCGCGATACTCATGCTGGGGTCGCAAGAGGTTGGGGCCGCTCCATCCGGACCGGCGTGGGGACTGGTGGGGTCTGCCGCACCCTTGGCCTTCGCCGCCGTCATGCTCGCGATCACCCGCAGAGTCCGCGACACCGCCCGCCTGGATCCATGCGCGGACTGCTCGTGCTCAACGCGCAGCCGGATGCACTCCCATCCCGCGCCTGCTTGCGACTGGCCGAGCGCTGGGGCCAACAAGGGCCGGTCGTCGAGTTGATTCCAAGCTGGCGCCTGAATCCGGCTAACGCCGGGCGGCCGCGTCGTTTCCGCCTGCTCGCCACCGCCGTCCGTCTGGGCTGGACGGCCGACCTGCTGATCCGCTCGGACTCGGACCTGCGCCGATATCTGGCGCAAGCCCCGCAGCGGCGGGGGCTTGGCGACCGTTTCAAGACCCGGGAGTGCTCCGTGGACCGGGAGCGTTATCCTGCTGCCGCGCAGAACCTTGCTCAGGCGAGCGACGCGGTCCTGCTGGACCTGACCGCAATCGCCCGCGATCTGGAATTGGCAAGGGACTTGGCGCCCTTGCTGGTGGCGGCCCGGTCGATTCCTGAAGACTGCCTGTTCCTCTACTGCGAAGGACCGACTTGGCTTCGGCGGCTCGCCCAGCGGCGCCGGAATCGTGCACGATTTGAAGCGATCGACCGCCTGGGTTTCGAGCGCTCAGGCCGAGTCTTCGATTCGTACCCCCAGCTCTACCAAGCGCTGAAGTCGAGGTAACCAAGGTCCTGCCCTGGGCACTGGTTACCCGCAATCGCGGGCATCTGCCACCGCCAGAGGGTTGACCACGCGGCGCCGTTCTTCAATCAGTTGCCCATCCTGAAGGTCTTCGGAATACAGGATTGCGCAGTCGCCCTGCAGCGCCGTCGCAACGACCAGGCTGTCCCAATACGAAAACCCATACCGCAGCTTGAGCTTATGTGCCGCGCGGATCGTTCCGGTATCGATGAGCAGCACCTCACAACGCCGGATCATGGACTCGATGTTGTCCTGAATCAGCGCATCCGGCGCCCGGTTCTTCAGCATCCAATTGGATGCCCCTCGTCGTGGCTGGATCTCGTTGCCAATATCGCACACTTGGCCGTCATGCTCCAGCGTAGCAGGCCGCCGGGGTTGAAAAGTCGACAGCCCGCTGCAGCGCCGCCCCGACCTGGTGCAGAGTCTGATCAGCTACTGGCAGCACCATCCGAGCCTGTCCTATGCCAGGAAGCCCGTGCGTTGGGGCACCGGTATCAGTCTGCAATTTCTTCCCGACGTTGCTGCTCTCCCCGATACCGGCCCTCGCCGTACATGGCACCTTTCTCCTGAAGGGTGACCGCAACCACCTGGCATCGGCGGCGGGGAATCGGACATTGCGATTGCCCGAGCGGCTAAGACGTTGCTACAGATCGAGGTCAAGGTGATGAAGACCGGTGAGGTCTTCTGGAGCCAGTTCGAGGTCGAAAAGGCGCGTTCTTGCTTGAAGAATTCAGAGGGCTATGTCTTAGCGATCCTAACCCTGAACACGAATGCCGATCCCAGCGCCGAGGAACATGCGGAGGCCCAGCAGGAAAATTATCGGGTTCGCTGGATAGCCGATCCTCTAAAGCGCCTGTTGCCGCATTGGCAACGCTCTGAGGTCAACGGGCGGTGGTATTGGACCGAACAGGCTGCCGATCGCCAAACGCTGGCGAAATCCCGTCCTTGGACCTGCCCGCGACTTGCAGAGCAGCCTAAGCGGCGCCCTACGCGGCTAAACTTCGTCATCAAACCCCGGCCGGAAGACTATGACGGCGAAGGGCTTGAGGATATTTGGAGCTATCTATCGAGTTCGCGATAGTGTCCGTATGGCGGCACTGTGGTGCCGACCGGCGTTCAGTCGGCAAGGGCGCTAGGGGCGGGCTGGGGCAGGCGGCTGGGTGGGACCAGACGCACCGGTTCCGAGGACCGGCGCCATAATGGCTGACCAGAAGCTTCGCGATGTATTGAGGATCGGAGAACCTTCGGGAAGGACCACCGCAAAGAGGTATGCCGCGACGATGCTGCAGAGGATTGCGAACGATCCCGCGAAAATAACCCGCATGGAGCGACGGACGAATCGATAGATCGCTGTGCTGCCTTTTCCCGGAACGGTGAACTGGCCGAGCAGTTGCTCTTCGAGTTCCAAAGCGTCGGCCAGGATCTCCTCAAGAGGGGCGCTGACGTGCTCGTCGCCGTTGGACTCGCTGCGAAACGTCACCCGGCGCTTCATCTCGATCTGCCGGAGCCGCTGTTTGATGGCTCGGGGAATGGCGCCCTCTACCGTCTCGATGCGAAAGACTGCACTTGCGATCTGGTCGCGCTTGGCGATGATCGCAAGCTTTAGACAGTCCCGTTTGCCGCGCTCAATGTGACCGCGGGCCTTCTCAATGTTTCCTTGGGCCTCCGCGACGCTCTCACAAGCCAACGCCCGACCGAGATGGGTCAGCGCGTTACGTATCTCGTTGTTAGTCTGCTCGGGGTGGATCTCGACGACCGAAATTGCGGTTCCATAGATCTCAAGAAAGTCCTGACAGTAATCCTGCTCGATAACGGTGATGACTTGTCGAGTGATCTCTCGCTTTTCGGACTCTTCGGGCATATGCGTCCCTGCTCTAAGTGATCAGAGGAACCGTAGCCGCTTGAAAAGGATATTGATGTCTTGCTTTTTCGCCACTCGACCAGCGGCGATATGGGCGCTGCCGCGCAAGGGGGAAATATCGGTCCGATAGACACCGATAGGCAGGTCGGGACGTTCGTCCTGCGGGTCGATGTGATGGCGCGCCATGTATTCCCGGAGGCGACGGCGGGCGTTGCTCTCGAATGTCACGGGTTGGACTCGCAATAGATGCAGCGAAGATTGGTCTCTGGGGGCGAAAGCCAAGCCCACTGGAGGTCGGCGACAGGTGGTAAACGGTACGTCGGTTCAAGCTGATATGCAACAAACTGCTGCGTCTTGGATCGGCCGGCGAGGTCTTGCTGCGTATCGATCTCACCTGAAACAAGGCGGAGTGAAGCCACTTAGACCAGAGTGTAGCGCATCGCCGCCGGATCTGCACGCCGCGCGAAGTTGCTTTCGGTCCGCCGCGCGACCATCGGCTGCAGAAGCTCGCCGTCACCCCCGACCCGGGCGTCATCGAGGTCAACATCCACCCGGCCGAGTCCTGGGACGACCTGGTGCGCGACATCGATATCCTCTATGCGGAGGCCCGGCTCGCCCGGCTCGGCACCGAGAAATTCATGCTCGACGGCCGCCACACCGGCACCGGCGGCGGCAACCATGTGACGCTCGGCGGTCCCACCCCGGCCGACAGCCCGCTGCTGCGTCGCCCCGAC
>Ga0247835_1003600_pt1 | contig 14536 bp, 9 predicted proteins | sample LaCtaG_3_FD_189912 | JGI IMG/M metagenome (GOLD analysis project Ga0247835, IMG submission 189912) | Freshwater microbial communities from meromictic Lake La Cruz, Castile-La Mancha, Spain - LaCruzMarch2015_13.5m | ecosystem: Environmental > Aquatic > Freshwater > Lake | place: Spain: Castile-La... | reverse complement strand
CCTGATCGAGGCGGTGTTTCCGGCGCAGAAGGTCTCGTTCGAGGCGCAGCGCGAGCGCAAGGCCGGGGCGGGGCAGACGCTCACCGCGCTGGGTTCCTACTGGAAGGGTCGCAAGCCGCTGATTCTGATGCGGGCCATCGTGCTGGGCAGCCTGCGGCCGCAGCCCTATGATCCCGAGCGGGACCCGGCGGGTTTCGAGAGGCGCGGAGACACGGAAGAGAAGATTCTCTCACAAAGACACAAAGGCACAAAGAAGAGAAGAATTCTCTCACAAAGACACAAAGACACAAAGAAGAGAAGATTAATGAGCTTTATGTTAATAGCGTATGGGTTTTCCATGATCTAGTCCGTTTCTTTTCTTCTCTGTGTCTTTGTGTCTTTGTGAGAGAATCTTCTTCTCCGAGCCCCAGTGAGAGATATTCAGGAATTGCAGAATGACGGTTGACGTAATGAGCGATGCGGCCGGCGGGCCATGCCGACTCCAGCCCTTTGCCTTGCGAGAGGCCCCGGCCCTGATCGAGGCGGTGTTTCCGGCGCAGAAGGTTTCATTCGCACGGAAACACGGTAGAAAGAATTCTCTCACAAAGACACAAAGACACAAAGAAGAGAAGATTACGGAGTTATCTCGGGGGGTGGTGAGGTGGTTGCTTTGCCGGAATCATTATTTCGGGTAGCCTTATTTTAATAGCGTCTTGGATTGCCGTGAGCTACTCCGCTTCTTTTCTTCTTCGTGTCTTTGTGTCTTTGTGTCTTTGTGAGAGAATCTTCTTCTCCGCGTCCCAGTGAGAGATACTCAGGAATTGCAGAATGACGGTTGACGTAACGAGCGATGCGGCCGGCGGGCTATGCCGACTCCAGCCCTTTGCCTTGCGCGAGGCCCCGGCCCTGATCGAGGCGGTGTTTCCGGCGCAGAAGGTCTCGTTCGAGGCGCAGCGCGAGCGCAAGGCCGGGGCGGGGCAGACGCTGACCGCGCTCGGTTCCTATTGGAAGGGCCGCAAGCCGCTGATCCTGGTAAGGGCCATCGTGCTGGGCAGCCTGCTGCCGCACACTGACGACCCCGAGAAGGACCTGGAGATATTCGAGAAGCTGATGGCCTTCGACGAGGGCGGACTGGCGCGGCGGGAGCCGAAAATCAGCCCGGCCGACATCGCCCAACGGGTCGCATTGGAGGAGCCCTGGAACTACTTCATTGCCTCACTCAAGGGCAATTCGCGGGATGCCGAAGAGGCCCTTGCTCATCGTGCCGACCATAGTGAAACAGGAGGTCGAGGCTTGGGAGCGATGATGATGGCCCCGAACCGATCGCCGACGCTCAGTTTCCGCTCGACCTGGACCTCTATCCGGGGCTGAGCATCCGCTGGCGCCGGGACATCGACCCGACGGACAAACTCGACCTGCTCGCCCGCGCCCTGGCGACCTGGCCCACGTATGAGGAGCGCGCCGGCCTGTGCAAGCGCCCGGAGGAGATGGACCAGACGGCACTCTACGCCCCGATCTGGCCGGCGGTGAACGCCCACCTGGGGCACCTGGGGGTCGAGGCCCATTCGCATCAGGAATTGGTCGAGCAGTTGGGCATCCTGCGCTACGGGCACCGGCCGCGGGTCGGTGACACCTTTTGCGGCGGCGGCTCCATCCCGTTCGAGGCCGCACGGCTGGGGTGCGATGTCTATGCCTCGGATCTGAATCCCATCGCCTGCATGTTGACTTGGGGGGCGCTCAATATCATCGGCGCCGCACCGGAGAAACGCGCCGAGATCGAGCGGGCGCAGCGGGAGGTGGCTAAAAAGGTCGATCGTATCATCACGAGACTTGGTATCGAGCACGATAGTCAGGGCAACCGGGCCAAGGTGTATCTCTACTGCTTGGAGACTCGCTGTCCGGAAACCGGCTGGATGGTTCCCATGGCGCCGAGCTGGGTCATTTCAAAAATCAACAATGTGGTAGCAAAGTTGGTTCCTGACCGGCTAGAACGACGGTTCGATATCCAGATTTTAGCGGGCGTTTGCTCTGCGGAAATGCGCGCAGCTGAACAGGGAACGGTGCGCGATGGCAATCTGGTCTACGAGCTTGATAGCAAGACACACCGTATTCCCATCAAGACCCTACGCGGAGATTATCGCGACGCCGACAGCAACACCGCGAATCTCCTGCGTCGCTGGGAAGATCGTGACTTCGAGCCACGGCCAGCAGATATTTTTCAGGAACGGCTCTATTGTATTCAGTGGATCACGAAAAAATCGTTGGGTCAATCTCGAAAACAGACTTTTTTTGCTTCCGTGACCGAGGAAGACCTGGAGCGTGAGCACCTACTCGACACTATCGTCACAGCTAGTTTAGCTCGCTGGCAAGAGAAAGGTCTCGTTCCCGATATGCTCATTGAATCAGGTGATGAAACGACCCGTCTTCATCGGGAGCGCGGTTGGATGTATTGGCACCAGCTCTTCACATCAAGGCAACTGCTTACCTTCGCGCTTTACAAGAAATGCACCGTCCGGCTTGTTCATCCTGCTCTTATCCCAGCGATCTTCGCAATCCAGTCAAAAGCCATTGAATGGAATACCAGACTTTGTCGATGGGCGACATCGGAGCGTCACGAGAACCAAGTCAACACGTTCTCGAATCAGGCATTGAACACGCTCTTTAATTTTGCTGTACGCGCCCATCTAAATTTGGAGAACCACAGTATTTTTGATTTCGGGTCAGCGAATCTGCCTGTGTCCACAGAGACGGTGATTAAGGCGGTGCCCGCCGATCACCTATCAGACAGCGCAGACCTATTCATTACTGACCCACCGTACGCCGACGCGGTGATGTACCACGAAATCACCGAATTCTTCATCGCCTGGCTGCGCAAGAATCCGCCACCCCCGTTCAACGAATGGACTTGGGACTCCCGCCGCGACCTTGCCATCAAGGGTTCCGGCGATGACTTCCGCCGCAGTATGGTCGACGCCTATAGGGCCATGACCGATTACATGCCGGACAACGGCATGCAATGCGTGATGTTCACCCACCAGGACAGCGGCGTCTGGTCCGACATGGTGAGCATCTTCTGGGCCTCGGGATTGCAAGTGGTTGGCGCCTGGTACATCGCCACAGAGACCAGTTCAGAACTCAAAAAGGGCGGTTACGTACAGGGCACCGTGATCCTGATGCTGCGCAAGCGCCCGGCCGGTGACCGCGCCGGCTTCAAGCAGCGGATACTGCCCGAGGTCAAGCGGGAAGTGGACGCCCAGATCAAGCAGATGATGCACCTGAACACGGAGACGCAGACCAAGATGGGCGCCCCGGTCTTCAACGACTCGGACCTGCAGATGGCCGGCTATGCGGCGGCACTCAAGGTGCTGACCGGCTATACCAGCATCGGCGGCGAGGACGTGACCGCCTTGGCGCTCCGCCCACGGCGCAAGGGCGAGACCACCGTGGTGGATGAGATCGTCGCGCAGGCGGCCGAGACCGCCAACGGGCTGCTGGTCCCCGAGGGCCTCGCACGCGAGACCTGGGCAGCCATCGGCGGGATGCAGCGCTTCTATCTGCGGATGCTGGACATGGAGACCACCGGGGCGGCCAAACTCGACAATTACCAGAACTTCGCCAAGGCGTTCCGGGTCGCCGACTACGCCGCGGTGATGGCGAGCATCAAGCCCAACGCGGCGCGGCTGAAATCCGTCACCGAGTTCCAATCCCGGGACCTGACCGACCGCACCGAGATCGGTCCGACCCCGCTCGGTGCCCTGATCGTCACCATCCAGGAATTCCTGGCCGAGAAGGACCCGGCGGTCGTCATGGCCAACCTGCGCGACGCCCTGGTGGACTATCTGGACAAGCGCCCGGTGCTGATGACCATGGCCGACTTCATCGCCGCCAAGGCCCGCGGCCCCGAGATCCGCCGCGCCGCCGAGGCCATCGCCAGCCGCATCCGTCACCAGCGGCTACAATGACCGCGGACGATTCCTCACGGGGGCACGGAAGAAAGAGAAGAAGATACTCTCACAAAGACACGGAGACACAGAGAAGAGAAGGTTCTCTCACGAAAACACGGGGCACGGAAGAAAGAGAAGAAGATTCTCTCACAAAGACACGGAGACACAAAGAAGAGAAGATTCGGATAATGTCTTCGGAATCGTGTCTGCAGACTCGTGTGCGGCCTTGCAGGGGCTTTGGTAGAAATAGTACGCTTGGTATTACGTCCACGGTTTTTCTGTCTGCTTTTTTTTGTCTTCTTTGTGTCTTTGTGTCTTTGTGAGAGAATCTTCTTCTCTTTTATACCCCCGTGAGAGAACTGAAATGAATGAGAACGAGATTGGGGCGATCGTTGTGGATTGTGCCGTCAAGGTCCATATGCGGCTCGGGCCTGGACTGCTGGAGAGTGTCTATGAGGCGGTGTTGGCCTATGAGTTGGGAAAGCGGGGGTTGTCCGTCGAGCGGCAGGTTTCGGTCCCGATCTTCTACGATGACATCTGTTTCGAGGAAGGCTTCCGGGCGGATCTGATCGTCGCCCGCAAGGTCATCTTGGAACTCAAGTCGATCGAGTGCGTCACCAACGCGCACAAGAAACAATTACTCACCTATCTGCGCCTGACCGGGATGAAGCTCGGCTATCTCCTGAACTTCGGCGAGGCCCTGATGAAAGATGGCATCACCCGAACCATCAACGGCCAGCTCGGGTGAACAGAACCTCTCACGGAAACAGGGAAGAAAGAAAAAGATATTCTCTCACGGAGACACGGAGACACGAAGTAAGAAAGATCAGGATTAAGATCGTGAGGACGCTCGGTGAGTTGGGGTGGAACTTGGCTGAAAGCACCGCGACGACAGGAAGAAACTGCTCTGAAGCAGACAGCATTCAGTTCGCTATTAATAGACCTCAAGATGTTCATCACATTATTCTTTTCTTTCTTCCTTTGTGTCTCCGTGTCTTTGTGAGAGAATCTTCTTCCTCTTCTCTATTCTTTTCTTTCTTCCTTTGTGTCTCCGTGTCTTTGTGAGAGAATCTTCTTCCTCTTCTCTGCTGTGCCTCCGTGAGGGATAGATGACCATCCGCCGCCTGTCCTCGCGCACCGATCGGCTCGATCAGAGTTTCCTGGCCGAACACCTCCAGGACGCGCGCAGCTACCGGCGCATCGCCGGCTATTTCACCAGCTCACTGTTCGAGGTCGCCCACGAATGGCTGGAGTCGGTGGCGGACGTGCGGATCGTCTGCAACGTGGACCTGACCCCGGAAGACCTGAAGGTCGCCCAGGTGCGCGAGGCGCGGATGCTTGGGCGCTGGAACGAGCGCTCGATCGAGGCCGAGTCCCTGATGAACCGGGAGCGCTACCAGCGTCTCGACGCCTTCCTGGCCCGCCGCGGCCAGGTGATCCGGGTGGCGCCGGACAGCATTTGCGGCTTCGTGCACGGCAAGGCCGGGGTCATCGAGCGGGCTGACGGGCGCCGGGTCGGCTTCATCGGCTCCATGAACGAGACCCGCCACGGCTGGCAGGAGCACTATGAGATCCTCTGGGAGGACGACTCTCCCGAGGGGGTGGCCTGGATCGAGGCCGAGTTCGAGTTTCTGTGGAACGCGGCCCGTCCACTGCCGGAGGCGGTCTGTCGGGAGGTCCGGCGCCGCGGCCGACGCACCGAGGTCGGGCTGCCGGCCATCGAGGCCGAAGAGACCCTGGCCCCTGCCGCCCTGATCGAGTCCCCGCTGTACCGCGAGGGCATGGCCCTGCAACCCTGGCAACAGGGGTTCGTGACCGAGTGCCTGCGCCATTACAACGATCATGGTCAGGTGCGCCTACTGCTGGCCGATGAGGTCGGTCTGGGCAAGACACTGTCGCTCGGTACCGCGGCCCTCACCCTGTGTCTGCTGTCCGAGCGGACGGCGCGCCGCCGCAAGCCCATCGTGGTCTTCGCCCCCGCGACCCTGTGCGAACAGTGGCAGACGGAGATGATCGACAAGCTCGGGATTCCCTGTGCCCGCTGGCATTCCACGCGCAAGGTATGGCTCGACCCCGAGGAGCGGGCGATCTCCCCGGGCGGGGCTGAGCACATCGCCCGCTGTCCCTTGCGTATCGGGATCGTCTCCACCGGGCTCATGGTGCAGCCGTCGAAGGAAAAGGAGGTCCTGACCGGATTGAGCTTTGATCTCGTCATTCTGGACGAGGCCCACAAGGCACGCTCGCGCCAGGGCTACGGCCAGAAGGCTGGAGAGCCGAACGAGTTGCTCGCCTTCATGCACACGGTCGCCAATCGAGCCGATCACGTCCTGCTCGGCACCGCCACGCCCATCCAGACCCAGGCCGAAGACCTGTGGGACCTGGTGCGGGTGCTGCACCGGGGCAGCAACGGCTTCGTGCTCGGCAACGAGCTGGCCACCTGGCACAACCCGGGGCGCGTGCTGCCCATCCTGTGCGGCGAGGAGCGGGTCCTGGATCTCCACTCAGGCTGGCGGTTGCTGCGCTCGCCGCTGCCGACCATGGAGTCCACCAACGAGCCCAACGCCCGCCGACTGTTCCGCAACTTGCGCGAAGAACTCGGGCTGCGTCGGACCGAGCATCTGGCGGGCGCCTTGCCGTTGCTGTCCGAAGAACTGCGCGACGATCTGGAGACCGAGCTTGAGCGGGTGATCGACGGCGCCTCTTTCTTTCAACGCGAGAACCCCTTCGTCCGCCATGTGGTCCTGCGCAAACGTGCGACCCTGGAGGCCCAAGGGCTGCTCGACAAGATCGCGGTCAACGTCCATCCGGAAGGCGGACTGATCGAGGACCCGCACCGGTTCAACGCCTTATTCCAGGCGATGGCGCTACGCACTTCGCCGGATTTCGACCGGGCCTATGAGGAAGCACGCGCCTTCGGTCGCGTGCTCGCCAAGCGCGGCAAGGGCGGCGGCTTCATGAAGAACCTGATGGAGCAGCGGGTCTGTTCAAGCCGGGTAGCCGGTATCAATACTGCGACCACCCTGCTCGCGGGGCGTCAGGTTCAAGAAGAAACGGAAGACGCCGAGACTGAACTTGCGATCCAAACCGACGCGGAGCGGGCCGCCCTCGAAAGCCTGATCGCCGCCCTGAACGGCATGGACGATGATCCAAAGCTCCTGGCGATCCGGTACTACCTGCAAGACGAGGGGTGGCTCGAACTCGGCTGTATCATCTTCAGCCAGTATCACGACACCGCCCGGTGGGTGGCCGACTCCCTGGCCGCGGAGCTTCCGGGCGAGGTCATCGGGCTCTATGCCGGCGCCGAGCGGAGCCGCCTGTATCGGGATGGGCAGGCGGTCGGTATCGCCCGTGAGGCCCTGAAGCGGATGGTCGCCGACCATGATATCCGCATCATGGTCGCCACCGACGCCGCCTGCGAGGGCCTGAACCTCCAGACCCTGGGGACCCTGATCAACGTCGATCTGCCCTGGAATCCGACCAGACTCGAACAGCGCATCGGCCGTATCAAGCGCTTTGGCCAAACCCGCTCGAGCGTGGATATGCTGAACCTGGTCCACCAGGGTACGGTGGACGAGAAGGTCTATGAGCGCCTCTCCGAGCGCATGCGCAACCGCTACGACCTGTTCGGCGGTCTGCCGGACACCATCAAGGACGACTGGATCGACGACATCGAGACCCTGGGTGAGAAGATGGACCAGTACATCGAAGAACGCCGCCAGGCGACGGGCTTCGATCTGCGCTACAACGACAGTATCAAGCCCAGCGACGACGCCTGGCGGGACTGTGCGGCGGTGCTGGCGCGCCGGGATCTCGACAATTTGATGCGGCAGGGGTGGGGAGGTTAGAGCGTCAACGCCAGTGGCTACTCTCATCTTGCTTGATGTGCGCGAGTCATTGACCCGACGATGCTGAAGGTTCCGCACTATAATGACGGGGATTCTTGATCATGGGCTTTGAGGAGCGGCTGCGGCGTATCCGCGCCCCGGCGGCAGTCCCGGACGCCGGCGCGGCGGCGCCGTCGTCCGACGGGCCCTCGCTCACGCAGCGGCTGCGGCGGCTCTCGACCGGGCGGACGACGCCTGCCCCGGCCGCGCCCAGCACCCCCGACGAGTCCGCGCTCGCCGCGGCCCTGGGCGCCGCGCTCCTGTGCCCCGGGGTGCTGTGCCTGGAGCGGCGCCTCGACCCGCGCCTGCGCCACGGGCGGGTCTTGCTCGGGTCTTCCCATTGCCCCCAAGACCCGCCCTGGACCCAAGCCCCTCCTGTCGGGTGGATCAGCGCAGCGCAGCCACCGCAGGCCCAGTCACCAGGCGACTGGCTCTGCCTCGACACCGAGACCAGCGGCCTGGCCGGCGGTACCGGTACCTGGGCCTTTCTGACCGGGCTGCTGCGCCCGGACGGCCCCGGGTGGTGCCTGCGCCAATACCTGCTGACCCGGCTCGACGCGGAGTCGGCCTATCTGGAGCGGATCGCCGCCGAACTGGTCGTGCCCGTGCGCCTGCTGACCTACAACGGCCGCACCTTCGATGCCCCGCTGCTCGCCACCCGCTTCCGGCTCGCCGGCCGCGCGGACCCCCTGGTCGGACTGGCGCACCTGGACCTGCTGGCCCCCACGCGCCGCGCCTTCGCCCGCGTCTGGCCCGACTGTCGGCTCGCCACCGCCGAGTCGCGCCTGCTCGGGGTGCAGCGCGACGGCGACCTCCCCGGGTCCGCCGCCCCGGCCGCCTGGCTCGGCTGGCTGCGGCGCGGGGAGACCGGACCCCTGGCCGCCGTCCTGCGGCACAACCGGGCGGACCTGCTGTCGCTGGCCGGGCTGCTGCCGGTCCTGGAAGCGGTCTACCGGGACCCGGGCGCCTTCGGTGCCGACTGCCGGGCGGTCGCCGCCGCCCACCTGGCCCGTGGTGACGAGGCGCAGGCGCTACGGATCCTGGCCGCCAACCGGCGCGGCCTGGACGCACCGGGTCTGCACGACCTGGCGCGGCTCTATCGCCGGAGCGGCGACTGGGGCCCGGCGCTCGGCATTTGGGAGGACCTGGCGGCGCGCGGCGACGCCGCGGCCCGCGCCGCCCTGGCGCGCTTCCACGAGCACCAGGGAGGTGACCTGGCCCGCGCCCTGGACCTCACCCAGACCCTGCCCCCGGGGGCGGAGCGGGAGCGGCGCGGGGCGCGTCTGCGCGCGAAGCTGGAACGCCGTGGGGCCGGGTTGCAGATCGCGTTGGCGATCGACGGCGAGGCCTTGATCGTAATTCCGGCCAGCGGCGTGCGTAGTCAGGGCTTCCAGCCCTGACGGTGTCAGGCCAAGATGGCCTGACTACGCACCCGGCGAGCCCAAGCGGCCGGAATCTTGATCGAGGCCGCCGGGGGCCTTGATCATAATCCCGGCCAGCGGCGTGCGTAGTCAGGGCTTCCAGCCCTGACGGTGTCAGGCCAAGATGGCCTGACTACGCACCCGGCGAGCCCAAGCGGCCGGAATCTTGATCGACGCCGCGCCGGGGGTGTGATGCGTTCGCGGACCCCCAGGGCTTGACCTGGTGTGAGGACGACAGTGTGCTTGGGCGTTTCCCCGCAGGCGCGGGTGCTCCCGCGTCATCCGGGGTGAGTGCGTTGGTCCGGTGTCAAGCGGCGCGCGGGGCCAAGCGTCGGCCCCGTGCACGCGGTGCGCCCGCTGCTTCAGTCATGTCCTACACGCCGTCGGCACAATCCGCCTTGTCCGTCTCCAGCGGCGCGGCTACTATTCCGATCAGCCTCACTCTGTTGGGGTTGAAATCCCTGCTCCATCTCACCTGATCGATCGGGAGGGCAGGGTTTGTGCTGCAAACTACCGGAGGACATCACAATGAAATCGCAGCGTCGCTGTCTGACCCCGGGCCGTCGGTACCTGGGGGAGGCTCTGATCATCCTGAGTTGGTTGCTGTGCACGGCTGCCGCCGCGGCGCCGGGCACCGCCTTCGTGCATCTGTTTGAATGGACCTGGAATGACATTGCCCAGGAGTGCGAGGCATTTCTGGGACCCAAGGGCTATGCCGCTGTCCAGATCTCCCCGCCCAACGAACATCGGCTGTTGCTCGGGCGCCCCTGGTATGAGCGCTACCAGCCGGTCAGCTATCGCTTGACCAGCCGCAGCGGGACGCGCCAGGAATTCCAGCAGATGCTGCAACGCTGCCATCAGGCCGGGGTGAAGGTCTATGCCGATGCGGTCATCAATCACATGGCGAGCTGCCGCCCCAACTGCGATCAGGGGCAGCCCCAATACGGCAACCGTGGGGTCGCCGGCAGCACCTATACGCCGGGGTCTTACGCGTTCGACAACCTGTTCGACGCGGTCGACCAGGGCCGTGTCCCCGGCGCCCTGACGGCCTGGCGCGGCGAGCATTTCAATCAGGGCTGCACCCAGGTGAACGACTGGAACAACCCCTGGCAGGTGCAGCACTGCGAACTGGAGCGCTTGGCCGATCTCGCGACCGCGCGGGAGGACGTGCAGAATACCCTGGCCAATTACCTGGCCAGCCTCTTCGCCCTGGGCGTGGACGGGCTGCGCATCGATGCCGGCAAACACCTGACGGCCGGCGAACTCAATGCCATCCTCACCAAGGCCGCCACCGCGGGAAACGTGCGCATCGAAGGGACCGCCATCAATCCCGCGGGTGCGCGCCCGGTCCTGGTCTTTCAGGAGATCATCGGTGACCCCGCCGATCCCGCGGCCGCTTACGCCAACGGGAAGGTCACCGAGTTCGATTATGGTCGATTGCTTGGGGAGAAGTTCCTCGGCGGCCCGCTCAAGCTTTTGAACGGGCAGGTTCCCTTCGGTGAGGGCTGGGGCCTGCAGTCCAGTTCCCAGGCCATCGCCTTCATCGACAACCACGACAATCAGCGGGGCCATGGCGGCGGCGGACAGGTGATGAAGGACATCCGCAATAACCTCAGCGCCTATACGCTGGCCAACGTCTTCATGCTGGCCTGGCCCTACGGTTATCCCGCCGTGATGTCCAGCTACCGGTTCGGCAACGGCGAGATCTGGCGCTGGGACCAGAATCCGGCGCAGGACATCACCAGCGTGGTCGGGATGCCGGTGCGCGATGATTTTCTCGGGCCGCCGCACGCGGGAGCCCACCAGGACGTGCTGCGCGAGGCCGACTATGCCACGGCCGGCAATTGGACGACCCGCCGGGTCTGGGTGGACCAGGGCGGCGCGCCGCGGAATACCTGTTTCGACGGTGATTCCAAATGGATGTGTGAGCACCGCTGGCGGCCCATCGCCAATATGGTCGCCTTCCGCAACGCCACGCTCCCGGCCTGGAGCGTGGATCACTGGTGGGACAACGGCAACAATCAGATCGCCTTCGGTCGCGGCAATCTGGGCTTCGTGGTGATCAACAAGGAAGAGTCTACCCTGGAGCGTTCGCTGCAAACCGGTCTGCGGGCCGGCCGCTATTGCAATGCCTGGGACGGTGAACTGGCCAACCAGACCTGCACCGGGTCCGTCATCACGGTCGCCGCCGACGGTACCGCCCAGTTCCGGGTGCCGCCCTGGAACGCCGCCGCGATTCATGTCGGCGCCCGCGTCCCGGATGCCGATAAGGGAAAGCGGACGGTGGTGCTGATCCAGGCCGAGACTGTCCCCGGCCAGGATATGTTCATTCGCGGGGGTATCGACCACGACTATGCCGCCGGCACCTTGCACCGCACCTGCACGGCGGCCAACTACGCCTGTGGCATACCGATCCTGCACCGCAATCTCAGGAATGCGACCACGACTCCCTGGAAGGCGGGTGACGATCACCTGGACTGGTATGGCCGTGAACCCAATCAGACCGGCACCTCGCACGGGATGCAGGCCGAGGGCACGGCGCTCGATTGGACCACCAATCAATGGCCGGCCGCCTGGGGGGCCAAACGCACGGTGGCGGCGGATGGTTTCGGCGAGGAACCGCTCAATCAGTACGGTCCGCACTACTGGATGCTGGACGTGACGATGGACTGCGACCGGACGGTCAACGGCTGGTTCGAGTTCAAGAGCTACATCTCCAACGGCCCCGGCTGGGAAGGAGACATCAGCCAGGCCGGCACCCCCTATAGCTCCCGCAATCACTTCGGCAAGTGCGGCTACCTCAACGTCTACCAACGGGGCAAGAATGCGGCTACGCTGATTCCGTTGCCCTGATCGTCCCCCTGACCGGCGCAGCGCGCGGGATTGCCGCGCGCGCCGGTCGTCACCGGTCGTCACCGGGAGCGCCGCATCCCAGTGCGGCGCCCTCGTTCCCACGCTCCGCGTGGGAACGCATCCCGGGACGCTCGGTGTCCCGAGTGGTCGTGCAACGCTGGAGCCCTCTCGTTCCCACGCGCCGCGACTGGGCAAGTATTCGCGGTATGCTGCCGATCGCGACCGCGGCGCTGACCTTGGGAGCGCCGGCATCTTGCCGGCCACGGCGCGGAGCGCCGTCGGTATTCTTTGCAACGAATGGGTTATCCCAGAGATCTGTTCTCACACAGAGACACAAAGATCACAAAGATTTTCAACGCGATATGTAGGTCGAGGAGGTCACCCGGGCGGTGATCGGCCGAACGCCTTCAATGATCTGTTTTTCTTTGTGTTCTTTGTGTCTTTGTGTGAGCAATTCCCGGATTTGGGGTTATGGGCCAAGCGCGGCTGCGATTCGCCGCCTTGCGGCGGCGGGCCGGCAAGATGCCGGCGCTCCGACCCGCGGCTTCGCCGCGACCGCAGCGAATACTTTCCCAGTCTCTCCGCGTGGGAAAGCATCTCGGGACGTGCGGCGTCCCGAGTGGCCAGGGGACGTTGGAGCTAGACGATTTTGTTCTAGTCCGGTGCCACGGACAGCAACAGAACAGGCCACCCAATCGCGGCGCTTGAACGCACCACAGGATCGCCGCCTGCGGTAGGATCCCCAGTCAGTCGGCGGTCACGGCCCTCGCGGGGCGTTGCCTCGGATCCAAACCGCTCGACCCTGAACACCCTTAGGACACCCTCGGACCGCTATCCATGGCTAAGATCGAAGGATTTCGCGTCAAGAACTTCCGCGCACTACGGGATGTCACGATCGGCAAGCTGTCGAATCTCCAGCAGGCCCGGCCCCTGACACCCATGACCGCTGTTATTGGCAAGAACGGGGTCGGCAAGAGCAGCCTGTTCGATGCCTTCGGCTTCCTGGCGGATTGCTTGCGGCTCGGTGTGGAGGAAGCCTGCGACGCCCGCGGCCGGGGTGGTTTCGACCGCATCCGGTCCCAGGGACAGACGGGGCCGATTGAATTTGATGTCCGTTACAAGGAGAGCCTCAACGCGCAAGCTATCACCTATTCTCTGGCTATCGAGCTGGACGCGACCCGAAGGCCGTTTGTGCAGCGCGAGACTTTGGATCAAGCCAAAGCAGGATGGCTTCTCATGCTAGGGGAGGGTTTGGGCGTTGCCTGGAAGGGGGACAACGCTGGAAAGGGAACGCACCAGGAGGATCGAGATCCCAGTTTGGCTGCCATAATTGCTGCGATTTGGAAAGAGGACCGCGACAAAGTGGAGCATGTCAAGATGGACGACCATCGCCGCCTCGCGGTCGCCACCCTCGGCGCACTCCAAGAGCACCCCCGCATTGCCGAGTTCCGCCGCTTTATCGAGGGTTGGTACCTGAGCTATTTTACCCCGAATGCTGCTCGCGGCCTGCCGCTCGCCGGACCCCAAAGGCACCTCAACAGCCACGGCGACAACCTGGGTAACGTGGTCCAGTTCATGGAGCGCGAGCACCCCGGGCGTTTCCAGAGCATCCTGGACCGCATTGCTGGAAAAATCCCTGGGATCGACCGAATCGGCTGCGAAAAGACCATCGACAACCGGCTGGTCCTGCGCTTCAACGATAAGGGCTTCACCGACCCGTTTTACGCCGGCCAGGTGTCCGATGGAACCCTCAAGGTCTTTACCTATCTGCTCCTGCTGGAAGATCCGACACCGCCGCCCTTCATCTGTATCGAAGAGCCGGAGAACGGGCTCTACCACAAGCTCTTGGAGACCCTGGCCCGGGAGTTCCGCCGACACGCTACCGGTGCCAATGGTGGTTCTCAGATCTTCGTTACCACCCATCAGCCGTATTTCGTGGATGCCTTGGAGCCGGACGAGGTCTGGGTGCTGGAGAAGGGCGCCGACGGCTTTTCGACCATCCGTCGCGCCAGTGACGACCCCGTTGTCAATGCAATGGTCGCGGAGGGTCTGCCGCTCGGGGGGCTCTGGTACAGCGATTACCTGGATGAGCGATAGGGACGGGGATCAGAGGTGCACTTCGAGATTTTAGTTGAAGACCGGTCCGGCAAGGCGATGCTGGACATCCTGGTCCCAGGTATCCTCGGACCGGAACATAGCTTCCAGGTTATCGCCTACAAGGGCACCGGGCGGATACCCGCGGGACTGAATCCCAACAGCGATCCTGCGAAGCGTATGTTGCTCGATCAACTACCCAGGCTCCTAAAGGGCTATGGCCGCTCCCTTGCTTAAGTACTTCAATATAAATGTTTGTAACTCATGATTATTATGATCTCATGACTCTTGTGAGTAACTTTTTAATGGCATGGTAAAAATTTTGATCATCTGTAGGTTGCAATAAAAACCGATTGTTGCA
>Ga0247835_1003592_pt1 | contig 14567 bp, 10 predicted proteins | sample LaCtaG_3_FD_189912 | JGI IMG/M metagenome (GOLD analysis project Ga0247835, IMG submission 189912) | Freshwater microbial communities from meromictic Lake La Cruz, Castile-La Mancha, Spain - LaCruzMarch2015_13.5m | ecosystem: Environmental > Aquatic > Freshwater > Lake | place: Spain: Castile-La... | reverse complement strand
CTACAGCCTTGGGCGCCACCAATGGTGGGACCGAGATCAAAAGCGGCGGTGCCCTTAATTTGAATGGACAGACCATTGGTGCAGAGGCCTTAACCATCACCGGTACTGGTGTTTCTTCCAGCGGCGCTATCTTCAACAGCAGCGCCAGCGCAGCGACTTGGAGCGGCAACATCACTCCGAGCAGCAGTTCCACGATCAAGGCGACCAGCGGATCGATCACTTTGAGCGGGGGGATCGATTTGAATAACAGCGCTGGCAGCCGAACCCTTACCCTCGACGGCACAGGCGAAATCATCGTCAGCGGCAACATCTCGAACTCTTTCGCTGGTTCCACGGGATCGTTGATCAAGACCGGCAGCGGCACGGTGACCCTCAGCGGCGCGAACACGTACAGCGGCACTACGGAGATCGGCGCCGGCACTCTCCTGCTTAGTGGAACAAGCGCATTATCCACCAATGGTGTGATCTTCGGGTCTTCGTCATCGGCCGATAATAGCACACTGCAACTGGCTGGGGGCGGGAACTATGTCTTGAGCGCCTTCGGTAGCACCAACAAAAACGGGAACAACATCGGTTTCACCAACAGCAGTGGATCGGCCGCCACGCTGACCTTCACCGCTGCCACCAATTATGTGACCCGCGGTTCCGATGGCGCCGGAGGCCGCACCGTTGCGAACCAGAGCACCAACCTCGGCCTGATCTTCAACGGTGCGATGGATATCGGATCTACGACAAGCAACAGCGTGACGTTTGGCGGTGCCGGAAACACCACGGTGAAGGGCGTAATCTTCAACACCAACACAGCCGTCGCGCGAGGGTTGACTAAAACCGGAATCGGAACTCTCTCGCTGGAGGGCGCCAACTCCTACAATGGCCCCACCACGGTCAGTGCGGGCAGCCTGATTGTTGCATCGACCGGTTCCCTCAGCAGTTCTGCCGTCTCGATATCCAACGGCGCCACCTTTCGCTACAACGGATCCTCTTCCTTGGCCTCCAGTATCACAGTCGGTGGCGGCGGTTCCGGACGCGCCGTGCTCGGCGGGACCGGAACGATCAACAGTGCGGTCGCTTTGAACTCGCTCAACGATGTGCTTTCTCCCGGAAATAGCCCCGGCATCCAGAGTTTCACCCCGAACCAAACGTGGTCCTCTTTTACTTACGACTGGGAACTCAACAACTTCACCGGCACGACGGCGGGGACCGCTTTTGACCAGATTTCCATTGCCGGATCCCTCGATCTTCTGCCGACAAGCAGCTACACGCTGAATGTGATCTCGCTCACCGCCGGTAACGTCGCGGGCGACGTGCCCAACTTCACGGAGGTCGACACCTCATGGATCATACTCACAGCCTCCGGCGGGATCTCGGGATTCGATTCCGGCGATTGGTTGGTGGATACGAACAGCTTCTCCGCGTTGGGCAGCATTGCCGGGCGGTTCACCATCAGCCAATCGGGCAATAACTTGAACCTGAACTACGTTGTGCCCGAACCCTCGACCTACGCCCTGCTCGGTGTCTCCGCCCTGGCTTGCAGCGCTTGGTTCGTCCGTCGCCGGCGCAAATCCTGAGCACTTGGCGGACACCTGCCCGAGCGGTTAAGGAGTCCTCATTGCAGCGGCCGCCCTCTGGTGTCTACTGGTGCGGCCAGCGTGGCATACTTTAAGACCGGTGCGAGTTCGGTTATCGCACGCGCCCTACCTCGGGCGGTACGATCATCCGCGCCAGCGGCATTTCCGAGGTCTTTGGCAGCCTCGATTTGCACACCGTGTGGTTCCTTGACTTCGGGCTCGGGAGAACAGCCATGACGGGCTTCGGAAGCTATGGCCCTGATAACGTGCAAAACTTGGGCCCAGGCAACGTCCTGACCTTTTGGTCGGATCTGACCAGCCCGATCCATAAGGGCAGTCTTTTTTCTGCGACCCCTGTTTCACTTCAAATGGGAACGCCGGCACGAGTGCCTTCATCATCACGGCCATTTCCCAACCCGCGGCATGCGTCGTCGAGGGTTGGTCCTGATCGTCACGGCCGGGCCCCGGTTCCGGCCGAAAGGAAACCATTTGTGCCCGATGCCTGACCGCGTATCTTTATTTGTCCCAATGGTACCAAGAGTCGAAAAGAGATCTTGCTTAGTGCAATAAATATTATATTTTAATTCACACCTCTCATGAAATCCGCGAAACCCTTCCTCCGCGTCCTCCCCAAACATCTCAGCTGCTTCTCCGCTATTTGTCTCGCCTTCCTCTCGGCGGTGTCTGCCCGGGCGCAGACACCGTGGCTCAATCAAGATTACTCCGATTACACCGTGGGTGACTTTGTTGCGACGACCAATACCCCGGCGCTCCTAACTTCAGCTGGTAGCAACAACGTCATTGTCGATGTCGGTGGAAACAAAAAAGTTCAGTACAATAAAATTGCCAGCGCAAGTGGTATAGGGACTATTTACAAACTGTCCGACAATTTGTCCACGGACCGCCCTCAAGGCTACTTTTCGTTCAAAGCCACCATTGGCACCAACGTTACTGGAAGCTCCTATTTGAGTTATGTCCTCGGTGCGAATGACAGCAATTCCATGTCTGCCGCAGCAAGTACTTATCTTCAGATTCGTCTCTACAATACTAACCCCTTGGCGAACCAATTAAGAATTTATAGCGGTTCTGGCAACACGAACAATCCTGCTCAAGTATTTCCAGCCAGCGGTTACTCCACACTCCCGACCAACGAAAATACTTTCCAAGTTTGGTACAACAAGACGGCCACCCCTATGAGCTACACGAACCCGAGCGGTGTTTCCAATCAGCTTAACACCAACTCTTTCGTGGTCTACATCAACGGGTCTCTCTACGGTAGCAATGCATCTTCTACGGGTCCGCTGCCAGCGTCTGTCCTATCGGTGAGCGGCTCAGTAACAAATACGGCGACGAGCATCGGAAAACTTGGATGGTGGGCAGGGAGCAGTTCCCAGCCCTACAATGTCACCTTTGATAACGTCTACGCCTCCGACTCAGCCCCTGCAGCGTCAGCAGCACCTACCATCACTAGTTCATCAAATGGTGTTCCGCTGCTTAATGTTCCTTATACCTACCAAATCGTCACGGACCCCATAGGCGCAACCTCCTATGCGCTGAATTCTGGCACTCTGCCTGCAGGTCTCTCCTTGAACACCACAAATGGTCTGATCAGCGGCACAGCGACGACCTTGGGTGGCCCGACAACTGCGGTCCTTACCGCGTCCAACTCGGTTGGAACCGGGCCTCTGTTCAGCCTCTCTCTCACGGTTATCGTCCCACTCAACGTTTTCAGTGGATCCAACCCCAGCCTGAACACTGCTGCCTCTTGGTCGCTTGGCGCACCACCCACACCCACCACTAGTGTTGGTAGCTTCAAAGACGTGTCCTTGGCCTCCAGCGCTACCGATCTGACTACGCTTGCCGCTGCTTTATCGGTACAGAGTTGGAATGTAACCAACGGCTCAAACTACACGCTCACTTCACTAAAGCCAGACGGTAGCACGACCTTCTACATGGGGAGAAGCAGTACAAACGCCGGCACATCTTTCACCAACTCAGTGTCCGGAGTGGCTAACGACCTCGTTTACCTCACCAGCAATTCCGTTGTGACCTTCTCTCCTTTGAATTCCAGTGCCACCCCCACGAACTCGACCGTCCAGATTGCTTATGGCGGGAATCTGAATATCTCCGCGGGCTCAATCTTGAATATTGATGCGGTCTTGACTGGCACCAGCGCGACTTATGGCATCAACAAGACAGGGAGCGGCACGCTCAACCTGAGCGCTGCCAACACCTTCGGCGGTAGCGCCGCAGGGACAACTCTCAGCGCAGGCACCTTGAACGTCAAAGGTTCCGCGGCACCAACCCGCCTGGCTGAGGTCTTGGCGACGATCAGCGGTGGTGCAGTCACGGGTTTCACCATCGTCGATGGCGGCGACGGTTACACGGTTGCCCCCGCGATCAGCATCAGCAAGAGCTCGGGTGACTCGATCGGTGCCGGCGCCACAGCAACCGCGACTATCAGTGGCGGCGCGGTTACTGCGGTTAATGTGACAACCGGAGGTACCGGTTACACTCTATCTCCCAAGGTTTTTGTCTATAGCACTCAGTCCCCCCTCGGAGTCGGCATCAACAGCCTCAGTGGCGGGACTCTGAACGCGACCGTCGACACGGATATCTCTCGCATGTCGACCTATGCAGACAGTAACAACACCTTTTTCCGCATAAACGGCTACGAAGCTGCATTCAACGGCCCCGTCACGCTGAATGTGGATGCCGACAAGACGCTCAGTTGTTATACGCTCGCCGGCAACACCAACTCGGCCAACCTTATCACCAAAAACGGTGACGGTACCCTCCGGCTGCGCGGTGGCGGTTCCTCTGGTTTCATCGGCGGCTTTCAGGTTAATGCCGGGACCCTTTACATAAACGTCAGTGCCAACTCCGGCACGGGCACAAATGGCACCATCACGATGAACGGGGGCAACCTTCTCCTTTCCAAAGGAGTAGGCTCGGCTGGTATCTACTCCGCTCTCGATATTTCCAACACCATCTCGGTGCTGGCCGACACCACGATCACCTTGGATCCCAATACGAACTCGGCGACAGAAAACAATTTGTCCAGCGCCCCTTTGCTCCAGTCGAGTGCCACTAAAACGATCACGGTGGCCAAGACCGCGACGGCCAACGCCGGCGCTCAGATGATCTTCAAGTCGGCCGAATTGGGTGGAACGACCACCTTCAATGTGGCGGATGCCACTCAGGTCGCTCTCTGCGGCGCAATTGGAACTGGAGCGGTGACAAAAACCGGACTCGGCACGCTCGTGCTTTCCGTGCTCTCTCCCACCACCATCTCCAACAACACCTACACCGGCACCACGGCCATCAACGCTGGCACCGTTGTCTTTGGTGATGCCAGCGTCCAAGCATCCTCTATTGCCATCGCCAGCGGCGCGGCAGCGAATTTCACCCTCGGTGCAGCAACGCCGACGACCACTGGTTCACTCACCTTCTCGAATGGCTCTAAGGTGCGCGTTTCGGGAACCCCGACGACAAACTCCGCTCCCTACACCTTGGTATCTGCCTCAGGGGGCATCACGGGCACGCCGACTCTGGATCCGGCTGTTCCCGGTTACTCGCTATCCAACAGCGGCACCTCGCTGTTCCTAGTGGCGAATTCTTCCCCGGTGTCCTTCTACTCCGCTTGGCTCACCAACTATCCCACGCTGAGCAACACCAACGGCACCGCAGACCCAGACGGCGACGGCTTCGACAACAACCTGGAGTCCGCCTTCGACGGGAATCCGACGGTCGGCACGGCGTCCTTGCTCACCGTGACCCAGAACGGATCGAACGCGGTGTTCAACTTCGTGGCCAGCACAAACCCTGCCGCGGTCCTCTACACGGTTCAGGCCACGACAAACCTCAGCACGAGCCCCTGGGCGGACGACATCGGGGTCACGGCCTCCGTAACGAACTCGGCCAACCAGACGAACCCGCCCATCCTTCTGGCTCCGGAATACGTCCGCAGAGAGTTCTCGTTGCCGGCCACGAACAAGTCCTTCTACCGCGTGGAGGCCACCATCGCGCCGTAGGTCGGGAAAGAGGCTTGGGAAGTTTATGGCTGGGAGTCGGAGCGCGCCGGAGACCACCGAAGACCATTGGGTGCTCGAATGACCACGGCTTTTCTGTGCCGGGTCTGGAGATCCCGGCGCCGATGATGGCGAGGTCAAGGGGTGGTTCGGATGCCACGTGAGATTTGACGTCTGTGAAGCGATCGTTGGAGGTCAAAAGGTCCTTGCCTCTACATTTCCCTGTAGCGTCGGCGTCCCCGCCGGCGAATCGATGAATTCGCAGCACAGCCGGGGCTTGGCGAGATGGCCTACTGGAAAAAGTGCCGCGCCTAAGAAGATCTTAAACAGCCCCACTTTGAGCGAAGCCGCGCCCGATTCTCACGCGGTCAGAATCAGCCGCAGGGCTGCGGCGGAAGCCGTTGCGATGGTGATCCATTCGAAAAGTTGTTGCGGGACGCGGTGCAGGAGGAGTCGCCCGGCCGCGCAGCCGAGAGCGACCACTGGCAGCAGCATGAGGTCGAAAGAGAGCGAGGCGGGACTGATCAGGTTGAGTTCAATGCTGAAGGGGACTTTCGAGAGATTCACGATGAGATAAAACCAGGCCGCGGTGCCGACGAAGGTCATCTTATCCATGCGGCGGGCGAGGAAATAGAACGCGGTGATCGCGCCGGCCGCATTGGCCAGCATGGTGGCCAGCCCGGTGGCCACGCCGGCCGAAAAACCGAGCAACGGATGCTCCATGGCGTGACGGAGAATGCCAGGACACTTTCGCTGCAAGACAGTCAGAGTCATAAGGGCAAGGATGAGCCATCCGAGCAGGAGCGCGAACTGCCGGTCGGGGATGAGCGGCATGATCCACCAGCCGACGACTATTCCGGCGAAGGTGGCGGGCAGCAGTTTGCGCAGATCCTTCCAATTGGCATGCCGGCGGTAAAAGAAGACAGCGAAACAATCGGCAAAGATCATGAGTGGCAGCAATGCGCCGGTGGATTCTCGTGCCGGGAAGAGCTGGGCGAACAACGAAACGGAGACGATGCCGAGCCCGGCAAACCCGGTTTTCGCCATGCCCACGCAAAGCGCGGCGGCTACTGCTGCGGTCCAGACAAAAGGAGAAGCAAGGTCCGGCATGGCGCTTCAGCGGTTGTTCCAGTGGGAGGGGGAGAGCCCGGTCTGTTTGCGGAACCAGCGGGCGAAGTAATTCGCATCGGAAAAGCCCAAATCGGACGCCACGACGGCGACCCGGTGTCCTTGCCGCAAACTCGCTTCGGCGGCGCGAAGCAGTTCGCGGTCGCGCCATTGACCCAGCGTCAGTCCTGTGGCGCGCCTCACGAGGCGATTGAGGTAATCCTTTTGCAGTCCCACGCGTTTGGCTAATTCCGCCGGACGCACCCACGAAGATCCGCGTGTCGCGTCCGGACGCCAAGCGCGCTGCAGACGTTTCATGATCGCTGCTCCGCCGGACCCTTGCGGCTCTTTGAGGCAGGCGCGGCGGCAGTTGTCCATGACCAGCAGCGCCGCGCCGCCGGCCGAAAGATCAAGTCCTTTGCCGCTTTCCGAAGATAGCAAGGCCACATGCTGGCGGATCGAGGCGAGAGCCTCGGCCGAAAGCCATCCATGGCGAAATCCGAGCGCGCGTGGAGCCTTTCCCCCGAGGTCGGCCACGAGGCAGATGGCCCTGCGGGGAGCTTGCTCGCGGAACTCGTGGACGCGAGCCGGGGGAATGAAGAAGACTGCGCCTGGCCCGACGGGAAGCTTCTTGTCTCCGATACGCTGCTCGCCGCGCCCGCGAAGGTAGAGCAGAAGCTGGCCGTGGGCGTGGCGGTGCGGCGCATAGCGGTCGAAAGGCTGAAGGTGGCGGTTGACGCGCAGCGAACGCACCGTCCAGTCCCCGCACCGAAGGTCAAGCCGGCGCAGGACGATGGGTTGGACGGGAGCTTTCAGCATCAGCACAATAAATAAAGTCGTTCTTGTGCTAAATAAAGCGTTTTCGCACGTAGCAGGAATCCGTGGCAGGCGGTAGATTGTCCTGATGTCACGACCGGTTATTCTCGTCACGGGCGCCAGCCGCGGTCTGGGCCGCGGGGTGGCGCTTTCTTTGGCCAAGGAGGGCTACGATGTGGCCATCCACTACGCGAGCAACCGTGCGGCGGCCGATGAGGCCGCGCAACTTTGTCGCGATGCGGCGCCGGACAAGGCGCAGAGATTTTTTCCGGTCTCCGCGCAGCTCGCCTCGGCCTCCGAGCGCGCCGCCATGATCGATACGGTGCTCGGTGAGTTCGGGCGCATCGATGGATTGGTCAACAACGCGGGGATTGCCCCGAAGCTTCGCGCCGATATCACCGAAACGACCGAGGAAAGTTTCGACGAGGTCATCGCGGTCAATTTGCGCGGCCCGTATTTCCTCAGCCAGCTGGTCGCCAAATGGTGGTTGGCTCATCCCGGCCAGTCGCGGTTGCCCGGCGGATACAAACTCGTCTTTGTCACCTCGATTTCGGTGCATACTGCCTCGGTCAACCGCGGCGAGTATTGTATCGCCAAGGCCGGACTCTCCATGGCCTCGCAGTTGTGGTCGGTGCGTTTGGCCGGCGAGGGGGTGCAGGTTTACGAGGTGCGGCCCGGTATCATGAAGACGGACATGACGGCCAAGGTGACCGACAAATACGACAAACTCATCGCCGAAGGTCTCGTCCCGCAGCTTCGCTGGGGTACGCCGGAAGATTTGGGCTTGTCCGTGGCCGCGCTCTGCCGGGGGGATTTCCCGTTCAGCACCGGGGCCGTGATCGATGTCGACGGCGGGTTCCAGTTGCGGCGCCTCTGAGTCTCATCCATGCATTTTGAACCACGGATAACACGGATTTCACGGATGGGTTAAAGAGCCAAGATTCCCTAAACAACGACGATGAACAGGATCACCAAAAAGAGTAGCGTACCCGCCGCTTCTGGATGCCCTACTTGCTAAGCTATTCGTGCCATCAGTGTTATCCGTGGTTAAACTCTTTTGAACTTTTCCGGATAAAATTCTATGATCAAAATCGACCATTCCCTGACCGCGCAAAAGCTGGAGAAGGCCGCGCACGCGGTCTTCGAGGCATCCGCCCCCAAAATCAGCGCTCTGCAGAAGCGCTGGAAAGATTCCGACGGCACTCCGGTTTTCACCATTGAGGGGCGCTACACGTCGCGCGGCTGGACCGAGTGGACGCAGGGCTTCCAGTTCGGCGCGGCCATCCTGCAGTTCGATGCCACGGGCGACGAGGAGATGCTGCGCATCGGGCGCGAGGGCACGTTGAAGCTGATGGCTCCCCACGTCACACACGTCGGCGTGCATGACCACGGATTCAACAATGTCAGCACTTACGGGAACCTGCGTCGGTTGCTTCGCGAGGGACGCTTGCCGGCAGATGAGTGGGAGGGGCATTTCTATGATTTGGCCCTCAAGTCCAGCGGCGCGGTTCAGGCGGCGCGGTGGACGCAAATCAGCCCGGAACTTGGCTACGTTTACTCGTTCAACGGCCCGCACTCGCTCTTCTCCGACACTATCCGGACCATGCGCGCGCTGGCCGTGGCGCATCTCCTCGGTCACCGCTTGATGGAGGAGAACGACAAGGCGGTGTCGCTCCTCGGACGCATCATCCAGCACGCGGACACAACATCGCGCTATAACGTTTATTTCGGCAAAGGCCGCGACATTTACGATCTGCGCGGGCGCGTGGTGCACGAGTCGGTCTTCAACACAAACGACGGCAACTACCGCTGCCCCAGCTCGCAGCAGGGCTACTCGCCTTTCACCACTTGGACGCGCGGTCACGCATGGGTGCTCTGCGGCTACCCGGAGCAGTTGGAATTTCTCGAGACTTTGCCCGCCGCCGATTTCGTTCCCTACGGCGGCAAGGAAGCGGTGCTGGCGCGTTTCTTGGAAACGGCGAAGGCCGCGGCGGATTTCTATCTCGAACACACGCCGACCGACGGCGTTCCTTATTGGGACACCGGAGCGCCCGGTTTGGACCAGATGGGTGACTATCTGGATCGTCCGGCCGACCCATTTAACGATCATGAGCCGGTGGACAGCTCCGCGGCGGCCATCTCCGCGCAGGGCTTGTTGCGGCTTGGCCGCTGGCTGGAGAACCACGGCGAAGCCGAGGCGGGCAAAAAGTATCTCGCGGCGGGATTGACCACCGCGAAAACCCTTTTCGCCGAGCCTTACCTGAGCAGCGATCCGAACCACGAGGGGCTCCTTTTGCACAGCGTCTACCACCGCCCGAACGGCTGGGATCATATCCCGCCCGGGCGCAAAGTGCCGTGCGGCGAGGCGGCCATGTGGGGCGATTACCATGCCCGCGAACTCGCGCTTTATCTGCTGCGCTTGGCCGGCAAAGGGTCTTATCTCACCTTCTTCTCATGACCATCGCCGACCTCTCCGAAATCCAGGGCCGCACCTATCCCGCGCGGCGCCGCACGCAAAACCTTGTCGGGGGAATGTCCCCGATCCAGGCGACCAACTTCGCCATGGGCAATGTCACGCTCGAGCCAAACGGGGGACAGGTCCCGTGGCACAACCAAGAGCAGGAAGAAATCTACTTCATCGTCGAAGGCGAGGGGGAGATGTGTCTCGGCGAGGAACGCCGCGCGGTCAAAGCAGGGCAGGCGGCTTACATCCCATCGGGAGTGTTCCATCAGCTGACCAATACCGGTTCCACGCCGATGCGCATGATCTACGTCTACGGACCGTCCGGCGACGTGGCGCACTGGCGTCAGGAACTCGACGGCACGCTTCCCGTGGCGGGTGTCGATGTGCCGCCGTTGCCCGCAGGCGCGCAACCGCAATGCACGAGGAAACCGGAGTAATTTTATGAAAGAACACAAAGTCGGCATTATCATGAACGGCGTCACCGGGCGCATGGGGACGAATCAGCACCTGATCCGTTCGGTCAAGGCCATCATCGACCAAGGCGGTGTCAAAATCAGCGATGATGAAGTCATCATGCCCGACCCGATCCTCGTCGGTCGCAGCGAGGCCAAACTGGCCGCTCTCGCCGCACGCACGGGCGTGAAGCGCTACACGACCGATCTCGACGCGGCGCTCAAGGATAAGCACAACATCATTTATTTCGACGCCACGCTCACCGGACAGCGTCCGATCGGCGTGCGCAAGGCTATCGCCGCCGGCAAGCACATCTATTGCGAGAAGCCCACCGCGACGACTTCGGCCGAGGCTCTTGCCCTCGCCAAGGAGGCCGAGGCGGCCGGACTGAAAAACGGAGTGGTACAGGACAAACTTTGGCTCCCCGGCTTGCTCAAACTGAAATACCTCATCGACACCGGCTTCTTCGGCAAAATTCTCTCGGTGCGCGGAGAGTTCGGTTACTGGGTTTTCACCGGCGAACACGAAAAGCTCCAGCGGCCCTCGTGGAACTACCGCAAGGAAGACGATGGCGGCATCATCGTCGACATGCTCTGCCACTGGCAATACGTCGTGCAAAACCTTTTCGGAGACATCAAGTCGGTCAGCTGCCTTGGGGCGACGCACATCCCAGAGCGCTGGGACGAGCAGGGGAAGACGTACAAGTGCACGGCTGACGATTCTGCTTATGCCACGTTCGAACTGACCAACGGTGTCGTTTGCCATTTCAATTCCTCGTGGACTGTCCGCGTGAAACGCGACGATCTGCTCACGCTGCAGGTCGACGGCACGGAGGGATCCGCCGTTGCAGGACTGCGCAATTGCACCGTTCAGCACGGCTCGGCCACCCCGCGCTGCGTCTGGAATCCCGACATGGACAGCCCGATCGACTACAAGGCCGGATGGATCACGCAGCCGACCAACGACAGCGCCGACAACGCGTTCAAGGTGCAGTGGGAACTCTTCCTGCGCCACGTGGTCAAAAACGAACCGTTTCCCTGGTCGTTGCGCGAAGGCGCCAAGGGTGTGCAACTGGCCGAGCTGGGGCTCCAGTCATGGGCCGAGCGACGCTGGCTCGACGTGCCGGCTATGAAGTAAGAGATTGCACCCATGCTTTCCCCGCTCTTCGATCCCGCCTTGGCCGATAAAATTTGCGAGGCCGGCATTGTCGCCGTACTCGTTATCGACGATGCTGAGGACGCCGTGCCGCTGGCGCGGGCTTTGCTCGAGGGTGGGGTGGGTGTGATGGAACTGACGCTCCGGACGCCCGCCGCCTTGGACGCTCTGCGGCACATCCGCCGCGAGGTGCCGGAAATGGTGGCGGGCATCGGCACCATCTTGAGTGTCGATCAGCTGCACGCGGCGCGCGAGGCCGGTGCCGCCTTCGGCGTTTCCCCGGGTTGCAACCCGCGTCTCCTCACTGCGGCGAGGGAGGCGGGTTTTTCTTTCGGTCCGGGAATTGCCACTCCGAGCGATATCGAAATCGCCGTCGAGCACGGATGCCGGTTGCTGAAATTCTTCCCCGCGGAGCAACTTGGAGGCTTGCCATATCTGCGCGCCATGGCGGCACCTTATGCGCACCTTGGTCTGCGCTACGTCCCGCTAGGAGGCCTGACCGCGAAAAACGCGGGAGACTATCTCGACGATCCTCTCATCGCCGCGATCGGTGGCTCATGGATCGCGCCGCGCGAAGGAATCAAAGCGAAGGATTGGAGAGCCATCGCTGCCCATGCGCGTTCGGCACGTGTTTTGGCCGACGCCCGCAAGAGGTAATCCGATACCCCTGGAGGTGGCGCGAACCGGTGCCATGCGCGGAGGCTGAGTAACTGGTTTGCGGCTTGCTCCGGGAGCAGGCGACAAAAAAGAGAGGAGCACTTGTTCCTCAATCCCTGCGGTCCGATGGCGGGTGTCCGTGGAATTTAGCGTAGGCGCGGGTAAAGTCACCCGGATGCCGGTAGCCGAGCGTGAGGGCGGTTTCTTTCACCGTGGTGCCCGGTCGGGAGAGCAGGCGGGAGGCTTCGCGCAGCTTCATTTCGAGCAGGGCCCGGCCGGGCGCGCGACCAGTCGCCTGGCGAAAGAGACGCTGCAGGCCCATGGCGGAAACACCGAGGTAATCGGCCAGTGCGGCCGCCGGCGCACGCACGTCGAGGTGCCTGCGCATCCATTGCTCGGCCAATTGCAACCGGTGGGCATCGCGCGTGCCGGTCTCCGCCGGGCCGCGGGCGCTGCGGGCCAGATTGGTGTCGATGAGTTTTTTCAAGGCGGCGACAACCTCCGGCGAGAAAGAATCGGGCCGCTGGATCTCGCGCCGGGTCAGGCGATGCAACTGCTCCAGTTCAGCGGTTGTTTCGGCGTCGGCCGTGCGCAGCCAGCACGTCCTTTTGTCCAGCTTTGCGCCGATTTCCGGAGGTTGGCTCCAGAACCAGACAAGGAGGGAGCACGGGGCATTCGGACGGTCGCTCCATCCGTAGGGGACATCGGGCCCGGCGACGATGAGCGATCCTCGCGATGTCCTCTGGCGCTTGTCTCCCGCCAGTAGGTGGGGGTGACCCGAAAGCACGACCATGTAGGTCCACCCGTGGTGAACGCGAAGCGGAATGGAGTAGCGGCCGTAAAACCGGCGGCCCCATGCGAGGTAAAGCAAACCGCCCGGAGGTGGCCCGGGAGGAATCCAGTGCGGGGACCCGGGTTCGGGCAGGTAGATTTCGCGGGCCGCTTTCACGAAGTAGCAATTTATACCATGCTTGCGAGGGTGCTACACTTGTTTCCTTCGACAATGAGCCTGAGTACGGCAAAATGATGTTGTCAGATCAGACGCCTGCTTGCCGCAGATACCCTTCTTTTTCCCATGGCCAAAATCCTTCTCACCACCACATCTTTTCAAGACACGCCCGGTCCGCACCACGAACTACTCGCGCAAAAGGGTTACGAAATCGTCCGTGAGCGCGGACCGCTCAACGAAGCGCGCATGCTGGAATTGGCCGGTGACTTCGATGCGTTCCTTTGTGGCGACGATGCCATCACGCGCGCCGTACTTGAGAAATCCCTCCCGCGCCTCAAGGTCGTGGCCAAATACGGCATTGGCCTCGACAAAGTGGACGTCGCGTCGGCAACCGAACTGAAAATCCCCGTCACCTTTTGCCCGGGAGTCAACCACACCACGGTGGCCGAACACACCTTCGGGCTCCTTCTCGCCATCTATCGCCAGATCGTCGAGCAATCCAATGCCGTCCACGATGGGAAATGGAAACGCCTCACGGGTCACGAACTCATGAGCAAGAACATCGGCATCGCCGGTCTGGGACGCATCGGCAAGGAAGTCGCCGTCCGCGCCCGCGCCTTCGGCATGAACGTGCTGGGTTACGACGTTTATTGGGATGCGGACTTCGCTCGGGCCCACGGTGTTGAGCGCGTCGAGGTGGTGGACGATCTCATCCGGCGCTCCGATATCGTTTCCCTGCACATGAACCTCACGCCGGAGACGAAAAATTTCATTAACACGGAGCGCCTCAAACTTTTCAAGAAAAACGCCGTGCTGCTCAATTGCGCGCGCGGCGAACTGGTCGACAGCTCCGCGCTGGCCGCCGCCCTCGGTGAGGGGCAGATCGCCGGCTACGGCGCCGACGTTCTCGACGAGGAGCCGCCCCGACCCGATCACCCGCTGCTCAAGTGCCGCGGCGCGGTCATCACGCCGCACATCGGCTCGCGAACCTATGAGAGTGTGGTGCGCCAAGCCACCATGGCGGCGCAAAATATGATCAACATCCTCGAGGGCCGGCCCGCTCTCGCCCAAGCCAACAAACTCTGAAGCACATGAGCAAAGAACTTTCCGACATCGGTCTCATCGGCCTCGCCGTGATGGGGCAAAACCTCGCTTTGAACATCGCCGACCACGGCTTCCGCATCTCGGTTTACAACCGTACGACGGCGAAGACCGAGGAATTCGTTAAAAATCACCCCGGCACCTCGGGCGGACTCCATGCCGCCCTGACCCTCGAAGACTTGGTCGCCTCGATCCAACGTCCGCGCAAAATCATCATCCTGGTGCAGGCTGGCAAAGCCACCGATGCGGTCATCGACAGCCTTGTG
>Ga0247835_1003585_pt1 | contig 14602 bp, 5 predicted proteins | sample LaCtaG_3_FD_189912 | JGI IMG/M metagenome (GOLD analysis project Ga0247835, IMG submission 189912) | Freshwater microbial communities from meromictic Lake La Cruz, Castile-La Mancha, Spain - LaCruzMarch2015_13.5m | ecosystem: Environmental > Aquatic > Freshwater > Lake | place: Spain: Castile-La... | reverse complement strand
GAGGCTGTGGATGTCGATCACGGGCAGCTCGTCGGACGACGCCTGAAAGATTGCCCGGTCGTCGTGGACCTGCACGAACTCTCCCCAGTCGGTGGGCGGGCCACGAGCGGGAGAGACGGGAGGCGGCTCGAGTGGTTCGCCGAGGTATATGAGAATCTTCCGGATCGGCCCTGGCTCCGTGATGAAGGCAATGAGCCGGACGTCGCCGCCACAGTTCGGGCACTCCAGCGGAAAGTCCTCCCCCACCCGCGCCATGAGCTTGGCCCAGGCGATCCGCGAGGTGTCGTGCGAGCGGGGCTTGTGACTCGGATTTGCGTCGCAGCATCCTTCCGTGGCATGACCGTCGCCCCCATGCCCGCCGGTCGCGGCATCGCCTCGCTTACCGACATTCCCTTTTGTCATGTGCCGTCACGGCCCGCCTGAGCTTGTGATTCGGTGCAAACACCCCGTGATACCTGTGCCGGTGCTTGCGCGGCGGCGGCACGAGATCGGCGAGCCGGTCCAGGAACTCAAACGGCGAGAGCTCGACGACGCCGTTCGCTCCCGGTCGCGTGGACGTTCGCGAGCGGCCCGGACCGACCCAGTTGGCGGCCTTGTGTCGGGGGAGCACGTAGCGGACTTTGGTTGCGCGGCCGCTTGCGTCATGTGTCACAGAGAGTCGCTCGAGCGCAAAGGGTGGCCGGGCGCAATACCGCAGCAGGTGCTCCAAGCTCTGAAAATAGCTCGGCACGTCGCGGTCGATGAGCGTGATCCGAACACTGGCATCGACTGAAAAACCGCTGTTCTCCCACGTGAGCATGTCGGCGGCGGCAGCGGTGTCGAGCAGGCGAGCGAGCCTGAACCAGCGGATCACGCGGCGGCGGACCCGCTCGGTGAGCGCGGCCAGATCGGCCTGGTTGATCGGTCGGGCCGGCAGGAACACGGGCGGGGTGTCGCACCGTGCGTCGTCGGCAGCCGGCACGAAGACGCCTTCGGTTGCGCACACGTGCAGGTGCACGTGGTGGTTGAGCGCCGAGCCGAAGCGGTGCAGGAAGGAGACGGCGCCGAGCCGTGGGCGAGCGGCTGCGGGGGCGCAGGCGTCACTCGTCGCGCCTGCGGCAGCGCCCAGCAGCCGCTCGATCTCCTCAAAAAAGATTCTCGTGAGAGCGGCGACGGCCGCAGGCCGATCGGCGAGAAAACACCGTAATCGCTTCGGCACGGAGATCACCCACTGTCGCACGGGCACCGGTGGAATCACGTGATCGACAAGGTGCGCGGCGGTCTGCGCCATGTGCCTGCCATTACAGGACGGGCAAACCCCGCGCCCCTTGCACGAGAACGCGATCACAAACCCCTGGCCGCAGCCCGTGCAGAGGGCACGGCCGAACCCGAAGCAGAGGATGCCGCACCTGAGATACCCGCGGAGTTCCTTCTCGACGTAGCCCGGCACGGGACGCTCCGCCACGTCACGCCACTCGAGCCAGCTCGCGAGGTTCTCGATCGCGACGCGGCATCCGCAAAGGCGCAGGAGATGCTGGCCCAGGTCGGCCTTGCGGAGCGGTGAGACGCCTATCCGGCCGAGCTGTCGGGCGGCCAGCAGCGACGGGTGGCGCTGGCCCGCACGCTGGCGACGGAGCCCCGCGTGATCCTTGCCGACGAGCCGACCAATGACCTCGATCTCTTTGCGGAACAGGAGATCGTCCGCATCCTGTCTGAGATCAAGGCGGCGGGCACCACGGCCATCGTCGTGGTGACACACGACCCCGCAGTCGCGGCGATCGCCGACCGACAGCTGTGGATGGAACGCGGGCGCATCGTCGCCGGTGGCGGCATGCCGGCGATCGGTCGCCCGGCAATCCCACCCGGCACACGCGCGGCCACGGCGGCCACGGCATTTGAACCACCACCTCCCGATCTCGCGGCGCAGGTGCCGACACCGGAAAGCACGGGCTGGTGGCGGACGGCGGTACCGTTCGCCGTGGGCCTCGCCGTAGCAGTGGCCGCCCTGGGCGGCATCGATCGCATCGTGGCCCACCGGCAGCAGCAGATTGTGGAGACGTTCCGGCAGCAGCAGCGGCTGGCGGAGGAGATGGCCCTGCAGGACCTCCGAGCTGATGTCGATGACGTGACGACGACCAGTGATGACCAGTTCACGGCCACGCTCTTCCTGGAAAACTTCCGACCCGATCGGCCGCTTCATGTGCTCGGACCTGCGACTTCCGTCGCGGTGCAGCGGGACGGCCGCTGGGAGAGCCTGCCAACGGCTGCGGCCCGCGAGGCCTCGAAGGAGATTCGTGAAGTTGGGGCAGACCGCGTGGTCATCCCCGTTGCCTTTAGCCTGCCGGATGGTCGGTACGACGAACTCCTCCGTGGGTATCTCCACATCAGGATCTCAGCGACGATGGTGGTCAGCGACCGAAACGATGGCACGGGTGATCTCTTCGAGCGGGCGGATGCCTACTACGTCTACCTGCGAGATCCCCGGCTCACCGAGGATGAGATTCGGGCGGCTAACGCGTGGGCTCCGAAGGCCACCGTGCCGTCATGGATCGCCATGCCCGCCCACTGAACCGAACGCGAGGCATTCGCCGCCTTGTCTCCGCTGGGCCTTATGCGGCTGACACATGATCCTTGCGCGTTCCCCGAACGGTCGCGCGGGAGGGTGTTCCCGACCGGTGTTCTCAGGCTGAGCACCGGGGATCGGCAAGGAATCCCGTCGCTCACGCTCAGGGCTTGCATGAACCATCCGCACCGGGATTCTGCGTGTTTTTTAGAGACTTGACGTATGTCAAGTTCACTCCTATAGTTGGTCGATAGGTGTTTTGGTCCCTGGACAACGTGCCCCGCTCAGTTGGGATCCGGGTTCCTCGCTAAGCTACCCCTTCAAAGGGTGGTGGCAAGGAGATCCGGTGACAAAAGCGACCGAGGAAATCCAGCGAATCGTGTGGGCGGTGCTCCGAGCGGGCATGGATAACTGCATCCTTCTCGAACCCGAACCGCTTGGTGAAGTGAAGAAACTTCTGCGGGACGGCCAAAAAGCTTCCGCTTCGGTACGCACACTCCTTCGAGATTACGCCAAAGACGTGTTCATTGCCCCTGTCGATTCAGACTGCAGGTTCTATGCCCACGCCCTTTACTACATGCTCGCGGAGGTCAAGGAAGGCGGCGTTGTCCGCCAGATGTACGTCAAGTTTGCCGTCATTCCTGATGATGACGAGTCGCTTTCGGATCTGCGAGTGATCCGGTTCCACGCGTCCACCGGATGGGCGCCCATCACGAGGTTTCCACGACGATGACAGCCGACAAGAAGCAACGGGTTCCGAAGTGCCACGGGTGCGGAAAGCCGTTCGAGCGGCGGGTCGCACCGCCCCGTGTCGAGACGATGAAGTATGACGGAGCTCGGCACCAGGTGCTCGTCGAGGGTATGCCGCAGTGGCAGTGCGACTGCTGCAAGATCACCGCGACCGACGACGACAGTGACACCGTCGTGCAGGACTGCCTGCGCCGCTGCATCGGCCTGCTGACTGCCGATGAGATCCGGGAGGCCCGAACGGCGCTAGGGCTCACGCAATCGCAACTCGCGGAACTCATCGGCTGTGCGGCCGAGAGCCTCTCGCGATGGGAGAACGGCGCGATCCTACAGTCGCGGTCGTACGACCGTCTCTTGAGAATCTTCTTCCACCTCCCCATTGCCCGCGATCTGCTTCGTACGGTCGGTCGCGATTCGGCCATGGGCCGCATCGCGGTGCCAGGCCCACGAGATCCAAAGCCTGAATTCATTGAGTCGATGCGGATCCTTACACGTATCTGGCAGGGGAGCGCGATCCACGTGGAGAGCCGCAAAGTGTCTCCCCCGCGTGCTCCATCGGTTGCCCGCGGCAGTGCCGGAGACGTGTGGCTCGAAGCCCAGCGTCATGCCTTGGACGATCTCACGCCGTGGGCTGGTGCGGCAGCCATGGACGCCCGTCGGGCCGACGCGGCCCGGGCCGACTGGGAGCCTTCGTGATGGGGCGTGGCAAGGCAAACAGTAAAAAAGTAGTGCAGGGCATCCCCAGCGTTTCGCCGGTGGCGTCGTGCGTCAGGCATGTTGAGCGACTCGTGCAGATCCAGAGCGAGTTCAACCGGCTGCCGTTCGAGGTGACCCGTGAGCCGGAGACAGAGTTCGCCGTCTTCGGGGCCCACGGCGGCGTCGCCGGAGACGGAAGCCAACTGGTGGCATCGGTCGACCTTGGATTCCGGCTCCTGATGCTTCCCGAAGAGGGCGCAGAAATCCCTGCGGAGTTCCTCCAGGAGAATACGGGCAAGGTGGTCGTCGCATACGTTCGGGCTTCGTACATGATCACCTACGCCATCGAGGATGGGAAGCAACTCGTGGCCAGTGATATCGAGGAGTTCTGCCGCGTGAACGCAATCCACACAGCGTGGCCGTTCTGGCGGGAATTCGTTACCGGCAGCCTGTCCCGCGGTGGCCTCGAGGCCGTGCCCGTGCCGATGTTCAACGTCTACGGTTCGCGGCCGCGGCCCGTCTCGTACGTGGGAGACGACGTAAAACTGCCAGGCCAGTAACACACGGGCGGGTATGAAGACTTAAAGCAGCCAGTTGGTCGGCCCTGGCTATGATCCTTCGATCTAGTTTAAAAACCACGCATTTGGGAACGACGTCAGCGATTCCCCGATGACGAGAAGGCGAAACACACCCCACTCACGACCTCCCGCCAATGAGGCGGCCGTCGGGATGGGCTCTTCAGTCTTGGGTCAGAAGTTGACCGTCGCCTCGATGAGCGGCCCGCCGAGCTTACCCGAATTGGCTTCTACGGCTGACACATGATCCTCGCGCGTTCCCCGAACGGTCGCGCCCGCGTGTTCCCGACCGGTGGTCTCCGGCTGAACACCGGGGATCGGCAAGGAATCCCGTCGCTTACGCTCAGGGCTTGTATAAAGCTTGAAGGCAAGGAATCCCGTCGCTTAGGCTCAGGGCTTGTATAAAGCTTGAAGGCAAGGAATCCCGTCGCTTACGCCGGGGGCTTGTATGGGGAGGGTTCATAGAAGCCCGGAGCGTGAGCGATGGGACTCCGCAGCTGCGGCTGCCTCGGCGATCGCGACGCTCACCCGCTCGAGAAACAGACCGGCACCGCGTCGCGGATCATCGTGTGCTGAACAGAGGCAGCAGAGTGCGAGCCGGCCGGCATACGTCGTCGCGCCAAGCGACGCCCTGGTCCAGGGCCGCAGCGGAGGCACGCCGATGCACCGCTCGATGACGACGTCCCCGGCCACGTCGCAGCCATCACGTTTCGGGAGTCCCGTCCGCATCCGCCGGGCCGGATCGCCGACGTTGCTGACCACGGCTGTCGAGAGGCAACCGGGGATCCGGGTCGCTAGCCAGAGCAGGCCCGGCCATCGGCCGAGCAGGTCGAGCGTGTCGAGAAAGCCGCGGGCGGCATCGTGCTCGAGAATCCAATCGGTGGCCGCGGCGATCGACCTGGTCAGCGGCCCCGGGGCGGCGCAGGCCGCTGCCGTTCGGTCGAGGAACGCATAGGCCATCGCGTTGCGGGCCGGCTCCCGCGTGGCGGGAGACCTCATGCTCACCGGCATGGTGATCCGGACGTTGCCTGGCCGGCCCGAGGCCGAGGTGTTCCAGTCCACGGCCGCCCGCATCACGGCGGCGACGACCAGGTCGTTGAGGGAGCCTCCGAGGTCCGCCGCCGCAGCCCGCAGGGCGTCGGTCTGCGCCGTGTCGAACTCCACCCAGGCATAGGGAGGACGGCCGGCGTCGTCGGGATCGCGCTGGGCGACGGGGCCGTGCAGGCGGGCCAAGGCCGTCGGTCGGAACCGGGCGAACTCCCAGGCTTCCGCGAGGCCGCTGCGCCGGGACGTTGTGGCCATCGCCGACGCCGCCGGCGGGGTGGCGGCTGACCGACGCCCGCCCTGGCCCGAAGTCCGGCCGGTGAAGGGGCGTGGCGAACCGCCGCCATAAATGGCCCAGATGTCGCCGGCCACCTCGAGCGCGGCCACTCCGTCGCAGGTCGAGTGGTGGAAGATCATCACCACGCGCCGCCGATCCGGGCCCTCGGAAAGCACGACACACCGCAGGCCGCTCTCCCTGCGGAGATCGAATGGAGCCCACGGAGAGGGAGCCGATGGGGCGGGGTGCCAGACGACGGTCGGCTCCACGGCCGAGGCGATCCAACGGGGTGTCCCACGGTGGTAGGTGAGCAGGCTTGTGAGACGGGGATGCCGCCCCGCGGCCGCCGCGATCGCCGACCGGAGCCGATCCTCCCGCAGCGGTCCGGCGACCTGAAAGTCGATGAAAAACCGCATCGGCTGCCGGGGCCTGTCATCGGCCAGCAGCAGCCGTTCGAACGGGTCGAACGGGCGGGGGGCGGACTCACCGGCGGTCGTCAGGGCATCTTTCATGACTTGCCCGACGATACCTCGGCCCAGGCCGGAGAACGAATCGGCGGGAAATAAGTGCCCCCGCGACGGCACGAATTACGCAGATTCCCCCGTTTGACACCATTTTCCCTCGGCGCATACTTCTCACTCAATTATTCGAGCCGCAGCGACCACCTGCGGTCCGGTATCTCCCAGGGATGGGGTTTTTTCGCCAGGGCGAAGTGACTCGCTTGAAGCCATTCCATACCCCCATCCTACCTGCCGGCCACGGTCGCTCCGTCGCCGCACGCCGGCGCCTGCTGCTGCCGGGTCTAGGCAGATTCTCGAGAGAACAAGGACGACGTACGTGAAGGAACCGCTTGCCATTATCGGCATCGCTTGCAGGCTCCCGGGTGCTGACGGCATCGATGCATTCTGGGACCTCGTGGTCCGGGGCCGCACGGCCTGGGGACCGCTCCCGGAAGCGCGGTTCTCCCGCGAACTCTACTTTCATCCCGAGAAGAGCCGGCTGGGCAAGAGTTACTCGGAGATGGGCGCGGTCGTGCCCGACCGTCCGGTCGATCCGACGGCCTGTCCGATCACGCCGGCGCTGCTCGAAAAGTACGACGTCGCCCACCACATCTTTCTCGAGGTGGCATCGCAGGCCTGCCGCGACGCAGGCCTCGATCCCTTCGCGATGCCCGGCGATCGACGCACCGGTGTTTACGTCGGCCATACCGGCGGCAGCACCAAGATCGGCGATATCGTCTACGCGACAGGCATCGACGAGACCGCGACCTTCCTGTCGGAGGTGGATGCGGCGCGGGTGCTCCTTGGGGACGACGTTGAGGCGGTGGCAGCGGAACTGACGGAGGCTGTGCGACGTCGGTACCCGGGCCGCCGACCGGGCCAGTCGCTCGATCTCGGGGCGCTCGGCGCCGCCAAGATCGTCCAGGAGGCGATGAAGCTCGACGGACCGTTCCTCGTGGTGGATGCGGCGTGCGCTTCGTCGCTGCAGGCGATGGCGATCGCTGCACGGTCGTTGCTGCAGGGGGGCATCGACCAGGCCATCGTCGGCGGCGCCTCCTACTGCAAATCTGACAGTCTGGTGCTCTTCTCCGCGGCGCAGTCGGTGAGTAACGCCGGCTCCTGCCCCTTCGGCCAGGCGGCAGATGGCCTGATCACCGCCGAGGGCTACGTCGCGATCGTGATCAAGACGCTCTCCCGGGCGGTCGCCGATGGCGACCGGATCCGGGCGGTGATCCGCGGCCTGGGCGTCGCCAGCGATGGCAAGGGAAAGAGCCTGTGGGCGCCCCGGCAGGAGGGCCAGATCCTGGCGGTCGAACGTGCCTATCCCGATCTCGCCGATCTGGCCCGGCTTGAGTACATCGAGGCCCACGCCACGAGCACGCAGGTTGGCGATGCCACGGAACTCGGCGCCCTCTCCGCGCTGATGCGGAAGCACCTGCCGCCAGGTCGGCAGGTCCCGATCGGCAGCGTGAAGGCGAATATCGGCCACACGCTCGAGACGGCGGGGATCGCCAGTCTCGTGAAGGTCGTCCTCGCCATGGACCACGGCATGATTCCGCCCGGCTCCACATGTGACGAGCTCAATCAGGAGTTCGACTGGGCGGACGGCCCCTTTACGGTGCCGCGGCAGGCGGTCGCCTGGCCCGCGCACGCCGACGGCTCTCCACGCTGCGCCGCGGTCAACGCCTTCGGCATCGGGGGCCTGAACGTCCATGTCGCCCTGTTCGAGCATCTGCCGACGCCCGCGGCCGTGCGGCCGGCCCGTGCCGTGGCCACCGAGGCTGACGCGATCGCGGTGGTGGGCGCCGGCTGCGTGTTGCCCGGTGCCCTCTCGCTCGATGCCTTTGTCGATCTGCTCGGCCGGGGAGAGACCGCCATCGGTCCGGTGCCCGGCGACCGCTGGACCGCCGTCCGCGTGCTCGACACGACGCGGCCGAAAACCTGGCACACCACATCGGGCATCGGCGGCTTCGTCCGTGACTTCGCGTACGACTGGCGCCGGCACAAGGTGCCGCCCAAGCAGATCGCCGCCGCCAACCCGCTGCAGTTCATGCTGCTCGAGGCGGCCGACGCCGCCATCGCCGACGCCGGCGGGCCGCAGGCCGGCCTTGATCGCAGGCGGACCGGCGTCGTCGTGGGCACCCTCTTCGGGGGCGACTTCGCCAACCAACTTCAAATGGGACTGCGGCTCCCGGAGACCGGTCTCATCCTGCGGGCGGCGCTGGCCCGCCGCGGTGTCTCCCCGGCCGACGTCGACCGGATCGTGTCGCTGTATGAAAAGAAGCTGCTGGAAAAGATGCCGGCACTCGTCGACGAGACCGGCAGCTTCACAAGCAGCACGCTGGCCAGCCGGCTCACCAAGACCTTCGATCTGATGGGTGGAGCCCTGGCCCTCGACGCCGGGGACTGCTCGAGCCTGGCGGCGATCGCCGCCGCAGTGGACATGCTCCGCGAGCGGTCGTGCGACGCCGTGCTCTGTGCTGCCGGTGAGCGGTGCATGGATCTGATGGCCTACGAGGGGCGGTCGCTCGGGGGCTTCCTTTCGGACAATCCCATCTCGGTGCTCGACGGCAAAACCCGCGGCGGCGACGTGCCCGGCGAGGGCGCCGTGGTGTTCGTGCTCAAGCGGCTCGCCGACGCGCAGGCGGCCGGCAATCGGATTCGCGGCGTGATCCGCGGGGTCTGCGTGGGCTCGGGGCAGACCCGTGCCGAGGCAACGCGGCGGGTCGTCCGTGAGGCGGTCGAGCGTTCCGGACTCGTACCGACGGCCGTGATGGCGGTCGAGGTCGCCGTGGCGGGAGGCCATGCCAAGAGCGGCGAAGAACTCGTGGTGCTCGGCGGCCACTACGCCCAGCAGCGCGGCCCCGCCGAGCAGCCGCCGGTGGCGGGCTCACTCGATGGGCAGATCGGACACGCAGGCGCAGCGGCAGGCGCGGCGGCCGTCGCGAAACTCTGCCTGGCACTCGGGCAGGGCTCGATGCCGCCGACGGTGGCGCTGGCCACCGGAGCCGTCGAGCCGCAGGGGCTGCGAGCCGCGGCAGCGTCGCTCCCGATCGGCACCTTTGATCAGTCGGGCTACCGGGCCGGCAGCGTGACCGTCATCCAGGAGCGGCAGGTCGGCCATTTGGTGCTCGACAACGGCCTCCCCGTGCCGGCCGCCGCCCAGGCTGGAAACCGACCGCAGGTGGCTGCGCGGCCGGCCAGCCGGCCGGCCGATGTGGCGGAACGGCCGCTGATCGCGGCTCTGTTCCCCGGCCAGGGATCCCAATACACCGACATGTTTCGCGGGCTCGTCGAGGAGTCGGCCGAAGCACGGGACTGTCTGGCACGGCTCGACACGTTCGCCCGCGAGGCGGGCTGCGAGACGCTGGCGGAGATCGCCTGGCGACCGGTCAACGGGCTGGGCACGAAGATCTGGGACACGCAGTGGGCGATGTACCTCGGGGACCTCTTTGCCTGGGACATGCTTCGTGGGATGGGCTTCACGCCCGACTGTATCGCCAGCCACAGCTTTGGAGAGTTTCCGTCGCTCGTGGCGGCGGCCGCCTGGACGATGGCCGACGGGGTGGTCGCGACCCGGGCCCGTGCCGAGGCGGTTGAACAGTTCGGCCCGCGAGACGGCGCCATGCTTTCGATCATCGCCGACCGGGCGACCGTGCAGGCGGCGGTCGCGCCGTTCGCCGGCCATGTCTGGATCTGCGCGGAGAATGCGCCGGAGCAGTTCGTGGTGGGCGGAACCGCCCGCATGGTCGATGCCGTCGAGGCCGTCCTGGAAGCGGGCCGCATCCACTCGAAGCGACTCGCCGTTCCCAGTCCGTTCCACACGCCGCTGCTCGAGCCGGCGGCGGGCCGGTTGGCCCACGAGATCGCCAGACTCGCCATCCAGCCGCCGCGGATCACGACGTACGGCAGCACCAGCGCGGGAAGCCTCGAGTCGGCGGCCGACGTGCGGTCGAGCCTGGTCCGGCAGATGTCGGAGACCGTCCGCTGGATCGATACGGTGGAGCATCTCTACGCCGCCGGCGTGCGGACGTTCGTCGAGGTCGGGCCGTCGGGCGTCCTCTGCGGGCTGTCGCGGCGGATTCTCAAAGGCCGCACCGACGTGACGTTCGTGCAGTTCGACCAGCGTGGCAAGAGCCCGCGGGAGCACCTGGCCAGACTGCGTGAGCAACTCGCCGCGGCCGGTGCGACTGCATCCGGAGGCCGTTCGGCGACCGTGTCCCCGCGGGCGCAGACCGTCTCCAGATCGGCTGACGCGGCGCCTGTTCCGATGACGGCGGAAGCCCCCCCGGGGCGGATCATCCGCTTCGACGCGACGGCGCGGCGCCGCGAACGCAACCGCAATGCCGGGGAACAGTCGGGTGCGACCAACGGATCCGCAGCGGTGCCGGCAGTCACGACGTCGATAGTCCGTGCGGCGCCGGGCGGCAATGGCTCCGGGCACATGCATAGCACCACCCATGCCGACGACGGCGACCATGCCATCGGAGCGACTTCGAAGAACGGCAGTGCCCCTGCGGCCAGGTCGGTGGGTGAGCCAGTGGCGGCCGCCGGCGGCCGCCTGTCGAACAACCTGTCGGCTACGCTGGCGACCACCCTGGCGGGATCGAACGGAGCCGCCCTCCTCGACCGGGCCGTCACGCCGAGCCGTAATGCAGCCGAGCCGCTGCCGACGCCCGGTGCCGACACCAACAGCCTCGAAGAGCTTGTCAGGCAACTCGTGGTGGAGGCGGGTGTCAGCCTGCCGCTCGGTCGCCTCGGCGAGCAAAACCCGGCCGTCAGTGGCTTCCTCGACAGCATCTCGCACCTCTTCGAGCCGGCGGCGACCGATCGATCGGCGGTTCTGGCGGCTGGTTCTCTCGCCGATCTCTGCAGCGTGCTGGGGCGGGCGGGCGGCAAGGCGCGGTGGCTGCCGAGTCAGTCGGCGGCAGAGCAGCCCAACGCCGACGGGATCGAGACGTTCCTGATCGACTTCGTCGTGGAGCAGACGGGCTATCCGCGTGAGATCGTGGAACTCGACGCCGACCTGGAGGCGGACCTCGGAATCGACAGCATCCGCAAGGCCCAGCTCTTCGGCGAGATCGGCCAGCGGTATGGGCTGACAGCGGATGCGAGCCTGTCGCTCGACGACTTCACGACGCTGCGGCATCTGCTCGACTACATTCTGCCGCGGGTCGGGGCCTCGGCCGCGCCTGCCTCGACCGCGCCTTCCTTGACGGGGGTAGCCTTCGAGCCGCCGATCAGCGCCGCCACGTCCGCCGCCACCGACCGCGGCCGACGGCTGGGCCGGGATCATGCCGAGGCGATCCGCCTCTGGGCCCGGCAGTTCTCCGCTGCCCCGCCACGGTCTGTGCCGGCCCTCACCGACCCGGTCGTCATGGCTGAACTATCCGCCATCGCCGACGCGGTGGGAATCGACGAGGCGATCGTTCGGGCCGCGTACCACGATCCTGCGCGGGCCCTCGGCGGCTGTGCGGCGATCGTGGTCGCACCACGCGAGGCGGACACAGCCCGCGGCCTGCTGGCCTGTTTCGGCCGGGGGGCCGATCCCGACGTCCGCTCCTTCGAAGTCGCGGGGCTGCGGGCCACGCTCGTGGGCGTGAAGGGATTGCCCGGCGCCATCCTGGGCTGGAACGACGCCGGACTCCTGGCACTGGCCGACGCGCATGCCGGAGCGACGGCGGCCGCGGTCGAGGTGATCGTCACAACCTGCCGCTCGGCGGCCGAGGCGGGCCGCGTGATCGCGACGCTCGCCCCGATCCCCGTGGGGCTCATGGTGGCCGATCTCGCAGAGGGCGGGCAGGCGGTGTCCGCGTCTGGAACGCTCGTTCCCGAGCAGTCGGTCGTGATGCGGCTCGAGCCGGGGACGACGCTGGCCCGCGTCGCGCTCGCCGACGGTGCCACGACGCCCACCGACGCGATCGCCACCTTCATCGCAGAATCGGGGGGCGCGGCCCGCGCCGCACTGTCGGCCGCGGCGCCATGGCTCGTCGTGGCCGCGGCCGGTGGCGTGGCGATGCAACGATCGGGCGGGCCACTCGGCCGCGATTGGCTCGGCGGTGGCATGCCGGGCACCGCCTGGGTGGCGGCGGCGGGGCGACAGCAACAGGCCGCCGCACCGGTGGCCGAGGTGACCCGGCGGTACACCCTGACAACCCGCGAACTGCCGCCGGTGCAGGGGGTGCGTTCGCTGCGGGGTGAACGGGTCCTCGTGCTCGGCGACGGACACGCCGCGGAGGCGGTTCGTGCCGCAGTGGTCGCCGAGGGGGCGGTGGTTGTCACCCAGGCAGCCCGCACCAGCGACGAGGCCGTCGCGGCGGTCGATCGCGCAGAGGCGCAGGGGCCGGTGCGACACCTCGTCATCGCGTCGGCGCGTCCCGGCATGCCGGCCCGCTGGCTCGACAGGGGTGATGCCGCAGTGGGGGTGCCGTTCTTCGCCTGCCAACGTTGGATCGGGCTCCGGTCCGCGGCCGGCGACCTCGACCGTTCGACGCTCACAGCGGTGACCGATCTGGGGGGCGACTTCGGCCTCTCGGGCACCATGGCCGCCGTGGAGGGGGGGGCGGTCGCGGGGCTGTTCAAAAATCTGGTCCACGAGTTCCCGGGGCTGCACGTCCGCGTCGTCGATGCGGCGGCGGCGTTGCCTGCCGCCACGCTGGCCGCGGGCGTGCTGGCCGAGATGCGTGACGGCGTAGGACCGGTCGAAGTTGGCCTGGACGGCGGCCGCCGGCTGGGCGTCGTGGCCTGCGCAGCCCCGGCCGAGCCGACCCGACGGCTCGCGGCTCTCGAGAAGGGGAGCGTCTGGATCGCCACCGGCGGCGCCCGCGGTGTGACCGCGGCCTGCTGCCGGGAGCTGGGGCGGAGGTATCCGGTGCGGCTCGTGCTGCTCGGCTCGACGCACCCCGTCGGGATCGACCCGGCGTGGCTTGCGCTCGACGAGGCGGGACTCCGCGACCTGAAGGGCCGAGTGATGCTCGAGGCGAAGCAGCGGGGGGCCGACCCGCGGGCCGCCTGGCGGGCGGTCGAAAAGTCACGTGAGATCGAGGCCTCGCTTATCGCATTTCGTGCGGCGGGCGTCGATGCCCGCTACGAAGCCTGCGACCTGGCCGACGCGGCGGCGGTGCGGGCGGTCGTGCAGCGTGTGGAACGAGACCTCGGCCCGGTCCGCGGCATCGTCCACGGGGCCGGCTTCGAGGCCGCCTGCCGGTTCGAAAAGAAAACCCGCGAGGGACTCCTGGCGACGCTCGCGCCCAAGTGCGTCGGTCTCGAGCATCTGCTTGCGGCGCTGGATCCCACAACGCTTGAGGCGGTCGTCGGCTTCGGATCGACGAGCGGCCGGCTCGGCGGCCACGGGCAGGCCGACTATTCGCTCGCTAACGACCTGCTCGCCAAGATCGTCGGCAGCCTGCGCCGCAGCCGTCCGGGACTGCGGGCGACCGTCTTCCACTGGCATGCCTGGGACGAGGTCGGGATGGCCAGCCGGCCCGAGAGCCGGTTCGTGCTCGAGCAGTTCGGCCTGCGGTTCATGCCACTGGCCGAGGGCGTGCGGCGGTTCATGGACGAGATCGAGGCTGGACTGCCCGACGCCGAGGTGCTCGTCACGGAGCCGGCCCTGTGTCCCGACGCCGTCCCGGCGACCGGTCGGCCCGCTGCCCCGACGCCGCAGCCGGCCGTGAACCCGCCAGCCGCGGCGGTCGTTGCGACGGAGGTCGGCAGCCTCGTCGAGCGGGTCGAGTCGCGGCCCGACGCCACCTGGGTGTCTTTCCGGCTCGACCCGACATCCGATCGTTTCCTCATCGATCACCTCCAGTACGGCCGGCCGCTTCTCCCGGCCGTGATGGGCGCCGAACTGCTCGTCCAGGCCGTGCGGGCAGCTTCCGGAGGGATCGAGGTCGGCGAACTCCGCGACTTCGTCGTCGAGCGGCCGATCGCGTTCCCCGTCGATGCTCCCCGCGAAGTCCGCGTCGAGGTGGGGCCCGTCACGTCGGCGGGCATCGAGACCCGCGGCTGGACCGCGATCGTCGCCGGCGATGGCCGCACCGCGGGCGAGGATCGCGTGCACGTGCATGGCCGGATCGTGCCAGGCGCACCGGAACGGATCGACGCCGTGCTCGAGCAGCCGCCGTTCCCGTTCAACCCGATGTACTATCAGGAGGATGCCCCGCTGCGGCATGGGCCATCCTTCCGCACGCTCGACGGCCTGTTTCTTGACCGCAGCGGC
>Ga0247835_1003576_pt1 | contig 14621 bp, 13 predicted proteins | sample LaCtaG_3_FD_189912 | JGI IMG/M metagenome (GOLD analysis project Ga0247835, IMG submission 189912) | Freshwater microbial communities from meromictic Lake La Cruz, Castile-La Mancha, Spain - LaCruzMarch2015_13.5m | ecosystem: Environmental > Aquatic > Freshwater > Lake | place: Spain: Castile-La... | reverse complement strand
GATTTTTGACGAGGTCATGACCGGTTTCCGCGTTGCCGCGGGCGGGGCGCAACAGGTGTACGGCATCACCCCGGATCTGAGCGCATTCGGCAAAGTGATCGGCGCGGGACTCCCGGTCGGAGCGTTTGGGGGTCGGGCGGACATCATGAACCACCTCGCCCCGGACGGCCCGGTTTACCAGGCGGGAACGCTCTCCGGGAACCCCCTCGCCATGGCCGCAGGCCTGGCACAACTCCGGGCGCTTGAAGAAGGCAACGGATGGAACCAACTCGAGGAAATCGGCGCGAATTTTGAAGACCGGATGCGCCATGCCATGAAACGCAGCGGCAAAGAACTGTGCTTCCAGCGCATCGGATCCATGTTCTGCCTCTATTTCACCCCGGGACCCGTCCTCAATTTGGCGGATGCGAAACGAGCGGACGCCGACGCCTTCCGCCGGTATTTCCACGGGTGCCTCGAGCGCGGCGTCTACTTCGCCCCCTCTCCGTATGAGGCGGGATTTCTCTCTGTGGCGCACACCGCGGAGGACATCGAAACCACCGCCGGAGTCGTGGCCGAGGTTCTCTGCGCGTGAGCTAATTTACTGAGCGGTGGATGCCTAAAGCCGCAATGGGGTGCATGGACGTCCTCGGCGGTGCGGATCCAATCGCCGAACAACGCCTCCGTCCGCCCCGTTGGGGCGGAGTACCGGTGGCGTCGCGGCATCACCCCGGGGGCTGCACCCCGGGCTGTCCACGCCCATGCCTTCGGCGTGGCTCAGCATTTTCCATCCGAAAACGGATTTTGAACCATGAAGCACAAAGAACAGGAAGTTCAGAGCGCGAATAGCGCCAAACCAGATTTTTCCATATCCGATCCCCCAACATAGCCCCTTCATGTCCTTCGTGCCCTTCGTGGTAAATTTCAATCGCGGCGCGCAGGCTCGGGCGAAACGACAGGTCTTGTGGGCAGCAGTAGGTCTCTCTTGCCGCGCCTGCATCGCGTGCCTACAGTGCCTGCATGGCAAACATACAATATACCATCCGGACGATTCCCGTCGCAATTGACCGCGCCCTGCGTCGCCGTGCCAAACAGGAGGAGAAAAGCCTCAATGCCGTGACCGTCGAAGCCCTGGCACGCGGCTTGGAACTCGACGCCCAGTCCGTCGAGCATACCGACCTCGACGGCTTGATCGGTTCATGGAAGGAGGACAAGGCCTTCGATCTCGCGATCGCGGATTTTGAACGCGTGGACGATGCGATGGGGAAATGAAGATCGCGCTCGATACAAACGCCTACAGCGATTTCATGCGAGGAGTCCCCTCGCGTGTCCAAATTGTTCGTCAAGCACGTCAGATTCACCTCCCCTTGGTGGTACTGGGAGAACTTCGGGCCGGATTCGCCGCAGGAAGCCAGAAGTCTACCAACGCTGCGAACCTGAATCGCTTCCTCCACAGTCCACGGGTTTCCGTCCTGCTTCCCGACGAGCAGACCACCCATCACTACGCGCAAATCTACGTTCAACTTCGCCGCAAAGGGGCTTCCATTCCTACCAACGACCTCTGGATTGCCGCTTTGGCCATCCAGCACAGCCTCATTCTCTGCACTTCAGACACCCATTTCGAACATCTGCCGGAAGTGGTGAGATGTTGATCAGCAACATCGCCTTCACGGATCCCCGATAGCCATTCATCGTTTTGCACACTGGAGATCCAAGACAGGTCGCATTGAGGCGTTTACGAACTCTCCGCAGTCTGCCAATGTGCAGGTCTGCGAACTTTCATGCACGATCCCGAAGAAGACATCAAACTGATCGCAAAGATAGCGGAGGGAGACTTGCGAAGCTTCGAGGCGTTCTATGAACGTCACAGCGGGGTACTCTTTTCGACCGCCTACAAGGTCCTCAACAATCAGGCGGATGCGGAAGACGTCACGCAGGACGTGTTCATGCAGATCTGGGAAAAGGCGCGGTTGTTCGATCCCGCGCGGGGCAAACCGCTCACGTGGGCGATCACCCTTACTCGCAACAAAGCGATTGATCGGGTTCGCTCCCTGCAGCGCAGACTCCGCCTGAAGGATCAGGTCGAGCAGGAATACAGCCCGAATGAGACCACCCAGGACCGTCAACCCTTCGACGACGTGGACGCCGGAGAACTGGGCGTGCTGGTTCGCGAGGCGATCGCCAAGCTTTCTACCGAGCAACGGGAAGCCATCGAAATGGCGTTTTTCTCCGGATTGACACAACAGGAGGTCGCCGATCGACTCGGTGAACCGCTCGGGACCGTGAAGGCCCGCATTCGCCGGGGCATGATCAAACTGCGGGACTCCATCGGAAGACGGATATGAGCGTGGCGCCGCTTTCCCCGATGGAATCCGCTCAGGATCCCCTAGCCCGAATCCGCGTTCGGGCAAAGTTTTTCTTCGACGGCGACGCGAAGTTTTTCATCAAGGGGGTGACGTACGGAACATTCGCTCCCGACGCCGACCAGTACTACGTCGGTACGCCTGATAAGGCGCGCCGCGATCTGGGAATGATGCGCGAGATCGGGATCAATGCGGTCCGGATCTACCAGGCCCCGCCGCGCTGGTTCCTGGATCTGTGCGCCGAACATCGGATTCGGGTGATGATCACGCTTTGGTGGGGTCAGGATCTCGAGTTTCTCACTACCCGGGCGCAGCGCGCTGCGGTCTGCGAAAAGGTCCGCCGCGACGTCCGTGCGAACTCCGGACATTCCGCAATCCTCGGGTACCTCGTCGCCAATGAAATCGAGAGCACGATGGTCCGCTGGTACGGAGCACGCCGGGTCACCGAGTTTGTTGAGACGCTCATCAACATCGGCCGCGCGGAGGATCCGACCGCGCTCTTCTCGTACGCCAGTTATCCCCCCACGGAATACCTCATCCCCTCGAACGCCGATTTTTACACCTACAACGTTTATCTCCACCGTCAGGCGGACTTCGACCGTTACCTCGCCCGACTGCAAAATCTCGCGGAAGATCGCCCGTTGATCATGGGCGAATTCGGCATGGATACCGTTCGACACCCGCAGGAAGAACAGGCGGAGATGCTGAAATGGAACATCGAAAGCGTCGTCCGCGCCGGCCTGGCAGGCACGTTCGTTTACGCGTGGACGGACGAATGGAATCGCGGCGGACGAGAAATCCTGGACTGGGACTTCGGCATCACGACCCGGGACCGCACTCCGAAACTTGCGTACGAAACCGTACGCGCGCTGTTTGCCGGTCAGGAACCCATGACGCAGAAGGTACGCTTGGAGACCTATCCCCGCGTCTCGGTGATCGTCTGCTCGTACAACGGCGGTCGGACCCTCGAGGCATGCCTCGAATCCCTTCGGCATGTCCAGTACCCAAACTACGAAGTAATCCTCGTCGACGACGGATCCAAGGATGACACGCAGGAAATCGCCGCCCGCTTCCCGGAAGTGCGCAATATTCGTCAGGTCAACAAGGGCCTCAGCGTGGCCCGCAACGTCGGGGCCGCGGCGGCGACCGGAGAGATCCTTGCCTACACGGACAGCGACTGCATGGCCGACCCCGACTGGTTGTACTACTTGATCGGCACGCTGATGAGTGGCGACTACGCCGGCGTGGGCGGACCCAACATTTCCCCTCCAGCGGAAAACTGGGTGCAGGCCTGCGTGTCCGCGGCTCCGGGCGGACCCAGCCACGTCCTGCTGACCGACGTCGTCGCCGAGCACATTCCCGGCTGCAACATGGCGTTCCACAAATGGGCGTTCGACAAAGTGGGGGGATTTGACCCCGAGTACCGCAAGGCGGGGGACGACGTCGATTTCTGTTGGCGGCTGCAGGGATTGAATGAGGTGATCGCGTTCAGCCCTGCGGCGATTGTCTGGCATTATCGGCGTTTCACACTCACCGCGTTTCGCAAGCAACAGGAGGGCTACGGCGAGGCGGAGTCGATGCTGCGTTTCAAACACCTCATTTTCTTCGGTCCCACCGGAACCGCGAAATGGAAGGGTCAGATCTACGGTGCGCCGCGCTTTACCTGGCTCATCAACCGTCCGATTATCTACCATGGCGTGTTCGGTGAGGGGCTGTTTCAGTCCATCTATCCGACGCCACAATCGGAGGTGGCGGCTTATCTGAGCAGCGTGGAATGGGTGGCACTGACCGCATTCATCTTTGTCCTGTCCGTCCCATTTCCGGAGGTTCGCATGGTGCCGTACCTCATGTTTGGGGGCACGTTCCTCGTAGCGGTATCGTACATGATCCATGCGAAACTGGAGTCGAAATTCGACACGGTCCTCGCGCGCCTGTTGGTGGCTTTTCTCGCGCTGACCCAACCGCTCGTCCGCGGTTGGTGGCGCTACTACACGTGGCTGAAATTCAAACGCACGCCGCCGGAAGTCATCGCGACGCACGAGAAGGATTTCAAACCCACGCGGCGGGGGAGCAGCTCGAATCTCGACTTTTGGAGCGAGGATGCGGTGGGTCGGGGCGAACTGATCGCCGGCGTGGTGGACGCGTTGGAGTCCGAGGGCTGGAGCTACTCCACGGACACGGGGTGGAACGAGTGGGACGTGCAGATTTACGGAAGTTTTTGGTGGATCGTCCGGATGCGAAGCGTGACCGAGTACCACGGGGGTCCGAAGTTTCTGACCCGTGTAAATCTTTCGACGCACATGGTGGCGACGACTCTGCTGGTCAATTTTCTGGCGTTGAGTCTCCTCGCGTATCGGGGATTTTTCGTCCCCGGGAGCGACCTCATTCTCATCATTCCGTACCTGGCGTTCGTGGGAATGTTGCTCTATCGCGGCCACAGGTTAAAAATGCGGGTCGCGGAATTGGTGGAGGCCGCCGCGCAGCGATTGAGGTTGATCCGCATCATCAAGGGCGGTACGCGGATTGATTCTCCCCGGCTGGATGCCGACGCGCCGAAGCCGGAAGCGGCCAAGGCAGCGTGAGCGGGTCCACCTCCGAATACGCTTACGATCTCCCGGCGGAACTGATTGCGTCGCACCCCGTCCCGCAACGCGATGGGGCGCGGATGCTCGTCGTGGATCGGGAAACCGGGGCGCTGGAGCATTCCCATTTCACCGAATTCCCGCGGTACCTGCGGGAGGGGGATCTCGTGGTGCTTAACGACACCCGCGTCCTGCACGCCCGGATCTTCTCCAATGACCGCAAGGTCGAATTGCTCTTCCTTCGCGAGAGTCCCGAGGGCCATTGCCATTGGATTTGCCTTGGGAAACCGGGCAAACGCCTCCGCCTGGGAGCCCGGATCGAAATCGCCAGCGCCCGCGGCGAAGTGATCAGCATCGGCGAAGACGGCGAACGCACCATCGCGTTCGACTCCAAAGTGGACCTCGAACAACACGGCGAACTCCCGATTCCCCCCTACATGAACCGACCCGCGGAGGCCGATGATGAGGCGCGTTACCAGACCGTCTTCGCGCGCGATCCGGGTTCAGTCGCCGCTCCCACGGCGGGGCTCCATTTCACGCCAGAACTCCTCGCCCGCATCCCGCATGCGTTCCTCACGTTGCACGTGGGGGTCGGCACGTTCCGTCCGGTGACGGCCGAGCGGATCGAGGACCACCGGATGCACTCCGAGCAGTACGTGATCCCGCAGGAAACCGCCGATCGCATCAACGCCGCCCGGCGGGTGATTGCGGTGGGAACGACGGTCACGCGAGTTTTGGAGTCACAGCCGCCCGGGCCCATCCGGGCATGCAGCGGATCAACAGATATCTTTATTCGACCCCCGCACACGTTCCGGCACGTCCACGCGCTGCTGACCAATTTTCACCTCCCAAAGTCGACGCTCCTCATGTTGGTGAGTGCGATGGCGGGTCGGGAACGGATCCTGGAGGCGTACCGGGTGGCGGTGCGGGAGCGGTACCGGTTTTTCAGTTACGGCGACTGCATGTGGATTGCCCCGGGAAATGGTTGACTCCTGCGGCTTTTCGGGAGACAGACGTCCCCATGAAGACTCTCCGATTCGCAGCGCTGGCCGTCGTTTCCCTCTTTGCGTTTTCTGCCTGCACCACGACGAAGGATCTTGAGGCCAATTCCGCCGCGAGCCAGCAGTGGATTGCAGCCCAGTCACGGACGAAACCGGCCGCGGTGTTCGCGGGGAATTGGGTCTCGACCGACTGGGGCGGGGCGGCGCTTTCCCAGCGTGGACGGAAGATCGAAGGGGTCATGGGTGGATACAACGTTTCGGGTGTCGTTTCCGGAAGCCGCGCCTACCTGTTGATTCAGCACGATGCGAAGACCCATTACACAATGATCCTCCGCCGCGGAGAGGGGAACACACTCGTCGGCGCATATTCGGATCGCGTGCCGTTTGACGTGAACGTGGCTCAATTGGCCGAGTTCTCGGCTTTTTAAGTTTCCGGCCTACTGAGCTCGCAGCGTCTTAAGTTCGCGAAGTTGTGAAAGGGAGCGTCTGTCCCTCTCACCCCTGATCGATCTCGTCTCCGAGGCGGGCGTGGGGGATCAGATAACGGGTGACGTAGTCTAGAATGGCGTCCTCCAGCGTGAAAAACGAAGAACGGTAGTTCGTGGATTGCAGCCGCGTGATGTCCGCTGCGGTGTAATACTGATACTGACCCCGAATCGCCGGGGGCATGTCGACAAACTCGATCTTTTCCGGAACTCCCATCGCACGGAAGAGTGCCCGCGCGAGATCCAACCACGTCCGCGGTTGGCCCGTTCCGATGTTAAACAACCCGCCGGCGGTTGCGTGGCCGGCAAGATGGAGCGTCATGGCGACCGCGTCTTTCACGTAGACAAAATCGCGCATTTGCTCGCCGTCGCGGTAATCCGGACGGTGACTGCGGAACAAAGTGATCTCGCCAGTCGAGCCGATTTGTTCGAAGGCCTTGCAAACGAGGCTGCGCATCGATCCCTTATGGTACTCGTTGGGACCGAACACGTTAAAGTATTTCAAGCCGACGATGTTTGGCAGCAAACCCTCGCGGAGCGCCCAGAGGTCGAACAACTGTTTCGAGTACCCGTACATGTTCAGCGGTCGGAAAACGGAGGGGTCGACGTCGTCGCGCATCCCGCGGGTGCCGTCGCCGTAGGTGGCGGCGGAGGATGCGTAGACAAATCGCGCTTCCTGGGCGAGCGACCAGCGGCAAAGGGATTTCGTGAACTCGAAATTGTTCCGAATGAGGTAGGCGGCGTCGGTCTCTGTGGTGGATGAACACGCCCCGAGGTGGAAGATGGCGTCAAATCGGCCAAAAGCGGCGGCGTTGGACTCGATCGCCGCGAGGAAACGGTCCGCTTCGACGTAATCCTCGAATGCGAGCGGGGCGAGATTTTTCCATTTTTCGTCGTGTCCGAGCAGGTCAGCGATGACGATTCGAGAGGAACCGGCTTCGTTGAGTGCTCGAACGAGCGCGCTGCCGATGAATCCGGCCCCGCCCGTGACAAGAATGCGACCCTGTAGGCGCTCGTGAGAGGGGTCCATCGTCAGTTCGCGTCGATGGCGATGTCGCGGAATGTCTCTGCGTACATTTTCGTTTTGTCTTCGCCGAAGATAAACTTTGCGCTTTCGACGTACTTTCGGCCGTCGGAGGGTCGCTTGTTTTCGAACTCCCACGCTGCGTGGGCGTAGTACCACGCCGGGGAATCGCTGGGGTAGCGCATGGCGCGCATGACCCGCTCGGCGTCCTGCGGGCGACCTTCCTTCAAGAGGCAGAGGAAGATTTTAAACTGGATGAGTTCGTTCCCGGGCAGGGCCTGTTGCATTCGGGAAAACCACTCCCGGGCGCCGGAGTAGTTTTTCTGAAGAAAGAGCACCTCGCCGCGATTGAAGTCGGCGGGGAAAAATTCCGGCGCGATCTGAAGAGCCGCCTCGAACGATGCATCGGCCTTCGCGTAGTCCTTGGTTTTGGTTTCGACCGCACCCCGGAGGTTCAAGACGGTGGGAGTCCCGGGGATCGTCGATTCCGCCTGCTCCACGAAGCGCAAGGCCTCGTCGAACTTCCCGTCTTCGATCGCCTGGTTCGCACGGATCAGACTCTCCCGGAAGCGGGCGTTCTGGAGGGGATCCTGCGGTTTGGTGTCAGATGGAGAAATCTCCGCCGTCGTCGGAATGGGATCTGCCGGTCCGGCGGCGGGGATCGGTTCAGTGAGCGTCGTGGAGGATGGTTCCGGGGAAAGGACGGGGTCCCCCGACGGCGGCGGGGGCGGCGGGGCGGCAAAGCTCGGGAGCGATCCCTCCAGAATGCCGGGCGCTACGGGTTTCTCGGACGGCGACGCGTCCGGCTCGGCCGGGGCCGGGGCTTCGACCACCGAGTCCGTCGGCGCTTGGGCGCAAAGCTGCTCCGCTCCACCACACGGAAGCAGGAAGCACAAGGAAGCCAAAAGAGCGCGCCGGGGGCTAATCATTACGCTGCATCCTCCGGGCGGATCGAAAAAAATTCAACTTTGTTCGATTCGAACCACCACGGCACGGGCCGGATTCGATGTTGGATGTTCCGACCTCGTCCGTTATCCTTTTCCCGGCATGCCCTCCGGTTTCCTCGCACTCCTCCTCCACGCCCATCTTCCGTTCGTGCGGCATCCCGAACACGAGGATTTCCTCGAGGAGGACTGGCTCTTTGAAGCCATTGCGGAGACCTACATCCCTCTGCTGCAATCGTTTCGTCGGCTGCGAACCGAGGAAGTGCCTTTTCGTCTCACCATGACGATGACCCCCCCGCTTTGCGCGATGCTGCGGGATCCGCTCCTGCAGGACCGCGCGGAGCGTTACCTGCGCCGCGGCGCCACTCTGGCAGAGGAAGAAATCGCGCGAACTGAGGACAATCCGCCCGTACACGAACTCGCCCGCTTCTATTTTGCGCGGTTCTCGGAGGCCCTGCGGTTCTACGTTGAGGATCTCCGGCGCGACGTCGTGAGCGCGTTTGCCGACCTCCAGCGATCGGGTCATATCGAAATCATCACCTGCGCCGCAACGCATGGGTTCCTTCCGCTCATGGAACAGTTTCCCGAGGCACTGCGGGCGCAGGTTTTGATTGGACGCGACTACCACCGGGAGTGCTTTGGGGTGGACCCCCTCGGGATCTGGCTTCCGGAATGTGGTTACGTCGCGGGGATTGAATCCGCGCTCCTGGCGGCAAACCTAAGGTGGTTTGTGATCGATGCGCACGGGCTCATGTTTGCGCAACCTCGGCCGCGTTTTGCCATGTTCGCCCCCTGTTATACGCCGACCGGGCCTGCGGCGTTCGCACGGGATCGGGAGTCGAGCAAGCAGGTCTGGAGTGCGCAAGAGGGCTATCCCGGGGATCCGGCGTATCGCGATTTTTATCGGGACATTGGACTGGAGCTACCCGAGGAGGCGCTCCGGGGCTTCCTTCCCGAGGGACCACGGCGCAACAGCGGCATCAAATACCACCGCATCACCGGCCGCGGCGGTTCGAAGGAGCTTTACGTGCGAGGCTGGGCCGAAGCAGCGGCGGATGCCCACGCAAAGGACTTCATGGAAGCCCGGGTGCGCCAGATTGAACACCTGCGCAGCATGATGGGGATCGAACCCATCGTCCTCAGTCCGTTCGACGCGGAGTTGTTCGGACATTGGTGGTTCGAGGGCCCCGAATTCCTGGACCTCTTCATCCGCAAGGCGTGTTTTGACCAGAAGGTTTTCGAATTCACCACCCCGACGGCCTATTTGGCGAGCCACCCCGTGGCCCAAATCGTTTCCCCATGCGCCTCGAGTTGGGGTCACAAAGGCTATTGGGAAGTCTGGCTCGACCAGAGCAATTCCTGGATTTACCCCCACTTGCACGCAGCGGCGCGGCGAATGACCGACCTTGCAAAGCAATACACACGGACGACGCCAACCGCGTTTCAGGATCGGATGCTCCGTCAAATCGCGCGAGAACTCCTGCTCGCACAATCGAGCGATTGGGCCTTTCTCATGAAAACCGGCACCGCCCGCCCATACGCGGAGCGAAGGACGCGCGATCACCTCTTGCGATTCAACCGACTTTTCGACGAACTTTCCCGCGGCGACACCTCCAGCACGATCCTCGGCCCCTGCGAAGAACGCGACAACATCTTCCCCAACCTCAATTGGAAACACTACGCCGGCTGACCACTGCGGGTTTCCGCCAGGGTCGACGATTCCACCTGATCCTTCTTGCCGCCCTCCTGACTGGGACGATCCCGATCCAGGCGGGCGACCCCGTGAGGATCGCGTTCCTCCCTCCGGAGCTCGAGGGTCGGTACACGCTGGGCATCTTCGACTCGAATGGAAAACTCGTGCGCGTGCTGAAGGCGGATGCCCCGGAGTCCGCATTTCGCGTCGGACTCAACGGGTTGATCACCGAGTGGGACGGCCGGGGCGACACGGGTGAGCCCCTTCCCCCCGGCGAATACGTCGGCCGCGGCTTCGTGCTTGGCAACGATGTCGAAATCGAAGGGGTTGCGTTCCACTTCAACGACTGGATGGGCAGCGAGGACGCGCCTCAGATCGAACGTGTCAGCGACATCCGTCTCCACGGCGAGGGCGACCTGATTGTCCTTGCCCGCACCCGGCCGGAGGGACAAATCCTTGCCCGCTTTGCGCCGGAGACGGGCTTCGTCTGGACGTCCCCGTGCCCCGGCGACGCCCAATTGGTGGGGGCCGAAAGCGGTGCGGTTCTTTATCGGTCCGGGCAAACGCTCGTCGCGCTTTCCTGGGCAGACGGGAAAGAAAGGGGTCGGACCGACCTCCCATTGGAACCCATCCTCGCCATTGTGAGTGCCGGGAAGTGTCTCGTCTGGGGAAAGGAAGGTCCCCCCGCCGCGTTCGGACTTTCGTTTGCCAGTGAAAAGCTCACGTTATCCGCGGAGAACATCAGCGACCTTCCCGGGACGTCGCTCGCCACCGGCAGCCCCGCCGGAATCGCATGGGTCACCCCGACCGGACTGGGATTGCAGGTCAGCGGAACCGACGTCGCCCGCCCGATTCCGCTCAACCCCCTGCCCACCGTGGCGGGCCTTGCCGTTTCGCAGGCGGGGGTTTGGGTGCTGGCCTCGGGCCCGAAGGAGAACGCGGTTTTGGAGGTGGCGGCGGATGGCAGCGTGCTCCGGGCGATGGCCTCGGACGATGGATGGCGGTTCACCCGCCTTGATGCCTCCACGGACGGGGCAACGCTCGCCGTGCTTGAGGAGGGACCCGCAGACCGCCAACGTCTTCGCATATTGAAGAAGGCAGCGAACCCCGATTCTGACAAACCCATGTGGTCGGTCATCCTCAAACGCGAGATCACCCCGTGCGCGGACTTCGGTTTCCGCGATGGGAAACTCGTGGCTGGCGATCCCGGGAAGGGCGGAGAAAGCGTCAAGATTCCAATCCTCGAAAACTCGCTGGAGCCGGAAGCACCGCGTTCGGTTCGGTTGGTCCCCCGGATTACTGAACTTGGAAGCGAACTCGCGACCCCCGAGGGGCTACCCGTTGTGCGGATTAGCACCCAACCCGGGCTCACCCGGGCGAAGGTCCGGGAGGGGGAAAAGCCGGGCAGTCTCGTCGTCTATCAGGGCGACGGACTCGTGGTGGAGGAATTTCAGCTTTCCGGAATGGAGTCGATGATGGCATTCGATTGCGGCTCCTTCGAACTCCCTGCAGAGGGCGAACGATGAAAGGCAGGTTGACGCGGGGAGCGCCACGGAGTTGATTACGCGCCATTGTAGATCCCACATGCGGCGTTCTTTTCTCATCCTGGCCCTTTGGACACTGGCCGCCGCGATCCCAACGAGCCCGGCGTCCGGTCAGCAGGCTAATGAGCTCAAGCCCCCATTCAATACGTACTGGGGTCTGACCAAGGATAAACTCCTGCTCAACATCGAGGGAGCCAAGGCGAAGGTCGTTCAGACCCGGAATGTGAATGGCCGGGAGGCGCTCACCGTCGAGGGATTGCTGTTTCCGAAGCTCAAGCGGGTAATTTTTTTCTTTTCCGAAGGAGCGCTGAACGAGGTCGAGTTGCAGTACGGGGAGGACTATTGGGATTCGTCGGGTTACAACGAATTTTTTGACAACTGGCGTCGAACCTTGGAATCCAAGTATGGGATTGGTCGGCTGATCACCCGGACGCGCAAGCGGGACGGCGAAACGCTCGTGACGATCATCGGTTACCAATGGGCGCAGGTGGGAACGACCCTTCAGCTTTACTATTTCTCAGCGGACAAAGGTGCGGACGGCTTCCGGATCGTGAGCCTGCACTACCGCGGCTCGTAGTTGGGGCGGCACGCGAAGCCGCGAAAGCGCGAGGGAAGGCAGAATACATGAACGACGATGCCGAAAGGGGTCGTGCCGGATCACGGTCCGACGTAACCTCCTCGTACTTTCAACGCGTACGCGGTGGTTGCCGTCTAACGCGACAATTGGACCGCCGCGGCGATAATGGCGGTCGCTATCTCGTCGCTCGACGACTTGCTTTCAACGGCACGGGAAATGGTTAATCCCCCGGCGAGTAAGCTTAGAAATGCCCAAGCCCGCTCCTTCCGGATGCCCTCCTCCAACCAAGAAAAGCCGTCCGCGACCGCATCGGCAAGGCACTCCAGTTCTTCCTCGTACATCGCGCGAGTCCCGGCATCGCACCGTTCCACCTCAGCACTCAATGTTGGCAACGTGCAAGTTTCTGCCAAATCACATGTCCGCTTGACGCCCAGGTAAAAAGTAACAAAGGGCTCAACCCAATCCTCCCCGTGTTGTTTTTGAATGGTTTTAAGACCCCCGAGCAGTTCCATCAGCCCTGACCGCAGGGCCTCGCGGAACGCGTCCGATTTCGAGGAAAAGTGCCCATAGAAGGCGCCTGATGTGACCCCGGCCGCCCGAGCCAACCCGTCCACGCCAATTCCGGCAAAACCGTGGGACCGAAAACCACGCCCCAACGCGTTTAGAATCCTCGACCGGCTCTGCTCCAAATGATCGGGTTTGTACCGCATTCCTTAACATAACGATCGTTTTTTTATTTTGACAAGAGCTGTTCAATGGATAACGATCGTTACGCATTACAAACCATCAAACACACTAAATTATGAAAGCATTCATCTACACCGAACTTCAGATCGCGGTTCCCTTTTCCCAGGCTCCCTGGAGGGATCTCAACCCCGTGCTGCTGCGTCAGCCGGGATTTCGCAACAAAACGTGGCTGTCCGGCTTGGGCAACGATTCTTTGGGCGGATTCTACGAATTCGATTCGATCGAGAACGCGCAGCGATTTGTCACTGGGTACTTTCCGTCCGAGGCGAGAAAGTTCGGCGTGGCACAGACGACGCGCATTTTTGATGGTTCGGTCGTTGAAGAGGCAAGTCGGGAGCTCAACTCAATGCATTTCGGGGGAAAACTGACCCAAAAACCGGGCGCTTTCGTTTACACAGAGGTGCAGCTTTCGGTGCCGTTCGCGAACGCTCCTTGGCGAGAATTGAACCCGATTCTCCGGGCGCAGCCGGGGTTCCTATCCAAGACGTGGCTGAGTGGACTCCAAACGCAGACCGTGGGGGGATTCTATGCGTTCGATACCGAGGAAAATGCGCGACTCTTTGTCACCGACTATTTCCCGTCGGAGACATCGAAAATGAACGTGGCGTACACCACGCGGATCTTCAACGCGGGAGTGGTCGAGGAAGCCTCCAGCGGGCTGGGCTCCCCCTTCTTTGCTTAAGGTTGGAAGCGTCGATTGGTGGCGGGAGGTCGGTCTTCACAGCGGCCGATCTCCTTGACCGTCCGTTCGAACCGTCTCCGGGGCAGCACGCGAAGCGGCGAACGTGGGAAGGTAGGCAGAGAATCTAAGCCCTCCGCGGCTTCGCGACACAGAGCCTAAGGATTGACTTTCCTACGATTCAACATGCGGAAGGACCGTTTTACCCCGCCAACCAATAGCGGACAAAGCGCAACGACGATCATTAGGACCGAGGAGGGTTCCGGAATGACCTGAAGGGCGAAGAGACTAGGTTGGTCGACAACCGCCCACGCGGAGTTGGTGGCGGAATCAAATCCGTATGCTCCAAGATAACTTGAGGGATCGCTTCCATAAAGCGCCGCAAATGATGCCCAGGACCCGGCGAAGCCTTTCTGCGCATCGAGAGCATTGTTTCCCGTGTTTCCAAGCACCGCATTCACCCATTCGCCAGACGATTCGTCGTACCGGAGCAACAATGGACCCGCTTCCTGAGGAAGCGTCGCCGAGAGTTGGAACACAAATGGACTTAAGGTCGCAGGATTTCCATCCAGATCACTCGCCTCCAAATTAAAGCTGGTCGCGGTAGGAAAACTCCCGGCGAGCATGAGGTCCGTCGCAGCGCTTCCAGCGAGAATCGCAGCCGTTAAGTGCGTCGTCGGCGCGGCGGACTGGCCAACATTGAACTCGCCAAGCGTTACCTGATTGAACGATGCCATGGAGTCGTCCTGCATGACGGATTGCATGGAACGGGCACCCTGCTCGTGGATGATGGGGTTGGGAATATCGAACCCATTCGTATCCAATGTCCCATTTGCGGAAACGTAGATCGTGCTGAAGCCGTTAATGGCACCGCTCGAACCCAGTTCGAGCGTTCCAGAGTTGATCCATGCACTCTCAAAACCGTTGGTGCCATAGAGAACCGTTGTTCCGCTTCCGTCCTGATAGACGTCCATGTTTCCCACAATGTTTGGATAAAAGGGAT
>Ga0247835_1003573_pt1 | contig 14627 bp, 10 predicted proteins | sample LaCtaG_3_FD_189912 | JGI IMG/M metagenome (GOLD analysis project Ga0247835, IMG submission 189912) | Freshwater microbial communities from meromictic Lake La Cruz, Castile-La Mancha, Spain - LaCruzMarch2015_13.5m | ecosystem: Environmental > Aquatic > Freshwater > Lake | place: Spain: Castile-La... | reverse complement strand
GGCGCCCCAGGATGTCCCACTCAGCTCCGGTTCTACGACCCTGAGCACCGCCGAGATCGCGCGTAAGCGCGCCCGCACCAGCGACACCGCCAGCCTGCTCGTGGGCATTCCTGGTGTGAGCGTCTACGGCGCCGGGGGGGTGTCCAGCCTGCCGGTTATCCGCGGACTGGCGGATGATCGCCTGCGGACCAAGGTGGATGGCATGGACCTCGTCGCGGCCTGTCCGAACCACATGAACTCCCCGTTGTCCTCCATCGATCCGACGGCGGTCGATCGCATACAAGTCTATTCCGGTGTGACGCCGGTGAGCGTGGGCGGCGACAGCATCGGCGGCAGTATCCTGGTGGAGTCGGCAGCCCCTGTCTTTGCGAATCCCGATCAGTCTCTCGCGACGGGTGATGCCGGCACTTTTTATCGCAGCAATGGGGATAGCTGGGGAGGTAACCTCTCCGGTACATTCGCCACCGAGAATTTAAGCTTTCATTACGCCGGCGCCTATGCTCAGTCGGACAACTACAAGGCCGGCGGCGATTTTAAGGACTATAACTTCACGGGTCGGGTCGGACACACCCTGCCGTTGGATGAGGTGGGCTCCACCGCCTATGAGGCCATCAACCAGTCCGTCAGGTTCGCCTGGAAAAACGACGACAATCTGCTGAATTTCACCTACGCCAACCAGCATATTCCCTATGAAAACTATCCGAACCAGCGGATGGACATGACGGATAATCTGAGCGACCAATTCAACTTGGCCTACACCGGCAACCAAGGTTGGGCCACGCTGAAGGCGCGGGCCTACTACGAACATACGCAGCACGAAATGGATTTTGGTGATGACAAGCGGTTTTGGTATGGCCCCGGGAAACCGCCGAGCGGCTCCGGGGGCGATACCGCGCTCAACGGGACGCCTTGCGCGCCGATCTCCGGCGTCAGCGTGATCAAGGGCATGATGGTGGGTTGTGCCGCCGGCATGCCGATGGCTACCGACGGCAAGAATACCGGGGTCACGGTCAGCGCCGACATTCCGCTGGTCAAGAGCGACCTGTTACGCGTGGGCGTCGAGTACCAGAATTATCGCCTGGACGATTGGTGGGATCCCTCCGGCGCCGGCATGTGGCCTTATGTCTTCTGGAATATCAATGATGGCAAACGCGACCGCTTTGCTGTCTTCGGCGAGTGGGAGATTCGCAAGAACCGTTGGATTCATATCGTGGGTCTGCGCTTCGAAAACGTCGCCATGGATGCCGACCCGGTGCACGGCTACAATCTTGATACCTACCCCACCAGTGGGATCGGAGGTCTGGGTAACCAGACCCGTGATGCGGCGCTCTTCAACGCTCAGTCACGCGAACAGACGGACAACAATTGGGATTTTTCCTGGCTCGCCCGTTTCACCCCTGACGCCAACCAGACCTACCAGATGGGCCTTGCTCAAAAGACACGCTCGCCCAATCTATATGAGCGCTATACCTGGTCGACCTGGCAGATGGCCGCCTTCATGAATAACTTCGTCGGCGACGGCAATGGATATGTGGGAAACCTGGATCTGCAACCGGAAGTCGCCGGCATCCTCAGTCTCACCGCGGACTGGCACGATGCCAACGAGGCGCAATGGGGTATCACGGTAACACCGTACTATACTTATGTGCAGGACTACATCGACGCCGTACAATGGGACTCGACACTCAATGCTCCCCGCATAGCGCCGGTGGTCGATAATTTTACCGTGCTCAAGTATTTCAACCAATCGGCCGTGCTCTACGGTCTGGACCTCTCGGCGCACTACCTGGTGGCACGCGGCACCGGTGTTGGCGATTTCACGGCCCAGGTCGCGGCGAGTTACACCAAAGGTGAAAATCAGGATACCGGGGATAACCTCTATAACATGATGCCGCTGAACGCAAAGCTCGCTCTCGTTCAGGAGATCGGCCACTGGCGCAATACCCTGGAGGGTGAGTTCGTGGACGCTAAGAACGAGATCTCTCAAGTGCGTAATGAAATGCAGACCGCGGGCTATGGGCTCGCTCATCTGCGCAGCCGCTATGAGCGAAAGACCTGGAGTGTGGAGGTCGGTATCGAAAACCTGTTTGACCGCTCCTACGACCTGCCGCTGGGTGGCGCCTATGTCGGCCAAGGTACGACCATGACCATCCCGCCGGCACCAAATCAACCTCAGTGGGGCACCCCGGTGCCGGGGCCGGGCCGCACCCTTTATGCCGGCGTCAACATCAAATTCTAATGCTGTTGAAACGGATGCTGTCGCAGTCGGTCGGGCTGCGGGGCCTTGGTCATATAGCCTTCGGACGTGATAACCGGACGTAGGGGCGGGTTTCAAACCCGCCCCTACACGAAGGTCTGTCTGGATATCGGGTGCGAACGCTATAAACCCGGCCGCTTCGCGATCTGCGCGGTCGTCGGTCCGCACTGCGGACCCTACAGACCGCGGTTCTTGCGGACCGTCCGCGGCCGTTCAGTCGTCCCCCAAGGCTCCGCGGATCAGCGCCGCGTCCAGCCCGTCTCTGGACGAGATCCGCAGGCCGCCGCTCTCACCCCCGCAACGGATGCCATCCTGCGCCTCGCGGACGAAGCCGGCGGCCACGACCGGCATGGGCGCGAACAGGTCCGCCATGTAGCGATGCGAGAAGTCCCTGGGGAAGAGTATCGGGCATTCGCGGTCACCGGTCTGCAGGACGATATATTTCACAATGCGGCCCTCTGTGGGTGGTCAGGCCTGCCTCACGGCGAGTATGGGTTCTCGTCAGGGTCCGCTGTTATGCTAGGCACACCTGTTTACGACCCGATTTTAACCTGACCGGAGCCAAGTCATGAACCCCCCCCGTCTCTCGCCTCTTGTGTTCGGTTGTGTGCTGCTGACTGGTGCGGTCCAAGCGCCCGCCGATACGCTGGAGAAAATCAAGGATGCGGGTTCGATCACCTTGGGTCACCGCGAATCCTCGATCTCGTTCTCTTACTACGATGATCAGCAGCGGGTGATCGGCTACTCGCAGGACATCGCTTTGCGGGTCGTGGATGCGATCAAGCGTGAACTGCCACTGCCGGACCTTCAGGTCAGACTCAACCCGGTTACCTCGCAGAATCGGATTCCGCTGATTCAGAACGGGACCATCGATCTGGAGTGCGGATCGACCACCAATAACACCGAGCGGCAGAAGCAAGTCGCCTTCTCCACCACGATCTTTGTCGTCGGTACGCGCTTGTTGACCAAGAAAGCGTCCGGCATCCAGGATTTCAGTGACCTCGCCGGTAAGAATGTCGTGACCACCGCCGGTACCACGTCCGAGCGGCTGCTGCGCAAGCTCAACGAAGACAAACAGTTGAACATGAAGATCATTTCGGCCAAGGATCACGGCGAGTCGTTCCTGACGCTGGAAACCGGCCGCGCTGCTGCCTTCATGATGGATGACGCGCTCCTCTATGGCGAACTAGCCAAGGCCAAGCGCCCCGGCGATTGGGTGGTGGTCGGCACCCCGCAATCCTTGGAAGCCTATGGGTGCGTGCTGCGCAAGGATGATCCCGCGTTCAAAACACTGGTGGATGCGACCATTGCCGGACTCATGACCAGCGGCGAGGCGCAGACGCTCTATGCCAAGTGGTTCCAAAGCCCGATTCCACCCAAGGGTTTGAACCTGAATTTTCCGCTCTCCGCGGAGATGCTCGAGTTGTATCGCAACCCCAACGATCGGGCGCTTCAGTAGGCATGAGCTACAACTGGAATTGGGATATTTTTCTCAGCCCGACGCCATCGGGTGAATCGACCTATCTCGGTTGGCTGCTCGATGGGTTGCAGTGGACCCTGACGCTGTCATTCGGGGCCTGGATCATGGCACTGGTGCTTGGCATCGGGCTGGGGGTGCTGCGCACTGTGCCCAACCGTCTGCTGGCCGGCAGTGCCGCGGCCTATGTCGAGGTCTTCCGCAATGTGCCGCTGCTGGTGCAGTTGTTCATCTGGTATTTCGTGCTGCCGGAACTGCTGCCGACAACCCTAGGCGATGCGCTCAAGCAGACCGACCCGCTGGCGCAGCAATTCGTTGCGGCCTTGCTGTGTCTGGGTTGTTTCACCGCGGCACGGGTCTGCGAGCAGGTGCGCGCGGGGATCGCGTCGCTGCCGCGCGGACAGCGCAACGCCGGGCTGGCGCTCGGTCTGACGCTGCCCCAGACCTACCGCTATGTGCTGCTGCCGATGGCGCTGCGTCTGATCCTGCCGCCGCTGACCTCGGAGTTTCTCAACGTCTTCAAGAACTCGGCGGTGGCGTCGACGATCGGGCTGATCGAGTTGTCGCGGCAGAGTCAGCAACTGGTCGATTACACCGCGCAGGCGTACGAGGCCTTCATCGCGGTCACCCTACTCTATGTGCTCATCAATGTGTTGGTGATGTTCGGGATGCGCCTGCTGGAGCGGCGGACCCGGGTACCGGGCTATATCGGGGGCAAGTGATGGAGCAATTCGACTGGACTTCGATTCCCGGTGCGCTGCCGATTCTAGCCGACGGGATGCTGATCACCCTGGAGATCACCGCGACCGCGATTCTGGTTGGCATCCTGTGGGGCACCGTGCTGGCCCTGGCGCGTTTGTCGGGTAACCGCCCGCTGGCGTGGCTGGCCGCCGCCTATGTGAATCTGTTCCGCGCGGTGCCGCTGGTGATGGTGATCCTATGGTTCTATCTGATCGTACCGACGCTGTTGCAGCGCTGGCTCGGGGTGTCTCAAAGCAGCGATATCCGCATGATCTCGGCCCTGGTCGCATTCGCTCTATTCGAGTCCGCCTATTATGCTGAGATCATTCGCGCCGGGGTACAGAGTGTGCCCAAGGGCCAGGTCGACGCGGCGTTTGCGCTCGGGATGCCCTACCATCTGACCATGCGTCTGGTGGTGCTGCCGCAGGCGTTTCGCAACATGCTGCCGCTGTTGCTGACCCAGGCGATCATTCTGTTCCAGGATACCTCGCTGGTGTATGTGATCGGACTGGCGGATTTCTTCGGCGCCGCCTATAAGGTCGGTGATCGCGATGGCCGACTGGTGGAGCTGCTGTTGTTTGCCGGCGCGGTCTATTTCATCCTCTGTTTCGGCGCCTCGCTGCTGGTGCGGCAATTGCAGAAGAAGTATTCCACATGAGCATGATCCAGATCGAAAACGTCTCGAAGTGGTATGGCGACTTTCAGGTTTTGACCGACTGCAGCACGCACGTGAATCCGGGCGAGGTGGTGGTGGTGTGCGGTCCCTCGGGGTCGGGCAAGAGCACGCTGATCCGCTGCGTCAATGGCCTCGAAGCCATACAGCAGGGCCGGATCGTCGTCAACGGCACCGCGCTCTCCGATCCGACCACCAATTTGTCCAAACTGCGGGCGCAAGTCGGTATGGTCTTCCAGAACTTCGAGTTATTTCCGCACATGAGTGTCACCGATAACCTGACCATCGCTCAGATCAAGGTGCTCGGCCGCTCGACCGCAGAGGCACTGGCACGCGGGCTGGCCATGCTCGACCGCGTCGGGCTCAAGGCACAGGCGTCAAAATTTCCGGGCGCGCTCTCCGGCGGGCAGCAGCAGCGCGTGGCGATTGCCCGCGCCCTGGCGATGGACCCGATCTGCATGCTGTTCGACGAATCGACCTCCGCGCTCGATCCGGAGATGGTCAACGAGGTGTTGGATGTCATGGTCGAACTGGCGACCGAGGGCATGACGATGATGTGTGTGACTCACGAGATGGGGTTCGCCCGCAAGGTGGCGGATCGGGTGATCTTCATGGACCATGGCCGGATCGTCGACGACGCATCCAAGGACGACTTTTTCGGGACGCCGCGTGCGGAACGCGCCAAGTTGTTCCTGTCTAAAATCCTCCAGCACTGAGGCAATCGGGCCGTCTCCGCGGCTTGTCATGAAGCAGTGGTTCACAAGTGTCGCTATCCTTCGTATGCTCTGCGTCACCAAGTCAGTAAACCGAAGCGGGGCTCAAGCTCATGTCATCCTTACCTGTGCATTATCGGGTCGTCGGTGACGACGATTATATGCTGGAGATCACGGTCGGCAGCGACGGTGCTTTTGTGGTCAACAGCGGTGACCACACCAGCCATAAGCCCCGTCACGGCACGTTGGACCAGGTTCATCGCGAGCGTCTGGCCGCGGTGCTGGCACCTCTGGGCCCGTCACGGGACCATCCGGCTCCGGCAGACGCCCCCGGTTTCATGGCCGAACTGACCCTGGGGGAGGGCGCCGATGCGCGCGTCTTCCGTTTTTGGGAGGGTGCGCTGGACGAGGAGCCGCAGCTCGAGGCCGCGGTCCGGGAGTTGGAGGTCATCTGACCCGCGGGCGTCGGACGGCGGCCGTCATGCGCCGCGCCGGAGCGGATGGGGTTGGCGCGCCCGGCCTTGATGCGATCGGTCCGTGCCGGATGATAAACTTGAGCAAAGCAGTCTGATGTTGCGTTGATCCATGCAGAAATCTCTGAAGCCTTTCCCGCCCAAGGATGCCCCCGGTCTGGTTGGGGCCTTGCGGTCGGCCACGGCCGACCTCCATCAGGCGGTGGAGCGGTTACCGGTCATGACCCGACTGACCGCGGCGGCCGCCGACCTGGCAGATTACCGCCGCTATCTCGGTGCGATGGCGCTGGTCTATGGCGGCCTGGAACCCGGCTTGTTCGCCGCCCTGACGGCCGGTCTCTCGCGACAGTGGGTTGTAGCACTTGGCGTGCGACCCAAGTACCCGGCGCTGTGCGCGGATCTCGAGGTGAACGGACTGAGTGTACCCGCCAAGGTGCCCATGGTGGTCGTGACCCCTGCCGACGGCACCCCCGGCTCGCTGGGTACCGCCTTGGGTGGGCTCTACGTGCTGGAGGGAGCGACGCTCGGCGGCCGCCTGATCGTTCGCCAGTTGCGTCGCCAGTTCGGCGGGCAGTTGATCGGCGCGTCCTTTCTGGACTTTCACGGGGACCAGGCCGCCGCTTCCTGGAAGGGTTTCAGTCGTGCCTTGGAGGGTCTTGCGATGGCGCAATTTGTCATGTCCGAGCAGTCGATCGCCGGTGCCCGCGCGGTCTTCGGTCAGGTGTATCGCATCCTTGCGGAGGTCGACATGAGCCCGTGTGAGGCATGATGGACGCCGACGCAGCGCCCACCCACTACACCGACGAGGCTCCCGCCCAGCCGGAGCAGAAGCCGCACTATATCGCCGGGATCGGTGCCTCCGCCGGCGGACTGGAGGCCCTGACCTTACTGGTCGGGGCCTTGCCGGCGGGGCTCAACTGCACCTTTGCCATCGTCCAGCACCTCTCGCCGCATTACCGCAGCATGATGGTGGAGTTGATCGGGCGCGAGACCGCGATGCGGGTCAAGGCCGTGGAGGACGGGGAGGTGCCGTTGCCCGGGGTCATCTACATCGGCCCGCCCAAGTGGAATCTGTTGCTGCGCAACGGGGTCTTCGCGCTGGTCGAGCCGCGTCCCGATGTGGCTCCGAAGCCGTCGGCCAATCTGTTCCTGAAGTCACTGGCGGACGAGAAAGGCGAATACGCCATCGGCGTGGTCCTGTCCGGCACCGGCAGCGATGGCGCGGTGGGCATTCGCGCGATCAAGGCCAACGGGGGCATGACCTTTGCCCAGTCGCCGGACACCGCCAAGTACGCGAGCATGCCGCAGGCGGCGATCAACACGGTGGCGGTGGACTATATTCTGCCGCCCCATACGATCGCCCACGAGATCGCCCAGTTCGTGCAGCGTGCGCCCGCGGCGCCCGCGACCCCGCCGGACGTGACCGACACCCAGCGTTTCGGCCGACTGCTGCTGGAAGTGCGGCGCTTCACCAAGATCGATTTCAGCGGCTACAAAGAGACCACGCTGTGGCGGCGGGTGCGGCGGCGCATGGCCACCAACCGCGTGGATACGCTGGAGGAATACCTGGATCTGGCGGTGGCGCGCCCGGAGGAACTGGAGAGTCTTGCTAAGGACATCCTGATCTCGGTCACCTCCTTTTTCCGCGACGCGGAGGCCTTCGGGCGCCTGGAGGCGCATCTCAAGAGCATCCTCGAGGAGAAACCCCAGGGCTCGGAGTTGCGGGTCTGGGTGCCGGGCTGTGCCACCGGCGAGGAAGCCTACACCATCGCCATCATCCTGGCCGAGTTGCTGGGTGAGGGGCTGCGCCACCTCAATATCCAGATCTTCGCCACCGACATCGATGTGGACGCGCTCAACATGGCGCGCCGCGCCACCTTTCCGTCGGCCGCACTGGGTGAGTTGTCAGCCGAGTTGGTCGCGCGCTATTTCATGCCGGTGGGCGATCAGTACGAGATCGTCAAGCAGGTGCGCGATCTGGTGGTGTTTGCCCGTCAGGATTTGGTGCTGGACCCGCCGTTCCTGCGTCTCGATCTCATTTCCTGCCGCAATCTGCTGATCTATTTTTCATCGGAGCTGCAGGCCAAGGTGTTGTCGGTGATGAACTACGCCCTGGCCGACCATGGGCTCCTGTTCCTCGGGCGCTCCGAGAACATCTCCCAACAGGAGACCCTGTTCGAGCCGGTGGACCCTAAGGCGCGCCTGTTCCGTCCGCGCGGACGCGGCGCGCGAACCCACGTCGCGCGTGCCCTGAACACCCGGTTGGCGGCGATCAGCGGTCGCCAGTTGACCGAACCGCGGGTGACGATCAACGCCATCTTCAATCAGCTCGCTTTCGCGGCCTATTTGCCGCCCTCGGTCCTGCTGGACACCCGGCTGTACGTGATCCATACCTTCGGTGACCTCAAGACCTACATCCAACTGCCGGAGGGCACGCCTCAGCTCGAATTTCCCAACATGCTCGGCAAGGAGTTGCGCATGGAACTCCTGACCCTGGTCCATTATTCCCGGACCAAGCGCAAGTTGGCGAAGGGCCGCCAGCGCCGGGTGGCCCCCGGCCGCGCCGGCTTGGTGCGGCTGGCGGTCTATCCGCATCGGCCGCATGAGCCCGAGGAAATGTTCCTGGTCAGCTTCGAGCCCGGCGAGGCGACGCGGCGTCCGGGGACGCGCGGTAATGCCTCCACGTCCAGCGAACGGGTGCTGGAAGACGAACTGATCGCGACCCGCGAGCACCTGCAGACGGTGATCGAGGAGCTGGAGACCAGCAACGAAGAAATGCAGGCGCTGAATGAGGAGGTCCAGGCCGCCAATGAGGAGTTGCAAGCCAGCAACGAGGAACTGGAAGCGTCCAACGAGGAGCTGCAGGCCAGCAACGAAGAGCTGGTGACCGTCAATCAAGAAATGCTGGTCAAGTCGGCCGAGCTCTCGAGTCTCAACTCGGATTTCGAGAGTGTCCAGAACGCGGTGGAGTTCCCGCTGCTGGTGCTGGACCCGCAGCTCCAGGTCACCCGCTTCAATGTCGCCGCTCAGCGGGTCCTGGGTCTGAGTCCGGCCAGCCGCGGGCGGCCCTTCGCCAACCTCAAGCTGCCGCCGGTTTTCGCCGGGCTCCCGGCGGCGACCGAGCAGGTGCTGCATGACGGTGAACCGCTCAACCGCCCGCTGACCGACGGTGCCACCGATTATCTGCTGCACATCGTCACCTACAGCGACCACTTGGGCGCCTTGCGCGGGGTGGTGGTGGGGCTGGCGGATCAGACCGAGACCGCACGTGCCGAACGCCAGGCGCGCGAGCTGCAGGGCCGACTCCTGGAAGTCATGGACAACGCGACTTCGCTGTTTGCGGTCAAGGACGCGGCCGGGCGTTATGAGTTCGCCAACAACCGATTCCTGAGCTTCTTCGGTCTGACGCTGGAGCAGGTGCGCGGGCGCACCGATTACCAGTTGTTCGACGCGGAACTGGCCGACCGGCTGCGCGAGGGCGACTTCGAGGTGATGCGGCGCCGCTGCCCGGTCGATCGCGACGAGACCCTGGCGCGCGGTGAGCGTCTCTATTATTTGCGGGTCACCCGTTTCCCGTTGAAGGATCCCGACGGCAACGTGACCGCCGTTTGTACCCAGGCCGCGGACATCAGCGAACAGCGTGCCGCCCAGGAGGGTCTGCGGCTCGCCGCCAATGTCTTCCATTCGGCGGGCGAGGGCATCTGTGTGACCGATGCCGAGGGCATTCTGATCTCGGTCAATGAGTCATTCTCGCGCATCACCGGGTATAGCGCCGACGAGGTCCTCGGCAGCACCTGCGCCATCCTCAAGTCCGGCCGCCATTCCACCGAGTTTTACGCCGCGATGTGGGCTGATTTGCGTGGGTGCGGGACCTGGCAGGGCGAGATCTGGAACCATCGCAAAGACGGCCAACTGATCCCGGAGTGGCTGACCATCAGTGCGGTCCGTGACGAACAGGGGGCGGTGCGCAATTATGTCGGCATCTTCAGCGATATCAGTGCGATCAAGGCCTCTCATGAACGGATCGAGCACCTGGCGACCCACGACGAGCTGACGGGTCTGCCCAACCGTAACCTGTTCAACGACCGGGTCAAGCACGCCATCGCCCGCGCCGCCCACCGCGGCGAGCAGTTGCATGTGGTCTTCGTGGACCTGGACAACTTCAAGGTCATCAACGACAACCTGGGACACGCCGCCGGCGACGAGCTGCTGCGCGAGGCGGCGCAACGCATCGGCTCCTGCGTGCGTGACGAAGACACGGTGGCGCGGCTGGGCGGCGACGAGTTCATCCTGATGCTGGAGGACGCCGACACGGACCTGGTCGCCGCCATGGGCAAGCGCATCCTCGACTTCCTGTCGGCGTCCTACCGGGTCCAGGGGCGTGATGTCTTCGTCACCGCCAGCCTGGGGGTCAGCAGCTTCCCGGACGACGGACAGGACAGCGAGACCCTGCTCAAGAACGCGGACACCGCCATGTACAAGGCCAAGGAGCGGGGTAAGAACCAGCTCCAGTTCTTCTCCGTGGAGATGAAGCTTCATGGCGAGCAGCGCATGGCGATTGAAACCGGGATTCGCCTGGCGTTGCAAGAGGACCAGTTCACGCTGTTGTTTCAACCGGAGGTGGATCTCGCGAGCGGCCGTATCGTCAGCGTCGAGGCGCTGATCCGCTGGACCGACGGACCGCTGGGTGAGGTTCCGCCGGCCCAGTTTATCGCGGTGGCCGAGCAGTCCGGGCTGATTATCAAAGTCACTGATTGGGTCGTGCGGCGCGCCTTCGCGACCCTGCGGCGATGGGTGGATGCGGGACTGACCGCCGTGCCCGTGTTCGTCAATATCTCCCCACTGCACTTTCGCAGTGCGGACCTGGCGGCCTGTCTCGGGACCCAGGCCGAGATTCATGGGGTGAGCCCAGGCTTGATCGGTATCGAAATCACCGAGGGTGCCATCATGGAGGGCAGCGAAAGTACCACGGCCATCCTGCACAGCCTGCGGGATCAGGGCGTCAAGGTTTACGTGGATGACTTCGGTACCGGGTACTCGTCCTTGACTTATCTGAAGCGCTACCCCATCGACGGGTTGAAGATCGACCGCAGCTTCGTCGACGGCATTGCCGATGATCCCGACGACCAGGCCATCGCCACCGCGGTGATTGGTGTTGCGCGCGCCCTTGGGGTTGCGGTGGTGGCGGAGGGTGTGGAGACCGAGGCACAGCGGGTCGAGCTGATGGCGCGCGGCTGTACCTTGGCCCAAGGGTTCCTGTTCCACCAGCCCATGACAGAGACGGCGCTCGCCGCACTCCTGGAGCGGCGGTGCTGATGGCCGATCTTGAGACCCAGGTTCCGGCACCTGTGCCGGAGCGCCTTGCGGGTCCAGGTGGCGCCGCGCCGATCGCTCCCGCGCCGTGGCGGCTTCCGCTTGGGACCGGGGCGCGCCGGGTCGCGGCCTGGCTGCTGTTTCTGGTGCCGCGGGTCCTGGGTGCCCTGGCCCTGCTCTCCGCACTGATCGTCGGGGCGCTGCGCTGGATCGACCCGCCGGTGTCCTCGTTCATGGTGCGTCAGGCCCTGGCCGCCTGGCGTACCGATCGGCAGGCGCCGGCGTATTACCATAGCTGGGTCAGTTGGCGGCAGATCCCGCCGGTGCTGCCGCTGGCCGTCATCGCCGGGGAGGATCAGCGCTTTGCCGATCATCATGGGTTCGATCCGGTCGAAATCCGTGCCTCGCTGGCGTTATGGCGCCAGGGCCGGGGGCTGCGGGGTGCCAGTACCATCACTCAGCAGACGGCCAAGAATCTGTTCCTGTGGCCGGGGCGCAGTTGGGTACGCAAAGGACTGGAAGCCTGGTTCACGGCCCTGATCGAAGTCCTCTGGTCCAAGCAGCGTATCCTGGAGGTTTATCTCAATATCGTCCAGTTCAGTTCCAGCACCTATGGGGTGGGCGCGGCCAGCACGCGCTATTTCAAGCGGCCGGTCGAGGCGATCACCCTGAACGAGGCTGCCCTGCTCGCCGCCGTGTTGCCGGCGCCGTCGGCCTACCGGCTGGAGCGACCCTCGGTGCGCCTGCAACGCCGGGCGGCCTGGATCGCCGATCAGGTTCCGCGGTTGGGTGGTCGCCGGTATCTGGGGCGCTTGTGATACAGGATTTGACGGAAATCGCCTGGACACGAACACAATCGTTGTCAGAGCCGCCGGGATCATCGACTGACCTTACTTTCGATCCCGGCCAGGTAGAGTCTCAGAAGCTCCGGGCTGCGCGCGGCCAGGACCTTGCGCTGGCGGATGCCGGCGTCGTCGCCGGTGACCAGGGGGTGCAGCGCGCGGTAGGCGTCGCCCGCGGGGTCGGCGGGGGCCAACGCGGGCGGGACCGCGGCGGCGGTGCCGGGGTCCGCGATCAGGAGCCAGGCGGGGAAGAGTGCTGTCGTCAGATCCAGATCCGTGTCGTTGAATTGGCGCCAGAACTGGACCATCCGGGGGTCCGGCAGGTCCGCGGCGCCCAGTGTTCGCGCGGCCTCCGCGGGGTGTTCCCAGCACAGGACAGCCCAGTCCCGGCAGGCGGCGGCCAGGTCGCCCGTGCGCCGACAGGCCTGGGCATGGTCGATGAGGTGTTGCGGCCGGCGCTGCCAGTCAGGATCTGCTTCCAGGGCTTGACGGGCCTGCGCGAAACGCCCGGCCCGCGCCCAAGCGGTGCTTGCGTGTAACCGGGGGGCGGTGGGGTCGAACGGATGATGCGCCAGATCTTCCGCCAGGGTCACCCACAGCGGGGCCAGGAGGTCGCGTGCGCGATGTCCGAGCAGCGCCTGGGCTTCGGGCTCCAAGGCCTCCAGTTCCGGCAATCGCTCTGCGGGAGCGCGGGCGGGGAGGTCCTCCACCGCCTGGATGAGGCGCAGATAGCGCGGCAGCTTGGCATGTTTCGGGTCCAGGGCCATCAGTCGGGTCAAGGCGGTGTGGGCGGCGTCGATCCGGCGGCCGGCCAGTGCGGCGCGGACCGCATCCTCCAGGATCTGGAATTGATTGTCCTGGAACAGGTCCAGTTGAATACGGTTGGCCGGCCGGACGTAAGCGTGCGCGCAGCCCTGGGTCAGTTGGGTATGCTGACCAATCGAGAGCATCCGCGGCGCCGCGCCCCAGGCAAGATGCACCAGTGATTCGGCAACCAGGCCCTGCGCGCCGGCGTAGCGGCTCGCCTGTGCCAGCAGATCGCTGGCCGCATTCGCCGGGACGCGCAGCACGCCTTCCAGGTGCGGCGTCAGGCCGAGCCGCCAGGCCTCGTAGTCCGCGTAGGCCAGAAAGTCGCAGGCGATCAGCAACTCCAGCGGGTCGAGCCGACCCTGCTCCAGGAGTAACCGGTCCACCAGTGCGATCAGATCGTGCTTCGATAGCGGTTGCGTCATGATGAATGCGTCCACCGCTGTCGGCGGGTGTCATCGGGTCGGTCCGTCGGCCTTGATCGTAATCCCGGCCAGCGGCGTGCGTAGTCAGGGCTTCCAGCCCTGAGGGTGTCAGGCCAGGATGGCCTGACGACGCACCCGGCGAGCCCAAGTGGCTGGAATCTTGATCGAGATCCGTCCGTCATGTGCCGGATCCCTGGTCAGGCGGAGAGGCTGACGTTGATGTCATCACGCGCCATCTGGATATAGTTGCCTTGGATGAAATCGGCGCGGCAGCTCCAAACCAGGGTGACGGTTTGCTGGTCCTCGATCCCGGTCGCGACCACCAACGCCTTCTGCTCATGCAGTTGCTCGACCAGTGCGGTGAGGTCCTGGATATTGGTTTGGGCCAAGGTGTTGATCGACAATTTGACCAGCGCTGCCCCCAGTTGTCCGACCAGTGCGATCTCCGAGGGTGAATTGGTGACATTGCCCAGACAGATGTGGATGCCCGCTTTGCGCAGGATCCCGAACAACACCTTGGCGATCTCGAGCGACGTGCGCACATCGCGCAACTGAAACTGCAGGACCGGGCGAATCCGTTTCAAATCGCGGCTGATCAGTTGCTCGCGAAGCCACGGCAGCCATTCTCTCGATCGTAAGGTGTCCATGGTCTGATGGACGAGGATGCGCAGCTCGGGGTGACGGATTCGGTGGTCACGGAGCGTATCCAAGGCGTATTCCATGACCCAGCGATCGATGGCCGTCATCAGGCCGTGACGCTCGGCGATTGGGAAGAACTCGCGTGGCGGCAGCAGTTCCCCGTCGGGGGAGCGCAGACGCAGTTGGGCCTCGAAATAGGTCCCCTCCACTTTGCTCAGGGCGACAATGGGCTGAAACAGGAGCACGAAGCCCTCGGACGTGAGGGCG
>Ga0247835_1003572_pt1 | contig 14628 bp, 15 predicted proteins | sample LaCtaG_3_FD_189912 | JGI IMG/M metagenome (GOLD analysis project Ga0247835, IMG submission 189912) | Freshwater microbial communities from meromictic Lake La Cruz, Castile-La Mancha, Spain - LaCruzMarch2015_13.5m | ecosystem: Environmental > Aquatic > Freshwater > Lake | place: Spain: Castile-La... | reverse complement strand
TGAAGCGCTGTCGGTCGTCGATTTTCTTGGGGTTAAACCGCGTCCGGCGCGAAATGCGTAATTTTCATTGTGTGTTCGGCCTTGGGGATTTAACCAACCTCGGTGGAGACGGGGTTTAAAATTGATGCTCTTCAAAACTTTAAACCGCGCCAACTCCATCAATTGTCGAGTCTGCCGGGGCCGAGCCAATCCAAAAACATCGCATACCGCGCTGGGCGCGGTTTAGCGGTGATCGCCGCAATCAGGCTTTGCCAAGGGTTCGGTCACCAGAGCCCCTGTCCAGCACCCAAGCGGCTGAAGCTACGCTCCCGCCGCGCCGGGGCTTGCCCGCTGACATGAATGGTTTCATAGTACCGCCATGACCTCTGTTGTCGCACTCTACGATGCCCTGACCTCGGCCCCCGACGAGCGCGCCCGTGCCCGGGTGATCGCCGAGGCGTTTGAGCGTCTGGAAGAACGCTATCCCCATCTGCCGGACTTGGCCACCCAAGGTCATGTGCGTGAGGCTGAGTTGCGTCTGCAAAAGGAGATCGAGCAAGTCCGCGGCGATCTCCAGGCCACTGAACTGCGCCTGAAAAAAGAGATCGAGCAGGTGCGCGGTGACCTCCAGGCCACTGAATTGCGACTGAAAAAAGAGATCGAGCAGGTGCGTGCCGAGTTGAAACTCGACATTGAGCAGGTGCGCAGCGATCTGCGGGCCACTGAACTGAGCCTGAGAAAGGACATCGAGCAATTACGGGCCGAGCTCAAGGCGGACATCGAGCAGCTACGTGCCGAGCTCAAGCTCGATATCGAGCGGGTCCGCGGCGAGGTGGCGCGCACCAAGATCGATCTGCTGAAATGGATCGTTCCGCTGATGTTTGCGCAAGTTGCCGCCATCGCTGCCTTGGTGAAGCTCCTTTGAGTTGAGACTCCAGGACGGGCGCGCGGCGATCCGGGTCGCCTGAGGCGGAGTCGACCCCCGCCGGTATCAGTTGAGGAGCCAGACCAGGGACCATGCCCAGACGCACACTCTTGATTGGTTACGGCGGATTCGGTCTGGACGCCATGCAGCGGCTGCTGCACCAATCCGCACTGCGCGGCGTGCTGCGGTGGCGCGAAACCCAGACCGGCGGGGTCGCCTCGGCCCAGCGTCAGCTTGAAGACCTGGGTTTGCTGGCGCTGCCCGATCCGTTCGACGGCGCGGCCGGCAGTGGCGCCCAGGCCGCGGCCGGTGCGCCCCAGTTTCTGACCGACCTCTACCGCCAGATCAAGCTGCTGCCGGCCGATGCGCCGACCGTCGAGGCCGGAGTCGCGCACTGGGTGCGGCGCGCGGCCGATGCGCTGATGGCGCAGGGCGCATTCGATCAGAGCGACCCGGTGGGGCTTGACCTGATCGTCCTGGCGCGTCCGACCGTTCCCGAGACCATCGCGCATCTGGACATCCTGCTCCAGGACATCCTGAAGACACTCGCCGATTCGCGCTTCTTCCAGGTCGCGGTGCAGGGCGCGGAGAATCTCAACTGCATTCTGGTGCTGGACTTCGACGACTATTGGCTGGGCGCCGGCGCGCCGGAGGCGGTCGCCACTGCCGCTGGGCTGCGTGCGGCCTTGCGCAATTCCATGCTGGGCTGGGAGCGCCGACAAGCCCAGCGGCTGGCGGCGGTCGACCGCTGTTATCTGGTGGACGGCCGCACGGCGATGGGTCATCGCCCGCCGCCGGTGCGGCTCGACGAGGTCGTGCTGTTTCTCGAACTGCTGTTGTTCGAGGGGCTGCGCGCCGCCAGGCAGGGGCTTTTTCAGCAACAGTCATTGGCTGCGTCCATCACCGCCACCTTCGGTATCCGCCTCTTGGAGGAAAGCACCCTGGTGCTGAGCCGCGAGGCGGCGGCGACCTTCGGACGGCGCTGGCTGGATGCCCTGATCGGCGATCAGGAGCAGTGTCCGGATCGCGCGGCCCGGCGCGTGCAGGAGACCCTGGAGCCCTATCGCCGCCGGACCATCGAGCAGCGCATCGACGATGCGCGTCTGGAACAGTTGTTCCAGACCGGCGGCCTCCAGTTGACTCAGGCGCTGATGGCGGTGCCGGACCGGCAGGCGGCGGACTGGCCGGAGCGCCTCCAGGCTGTTTTCGAGCGCGAGCGCCAAGCCCTGGCGCAGACGCTGGATCGCGCCGGCTGGGAGATCGTCAGCGCGCTCAAGAAGGCGCACTTTCAGGATCTGGATCAGCAGGTCGCGGCGGCGGTCGAGGCGGACCTGCATGACGCGCGCGCCCCGGCTTCGCTGCGGCTGGTGCGCGAGGCGATCGACGGACTGCGCGACGAACGCCGCCTGGGGTCCGACGGACTGCTCCCGGCCGCCGAGGTCGACGCCGACCCGCTGCGGCGCCTGCGACTGCTGCACCGACGCTACCGCGACCAGTATCACCAATGGCTGGCCCGTCAGGGCCGCGCGCTGCAATGGTTCTGGCCGCTGTTCGCGCTCCTGCTCGCGCTCGGCCTGGCGCCCCTGTCGGTGCAAGTGGCCGGTCAGCTCAAACCGCCCGGCCCGGCCTGGCTGGGCGGCTGGCTCGATCAGGCGGTGACCACGCTGCACACGGTCAACCAGCCGCTGCTGTGGACGCTGGTCTGGCTGCCGCTCCTGTGGTTACTGTTGGCGCTGCTGATTCAACCGCTGATCACCGCCCGCATCGCGCGCGCCCAGCGCTTTTTCACCAGCGCCGAGCGCGGACGCTTTCATGACCACATCCGCGACCTGCTGGCGCCCCTGCGCGAGTCCCTGCTGGAGCGCGTGCGCCGCAACATCCGCTCCAGTCTCGCCAATGATGTGCAGAAGACCCTGAGCCGTATCGGCGAGCGGCTCGCCGAACGCGGGCGGGAGATGGACTGGCTGCGCCGTCAGCTCAACGAGTTTTTGCGCCTCAGCAGCCAGCCGACCACCCCGGTGCGCAAATGGGTCAGCCGCGAGGGCGCGCTGGATACCATGCTGGAGGCCAATCCGCCGATCCGCGACCGTATCTGCTATCGACAGGAGGCGCTGCCCCAGCCCTTCGCCGGCTGGAATGCGCACTTTTGCGATGCCTTCCTCGATCCGCTGCGCTTCATCGATAGCCTGAGCAAGCCCTATGTGGACGGCTATGAGCACGCCGTGCAGCGGCGCGATGCCGGGGAGGATCTGCCGCTGCGCCGCCGCGAACTGATCGACTTCATCGATCATAGCCGGCTGGCACCGGCCTGCCGTTTCATGCAGGACACCGGCGTCACCGATGAGCAGCGCTGGTGCATCACCGCGCAGCGCTGGCGCAGGGTGCCGGGCATGGTTGAAGAACTGAACAACCGGCTCGGCATCATCGCCGAGGACATCATCCCGGCTCGCGATCACGCGCGGGTCTATCTGCTGGTGCTGCAAACCGGGGTGGCGGCGGCGAACCTGGAGCGGGGGGAGCAGGCATGAGTGCAGCCGTGCGGTGGTCGGCAGGGTCGCAGCGCCGCGGGACGCCGCTCCCACGGGGGCGGAGCCGATGAGTCAGGTCGCCGCGTTTCCGGTCTGGCTGATCCCCGCCGCGGCCTTCGCCGTCGCGCTGGGGCTGGCACTCGCGCTCAATGCCCTGGTCATCGCGCGGCGGCCGGACCAGGACAGCGGCGCACTCTGGACCGGTGTCCTGGTCTGGTGCGGCGGCTTGCTGGCCCTGTCGCTGCTCTATGCCTGGACCCTCCAATGGCTTGAGGCGGCCTGGTGGTTCAAGGGCTGGCATCCATTGTTCGACGCGACCGGGCTCACGATCGATCTGCCGGGGCTGCCCGCCCTGGTGCTGCCGGTGCCGACGCCCCTTGGCGCGGACGGGCAGCGGCTGGCGCATCCCGAGTGGTGGGCGCTTGCCATGCCATTCGCCGTCTGGCTCGCCGTGGTCCTGATCCGGCTCCTGCTGCCCGCGGCGCCACGCGGACCGGAGCAGCCGCGCCCCGGCGGCTGGCTGGCCGGGTCCGCCGGGTTCGCGGACGCGCGGCACTGGGTCGGGTATGCCCTGGCCACGCCATTGTTGTTCTTGCTGGCCTGGAGCGCCGACCAACTCGGCGAAGGGCCGATTCAGGCGCGTGCCGCGCTCTGGGGGACCCTGGCCGTCCTCGCCGTCACCCTCATCGTCCTTGCTTTCAGCCGCGGCCGGACGGACGCCGCGGCGGCGGCCGCCACCGCGGCGCCGGCGCCTGAAACCGACGCTGACGACTGGGTGGACGCGCTGCGCCGCCGCGGCTTTGCCGTCACGCCGCTCGCGCGGCTCGAACCCAGTCTTGAGGGGGCCCAGACCCAGGACCCCGGTGCCCGCACACTGCTCGACCAATGGCCCTTCCTGCGCGAGCGCCAGGTGGCCCCGGAGCTGGTCGACGCCGTCGCCGATCTGTTCGGCGCCGGTGCCGGCCGGCGCCGCCATGGGCTGGACCGGCTGATCCTGGCCCCGGACGATGCCGGCCAGTTGGAGGCCCTGGCCGCCGCCATCCGGCTCACGCACCTGCGTCTGGAACTGGTCACCCTGGTGATCTGTCCGCGGGGCGCGACCGCGCTCGCCGAGCGTCTGGCGCCCTGGCTGCCGGGCCGCGAGCTGATCCATTTGCCGCGGGCCAATGCGCCGATCGACACCACGGCCATGGTCTGGGTACTCACCGCCGGCACCCTGTCGGATCAGTTAGCGGACCTGTCCGATCATCCGCTGCTGCTCAATCGCATCGGTCTCGTCGCCTGGTGGGATTTGGACGCCTATTCCGGTGTCATGGCCGCCAACTTCTGGGCCGTCTCCCATCGTCTGCACCGGCTGATCAAAGGCAAGGGCCGGCAGGAGACCCGCTCACTCACTTTCGCCCGCTACCACCAGAGTCATGAGGCCAATTTCGCCGCCTTCGCCGCGCAGACGTTGCCCTATGATTACCAGGCCGAGGATCGGGTGGTGGTCGCCCAGCGTCGACGCCATCCGCTCTGCATCCACCTGCTGGAGCCGACGCCCGACCTCAAACCCGCGGACCTGGTCGCACAGGACCACTGGGACCCCAGCCTGCTGGCCGCCCGGACCTCGGTGGAAGCCGGCTGGCGCACCCGTTTCGAACCGCCGCTCGGCCTGGACTTGATCAAGACCGCGGACTTCCTGCAACAGCGGATCGACGGGCGTCGTCTGGCGCAGTGGCTGCCGCCGGGGCCGGCCGACGCCGGGGCGCGGATCATGGAGGTGCGTGCCGAGGACGTGCTCTCGCTCGGTCATCTGCTTTCCCAGGGCGGGCGTTGTCTGGAGTATTTGCCGGCCCACCATGTCGGTGTCTTCCTGCCGCCGGGGAACCCCTATGTGCGCCGGCTGCTGCTGCGCCTGGAGCAGGACCCCGCGGCCTTCTTCCGCCAGGTGCGCCGGCTGGTCCCCGGTGTGCCGCAGCCGGCCATCGTGCGCCGTCATCTGCTGCTGGCCTTGCGTGAGATGGAGGCGGTGGCCAACGGCTTGCTTACCACCTTCCAATGGCGCGACAGCATCCTCGATCCGGTCTTGGAAGACCTGGCCAATCATCATCAGATCGAGCGCCGCGACGTGCGCTTTCTCGACCACGACAACCGGCTCAAGGTCGATACCGGCTATACCAGTTCGGTCGCGGAATATCGCCCCGGTCCGTTGGACACCGTCGGCGATCAGTTGGTCTCGATCATTCTGCGCGAGGCCGGTGAAGCGGAGGAACTGCTACTGCGCATCGACCCGGAGCGGGTGACCATCGTCGCCTATCCGCGGCGCGTCTTTCAGGTCAAGGGCCAGACCTTCCGCATCAACACCTGGCCCAGCACCGATGCGCAGGAGATCAAGCGCCGCGGCGTACTCTACTGCACTCGTACCGATGACCCGGTGCTGACCTGGCGGGTGAGTGAACCGCGGCTGCGCCGCACCCTGGTCGACCCCAGCCAGAACCAGGCGTTCTTCGCCCATAACACGCTCAATAAGGTCGTCATCCAGACTCTGTACGCGGAGGAGGTCAGCGGCCTCATCGAGGTCCGGCGCGAAGGCCAATACGATGCATATCCAGGCGCGCCGCGCCAGAGCGAGACCGACTGGGGCGAACCGATCGAGAGCCTGACCTTCCCGACCAAGGGGCTGATGTTGCGTTTTCTCGAAGAAGACCTGGCCGAGCGCACCGCCGCCCTGCATTCCATCGCGCTGGCCTTGAGCCAGGTCCTGGCGGTGCATGTCGGCGTCGAAGAGGACGCCGTGCGCGTCATGGCGGCGGAGAACCTCAAGATCGGCCGCCGCCGCGAATCGGGCCTGGTCATCCTCGACCTCTATCCGCACGGTATTGGCCTGATCGATGCGCTGAATGACGACGACGCCCTATTGCGCCGCATGTTGGAGCACACCCGCGACTGGCTCGCCGAATGCCCCTGCGCCAGCGAAGCCGGCTGCCCGCTCTGCCTGCAATCACCGCAGTCCATCGCCGCGACCCGCTATTCAGTCGACCGTCATTTGAGCCGGCGGGAGGCGGTGGAGGTGTTGCGGCAGGTGTTGGGGGATTGATTTAGCGTGCGGAGAAGAAGGCTTTTCAGTGAATGACGCGAATTCGTCCAAGCCAAGCGCATCCGTCATGCAACACGCTTGGCTCAGATAGACCGGAAACCGTTGCAGGGCATCCACAATTAGGCAACACTACCCGTAACCGATGGCGACTGACTCCGAGCCGCTTGGAGGCTCTGTTGAACTGACCGGCCGTCGGTTCCGAAAAGGGCGACTGGCGCGGTGTCGTTAGCGCTGGATCAAGACCGCAGCCGCCGCAAACCCTGACGGAAAACTATATCGAGGTGAGTCGCTATGCTAACCGCAATCACCCTGGATCATTTTAAGAGCTATAAAGACGCGCGTCTTTCCCTGGCGCCGCTTACCGTGCTCATTGGCGCCAATGCCTCAGGTAAGAGCAATGCGATCGAGGCCATGCGTCTGCTGGCGTGGTTGGCACAAGGCCAAAAATTGGGTGCGATCCAGTATGCCGTGCAAACTGACGAACGGGTCGTGCGCGGGCGCGTGAGTGATCTCTCCTACTGCCACGAGGATTCGTTCGGTCTCGGTTGCGAGACCGATTTGGCGGAATGGAATCGGCTCGCGATGACGATCGAGCGCCGGGAAGACGGTCTGCACATTACCGGCGAGACCTTGACCAGTCCAGGCGCGAAGGTACCGCTCTATAGTCTCGACCAGCCTTCGCGGGGGCGTGGAACTGATGTCGGTGTGGCTTACAACAACTTCCGCCGGGGGGGGGGCAAAGCCGCATGTTGCCTGCAGCGATCAAATGGCCGTGTTCACCCAGCTCACGAGCCCCGCTTCGTTCGATGCACAGCATACGGATTCACGGAAACAGATCCCTAGAGTCACCAAACAATACGAGCAGTGGTTGTCGGCGATGCTTTTTCTGGATCCCGCACCTTCGAGGATGCGGGACTATGCCTTTCCTTCGGAAGCGCGTTTACAGGGAGAGGGGTCCAATCTGTCTGGGGTACTGTTCAATCTTTGGGGACTAAGTCAGTTTCCGGAAGAAGAACCTTACGCGACTCACCGCAACGAGATTCTGGCTTTCATCCAGAGCCTTCCGGAACAGGACATCAGCGGACTGACTTTTCTTGCCGAACCGCGCGGTGGGGTGATGGTACAGCTCACCGAGACCTTTGGTGATGCGTGCCGCGAATACGATGCATCGCTGCTTTCGGATGGAACCTTGCGTGTGCTGGCGATCGCGGCAGCGATGCTCTCCGCGGAGTCGGGCAGCCTGCTGGTGATCGAAGAAATCGATAACGGCGTGCATCCGAGCCGCGCACGGCATTTGCTGGAGAGGATCAGGGCGATCGCCGAAAGGAGGAAATTGCGTGTTCTTTTGTCGACCCATAATCCCGCGCTATTGGACGCACTGCCGGATGCGTCGATTCCCGATGTGGTATTTTGTTATCGCGACCAGGAAGACGGCGCCAGTCGGTTGGTGCGACTCGAGACAGTGCCCGACTACCCGGAATTGATCGCTCAAGGTTCACTTGGTCATCTGGTGACCAGCGGAATCCTTGAGCGATTCGTGAAGAACCATAAGAGCGGGGCGGAGAAAACAGCGCGTGCGCTGGCCTGGCTGGCAGACCTTCGAAGTGGTAGTGTGCGATGAGCACGATTGTGTTGCTTGATACTTCGATCTATCTCAATGTACTGGATGTGGAAGGCTGGAATCAGGATCGTGACGAGGTGATCACGGTTCCGGCCACGGGACATCGTAGGGTGGACAAGCGCAGCGCAGTCCACCAGCGGTGGCGCGGGATTCGGTGGACTGCGCTAGCGCTTGTCCACCCTACGGCCGGAACGATGATCAAGGCCGGGCCGGCTATCTCTTTGATGCGGATGTGCAGAAGGTCTAGCGAGGCGGTCCGTTTCAGCTTGCAGGTCCGTGTTTGCTGAGAAGGTACCGTCCATGGCACTGGATTCCGGCATCCTGCCGGAATGACGCTCCACTTAAGTCGGAGCGGGATGCCCACCAGTCAGCACTCGCCGAACCGAGCGCGCCAGCAGGTCGACCGGGACGGGTTTGCGCAGCAGGTCGCGGCTCTCCGCCGAGGTCAACAGGACGCGCAGCCCCCGGCCGCCGCGCGCGCGCCTCGCGGGTCAGCGCCGGGCCGTCCCAGGGCAGCGGCATGACCACATCCGTATAGAGCAACCGAACCTCCGGGGTCTGCTCCAGCACCTCGAGGGCTGCCGCCCCCCGTCGGCGGCGGTCAGCACCCGGTAGCCCAGGGCGCGCAATTGGTCCGCGGTGACGCGGAGCAGGTCCGGGTCGTCGTCGACCACCAGGATGGTCTCCCCGGCGCCGCGGGGTGCCGTGTCCTGCACCGCGGCGCCAGGTGTCGTCGGGCCTTGACTGCTTGCAGGCGCCGCCGCGGGCAACCGGATGCGAATCCGCGTTCCCTGTCCCGGCGCGCTGTCGATGGCGATGCTGCCGCCGGACTGCCGAACGAAGCCGTAGACCATACTGAGCCCCAGCCCGCTGCCCTTGCCGGCGGGCTTGGTGGTAAAGAAAGGCTCGAAAACCCGCTCGGCCAGCTCCGGGCTCATGCCGCAGCCGGTGTCGCTGACGGCGATCTCGATGGTGCCGTCCGCGAGGCGGGTCGTGGTGAAGTCGATCCGCCCCTGGCCCTGCATGGCGTCGCGGGCATTGATCGCCAGATTCATCAGGGCATCCTCCAACTGGCCGGGGTCGATGCGCACCGGCGGCAGCGCGGGCGCCAGGACCCGGTGCAGCGCGATGGCGCTGCCGAGGCTGCATTCGAGCAGATCGGTCATGCCCGCCACCAGCGCGTTGATGTCGACGCTCTCCGGAGCCAGCCGTTGGCGGCGGGAAAACGCCAGCAGCCGTTCGATCTGGCGCGTTGCCCGGTCGGCGGCGGTCATGGCGCGCGCCGAGCGCTCGTGCACGTCCGGGTCCCGCGTCAGGCCCGCCTCCAGTTGAACGCCCGTGCCAGATTGCCGCTCCTGGGCCGGCACCGGCGCATCGCGCTCCCCGGCGGCCAGCCGCTGCGCAGGTTCAGGCTGATGACGCGGACCACGAACCGGTACGAGAGCAGGGTGGCCAGCAGGACGACGGCGACGCTGACGGCGACGAACCACAGGGTGTTGTTCAACAGATTGGCGCCCTTGGCGTTCGCTGCACGGGCGATGTTCTCGTTGGCCGCGCGCACCAGGGCATCGACGCGCTGCTTCAGGTCGGTGGCGATGGCGCGGCTGGCCGCCACCAGTCGATCCGCGTCGTCCAGGGTCGTCAGTTCATTGTGACGCAGGGCAAAGATCCCGTCGGGGCCCAGTTGACCCGCGAGCCGGGTCAGCGCGCCCTGCAGACCGGTCCGCAGTCCCGCGGGGATGGCGGGGATCAGCTCGGTGAGCCGATCCAGGGTCCGGTCATAGGCGTCGCGGGCGAGCGCGACCTGTTCGGGGTTGGTCTGATGCTGCCGCGCATCCGCGCCATTCGCGGCCATCAACGCCGGGGTGCGATCCGGCAGTCGCTCGCCGACCCGGGCCAGGACCAGGGCCGCACTCGACGCCGACAGCTCCCGGTTGGTGACTTCCGCGACCCGAACGCGAATCTCCATCAGGGCGATCAGCGCCATCGCGCTCGCCGCCAGAATCGCCAGGGTCGCCAGCCCCAGGATCAGCAGCAGGCGGCCCTGGATACCGGAGTGCAGCGGTGTTCACGATCGGGGAGACTCGGCGCGGTGAGGGTACAGTCCTGAGCATAAGGCATTCGGCCGGCCCGGTTGCGGATGCCGAGGTCGAGCCCGCGGTCGGAGCGCGTTAGACTTCAGCATCATCAAGACCCATCAGCCTATCCAGGCCGGACATCTTCCATGACCAGCCGCGACCCGGGCGAGGGTGCCGGCTGTTTCGCCGAGTTGCGATGCACTATCGCGCTCGCCGTTAGCCCGTCTTCGACTATTCGCGCCCATTTTTCGCATAAGCCATTGTGTTTCTTAAACCATAGGGTCAAAGGTCGGCACTACAACTCGATTAGTGTATAATGACTTGGAGCGCGGCGGTGATCCTCGGTGGCGGTTGCGCGGGCAGTTGCAGATTCAGCCGGTCGAGCAGCAGTCGCTGGTCGGGCTCGGACTCGGTGTAACGACTCAAGATGAGGGTGCGGCCGTCGGTGGTCGGCAGGTGCACATCGACCATCTGGATGGCGGCGAATTTCTCCAAGGCGGACCGTGGGGTCAGCCCCGGCGCGAGGGGGCGCAGACGCGCTTTCAGGGTGACCTGGAGGCAATAGGCCAAGCACGCAACGAAACTATGCGCTTCGATTCGCGTCTCCAGTTGGTGATCAATCGGGCGAATACTGAGGTCACCCTTCAGCTCTTTAAAAGCCTGTTCCACTTCGGTGCGTTGGATATACCAGGTCCAGAGTTGGACAGGGTCGTTGCTGGCCAGGTAGAGGGTGTGGCTATGGGCGATGGCAAAATCCTCCCCGAGCAGTTCACCCATCGCACTGTGATCGAACCAGTGACGGTGCAGACGCCATTCGCTGCCGGGGTCGATCAGGCGGTACGCCACCAGCGTCTTGAGGACACTTAACCAGCGCGTACCCTTGCGGCTGGGTGGCAATCGCGACGCCCAGAAGGTATCCAGTTGCAGCAGGTCCCACAGCCCACACGCCACCCAGCAAGCGCCCCACTGCCGCGGCCGGCGCAACTGCAATTCGCTCAGCTTGACCTGGACTACCGCACAGGCCAACTCCGGCGCCTGGCGATCCTCCGGAAACAGGGCCAGTTGGGTGGCGGCGCCCGCGTCCTCGTCAAAGACGGCAATCGAACGGCACCAGGCCGCCCGCTGGGCGTCGTTGATCTCCCCGAGGTACAACACGGGGCGCTGTACGACCCGCCCGTCCGCCACGCGGCGGTTCTCCACCACGCGGAAGTCACCGGTGCGCTTTGCCGTCTTTCTTGCGGGTCTTGGATCGCAGAAACATGCCAAATAGTGTCAGAAAAACCGCCGCCCGGATCAAGGACCAAAGTCGGCACTACAGCCGTTTTCGCGCGCCCTGGTCTTCCTTGCTCAGGCACTTACCCTGCCATCAGGAGCCAAAATGGCGGAATCCTGGGTCGAATAGTCGAAGTCGGGCTAAAGCGGCGCCGCCACACAGTAACTTGTGGATACAGACGAACCCTCGTGGCGGGCGCTCGCTTTTGAGCGGGCTTGTTAGGCGCATTCGATCTCAAGAGCCGCGGCGAGAGCCTGTGCAAGTTCGTCAAGGTTCTGCCTTGAGAGGGTGCCGACATAGTCCGTAAGAACGATTCTTGGTAAGCTCACAAGATCGTCGCAGTGGATGTTGGACGGGTGCTTCATGTAGTGGTGAGAGGGCTGACACGAGCCGGTCTCGAAGTAATTCTACCGTCGGATTAATCATGGGGACTCACTGATTTCGTTTATGTCGCGCTCGCGGTAGAGCTTCGCGGCCCGGGTGTAAAGTCTTTCGGAAAGCGGCGCAACCCCCACCGCGTGGGGGCCGCCCAAGGGAGTCCAGAAATGCACCGCCACCTGCAGATAGCGATGCGTGGACGAAGCGTTACCGATGTCCAAGAGGACCGCCCGGCTGGTGACGAGCACGTTTCCCGCCGCCTCTATAATAATTCGAGCCTGGCCTTGAGGCATCCCCACGAACCAGAAAAAAATCAGTGGGTTAGCGAAAATCCAGTGGGTTCCTGGGCGCCGCCGGCCGCTCGATGCTTCTGGGCCTTATGCATGAAACTGATCTAGAACGATATTTCGTGGGATACCTCAGAAACTGTCCCCCGGAATTTCGGACTCGGAGACGAATGAGCCTCACGGCCGGGATGGTGACGATACCCTGCGCGTCGAAGCCGCCGGCCTTCAGATAGCGGGCCGAAACTGTCACCTCGAATCGCGATCCCCGCAGCGCCGTCGTGTGCGGGACGACCGTCACCGGGCACCATCTGAGTCCTCTGTCGGCACGCTCATCACCAGACAGGGGCGGATCTTGGCCGCCAGACCAAGATCGACCAACCAGACCTCGCCGCGGCAGGCCACTGTCACGTCGAGGTCTCGCGTCGATCGATCTCTTGAAAGATGTCGTCCGCGGCGCGTATCAGTTCTTGGTCCGACGGGGCCTCGTAGGGCGTCTCCGGGGTGTTGCGAAGAAGTTCCAACAGAACCACGCGCCGCTCTGCCTCAGCTAGCGCGGCGAACGATTGGAGCAATTGACGGGCGGCTGTGCTCATGATTGACCCATAAAGTTTGACGGCAAGGTGCCAGGGACGGGATCTGGTACCAGGCTCGAATACTTCTGCGCTGCGGTAAGAGCCCGGTTCTTGGCCGGCGGCATCCGCCAAGCCCCCAATGCGGCACTCAGCCGGAACTCCCGTCGATTGCGCCGGTTGCAAAGCCCCTGCGGAGCATACCGCCGCAGCACGGGAACACCGTGGCCGTCAGCGCCCGAGAATACTAGCACCGAGCGACTTTTTCGGGACTGGTCCAGCTTTAATCCAGAGTAAACTGCTTATTATCAGTAATCTACGAACGCCCACACTTATCTCTTTCTCCTGTGAGTATCACCTATCTCATTATTTCCACGAAGATGATTCAGCGGCTCCCGCGGGGCCAACGTGCGAAGACGCACCGCAAGGCTCTGATAAACAAAAGAACTGACAAAGGGTTGAACTCTGGGGCAAAAGGAAAGACCTGACCCCATCCGCTTGTTCACCGGAAAACTGCATGTCCGGGTCTGTGGCGGGGCCTCCGGGCACAACCGGAGTCTCAGCGCCGGAGGCTATTCTCAGGGATCATAATTGAGCCTGGCCTCTTTTCCCCGCGATGGGGGCAACTAAACCGCCTGTGGCAATTTCGATTGCCAGCAGCGAAGGGTTTTCGTCAGCCGTCGCGTCCAGTCGCAGACATGGATTGCCGGTGATGCCGTGCTGCCGAAACACGTCAATCACATCTTGACCGGTTAAGGGGTTTGTATAATCAATGCCATACAAGATCGCAAAGTTGCTGGCCAAGCCGTGCAAGGTGGTGTGTGGTTGGCATGATGGCGTACTCTTGGAGCGATCCAACATCGCCAACCAGACAGCCAAAATGTAAACGTCACCCGGAAAGCGAATCCGAATGTCTTTGAAGGCACTGACATCTATCTCTTCGTTGAGGAGGCGGCGTTTCTGCGTTGTCGTTCGTTTCATTTCATCGTATCCGAAAGGGAGACGGGGACACACGAAAAAAGTGCGGTCACCATTTAAACGACCTTGGCTAAGGGGCTAGGCTCAAGTGGCACTAAGTTAAGGCGCTTACGCTTTAAAAAAATAGGCTGTGCGGGTAGCGGAGGCCGAGCAAAGTCGCGGAGCCACCGTCGCAAACCTGGAAAGCCTGGCGCGAGCCTCAGATTCAACAGTGTTTTGGCTGTTGCTCCTTCGTAAAGCAATGATATTACGAGGCATCCGCTTAATTTAGTGCCATTCGTCTCCTATTATTCTTCTTCCAAGTTCTCCTTAGCCGCAAACTGGCTCATGATCGATTTCATATGCTTCTACGAGATCGCCAACCACGGAAACGAGCGAGTAAAGAGGGTGTCCGGCATCGTCTCGAACGACATCGAGCAAGTTATTGAGGAAAGCCGTGATCTGCTCATAATCAAGTTCTGACTCAATATGAGAAATTGGTGCCGCCGACCTGAGCGCTTGCCAGGCGGGAACGAGCTTTTCAACATCAAGCGCCGCGTTCATTTCTTTCTCCAGGCATTTCTGTCGTACTCCGCATGGGTCATGACTTGGCGAACATAAAGCCGCCGCTTATCATAGTGGATGACGGTAACGATTCGATACTTGTTGCCACCCACATCGAACACTGTGAATCCATCGACATAATCTGCGGAGCGGAATGATTGCCGCAGCTCGGGAAAAGACTCTGCTGCGAGTTGACCGACTTTCCTAAACCACTCATCCAAAGCGGGTCGAGACTCCGGATGACGTTCCCAGAATTCTCTTATGGGTTTCTTTGAGATGACGCGCATAGTTATTCCTGAAAAAAAAGGCTCTCATCCCTTCTCCATTAAGTAAACTGTCACCGGAACTCCTCAACTCCTCCAAATGGTTTCATAATTGAGCCTGGCCCCC